>JAABUK010007182.1_pt1 | contig 16194 bp, 20 predicted proteins | sample 5559141 | NCBI WGS metagenome assembly JAABUK01 (sample SAMN10711869, study PRJNA513367) | rock metagenome | isolation source: Antarctica rocks | place: Antarctica: Victoria Land, Pudding Butte nord | collected 2016-01-03
CTTGTGGACACAGACTCTGACTCAACATCAAGTCTGGTAGTCATGTAGATACATCAGATTGTTCCACCGCTTGCTAGCTTCACAGACTTGTTGTGACAGACAAAGAGTATGACGTGCGCACACACTGGAAGCTGACCTTTTCTCCGGCTTTGTCAGCAATCTTGCCAAGTGTGTCCAGGCCTGCTGTGTCTGGAAGATCACCACCTCCTGCTAGAGCATCCTTGGGTACATTGGGGCCCTTGATCTGCATCACAAGCAAAGTATTGCCATCAACACAGCAGTTGAATGCCAGTAATGCAACAGAATGAGCACATCATGCAACAGTCACAAAGATTCAGCACAGACAATAGCACATGCCAACTGCAGCCAAAGGATGCCCATCATATGATGCTTTACATAGCTCAGGTATGTGACTGAAGCAGGGCTTCTGTCATACCCCACTCAAGTGCTGTCAAACTGTCACACTGACATGTAGACAATAGTGTTGCAGGCTGACAAATTTACACTGATAAGCAAAATTGTGCATGTTCATATCAGACACGGTGACTGGCTGGCATCTTGTACAGGCGCCAAATTGCAACAGTGCAGCATGCTGATTTGGCAGCTGTTGCAATGCAGACACAAATTGATGCTTACATCTCCTAGACCTGGATAGTTGGCACGGGTCTCGCCAGTCTGTGCACCATCTGTCTGGTTGTTGATAGGAGGACCTTGAACACTGTCAGCAAGGGCCGGGCCTGCAGCGGCACCGGCAGTCACGGCATATACTGATTCAGTAAGGTTCTCTTGGTGCAGCAGGCTATTTTGACTCTAAATCACAAAGCAGGCTCTAACTGCTGTCACACCTGACAGGGCGAGCTGAACTGCTGCCAAAGCTCCGAAAGCTTTCAGAACCACATGAGCTGCGTCACTCTGCAGATGCAGCGCGACGCTTCATGCAAAGTCGCAGAGGACAAGATGGTTTTCATGGTGTGCGAAGAGCAAATGTCACCTTTACGGGCTGTGCGCTAGCACGAACGACCTGCATGCCGAATGTCGAGTAAAGTTCAAGTTCTTTTGAGCCTTCGCGACGATAACAGTGACAACTCAAACATACCGTGCCGGTGCACACTCTGACAGGCTTTGTTCGGAAACTGCCGCTGCGAGCTATGTTGGCGCTCAAAACAGATGGCCGGCTTACGCTTGCAGTGATCATACTGAGAAATGACGCTGCTATCCGGATATTAGTGCGTATTGCTGCAGTCTACTTCGCCAAAAAAAGGTAGGTAAACAAACGTGAGGATGGAGCAGAGTACGGAGTTGATTGAATGAAGTGGTGCACGCGAAATGTTAACTTCAAAGCTGAGTATGCAGTGAATCAAAATGAGCCTGTAACGCCAGCTGTGTACATCATCAGTCTATCAATATTTCCTTGATAGGATATGGATTTGATGTCCTGGGGGGGTAACTGGAAGCATGTAGCATTCCCTAAGCAGCACTCAGCCAGCCACTGTTGTAATGCAATACTTTGAAACTCATGCGTACCTGCCGACATATTTTGCATTGACCCTCTGATATGTACACATTGATCCCGACAGCTTACCGAGCTTTGCTGACAAGTGCAGTTACGGGAATTGGTCGGATACATAGCATTCTCCAAGGCCTCCTAGGAGACCATGGTGCACCATGCACATATGTGGCGCCATCACATGAATTTGGTTCACACAAAGGTCCATCATCACAACTGTCCATCATCGATATCAATATGAGCCAAGCTTGTACCTGAAGTACAAGCATGTGCGCCAGCAAACAAACGCACGTAGCGAGAGCCGACAAGGATTGCTTGCCAAAAGGCTTGAAAGTACCAACAGGCCCTAATTACGCTCTGATGTGCAAAATTCTAGGTCCGTCACCCAAGTTCTGAAAGCTGATCAAATCTAGCTGGCTCGCGTCTGTGGCATGCTAAGTCCGCTCATAGGTTGTATTTGCATACCTATGACACTGCTTGCGCAAATGCTTCCATCTGAGCTCAGGACTGCATGTTAGCATACCGTAGTCACAGAACCTCACCGCGAAAAACTAATTATTTTGAGCGCTGCGTGAACAAAAAAACACCATTGGTGGGTGCACGCGGTGTGCCTGCGCGGTCCGTAAATTAATTCGCCAGGCTCCTGCGCGATCTCTTAATCTGCCCTGATTGTATCAAAACGCCGAAATGGTGTCAAACCACAGCAGAACACGCCATATTTCGCCGCGCGATGCACCTTCGCGATCCAAAACTCAACTACTTGCCAGGCATGCGCGATGCTGCGAAAGGATGCTGCATGCTTCGCGAAGACCTGCGCGGAGCTTAAATTAATTAAATTTTCAGCCGCTTCGCGGTGAGTTTCTGTGACTACGGTATGTCGAGCAGATACGGTAGTCTGCATTGACCAGACAGTTTGACCTAATGCATGCCGTGACATTTTTGTTGCGCTCGTAGTCCGACTTTCTCGACCTAAAAGCTTGAGACCGATTAAGTTGACGCATGATTTGCATTTGTCCTCGCGATAAAACATGAGTAATGCGCAAAGTCCTGCGTCTAGCCCAGCAGGATCAACCAAATATGCTCAGGAGCTTGCTGAGTTCCGGCAAAGGATTTCGAAAGATGGACAAGTTGAGGCTGAGCTACGAGCTGGTGGGGAGCCTGGTCTTCTTGGTACTTCCGGCATCGACGATGAGACGCTTCTCAGATGGCTAAAAGCCGAAAAGTAAGCAAGCAGCGCCTGCTCATAAGCTTTGCTGTTGAAATGCTCACAACCGGGAGCAGAAGTCATATTCTGCAGCCGTTGCAGACTGTCATTGTACACACCGAGTTTACAGCATCAAACACACTGTGTCACCTCAGGTATTATGTCAGCAAAGCTGAAAAGAGACTGTGAGCACATGCCCAGTGGCGCAAAGAATATGTTCCCCTTGGGCGTATTGAGGAGGTGAGCCAGACTCTGTGCAGTACTATCAGCTAAAATCTTCACAGCAAAATTCGGAATTCCTCTCACTTTTTGCATTGTACAGAGTGAGATTTTGCCAGAGCTCGAAGCAGACAAAACCTTCCTGCAAGGCTGTGACAAGTCAGGGAGGCCATTGACAGTGTGTGTCATAAAGAAGCATAACAAGTCAAAGAGAGTGCTGGAACAGACAAAGCGCTACATTGCTTACTCACTGGACAGCTGCATACATGCTGTTGACCTGGAAAGGAATCCAACTGGCAAGACATCCGCTATCTTTGATCTACGAGGTGAAGCACGCTCTCACATGCTACCCAAGGGCAACTCGCCATCCACCCACAATCATGATTTGGTTGTATGTGTGACTCAGATGCTTTGCAGGTCTGGGTTTTGATGCAATGGATAGACCAGTGCTACAGGCAGTCTTTGACCTTCTGCAGAACCATTACCCAGAGCGGTAAGCCTGCACACTGAGCCACCATGCAGCCTTAAACATGACCAGCCCAACTGCCATGCGGCACCTTTGTATACATGCCTGAAGTAAGACAGCAACAGCTTGCACAGTTTGATACTCAACACCTGCATCCGTCCAAGCTTTATCAGTCATCTGCCTGTTTTGAAGCTGATGCATTCCATTGTCAATGTTGCTGTCAGCTCTGCAATTGCTTCTGCATCAAGGTTGCTGCAGCCAAGACTTTGTTTGACCTGCAGACTTGGGAAGCTGTGGATGTATGAGGCCCCAACAATGTTCTGGACACTATGGCACCTTGTGAGCCCCTTAATTGACCCAGAAACCAAGCAGAAAGTGGTATTCGTCAGCAGCAAATCAGCCATTTCTGAGTTTCAGAAAGCCATTGATCCATCAGTGAGTGGTTTTGTCTGCTTTCATCACTCTGTGCAAACATTGTGTCTACTTGTGATAGGGCACAGCTGCTTTTGTTTTGTCCATGCTTTTGAATGCCATTTCATCTCATGTGTGAAGGCAAGGTCAGTGTGAAGGCAAGGTCAGTGAGTGCACAAATGATGGTGTCTCAGACTGGCTGAGGTAGCAGACTGCATGTTGCTGTGTGGGCAAGCTTACTGAACAATACCCGTGTCTGGTCTTCATGTTATCCTCACAGCCCAACGCACGCAGTGATTGCGCATTGCCAGAAAGTGATCAAGAAAGCAGCAGCACAGGCAAATGTGTATATGTAGCCGTGACTTTGTTGTGATGCAGGTCTTGCCTACAGACTATGGTGGTCAAGCTGAGCTGATCCCGCTGCAGGTGTATGTCAAGGATCATCTCCCAAAGACACAGGTGATCAGCACTGATGTATGCCTTCTCAAAAGGTTGTCAGCTGCCCATCAGTACATGCTATGTCAGTGTTGCCTGTCAGCACATCATGGTGTGCGTTGTGCAGGTGAACCACAAGGGATGAAGACTTTCGTGCAGAACCTCGACCCTTGCTGGCCTTTCACCTTTACCTGCCAATTGCCACCACAGTAAACATTGATGTTTTTTGTGAATGGGGAGCACCAGGGCTTTGCAGCTGAGTTGATTGCAGAATTTGAATCCTTCCGGGCATTTGCCTCTCCCTTTGAGCTACGGAACGCTGGGTCCTATTTATATTGGAGGAAAGCCAACAGACTTCTGCAGATGCAAAAGCATTCACATACAGTGTATTGTCTCATTCTTTAATTGCAACCTCAGCATTTCCTTGATAGATTGGATCTCAGATACAGTAATTTGCAGAAATTTCAGTATATACAGATTGTGTACCGTTGTTCAGTATTGAATACTGCCATTATGACTGGCATTACTTTATATCCATATCGGTAGCAGACCAGTCAGCAGTGCAGGCATGCTGATATATAAAGCTGTTGTAATGTGCCTGACATTGATAAGACTTGCAACCAGGCAGAGCAGGGCAGCAACTGTCAGTTGAGTCAACTGATAGTGGTTCTCATCAGTGACGCACCTGAAATGATGGGAAAAAGACTGCAACTTCAGCGTTCAAAAAGGTTCCGTCGGGCCATTCGTGCGAACTCCCAAGTAAGTGCCTGTTTGGATCAGAGTTCCAACAAGACACACTAGTGAGATAGCCAACAGCATAGCAGTGGTACTAATGAGCAGAAACATTGTGGTTACTTAGTTCCAGATTTGTATATGTCATCAGATGTGTGGCATGCTATCAATAGCACACGTACTGTCAGGCTGAAGTTTAGTCTCGCAGGCACATCAGGTAGCCTCTGACACCTCCATCAAAACTAAACGATTGGTCACACAGCAAACACACTCTGCTTCAATCTACTTGTATTATTCACGACAAAGCACTAACACAAGTTGCACCTGAACCAAACAGCTGAAAACACACAAGACAGCAACACAGATGATACTCACGCTCCTCGCAGCTTGGTGCATAGCAATAGCAAGACTGGTGTGATGAGTGTCAGTAATGTCTGTTCGCTTGACACCAGAATTGCTGATGCGCCGCCTGCCGTGACTTGCTCACAATGCCACCGCATTGATTACACACAAAGTTGGACTCATCAGTGACACCAGCCTCAGCTAGATTCATGCCCCGCAACTCCTGCAGTGCAAGCATAAAAACTGTGTACCTCGCTGTGTACATGAAAGCTGTTGCGAAGCTGTCTGCAGCATGCAGAGGCAAGATTGCCCTTTGTGAAAAGCATGCATTCCAGGTTTGGAATTACAAGTGCACAGCCATGTTGTGTGTGCACAGCAGACAACATACACAGCAGGTAGTCATGTGTAGACAACACAGTATGTCATAGCAATGATGGCCGCACCATCAGGAGAGGCTGCTGATCTTGGGAGCGCTGTCTATGCTGCCCTTGTATCTGTAGCTGCTGCATGTGGGTGTTCAGCGAATTGTCATGTCTGCCACTGCCCTGGGGCGCAAAGGCTGACGCTTGCTGCGGCACAGCACGTCCTTCTGTCAGGAAACATCTAGAGGATGACTGGCATGAATGCAATCTCAATGGTGTGATGTTTCATGCAAGTCAGACATCTGTCAGGCTGAATGTGGCAGACAAGTATCGTATGCCAACATAGAGTCACACAAAGACAGCAAGACAAGGACTGCTGAGTCAAAACACACCTGATTGTCAGCTATTCTGCAGCCAGTCAGAATGTCAGCTAGCTGGTCAGCAGCAGACTGTGATGAAACCTGCTGAGGCTGCAAGTGCAGGTGCAGCAAGTGAGACTCCACTCTGCAGGCATCAGACTATCACAGAGGGTGCAGAGCTGGCATGTCAACTGAAGCATTTGCAATACAGAGAGAGCGCGCAAATAAAGAGCACAGGGCATGGATCATGAGCATGAAACACACTTTTTCATCAGCACTGCATTTGGTAACAATATACCTGGCTGCTGCATTTTGAGCAGCTGTCTTCCCACACACAGTCCTCAGTGCTTCAAAAACGACCTGTACTGAAAGCGCTGTAGCTCACCCCAATAGCGCGACTGTGGAAATCATATTTGAATATCTGACCTGCAAAGCAGCTGTGGTGTTCCCTTGTGCAATGAAATCGTGTGCCAGGCTCAAACTGGCTTGCACTGGCTCCTGAAGGTCGGCTGTTGCTGGTGCTGCACGGAGACTTGAGTGTGGCTCCCCCATAATGAGCATGTATTGCAGCAAGTGCAAATGTGACCTTGCTTCGGAGAAGTATGCGAACGTATGCTGTCGATCTCAACGACCCGGACAGCTGTGGTATCACGGTCGGCCCGGCGTTGTGGACTCCAATGCTGCCTCGGCTGAATCTTGTCAGTACAAGAGCATTGCTAAGGCTATGGCCGCTGAGACAAAGTTACACAACAGCGCCTTTAGTCCTTTGTAGTTGCCGGCGTTCAATTGTGGCAAGGCAAGGCAAGGAAGGAAGACTGTACACTCGATGACTACAGCTCTGGCCACGTGCAGCGTCACGTGCGGCATTACAACATGCAGCAATTGTCATCTGCAACTTGTTTCACTTTGTGTTGCGCAGTCGGACGTCAGGCTTGGGCTTGTCGTCACGGTTCGCCTTTCTTGCAGCCGCTGATGTTGCACATCTTTCGACCTCTGGTGAGCCGGCACTCTCGTCATTTGCCTTGACTGCATGCAAACCTGGTTCAGCGCTCCCCTTCAGCAGTGGAGCTGTCAACACCCTGAACTGCAACACAAGGTGGAGAGTCATCGCATGCCCTGGACCTTGATTCCCAGGACCAGCTTTTTTGTGGGCAGACGCCTTGCGTGGGGACCCACACATGCAAGTCGGTTTCATACGGGACAACAAGCTTATGCCATAGAAAGATCTCGCTCCCAGCCAAAAAGAACCGAAAACCAGATGGGCGGTAGAGTAGACTATTCGCAGGGCAAGTTATACGTACGACCCGGTCAGGCGTCCGTGGATCAGTCCCCACCACTTTTGGGGCTGCAGCCTCTCGGTACCGGAGCTCGTCGAGATGGCCTCATATACACTCCAAAATCGTATCAGCACGGCCGATCAAGTCCTCTGTGCATAATCATGCACGGTGCTGGAGGCAATGCCAAAGGTGCTTTGTTTGCACCACTGGAAGACATAGCTGAAGAGGTATTGCTGTCTGTGCAGTGTACGCTGTCAGTTTCCATCATGTGGGCCAAAGCAATGTTGTGTATGATAGACAAAATGCACTGCTGTTATACTTACCATTGCGCATATGCCAGGCATTCAGGTTGATTGTCCTACCAGCTACGCACCTGTGCACAGCATCAGCCTTTCTGCTTGTGTTTGCAGACAGGAATGATTTTAGTTTCACCACAGTCGCAGTCCACCTCTTGGGATGTCATTCGAGAGGGCTATGGGCCAGATGTTCAGGTCATGGACAAGGCTCTGCAAAGTGTGTTTGAGCGATACACTATCAATCCCCAGCAATGCAGCATAGGAGGTTTCTCAGATGGTGCCTCATATGCTCTATCCATCGGCACCACAAATGGAGAGCTTTTCAGCCATATTGTTGCCTTCTCTCCTGGCTTTATGCGCCCAGGCTACCTGGTAAGTCAATTCTTCTCCATGTGCATATTCGCAAGGGGTCACAGCCACCAATGCCTTGTATTTGTGCATGATGAGAGCTGAACAGACAGCAAGACACAGTACACTCTTTGTGCTGTTCCTGTCTCTTTCTCATCTCATTGACAGCTCACCAAGTCAAAACCTTCTTCACTACCATCCACCGTCTGGATCTTGGAGTAGACAAGATGTCAGCTGCAGCACATGCTGACAGAGTGTTTTAGTGTGTGGCAGGAGGGCAAACCAAAGATCTACATCTCTCATGGCACCAATGATGAGGTTCTGAGCATTGACTACTGCAGCCGCCGTTTGGTTCCGCGACTACAGAAGCAAGGCTATGATGTCAAGTATCACGAGTTTGATGGACCTCACACTGTGCCAAGGAGTATCTGTCAGGAAGGCATGCACTGGTTTCTTGGGCAGCCATTGGAGGCTTAAGTGTGCATACATCTGCTCTCTCTCTGCCACGTTGAGACTGCAACAGGGCTCAGCCGCTTTAGTTTCACAACAGTCGACAATGTGGTCAATGTGAAAGGAGATGTGATGTGGTCTTGCATCTGTCACAGCAAGATTTTGCACTGACTTTTAGCTAATGTGACTGTGTGCCTCTATTGCTCATCATTCCAGGCATGGTGGTCATATGGTCATGTGGTATCACCTAAGCTGATCCTGTGTAGTGTGGACTTCTCAGCACAATATGTTCTGCCGCCACTTGCGGCATTCATTAAGCAGCGGTGCTCGACACCAATCTCAAGTTGCTCTCTTTGAGCTGTAAATCAACAGCAGGCAATTGCAAGTGCTCATCTCGCAAGCAATCTTCTTGGTAGATCGGATCTCAGATACAAGTTCCCAGAGATACACAGCCTGGTAACATATGTATCTTCATGATCCAGGCATGTTGTCAGTATACTCACAAATTTGCAAAGCAAGCTGGCTGTTGGTGCTGAAGTAGCAGCTTGTATGCAGTTGCTGTATGCCGCAACAGATGTGACCTTATTTCTGTTTACAACGACACGCCAACATCGCTTCACTTGCACTGGTGACCTTAGGGGCCTCCATGAGATTCCATGCATGCAGGTCCACCTTTTGCAATTTTGCATTGCTACACATAGGCACATCTTTTTGGCTCTTTGGTTGTGACATTTGTAAGCACTCTCCCATCTTCTGATCTGAGCTAGCTAGAGGATTGTCTATGCCTGTGGTTCCAGAATGGAAGCCGCCAGATTCTTTGCTACCTCTTGAATTTCCTATGCAAAGCTAACTTTGGCGCCAAATTGCAGGCGTTACACACGCTGGTGTCGACATGCCGTCAGCGGCGCACCAGTTGCATCTGTAATATATACATCGGTATGGCTGAGAGAGATGTTCATGTGTGGTGAAAGCAGGATCGCAACCGCAGCAAGAGTAGTAACAGGATGGCGGAGGGACCTGGGATCACAAGTGTCTCTGATGAGCAGAGCTCTTTGCCGTTCAAGAAGAAGGGCGATGCCCACCCGCCAGCACGTGCCGATGAGGCACCTGCAATCAGGTGTGATTGTCATCTGAGCGCTTTTTTGCCGACACACTTGTGTTTGCAACCCATGACTGTGACACTCTGTTATTCTCACAAGCAGGGACCAGCTGAAACTGGGCTTGCAATGTGCTGACAAAGGAGCCGCTGTTGGTGCTCAAGATGGGTCTGAAGCTTCGGGTGACAGTCTCCAATCCATCGCTGCTCCTGTGGGGCGTGTCCCAAAAGCTGTTGTACCAGTGCTACCCCCGGTGCGCCACCACCTCAGCGCTCCTTCTGACACTGCCGTTGTCCTTGAACACTCCAGCTGTCTGCTGTACATGACCCAGGTTGCAATGCTCGGGAGGTTACTTATGGTATATCTGCAGAGTGAAATGGCAACGAAAGTTGGGAAGGCACACACCCACATCAAAGTTGGTGTACAGAATGCAAGCAAGGGTGAGAATTTCAACAATTACAACGTTCAGTGCTTGCGCCACCTTACAAATGTCAACCAAAGCTACGATGTCTGCAGGTCTTGCGAACAAGGCTAACACCGCTGCACACTCTGCCTCTGGTAACAAGACCAAAAGAGACCGCAACATGAGGTTTCCTGGCAACAAGCTCTCTCAAATGCTTCCCAATCCCTTTGGAGCAACTACTGGCCAAAAAAGCAATTCAAGACCAGTCGTGACCCATTCTGGTCATGCCAAGAAAGGTGCTGCTGCAAGCATGCAACGCCAGCAAGACAGCTCTGGCCCAGAATTTCCTCCTGGCTACGATCGTGTCATCAGGCTCCATGACACGACTGAATTCCCAGGTCTTGGCTTAGCTCCTCAAATGACTTCACCGAGCAAAAGCACTGCCAGTCAGCCACAGCAGCAAGCAGCACTTACAGATCAGCTTCAATCCACTGCAACCAAAAGCCACAGATCTGTCAATGGGCTCCTGCCCTCATCTAGATCAAGGCAAGCAGCAAAAGCATCCCAGACCCACAGCCAGGAATCACCCACACCATCTCCAGTTGCCATCAACATTCGGCCTCCGCCTGGGCTTCATCAGATTTCACCCACCACAGACGCAGCAGCCCCGCAGCTGCCACCTGACATAAGCCAGGCAGCTTCTGTGGCAGGTTGTCCAGCTCCATTGCCGCCTGGGCTGCATCCAGCACCCTCGTTCTCAGCTGACAGCCTTCAACTGAAGGGATTTGCTCAAGCTGTCACAGCCAGCCCTGAAGCACAGCTGGCGCCTGAGCTTTCCCAGGCATCCAAAGACAGCCTGGAGACCCAGCTTGCATGCCTGCAAGTGTGCACAGAAGCCAATGCGGCAGCACAGGCACATGTCAGGTCACCTGAGCTGCCCATTGCGCCTGTGCAAGCCGAGTCTGCCTTTGCTCCAGCAGCAGCAGCAGCCACAGACTGGTATGAGCCTCCTGCTTGGACCACAGCACACGCTGTGACTAGTCCTGACCCTACAGTGACAGCTAGCAACCAGCCAGGGCCCAGCATGCCAGCTGTCCCTGCCCTTGCAAGCCCACCTGGCCCTCATCAAGGCATGGATCCTCAGCAGGGTTGGGAGCATGAGTCATCTGATTCCAGCCTGCAACCACAATCAGGCTCAGACAGCAGCAGAGCTGCACATCAAGGGGAAGCTAGCTATCAGAGCTGTGAGCCCTGGCAGGATGTGGACGGCAATGCATGGGCTGTTGATCAGTCACGCAGCTTCAGCACTGCTGCACAGACAGACCAGGCCATGCTCAGTGACATGCCACAGCAGGACTCAAGCAGCTGGGATTACTACGAGATCTACAAACAGCAGCAGCTTCTAGACCAGCTTGAGTATGATGACAGCCGGCAGGATGAAGACAGCTGTGAGGATGCTGATCACGATGACATCATCTTTAGTCACCAGCAGCTGCACGTGAATGATGACAGCTGGCAAGATGATGACAGGTATTCACAGCGTCAGCATGACAGCAGCTGTCAGCACAATCAAGGCCAGACAAAAGGCTTTGAAACAGCTCGGGCGCCGTACTTTGGCTACCCTTACCGCCAGCAACAGCACGACAGCAAAGATGATGGTCACGAGCTTGTTCATGACTACTTCCCACATTCAGTACAAACTGCTGACAGATTTGCTCATTACCAGCCGCAGTATGACCATGCCTTCAAAGCAGTGCAGCAGCCTGGCAGCGCAGATTCCAAGACGAAGAGGAAGGGCCATTGTGGTGGGATACCTGCAGCTACGAGGAAAGCTGGCGGCAGCAGGGCTCAGCTATCTGCAACAGACAAACTCACAGACAGACTCACAGACAGACCCACTTACAGACCCACAGACAGACCAGGCAAACTTGTGGCTCCTGAGCAGCACCCTTCTCACAGCAAGCATATCAACCAAGTCACGATGCCAGTGCTGAAGAGCATGCCAGTGCTGAAGAGCATGCCATGCACAGTAAGCTGAGGCAACTGGGAGTTCAGCTCAGCAGTCAGCGCCCCATTGCCAGTCAGAAGTTCCAACAGCAGCATGTTCACTACTTCAAAAGTGCCCAGCCCAACGCTGCCCCAACAGCCAATCATCGCAACCAGTGCTTTCTCAGCACCAAACATCGGCAAGGGACAGCTGGAGCTTTCAGTGATCGTCACAGATCCTCAGATGATCACTACAGTGACCTGGATCAGCATGATCAGCATGTGGGTACCGGCACAGTAAGCGGCCCAGGCACCTCAGTGCCTCAGAATGACCGCCAGTCAGCCTCCTTGGCCGCCGACAGCACAGGACAGGAAAAGGTGCTCACATCATACAGGCACAAAGCTTCCTCTAGCATGCATGGGCTGGGGCTGCCTTGCACAGGGGCTGGGACCAGGCCAGGCAACAAGCAGGCTTCAAGCTTGAGCCAGCCACAGATCACTGCAGATGCAGGTAACACACAGCCCCACAGTAGTCATCTTGCGCTCAGCCAAGTTTCATGATGGCCAATGCTCCTACCAAAATACCAAATGTGGTGTATCTTGCCTGCAACTAGTGACAGGAACTTTGCGTATCAGCATTCAATGACAATGATGCATTGACTCAGCTGTTGTTATGTGTGGTTTATTAGGCATGAGCTCCTTTTGTGCAATGCTCTGTAGAATGGGTGTCAAGGGGCAGAGCACATCAGCAGCAGCATCAGCAGCAGCAACCACAGTCACCTGTGAACCCTCTGACATTCTTGCTCCAAATGCATTCTGGTACCATTGAACCTGTCAGTACCACTGCACAACAGCCACTGCACAGCTACACAGATAGACATGCCTGGGGTCAACCAGACCCCTCAGGCATGCCTCTACTGCATTCCCACAATCAGCTGAAGATGAGCAACAGCACCCCTTCAGCAGCCGCCAGTCTAGAGCCAGGTGGATGCTGTGAGGCAGAGTATGGTGAGCTTGAAGATGCTTCCATCAGGGCTCCTGTGCGCAGTCATGTGACAAAAGGCCCTGCCCTCACAGGACCCTCCATGCCCATTGCAACAGCAGACTCAATGCTGCCAGCAGCGGGTAGCAGTCTTCCCAGATACGTTCCTGCCATGCCAACAGGTATTCAGACAGCAGCTGCCAAGCCAAGGGGGCAATGAAGGGAGGGTGTGCATTGTCTGCTGGGGCAAGACACCCACATGGGTCTGCGTGCCCTGTGGCCACCTTGCAATGTGTGGAAGCTGCAGTGTAGCTGTCAAAGAAAGGACTGGCTTGTGTCCAGTGTGTCAGCAAGACATCCGAGCTCTAAACGAAGTGTTCTTCATTTGAGCGCTGAGCTTGTGATGTGCAAGCATAGATGGAGTATTGTATTTGCTTGGCATGTTTGCTTGATGGAAACCTAGGGTTGCTGGTGATGCGTGCATGTGTTATTATGTGAGTGGCTTGTATATATACATATTCCATTACCTGGGAGTGTCTGACATACAGCCTGGTAAACGGACAAATCCTGGTTTGTTCAAATGTTCAAGCTGACTTTCTGTTTGGTTGGCAATGTTGTTTGCTGGCTGGAATGCAAGGTGACCTGTTACCCAAAGTTGGCACCAATGCTAACTCCTCGCCAAATCACTTTCGGGCCATAATGCTGACATGTCCAGCAAAGTACGACCCGTCAATCCAATGAAGGCACCCGTCCATCTTTGGGCGCCATAGAATGAAGGTTGACCCATGCATGTCCTGCTACTGTATGCCAAACGGTATCGGTCATGTTGCAAGGCGCTTGTGCACAACATGAGACTGCGGTGATCCTAGTGTTACACGGAAGCTATCTTTCACGAAACCACATTCAGTCGCACCACAAGTACAGTAACAGCCAAGGAAGTGCTTCAGACTGTGCAAATACCTGGATGCTGCAACAGAAATTGCTGTACAAGCAATAAACAGCGCTTTGTGCTTGCACTTGCACATGGGGACATATAAGACCCACACAACTCACAGCAATGACACGCATTTGAAGAAAAGAGTCCTAAGCAAGCTGAAGCCCTAAATAAGCACAAGAAACGACGCTAAGTATTGCAGCAGGAGGTTTTGCCTAAGACGCTTAGGCCTATGACATGAAGCACACACATATTGGGATGCAGACTGAAATCAAAGTCAGCAGAATCAGTTGGTCCTGGAAATAATGTAGTCAGCCAAGCCAATCAGAGGAGCCGCTTTCACATCATCATACATTGCAAGGGCATCCTTTGCATCCTTAATCAGCTCCTTTGCAACTTCTTTGGAGCGTTCCAGACCGAGCAAAGCTGGGTATGTTGTCTTGTCACTTGTCAGATCTTTGCCGGCAGTCTTGCCTAATTGCTCTGTGGTCTGCGTGATGTCCAAAATGTCATCCACCACCTACAGAGCAGAATCATGCTGTTACACCCTTTGAATGCAATGACTCTGGGTTGACGGCGTTTCATGAAGGTACAGGTTCGTCCTGGATTGATATGCAGCGTGGTGCTTGCCACATTAACTGCACACCCTTGGGTGATAAAAATAAGCCTGCTGTATGGCCTTCTGAATCGGGGTGAGGCATGCCTGATGCAAGAGCAAAGGCTGGCACAGAAGAAAATCAATCAATCAGCAGTGACAGAGTGTGTGACAGCAGAACCCGCACAATAACATCATGCTGCGGGCTTATATCATCGATCTAACCTGAATCAAGAAATAGTCACAGAAACACAGCATGCAAGTCAGAAACTGAGCGCTTACACACGCATCGAAAGCAGTGCAAAAGAGCCCAACCTGGAAAGCTAGGCCAACACAAGTGGAGTATTTGCGTAGGCGCTGCACTTCCATGTCTGATGCACCACCCAGAATGGCTCCAGACACGACAGAGGCCGTCAGCAGGGCTGCTGTCTTGTGTTCATGTATATACTGGAGGGTGTCCAAGCCCACTGTACCGTTGCCCCCTTCACTCTTGATGTCCACCACTTGGCCTGCCACTAGACCCTCAGCTCCTACGGCCTTGCCAACCTCTACTATCACCTGTATCAAGCCAGGAATGAGCATCATGCACCCCAGGCAGCAATCAGCATCATGCACCCCAGGCAGCAATCAGCATTATGCACACCAGGCAGTAATCAGCATCATGCACCCCAGGCAGCAATCAGCATCATGCGCCCCAGGCAGAAATCAGCATCATGCACAAACCAAAATGCATGGGCAGTCAAAACTGAGCACTAGCAAGTGACAGCCTGTCAGCAGGCCATACAGGAACGGTGACAAATGAATGTGGCTAGTTTGCTGGACTGCAGTGAATGCAGGTGAAGGTTTGCAAGTAGATGTCAGGGTTGTGTGGAGATGGCAGACATTGCCTGTGAATGCATTGGGAGTGACGTATGCTGAGCAGAACACAACTTGATGTTGTTGTACTGACGGCAAAACTGGAGCAGGCAGGCATGCAAATGTCAAGCCATAGTAACCAGGAGCTGAATGTGCAGCAATCAGCTCAGCCATGAACATGAAGTGCATGCATCATATGTGTACCACACCCTAAGAATGCGCTCTGCAGCCACATTCCTGGTTTCCCTTGCTATGTACTCAAAGGATAATGACAGCAACGCATCCCCAGCCAGGATGGCAATGTCTTCACCATAAGCCTGCATGAGCAATGTGAATGCCTATATGACCACATCACCTTGGAAGGAGCTACAGTAGCGCTGCAGCACATGACTGCAGTGACTGCAGCACAAAAGCTCAACAGGATGGCACCAGCTGCAGCCTGGGGATGTGTACATGAAGCTTTTCCTGCTATCATTCTGACACTTCCACACGTGGATGCTAAGCATGTCTGAGTGCATTTGTGGGCAGACTTTGCTAGTCTGAGCAGCTGAATTGTCTGACAAGAATGCTATGCAGCAGCCTGACCTTGTGATTTGTGGGCTTCCCTCGCCTGAAGTCATCATTGTCCATAGACGGTAGGTCATCATGTATGAGGGACATTGTGTGAATCATCTCCATGGCACAAGCTGAGGGCATTGCTTGCTCAATGGTGCCACCAACCAGCTCACAAGCTGCTAAGCATAGCGCGGGCCGTATTCGCTTGCCACCAGCAAGGAGAGAGTACCTGCAAAATGTGTTGATCTGAAATTTTAGTGGCTGCCACTCCTTCCTCACAACAAGAAATGCAGGCATGCTTTGTTGACAATATTACGTTGATGCTCCTGTGCTCCTTGTGATGTCAATGACTGAGTTGAGGAGCCACACAAGGTGCTGT
>JAABUK010007183.1_pt1 | contig 16193 bp, 12 predicted proteins | sample 5559141 | NCBI WGS metagenome assembly JAABUK01 (sample SAMN10711869, study PRJNA513367) | rock metagenome | isolation source: Antarctica rocks | place: Antarctica: Victoria Land, Pudding Butte nord | collected 2016-01-03
GGTCCTCGACCGCAACAAGATACTGGCCCAGCTTCTCAATCGACATGCCCGCTTCCCCGCAATCGCGAGGGCGCGTCATCATACGTCAGGCCGCGGCAGGCCAGACAAATCTCATGCGTAGCCCCTGGCACTTGCCCAAACACGGCTCCCATCGTCTTATCATTAACTCTGTGCTCGATGTCGGGATCATCCGGAGTCGTGATGCCCGTCACCCGCACGCCGTCCATGACATAGGACTGCACCTGATAAGGCGTCACTCCTCCGTCTATGGACGTGAACACCTCGACGTTAAACCTGTCGCGGTAGTTTACGGCCAAGTGCTGGACATTGTCGTGCACAACGCGTGTCGCGCCACCGATCGCCTGGGGCGGGTAGAACACGTTCACAATCAGCACCGTCGGCAGGCAAACTGCCTGCGCAGGAACTGCCTGAGCAAACATGCGCCGCAAACAGCCGGCCATTGCCTCAATACCGTAGTCCCGACGCACCTGACTCCGTGCGGCATCACCGATCCGTTGCCGCAGCCCGTCATCACCGACGAGGCGGTCTAACGCAGCCGTCCACTCCTCGGCGGTCGAGCAGAGCAACCCAGTCACTCCATCCCTAACCACATCTAGATACGTCGCGGTGCTACTGACCACGGATGGTATGGCGAGCATTGCCGCTTCCAGCCACTTAATCTCACTTTTACAGTCCACCATTAGGGATGGCCTCAGTACGGCGATGTTGATGTCAACCATGCTCAGCATTGCCCAATAGCCTTCGATATCCCAGTTCGGCGCAACCACCGTGAGGTTCGCCTCGATCTGGCGAAGCCGCTCCGTCATTGTGACAAAGCCCATTAGGATGATGCTGATCCGGTCCCCGTGCCTGCGTACCAATTCGACCAGCGCTGGCTCCACAAGCTCTTGGAAATCCTCCTTGTGCGCCTTGGTGCCCGATCCATAGAACAGCGTCACTCGACCGGGCCGGTGCTCATGCGGTTTGGTGGCCGCCCAGGCTTCATGCCGCCACCCGAACGCGTTGTGATGCACGAACACCGTCCCGGTTCGCACCTGCCCGCGCATTTCTTTTGCAAGCGCAGGGGTGGATGCGATACCGTAGTCACAGAGCGACATCGCATACGCGAACAGCGGAACTCCAAGCTTTAGGCCAGAATACTCCAGCTCATCAATCTGGCCGCCGTAGCTGGCCAGATTTGCAGGATATTCGGACGCGTTGAAAATGAGATCATCAATTTCGTAGAAGGTCACGACCCCCAACTCGCGTGCTTTCTCGATCGCGACGATGACGTCGTACTGCGCCGGCACGCGGTAGAATATGGCGGCCTCATGCAAATGAAGCGCCGCAAGGAACGCTGGGATGCCGTCGCGCACGTCATAAACCGTCGTATCATATCCAGCGATTCGAAGTTGCTCCGTCTTTTGATCAACCCGATAGAACCGACACTGAGCGAGGTCAAGGTTGGCCAGAATCGCGATACGCTGGACAGGACGCGGTTGCAGCACGTCTTCTACGCGAACCAGCGCGGAAACAGCCATGCACGCCTGCTTGAGGTCGTCCTGGGCCTGCTCAAACCGCCCCAGCCGACTCTTGGCAACTCCCACGTCCCACTCACGCGAGAGATATTTTCTACCAAGGTCGTCAAACCGCCCGCGGAGCCTTTGGTCGCCAGGAACCAAGCGAGTGGCGCTCTGCAGGACGCATAATGCCTCCAAAAGTTGGCCAAGTTGCTCAAGGCATGTCGCCAGATTGATATACGCCCAAATGCTTGGCGCTTCATCCCCCTCCACGACCCGTTGATACAGCCCGCGTGCTTCCAGGATCGCACCCCGGCGCAACAACGCAGCTGCGTAGTGCATCATCGTAGGCCGGTGGTCCGGCATGTGCAGTAGGATGCGTTGATACAGCGCGAACCCTTCTGTCTCCCGGCCGGTTACGACCATACGGTCCGCGACCGCCACTAGCGCATCGGCCGTTTCAGGGGTCGCCCGAAGTTCGGCGGGCATATCCGCGACAACGCCATTGGCAAACCGCTCAAATTGCGCCGTCCACTTTTCCCCCGCGGCTTTTGGATTGAGCGCCACTGCAACTAAGGAGATGTTGATTTCGTCCAGCCCGGTCAGATCGCGCCCAATAAAATTCTTTACCCAGCACGCGCGGTTAGGCGCCCAACCTTTGGCCACGCCGAGAGTAAGCCAGTGACGATAGGCATTGCTGGCCGTACATGCGAACTGCTCCAGATAGGTCATCCGGTAGAAATCAGGATCGAAAGACAAGCGTTCTGCGATTGTAAAAATATCGTCAATTCCCACTTCGCAGAAGTGTACTAAGCATTTAGCCTGGCTTGGTAAAACAGAGCCAAGCCTCTCACGCGCGCCAACGTTAGCGTAATAGTAGAATGCCGAATCGAATGAATTCAGAAAAGCGTCTCCGAGCCCATGCGTTTCAAGTAATTGCCCAATGTTGACATACTTTGCATCCGATTGGTGCGTTCCCGGACCATAAACGTCCGAAATGAACCCTGGATCCTCGTGCACAGAGTTAGAGTTGCCCTGCCATTTCGCCGCCGGCTGGCCTGTTTCGCTGCCTGCTGGCTGGAGTACAATAGTCTGGCGTGTGTCCACCATTCCAGGATGATGCAGGGCGACGCCCATGTCCTCCAGCTCTATACGGCTCTGCGGCGAGGCCGGGTCACAGAGGAAAGAGTTGCGATAGGCAGACTGAGCCATGTCCGTACGCCCTTGCAGCTTCAGCACATGCCCAATTTGCAAGTAGGTGTCCGCACACGTATCGTCCAACGCCAGACTTTGGCGATAGGCGTCTAGAGCCTTATTTAGAAAGCCTTGTTCCTTCAACGCATGGCCATATTGCACCCAAATCGGAGTGAGCGCCGGATTGAGTGCAAGCGCGGCTTCATAGAGGCCAGCAGCCGCAGCCCAATCACGACCGGCATTGGCCTTGTCGCCTGCCGTAACTAGGTCTTGAAGGCGTGTCCGACTCTGTTTCCGCACATGACGTCCCTTAAGGAGTCGGCGCAGCATCGGCGTCTCAAAATTCATTGTGTGTCAAATATTTCATGCGGATCGAGGTTTCGAATTCCATCGCCTGCCCAGCAACGGCAGCCTGGTGAGAGATCATGCTAGTCACCAGGCTTTAACACTTTGTCTCCAGAGATGCGACCCTGTGCTGATACGCGGCTTGCAGGCTTCTAATGCGGCGGGCCAACCTGCCACGGATCAACCTGCGAACATCGCGCCATATGCGCCCACACCCGATCAGTGGATGGCCAAGACATCAGCCGGAACGGCAGCGTCGCATCGTGCCAGGCAGGGTTCACGCCGGGGTCGCTGTCCAGCCAGCCGGCCCAGCGGGCCTCAAGCACTCTACGCTCCGCATCGTTGCGCGCCTGGCGCAGGGGGTCGGTGTGGTCCAGGCCGCGGGTCTTGGTTTCGTAATGCACCAGAGTTAAGTGCGGCGTCCACAGCACTCGCCGCCCACTCGCCCGGACCTTCATGCAGTAATCCACATCGCTGTAGGACACTGGTAATCCAACCTCATCAAAGCCGCCGGCTGCCATGAACGTATCTCGCCTGGTCGCCAGGAACGCACCAGTAACGGCGCTGACGGCCCGTGTCACCTGCCACCGGCCAGCCGGGCCAGCGCTGTCCATCGGCGCGTATAGCCCATCGTGGATCGCCGAGCCGCGCCAGCCCAGCAGCACCCCGGCGTGCTGCATGGTGTCGTCGCCATAGATCAGTCTGGCGCCGACCGCCCCTATTTCGGAGCGCTGAAGCAGGCTGCGCGTCCGGTCATCCCAACCCGGCGTCGTCATCAGCATGTCGTCGTTGGCGAACACCAGAATCGGTGTCGTGCTCATCCGGGCAGCGGCGTTGTTCAGGCAGGACCAATTGAACGGTTCCGCCACCGTGTCCAGCACGATTGCGCCGGAGGCCGCGAGGTCTTGCAGGCGCTGCCGCATCGCTAGGTCGCGCCCGCCATTATCAATGACCGTGATCGCAAGCTCCTCGGGCCGGGCAGCCGTGGCCCGCAGCGTAGCGACGAACGACTCGACGTCACAGGCATTGTCACGGGTGGGAATGATCACGTGCACCGCCTCTGACCGGGATGGCCAGGCGATCCGCACGGAACCAGGCAGCACACCCGGCCCCTCGACGCGGGCAGGAATGCCATGGCGGGCGGTATGCGCCGACACGGCTGCCCCATGTTCCGCGCGGCTCGGTACGACCGGACCGGTGCGTGACCAAGTCAGAGGCCAAGGGATATGGCCAGCCTTTCCCGCATAGGCCAAGTCCAGCAGCAGCGCGCCGCGGCACAGCGCCTCCCCTGAACCTGCGGCGGCATAGTCGTCTCGCCAAACTGCAATGCTGCCGCCGTATACGTTAGCCTCTAGCAGCGTGTCATGGTCCACGGCCTGACGAAGGATCGGGTTGGACCGGGTCACACCGCCCGGCCTGGGCGTGCCCTGCTCCTCGTCCCAGACAAAGGCCCTAGCCGGCCCGAGCCGTGAGGCCGCCACCACCCACCCCAAGGCGTGCCGATGCAACACCGCACCAGGTGCCAGCAGCACGATCCAGCCGTCCCGGGCCGCCAATGCACCATATGCCTCCGCTTGCTGGTGCGTCGAACCAGCCCCGGCCTCCAGCCATGTGATTTCCGCGCTGGCCGCCGCCGCACGGGCGACGACGCCACGCGCCGAGTCGCTGTGACCGACCACGATCAATGACCGCGCCGGCCAAGACTGCGCTTGGTAGGCAGCGAGCTGCTCGTGCAGCGTCTCGGCCGAGGCCAAGTCCGCCGTCAGTATAACTGTCAGATGTGGCGACTGCTCCAGCGGCGGCGGTGGAATGTCGAAGCATTCGCGAAGAACGCCGTAAAGATCAACCGGGTAGGCCGTGGAGGCCGCGGCATCGGGCAGCGCGGCAATCATCTCGTCCAATTGGCTCCGCATCGCCAGGAGCGTCTGCGACATCGCGATCAGCGCGTCCGTGCCCCCAGCGCGGAGCTGCGCGTCAAACGCTGCTACCTGCCGCGATGGTTCACCCATCGCGGCAAGCTCGACCGAAGCGGCAGGCGATGCCGGGTCAAGCTCGGCGGCCCGGCTGTAGGCCGCGAGCGCCGCGTTCCGCCGGCCCTGCAACTTTAAGGCGTGGCCAAGCTGCAAGTGCGCGTCAGCGTCCCCCGGCTGGGCGAGCAGCACCATGCAATACGCCGTCTCCGCCTCCGCGAACCGGCCGGAGTCCTTCAGCATATTGCCGCGCTGCACCAGCAAGCCGGTCCGGTTTGGGTCCAGCGCCAACGCCTCGGCATAGGCTGCCGCCGCACCCGCGGTATCCCTCTGATCCCGCAGTGAGTCCGCCCGGCGGACCAGGGCATCAATTGGCGTTTCACTGGAGTCATTGCCTTGGGCGTCTCCTTGCTCCCAGGCAGGGAGTAGTCGGCGTAACACCCGCGGGCTCACCGCCATGGCTGGCGTCCAGCTTTCAACGTCGAAGATGGGGGAGATCGCGACCCGGTCCCCCGCCGCGGAACCAGCGCAACGCAGCTACTCATCAATCTGCGCCCGTCTCCACTTGTCAGACAAGATCGGGGTTCGTCCACTATCTACACACTAACCGCAACCTGCCAGGCTCAGCGCATCCATAGTTAACACCTAAGTCTTTTCATCGTCCACCCGCAACCTCAAGCTGCAAACAAGAAGCAGCCCTACACTTCATTTCCCCACCTGCTCCACCTCCACAGTGACATGCGCCAGCGCCGGAAACCGCCCCAGCAGCCCCCGGTAAAACTCCGGCCCGCGCGCATGCACCGTGGCGACAGACAGGATCGCACCCAGGTGCCCCGGCCCCAACCGCCACACATGCAGGTCCGCCACCCGGTCCCCGTCCGCCTCCACTGTCCGGCGCACGCCATCCGTCACGTGCGGGTCCGGCACCATGTCGAGCAGGATGGCGCCAGTGTCGCGCACCAGACCCCAGGACCAGCTTGCGATCACGCAAGCCCCAGCGATGCCGGCCAACGGGTCCATCCACAGCCAGCCGAAGGCGCGGGCCAGCAGCAGCCCGACGATGACCAGCACCGAGACGGCGGCGTCGGCCAGGACATGGACCACCGCCGCCCGCATGTTGTTGTCCCGGTGCGCGGCCCCATGCGCGTCCGGATCGTGCCCGCTGCCATCATGCGCATGCTCCTCAAACGCGACGGCGTAGTCTTGGCTGCCGAGATGCAAGTGCGCGGTGAAGGCATGCGGCTCGGGGATGACATCCATGCTCTCCAGCCAGCCGCCGCGGTCCCACATGGCGAAGACTTGCCGCGCGCCGTCCGGACGCACCGTTTCCACCGTGACTGCCGCAGCATCGGCGGCCACGCCGGACTCGGGCAACAACCGGAACACCGGGGGCACGCCATCCTCGAACACCTGCAGCAGCAGGGCGCCGGCGGGCGTCCTGATCCTGTGCCCGCTGTCATGACCGTGCCCGCCATCGTCATGGCCATGCCCGTGATGATGATGATGGTGCCCGCCCCCGCTCAGCAGCCACACGCTGGCGACGTTCACCGCCAGGCCCAGGACCGCAATGGGAATGGCCTCGGTAAACTGGATCGGCACCGGCGCGAACAGGCGCGACACCGCCTCATAAGCAATGAGCAGCGCGATCATCGCCAGCACCACCGCGCTCGTGAACCCGGCGAGGTCACCCAGCTTGCCGGTGCCGAAGGTGAACCGCGGGTCGTGCGCCAGCCGCCGGGCATAACGGTAGGCCAGCGCCGCCAGCAGCATCGCACCGGCGTGCGTGCTCATATGCAGCCCGTCCGCCACCAGCGCGATGGAGCCGAACAGCAGGCCGCCCGCGATCTCCAGCACCATCATGGCGCCGCAGAGTGCGATGGCCCACCAGGTCCGCCGCTCCGCCCGCTCGTGCCCGGCGCCCAGGAAGACATGGCTGTGCCCTGGCGGGCTGCCGGAGGGGATGGCCGGGGCCGGGGAGCCGTCCATGTCAGGTCCTCATTTCAAGTAGGTTCGCACGACGTCCAGAAGTTGCCCGGCCGCCTCGGCATTCAGCGCTCCGGGATGCGCGACGGGGTCCACCAGGTGAGTGAGGACATGGTCCTCGACCACCTCGGCCATCAGCCCAGCCAGGGCGCCGCGCACCCCTGCGATAAGCTGCATGACCTGCTCGCAGCCGGATTCGGCCTCAAGCGCGCGCTCGATCGCCTCCATTTGGCCCTTCATCCGGCGCACGCGGGCCAGCAGCTTCGCCTTCTCGCGTACGGTGTGCGTCATGGCTCCATGATAACATAGTCCAGGGGACTATACTATCCCGTCCAGCATGACGGTGCCGGGCGGCTCGGCATGTGATGTAGGCCGACAGGCACCCGAACGCCGGTCACCAACCGCATGACGCGATGGCCAGGCAGCAGGCCAGCCAACCCTACCCCAGCCCGCCGTTGGCTGCTGCCGCGGCATCGCCCGCACAAGCGGCCGCAAGGTCGTCTATGATCGGGCAGCCCGGCCGGTGATTGCCGTCGCACTGCTCGGCGAGGTGGCGGAGCGCTCGGCCCATCCCGGCAATGGCATGCGCCTTCTCCTCAAGCTGCGCGGCGTGCGCGAGCGCCAGGCGCTTTACGTCCGCGCTGGCCCGGTTCTCGTCCCGCCACAGCGCCAGCAGCTCGCGCATTTGCGCTACCGAGAACCCAAGAGAACGCGCCCGCCGCAGGAACTGCAGCGTTTGCACCTCCGCCTCGGCATAGCGGCGGTAGCCGGCGTCGCTGCGCCCGGCCGGTGCCATCAGGCCGACTTCCTCGTAGTAGCGGATCATCTTGGCCGACACGCCGGACGCCGCCGCAGCCTCGCCGATGTTCACGGACGGCGTTCCGCGCCGGCGTTCACTGCCTGCGCCCGGGCCGCCAGCGGCGCAGTAGCAGGGCATTGCCGACCACGGCAGCAGACGAGAACGCCATCGCCGCCCCCGCAACCACTGGATTGAGCAGCCCGGCCGCAGCCAGGGGTATGCCGACCACGTTGTATGCAAAGGCCCAGAACAGCCCCTGCCGAATGCGGCGATACGTCCGCCCTGCGATGTCCAGCGCCGCCGGCACCAGGCCAGGATCGCCGCGCATGAGGGTGATGCCAGCAGCGGCGGCCGCCACGTCCGTGCCGGTCGCCATCGCCATCCCCAGGTCGGCAGCAGCCAGCGCCGCCGCGTCATTCACGCCGTCGCCCACCATCGCCACGGCGCCGTCCCGGCGCAGTGCCGCCACCAGCGCCGCCTTGTCGGCCGGCATCGCCTCGGCCCGCACATCGTCTATGCCCAGCACCCGTCCCGCCGCCGCCGCCGCACCCTGGTTGTCACCCGTCAGCAGCACCACGCGCAGGCCGGCCCGGCGCAGCGCTGCGACCGCCGCCACCGCGCCGGGCTTTACCGCGTCGCCAAAGGCGAGCAGGCCCAACAGCCGTGCCGTGCCGCCCTCGGCAAGGAATGAAACCGTCCGGCCTTCCTCCTGCAAGCGTCCGGCCGCCACGTCGAGCGGCGCGGTGTCCACCCCCTCATCCCGCATCAGCCGGGCGCTGCCCAGCAGAAGGCGACGGCCCTCGACCGTGCCCTCCACGCCGCGGCCAGCCAAGGCGCGCACGCCGGTGGCCACAGGCACTTCCAAGCTGCCGGCCCGCGTCTGGACCGCGCGGGCCAGCGGGTGCTCGCTGCCGGCCTGAATGGCGGCAGCCAGGCGCAGGACCTCCGCCTCTGCAACGTCCGGCGCGGGACGCACCGCCACCAGCGCCGGGCGGCCCTCCGTCAGGGTGCCGGTCTTGTCGAACACCACCGTGCGGACCGCGCGCGCCCCCTCCAGCGCCGCGGGGTCACGGATCAGGATGCCATGGCGGGCGGCTGCCCCGGTACCGACCATGATGGCTGCAGGCGTCGCCAGGCCCAGAGCGCAGGGGCAGGCGATCACCAGCACCGCGACTGCGTTCACCAGTGCCGGCTGCACCCCGGCGCCGGCCAGCCACCAGGCGGCGAAGGTCAGCAGGGCGATGGCCACCACGACGGGGACGAATACCGCGCTGATCCGGTCCACCATATGCTGCACGGGCGGCTTCGCGGCCTGGGCATTCTCCACCAGCCGCACCATGCGGGCTAGCTGGCCCTCCGCGCCCAGCGCCGTCGCCTCGACCACCAGCAACGCCTCGCCGTTCAGGCTGCCGCCCACGACGCGGCTGCCGGGCTGCTTGGGCACGGGCAGGCTTTCGCCGGTCAGCAGGCTTTCATCCGCGCTGCCCTGGCCCTCGCGCACCAGGCCATCGGCGGCGATGCACTCTCCCGGCCGGACCACGACCAGGTCGCCCTTGCGCAGCGCCGCCAATGGCACCTCGACTTCCCTCCCGCCCTGGCGCACGCGGGCACGCTCGGGGCGGAGCTGCTGCAGGGCGCGGACAGCCTCGCCGGCCTGCCGCCGGGCGCGCGCCTCCAGCCACTTGCCGACCCGCACCAGCGCAATCACCGCGGCCGATGCCTCGAAGTAGAGATGCCCGCCTTGCATCGCCCCGCGCGTGGCCAGGAGTTGCCAAGCCGACAGGCCGAAAGCAGCCGAGGTGCCCAGCGCAACCAGCGTGTCCATACTGCCCGTCCCCGCCCGCAGCGCATGCCAGGCGCCGCGATAAAAGCGGGCGCCGAACACAAGCTGGACCATGCCAGCCAACACGAACTGCACTAGCGCCGGCAGTGCCACGTCCGCCCCAAACGGCATCAGCAGCATCGGCAGCACCAACGGCGCGGCCAGCACGCAGGCCACCGCCGCGGCCAGCCCGTCCCGGCTTGGCCGGCTCGGCCCGGCGCCGCCCGGCACGTCATGCTCATGCCCGGGCATGGTGGAAGCAGATGCGGGCAGGGCAGCTCCGTAGCCCGCCGCTTCAACGGCTGCGGCCACCTCCGCCGGGCCTGCTGCGCCAGCCGCCACCCGCACCCGTGCGCGCTCCGTGGCAAGGTTCACCTCCGCCGCCAGCACGCCGGGCAGGCGCATCAGGGCGCGCTCCACCCGGCCAACACAGGATGCGCAGCTCATGCCGGTAATGGTGAGGTCCACCGTTTCCTCCACGACCGGGTAGCCCGCCTTCGCCAGCGCCTCCGCCAACTCGGATAGCCGTAAACTTGGGCCAGCCGTGACCGCAGCCCGCTCCGTCGCCAGATTGACCGCAACGGCCTGCACCCCGGGCACGGCTGCCGCGGCGCGCTCAACCCGGCGGACGCAGGCGGCACAACTCATGCCGGTGACACGCAGGTCGAGGCGACCCGCATCGCCGCCGCCATCGCGTCCGGCCGCATCGCGTTCGATCAAAGCCTGGTCCATGCCGAACACCTACCATCTCGTTAGGTTCAAGAGATGGCCCTTCCCACCGTGGGAAGGTAAGGGGCGCTGCGATGTTTCTGTCGCGGCGGACGTCGGGGCATGGCGGATGGCATCACAGGCAGCCGCAGCGGCGGTTGCGTGCCCGATGACATATCCGGGATAAGGCGACGGGGCGCTTGACCTTCCCAGGGTGGAAGGCTGCATGCCAAGCAAGAATTCGGAGGCGGCGATGCAAAGATTCGAGGTATCCGGCATGACATGCGGCCACTGCATACGGGCGGTGACAGAGGCGATCCACGGCGTGGACGCGGCGGCTCAGGTTGAGGTGGACCTGGGTGCCGGCCGCGTCACGGTGCGCGATGGCACGGCGTCCCCTGACCGGTTAGTCCAGGCAATTGCAGCCGAGGGCTACCCTGCACGGCCGCTGGCGGCTTAGAGGCTCGGCACCAGCCGGCCGGTCACACGCTACGAGACCAAATTGAGCAAGCAGTTGCACCTGATCGCAGTCAGCGGCGACCTCTGGACCTTCTTGCACGGCCATAGCGACAAGCCGGACGGAAGCGGGCGCTTCCGGGTGGCGATGACCTTCCCGCACGGTGGCCTGTGGCATGTTTACGCCGACGCCGTGCCGGCGGGCTTGGGCCAGCAGGTGGTGCGTTTCGATCTCGACCTCGGCGGCGAGCTGTCCAGGCCGCAGCCGGTGCCTCAACCGACGGGGCTGGAGGGTGCCGACGGGCGGTATGGCGTCCGCTTCGACACACTGGGCCTGTAAGGCGGGCGAGACTCTGAGCTGAAGCTGCGCATCCTGCGCGACGGCCAGCCGGCGCCGGATGTGACGCCCTACCTGGGAGTTGCAGCCCACGCCGTATTCATCTCGGCGGCGGACCTCACCTATGTGCATGCGCACGCCGCCCCGGCTGCCACGCCTGCTGCCGGCGGCACAGGGACAGCCATCAAGCACGACATGACGGGAATGGCAGGGATGGACATGCCCAGCATTGGCCATGCCGGCGGCAGCGGGCATGGTGGGATGCCAGGTATAGAAGGTGCGCCGATGCGCCCAGGCACGAAGGTCGCGCCCGACCTGATGCTGCATGTCCGCGCGCCCAAGGCAGGCACCTACCTGTATGGCTGCAGTTCATAGCCGACGGCCAGGTCCGTACGGTGCCGTTCGTGGTGCCGGTGGCTTGAGGCGGGCGGCCTTTTTCCGGCCAAGGCAGCAGCCCGAGGATGGCCGGCGGGCCGGGCCGGCAGGCCACGGCACCGGAGCCAAACACGGACAGCAATCAGTTGGTCAGCCCATCGGTTTGCCATTCGCAGCCCTGGGCCGGGCACGCCGACGTGACCGCCAGCCGGTAAGCAAGGAGCCATATCGCCGATCCCGCGTTGTCGCCGTACCCGGGCCAGAGCGGGGTCGAGAAGGTATCACAAGCAATGAACGACGATGACACTCTGGACAGGTCCGTTTCGTCCAAGCATCCGCTGATGCCGTCGGCATCTTCAGCGACGACTGGCGAGACTTCGACCATGCCGGGAAACCGCGCTGTTCCAACAGCGACCGAGGACGACTTCCGCATGTTGGCGGACTCCATCCCGCAGCTCGCCTGGATGGCGGATCGCGACGGCTCGATCTTCTGGTATAACCGGCGCTGGTACGACTACACCGGCACTACCCCTGCGCAGATGCAGGGATGGGAGTGGCGCGAGGTCCACCATCCCGACCACATCGGCCGCGTCCTCGGTCACATCCAGCGCGCCTTCGAAACCGGTGAGCCATGGGAAGACACCTTCCCGCTCCGGGGCCGGGATGGGCAGTATCGCTGGTTCCTGTCACGCGCCGTGCCGATCCGGGACAAGCAGGAACAGGTCATACGCTGGTTCGGAACCAACACGGACGTCACCGGGCAGCGCGAATGGGAAGAACGGGTGCGCCGCAGCGAGCAGCGGTTCCGTCTGCTCGTGGACACGGCAGCGACCATCATCTGGACAACTGACCCGATCAAAGGGGAGTTCCGCGACCCGCAGCCGCGCTGGAGCGCATTCACCGGGCAGAATTTTGAGCAGGCGCGCGGCGTGGGCTGGCTGGAGGCGATCCACCCGGAAGACCGCGCGCGCACCTTGGACGCCTGGCAAGCCGCCGCCGCGACCCGCTCGCCATACCAGGTCGAGCACAGGCTGCGGCGCGCGGACGGCGCCTGGCGGCACATGGCCGTGCATGGCGTGCCTATCCTGGACGAAGACGGCTCCGTGCGTGAGTGGGTCGGCACCCACACCGACGTCACCGAACGCAGGCAAGCCGAAGCAGCGATGCAAGCGGCCCGCGACGAGGCCGAGGAGGCAAACCGGGCGAAAAGCACCTTCATCGCCAACATGAGCCATGAGCTGCGCACGCCATTGTCGGCGATCATCGGCTACAGCGAGATGCTGCAGGAGGAGATCGAGGACAGCGGCGAAGCCTCGGACATCGCCAACGATGTCGGCAAGATCGAGTCCAATGCCCGGCACCTGCTCGGCCTGATCAACGACGTGCTCGATCTGTCCAAGGTCGAGAGCGGCAAGATGGAAGTCTATGCCGAAACCTTCGATGCCGCAGAAATGGTCCGCACCGTTGCAGCGACTGTGCAGGGGTTGGTTGAGAAGAAGCGCAACACACTGGTGGTCCGGCTCGCGCCCGACCTTGGGGCCATGCACTCGGACGTCACCAAAATGCGGCAGATGCTGCTGAACCTGCTCAGCAACGCGGCCAAGTTCACCGAGGCCGGTACGCTCACCCTGTCCGCCGAACGGGAGGTCGCCCCGGACCTCGCCGGGGGCGCCGGGGAACACCAGGCCGACCGGATGGTGTTCCGGGTGTCCGACACCGGGCTGGGCATGACGGAGGACCAGCTTGCCAAGCTGTTCCAGCGCTTCCAGCAGGCCGACGCGTCCACCACGCGCAAGTTCGGCGGCACCGGGCTGGGCCTGTCGCTCACGAAGGCATTCAGCGCCATGCTCGGCGGCGACGTCGAGGTGGAAAGCCAGTCCGGGCAAGGCAGCACTTTCACTGTCCGCCTGCCGGCCAGGCTGCCCGACCCTGATGAGGACGGGGATGAGCAGCCCAGGGCTTCAGCAAACGGCGCAGAGGCTGCCGGTGCCGGGAGGGACGTCGTACTGGTGATTGACGACGACGCTGCCCAGCGCGACCTGATGAGCCGGTTCCTGGAACGCGAGGGCTTCAGTGCGCGCGCTGCGGCCGATGGGGCGGCTGGGCTGGCACTGGCGCGCGCATTGCGGCCCAGGGCCATCCTGCTCGACGTGATGATGCCGGGCATGGACGGCTGGTCGGTGCTGAGCGCGCTCAAGGACGATCCTAGCCTGGCCAGCATCCCGGTCGTGATGGTCACCTTTGTCAGCCAGCGCGGCCTCGCCGCGGCCCTGGGCGCTGCCGACTACGTGCTCAAGCCAGTGGAGTGGGAGCGTTTCCGGCAGGTCATGGACCGGTTCCGCGATGCTGAGGGGGATGTGCTGGTGGTGGACGACGACGCGGATACGCGCGAACGGATGCGGGCGATGCTGGAAAAGAGCGGCTGGACGGTCGTCGAGGCCAGCAACGGGCAGGAAGCCTTGCAGCATGTCGCGTATGCGATCCCGAGGCTGATCCTGCTTGACCTCACCATGCCGGTCATGGACGGCTTCACGTTCCTGCATGCGTTGCGGGAGCAGCCCGGCTGTGCGGACGTGCCCGTGGTGGTGCTGACGGCACGCGACCTGACCAACGAGGAGCGACGGAGGCTGAGCGGGGCCAACCAGGTGCTGAACAAGGGCGACACCAGCCTGCGCGACCTCGCCGGCAAGCTGCACGCACTCGTGCCCTCAACGCCTGAGCCGGTTGGCAGCCCCGCTTGAACGGGGAACATCGCGTCGTGGCCGCCGTTTAGCTCCGCCCTGTGGGCTGTCCGGCATCGTCCAACGGGTAATGGCACCGCACCCGGACCCCGGCTGCCAGTCGCAGTATCGGCCTTTCCACGTCGCAGCGGCCGGTGCGATGGGCGCAGCGGGTGCTGAACAGGCACCCTGCAGGCCGGTCCGCAGCGCCAGGCACGACGCCGGGGATGGTGGGCAGGCGCGGCTTGCCCTCCGCACGCTCCGGCAGCGCATCCAGCAGGGCAGAAGTGTAGGGATGGCGCGGGTGCCGGAACAGGGCGGCGGCGGGCTGCTCCTCCATCACCTGCCCGGCATACATCACCTGCACGCGCTGCGCCGTTTCCGCCACCACGCCCATGTCGTGGGTGATCAGCACCAGCCCCATCCCCCGGCTGCGCTGCAGGCCGACCAGCAGGTCCAGCACGCCCTTCTGCACCGTCACATCCAACGCCGTCGTCGGCTCGTCGGCGATCAGCAGCGCCGGGTTGCAGGCGATGGCCATGGCGATCATCGCCCGCTGGTTCAAACCGCCCGAAAGCTGATGCGGGAAGGCGCGCACCCGCGTTTCCGGCGCCGGCACCCCGACCTGGCCCAGCAGCGCCACCACCCGCTGCCGTATCTCCGCCCGCGGCGCCGCATGATGGACGCGCAGGGCCTCGGCGATCTGCCAGCCGATGGGATAGCATGGATTGAGCGAGGTCGTCGGCTCCTGGAACACCATCGCGATGTCGCGCCCGACCAGCCGGCGGCGGGCACGCGGCGCGGCGCCGAGCAGGTCGCTGCCCCGGAACCGCACGGCCCGCGCCGCGACCCGGCCGGTGCGCGGCAGCAGGCCCATGACGGCCAGCATGGACACGCTCTTGCCCGACCCGCTTTCGCCGACGACGCACAGCACCTCGCCCGCATCCACACGCAGATCCACGCCCTCCACCGCTGGAAAGGCGCCGAAACGGACCGTCAGGTCCTCGACCTCCAGCAGCGCCGTCAACGCCGCAACTTCGGGTCCAACGCGTCGCGCAGCCCGTCCCCTAGCAGATTGAACGCCATCACCGTGACCAGGATCGCTACACCCGGGAAGGTGAGCAGCCACCAGGCGCGCTGGTAGAACTGCAATGCATCGGCCAGCATCGTCCCCCACTCCGGCGTCGGCGGTTGCGCGCCCAATCCCAGGAAGCCCAGCGCCGCCGCGTCCAGGATCGCGTTCGAGAAGCCCAGCGTCGCCTGCACGATCAGCGGCGCCGCGCAGTTCGGCAGCACCACCAGCAGCATCAGCCGCCACACCCCCGCCCCGGCGCTGCGCGTCGCAGTCACGTACTCCCGCGCCAGCTCCCCCAGCGCCGCCGCCCGCGACAGCCGCACGTAGGCCGGCAGCAGCACGACCGCCACCGCCAGCATCGCATTGGTCAGCCCCGGCCCCAGGATCGCCACCACGACGATCGCCAGCAGCAGGCTGGGAAACACCAGCAGCACGTCCATCGCCCGCATGATGACGATGTCCACCAATCCGCCTGCGAAAGCCGCGATCAGCCCAAGCAGCGTGCCGGCGGACAGGGACAGCGCCACGACGACGGCGCCGATCACCAGGGACAGCCGCGCCCCGTAAATCAGCCGGCTCAGGATGTCCCGCCCCAGGCTGTCCGTACCAAGCGGGAAGCGCAGGTCCTGGAACGGCGGCGCCAGGAAGCTTTCACGGAACTGGTCCGCCGGGCCATGCGGCGCCACCAGCGGCGCAGCGATGGCCAGTGCCACCAGCAGCGACATGACGGCAAGCCCGGCAGCAGCGCCGCGGTTCTCCACCAGGCGGCGGAACAGGCCGGCGCTGGGTGGAGCGATGGTGGCGCTCAAGGGCACACTCCCCTGCCAAAAGCGCTGTCATTGCGAGTCGCGCAGCGCCGCGGCAGTCCAGGGGCCGCAAAGACCAGCAC
>JAABUK010007186.1_pt1 | contig 16191 bp, 23 predicted proteins | sample 5559141 | NCBI WGS metagenome assembly JAABUK01 (sample SAMN10711869, study PRJNA513367) | rock metagenome | isolation source: Antarctica rocks | place: Antarctica: Victoria Land, Pudding Butte nord | collected 2016-01-03
GTATGCTGCAGCTCTGAAGAACTGTGTGCATCCTGCACGGCCAAGGCGTGAAGTACAGTACGTGATTAGCGAGCTTGTGCACAGGCTTCATCATGCAAATGACTGGCTGGTACATCTCTAGTTGGTCTCCCATACCTTCTTTGTAGCAATGTGCATACAATCTCGAAACTCCGTGTGCAGCTGGCTCAAGTCTGCATGACCACAAGAAGCCCGCTGATCAGTTGACCATGACTGAACAGAATGAGTAATTGTTTTGTGCTAAGCAGCTTCATGCTCATGCATACAGTGTCTGCGCTCAATCACTTATATGGTGCCTTCCTGTGATGTGGATTGCAGTCAGAAATGCTGTGTGGCTGCAGACTGCGCTGAAGACACTCATGGTGATGCATAGGCTGATGCGGGAAAGCAACATCTCGTTTGTTGAAGAGGTGGGCTCATGTGTGCATGCGCGCTGTGCTCTTTGAATCATTGCAGATGCTGCAATGGTCAGTTTGCCAGTCATTGCATTGCTTGTCAAGCAGGCTTTGTCAGGCGTAACAACTTGTTGAACAAGACTGCTTAGCACTGACAACAGCAGTCTCGCCTCTATATGACTTCTCCCTCTGTCTACAGCACACTATCATAGCGCACTGTCATCAATGAAGCAGGTCAAGACCACAGCATGTCCTGCCTGTTCCCAATTGCTCAGAAGCATTACTGTGTGGCGCAGTTACTGAAGTACAGTGAGACCGTGACTCAAGGCAAGGGCCATGTGCTGAACATGGACAACTTCATCGACACCACCAACATTGAGGGCCGCTTTGAGTACAGTGAGTGGGTGCGTGCATATGGCAAGTACCTGGATGAGCAGCTGGAGGTGTACCACAAGATCGCCTTCTACCAGGTATGGCCACACCATCCACACTTGATGCTGCAGCCATGCACCATTTGTCATGAGTAACACGTGTGGTGCATGTCTCTGTACCAGTACAACTTGAACATGTCAGGCGCAAGTCATTGTCGCCTAGTACATAATATCAACACCTGTGCATGTACTGCGTGTGCTCCTGTTCATTCATTGATTTGCTGAACATGTGGCTTTCCCTGCACAATCCCGAACAGCTTCATGTCGTTTTGTTCTGGCAGTCAGCATATCAACAGCAGTGTGAGTTGGTGCGATCCAAGTGTGCCACTGCTGTGGGGCTGTCACTGCTTGATAGCGCTGATGCTGGCAGTTTTAAGGCATCTAACACATGTTTCTGATGCACTAAAAGCATGCAGCGTCGGAGTGTACCCCCATTGTCTCTCTTTCAAGCACTCGCTACCCACTGTCAGAATTGACCTGCCCATAGTTTCATCTGATCCAACAGTGTCACAGGCATTTGTCATGGCCTTCAGCACCCCTTTTGATCAAAACTAGGAGCCAGAACGCACGTCTTATAAGCATTACATTCAACAGGCACAATGATCATCACATAGAATCAGCCAGCATGTGCATGCAAGTGGCACATAAGTGGCAGATTAAGTGTGGGTGGCTAAACCATTCCTGCATTGCTATTGCACAGGAGCAAGAGCACAGCGGTGAGCAGTCCAGGCTGAGGCAGCTGCCGGCTCAGGAGCTGCTCACACAGATGCCATTCCTGCAGAAGCTGCTGCGGCGTCTGCTGGACTGCAAGCCCACTGGAGCAGCATCCCATGATGCAGTCGTGCAGGCAAGCACATACAACATACATACATTATGAATGTATGTATGTTGCATGATCCAGCTGGTGTACATGCGCATCGTGTGCCGTCTTTGCTTGCTGGATTGGATGCTGCCTTACAGCACCTGCGATAGTCTTCATTGGTCAATTGATCATTCAAGTCTTTACCAGAGACACAGTTTTGCAGTTTTAGTTGTCAGTCCTGTTGGCATTGCTGTCGATGTGTGGCATACCTTGACAGCCTCAGGACATCATCTCTTTGACCCTTACAGGAGCCTGTTCAGCCAAATTTGTGCTCGCTGCAAGTCTTTCCGATACAGACTGCTTTTGTCTGGTCCCAGCCTGCTTATTCCTGATGCATTGTGCTGCTCAACGAGATCAGTCCTCATGTCTTCCATGCTTCTTGCAGCAATCCTTGCTGACAGTCCTGAAGGAGAGCTTCAAAGTGTACAAAGCCATCAGCGAGGGCCTGATCAACCTGGCAGACCGCTTCTTTGAGATGGAGTACCTGGACGCCCACAAGGGCCTGGAAGTCTATAAGGAGTCCATTGTAGCCAATGACCGCCTGCAGCAATACTATCAACAGATTGAGCAGATCGAGGAGTTGAGGAGGGCGATTCAGTTTCCCAAGCTGGAAAGCCCGCCGGCAGACTTTCTGACTCAGATGGAGGCCTATGCTAAGGAGGCCCCTAGGCCCTATGATGAGTCATCTGGTACAGTGACAGGCTCCAAGAAGGTACTGCTCCTGCTCCTGCTTGATGACTCATCAGCTCTTTGCACTCTGCACTTTGCTGGTGTTGACAAACAAGTCTAGCAACATTTTGGAAAGATCTAGACATTCTCAGAATGCTGGCAAAGATAGTTCCAGACTATGCACAGTCTCCAGATGAAATGGCATTACCAAAGCAGAAGGTTCGGCTGCTGCTGACATGCTGCAGAACATGCATTGCTTGGCTGTGCTCTTCACTTGCTGCTATGTGTGCTTCATGGCTCTTCCACCCTACCAGGTCTAGTGGGGTTCAAGAATTGCAATCAAGTGATGCATGTTGCGCAATGTGCTGAGCAAGACAGTGACGAGATCTTGCAGTATCATGCTAGTGCAATGGGCCATGCTGCATCATGGTATACATATAGCCAAGCTGCATGTTGCAACTTGCGACAAGCTCTTGCTTTGCCAGGTGCATGCACACACACAGGCACAATATATGCCACAGTAGCATTGTACATGCATCATCAACTCTGCTGCTATTCCAGTCGTATCTTATTGTGTTCAAGTCCTGTCCATACTCTGGTGAAGTCCGCATCCTGGTCAGATCCTACTCTAGTTGTGTTGTCTGTTGACTATACGTACCACAGCAGTCTGTGTCAAAGTCACATATGCATGCCCATGCCATGCCATGGGCATGCATATGACTTTGATGCTGACTGCTGTGCTACGTATAGTCAATAGACAACATGACTAGCGTAAGATCTCGTCATGGGCATTCTGCACTTGGGCAGCAGAATGTGCATGGTTCATGGCCCTTGTGACCTATGTTTGTCAGCTGCAGCTTTCCTTGCACAAAATGCATGACTTTGGTGAGGTACTATGCATGCCAGCCATGCAATCTTGCATGGCAGGTCTGCCGCTGAGGTTGCTGGTGTATATTTTTGTGTCTTCCAAGGCAACTCAAGTCTCAGCTGAGCTGCTTAATTTCTGTTGCCTGGTTTATTTTCAGGTCCACTCTAAAATGCACCAGGCAACGAAGATAAAGCAGCTCAGCTGTCAATTTTTAAGTGCTACAGCATCTCCAGCTTCAGCATTTGCACCAGCTGCAGTTGGATTGTTTTCAGCCACCGGTTCCTCAGCTTCCACATCACTAACATCCGCATTAGTCAGCATTTTGACTGTGATCTCAACATTTCCCTGGATGATCCAAGGGGATTTTGAAGTCATTGTCACGATGCTGACCCATGCGGATGTGAGTGATGTGAAAGCTGAGGAGCCGCTGCCTGAGAACAAGCCGACTGCAGCTGGTGCAAATGCTGAAGCTGGAGATGCTGAAGCACTTAGAAAAGGCCTGTGTCACACATGTTTTGGTCAAATCCCACGTCTGGTCATATTCACATTGTAGCATCATCCACATTCTGGTCATAGCTCTGGTTACATCAAATGTACCCTGGGCAGCCCGGTATAATACTTGGCTTCTCTGTTGACGCCAAAAGGCATAGTCTTTTCATTTCTTTTCTTTTCTGTTCTTTTCTTTTCTTTTCTTATATCAACTGCTGGTGAGGGGTGTGTGCAGAGGAGCCCCCCCCTGAGGAGGGGAACCCGGTCCAAGGTGGCAGGCAAGGAGCAGCAGGATGGCTACGCTGACATGAAGGCCGACCCTGGCATGGTGCTCAACTACAAGGCTGCTGAGGAAGTGCAACCCCAGCCTGCTGCACCACAGCCCGACCTGCTGGACTTTGATGGTCTCTCTATGGATGCTCCTCCTGCTGCCAATGCACAGGTGAGCCCCTGTATTCATTTCATTTCATACCTTACAGCCTGGGGTGTGGAGCCACTTGTGACCCATCAGACATCCTGGCTCGAAAGCACAGGTGCTGTATGTGTTCAGGTCCTGTCTATTTATCAGTCAATCAGTCATCATGCTTGTCCTTGAGAGCATTTGAGGATCTAATGGGCAGCCTGTGAAAGAGACTTCAAGCAACATGGGAGATGTTTAGCTACTATACATTAGGGCTGTCACCATTGCTGGCAACTAGTAGAAAAGTGCTGTCTGGCAGCTGTGCCTGGTCCTGCCACTGGTCATACCGTCTGTCTGAAAATACGTCTCATGGTACAAACGCACATCTTCGCGTGCATCAGCAGGCATTCTACTGTGACATTCTACAAGTCCTTGGTTGAAGCATGCAACGCATCCTGTATGGGTTGCTATCCTGACGATGCCAGGCACATCTGCAGACAACATGACTGCCCACGATCCACGCTACCATATCATCTTATCTTGTGGCTGCAGAAACGACACTTGCCTAACATATGTTGTTGCCTTGTGTGCAGGCCAACGGCGGTCCATCCAGCTACACAGATTTGCTCGCGGAAGTGCCTGCAGCCCCACCTGCATATGATAGCAATGGTGGCACCCAGTTTGGGGGCCAACAGGGAGGTCAGCAAGGGGGTCAGTTTGGGGGTCAGCAAGGAGGGCAGTTTGGCGGTCAGCAAGGAGGGCAGTTTGGTGGTCAGCAAGGAGGGCAGTTTGGAGGCCAACAGGCAGGGCAGTATGGTGGTCAGCAGGGTTTTGGAGGCTCATCACAGCCTGCAGGCAAGCTGCTGCGTGCTGGAGTCTGACGTATATTCTTATATGCTGAATGATCCATTTGTTGGTTGTCATGAACATCTCATCATAGGACCAATATCTCAAGCGCTGCTACACTTCTGATCTGTAGCTGTTTGTTGCCCCTTGACCAAGCTGCAGCACAAGCTTGGACATCACTAGCTCTTTCCAATCCCAAAACGTTTATTTTACTTCAGAAACATCATCCCTACACTGAAAAATCTAAATAGAGAAACATCTGAACTGCGTTTTTATATTGTGGAGATGTTTCAGAGCAGAAAAAGCATGACAGCTTGCCACTTGGTGGCCAGAGAAGAATGCACAAACACTGTTGTAGCAAGTAGCATCCTCTGCTGTGTAGGTCAGAATCCCTTTGGGGCACCAGCAGGGCCTGCACCTGCCTCCAACCCCTTTGCAGCCCCCTCTGGGGGTGGGGGCTACCAGGGACAGGGGGGCCAGCCTGGCTATGGGCAGCAGAGTCAGGGGGGTTTCCAGCAGCAAGGCTTTGGCGCTGCTCAGGTGCATACGCTGCTCAACACCACCTGCAGTGCATCCACTTAGAACAGTTTGTGTGTGCATGATCTGGTCAAAGCCAATTACAAAATGAGCACAGCCTGTGTGACAGGGTAGCTCAAGCCAAATGTCATATGTTTCATATGTGGTGGCCTTTGCTTTGATATGCGCAGTCATGCTTGCTCTTCTTTTGTGTCCTTTTGCTTGCTTTGTGTCTTGCCTGGCTTTCTGAGTTCACACTTGCTGCTCTGCATTCTGGACTGTTGCAAGCAGCAACTTTCTGCAGTTTGCATACACCTAATTGACAAGCTGATCTTGACCCGCCGTAATGCTATCACAGGGTGGATACGGTCAGGGGCAGGGCATGGCCTCACAGGCCCCTCAGGGCGGTGTCTCTTCTCAGAATGGTTCCCCCTTCAGCAGCATGACAGCAGGCACCAATGGTACATCACCCTTGGCTCAGGCACCCCCAAGTGGGTGGGGTGGGGGTCAGCAGCAGCAGGGGGTACCCCAGCAGACCCCTCCCCGTGCCCCTACCAGGAAGGAGGCTGCAGCTGTGCATGACCCCTTCGCTGCATTGACAGGTCAGTGCATCTGCAGCTCTTCTGATGCAGCAGCAAACTGACATCAAATTTTCACTTTCATACAAGAGAACATGATTTCAAAGTACCTACAGAACATCATAAATTTGCCTTGTATAATTGATGTGAATTAGCTTGATTGTTGATCACCATGGCTGTGCTCAGTGACAGGTTGAGAGCTGCACAGCAATGCTTTGCCAGCTGTGTTATGAGCGCTCTCTTCGCCTTGCTGTGCTTCCTGCTGCTAAGCCCTGATGTGGTAACCATGTGAAGCATGCTACTTGCGCAGATCATGCCAGTCCTCCTCTTTGGTGTCCTGATCTTGTGTGGTCATGCATGCAGGCCTGCCCCACAAGGATGACTCAAGGCCCTCTCCTCCACTGAGAGCTTCTCCCGCCAACTCCTACACTGCTGGCCAGCCTTCTCACACACAGGTAGCCCTCCTGCACAACAGGCTGATCATTTGGGTCAACCTATTATTGACTGCTTGTGTTCTGCACAGCCTTGCCACCACCTGTGACTTGCAGCTTTCAAAGTCACCAAAGCTTAGCATGAAACAACGCTCGTCGCTTCCAGATAAATACTGTTGTACAGAAAGCCTTGTCATGAAAGTCAGCCACAGCCTTACCACCTCTGTCTTGGCGAGGACTACCGCCTGGAGTGTACTCTCTCCTCACAGGAAGCTTTTCTTGTGAGGGAGTAGAGCACACGGCAGGTGGGCAATCCTTGCCAAGAGAGAGATGGCAAGCCTCTTGCTGAAATTCGAGGCAAGGCTGTTTGCAAAGCAGCGTTCACCCAGCAGCAACTAACGCTATGTTATGCAGCTTTGGCAGGCTTTGTGCACAGAGCAAGGTGCACAGAGCAAAGCATATGTCGAATGTAACACACAAGCTGTGTTCTCCAAACATGCACTAAGGCACATTGCGTATGATCATTACTTGTGTCCTGGTGCTGGTAACATACGTCTTAACAAAGACTGTGGCTGTCAGCAGGCTGCACAGAGCAATCTGTCCCCAGCAGCAGCAGGAGCGGGGGGTATTGGGCGGGGAGGCACCCCAGTCGTGGGGTCGTACAAGCAGGGTGAAGCCCCTGCATCCAGCCCAGCCCCATTCTCAGGATTCGGTCCTACTGCTGGATCTCAGATGACCAACAACCCTGGTACAGGTATGAGCGCTGCTGCAATTGCGTGATTTGACAATGCTCAGTAGTTTCAGGGCTTCTGTGTCAGCTTCTGTCTGTTCCTCAGGGTTTGGCAGTGTGCTTGCTGACAACGACAGGTCGTGAATGTTAGCAAACAAGGCAGTATAGGTGACAAACATGATTGTTGCTGCAGGAAATGCTACAATCTCAGTTGGACCTGCAGCACAGAAGGTGCCCCAAAACAATGCATTCCATAACTCATTTGCCCAGGACAACAGCAACAGTTTGATCTGAGGTGGATTTGTGCGGCAGAGGGTATCATGGCAGACAGCTGACATGCTGTTTTGCAACACAGAAGTGGGCTTTACAGCTTCACAGTCTCTGTCTTGGAACGTGTCAGGTTTGCAATTGCAGCCATGACATGTTATGGGGAACGACAATGAACTTGTGCTGGCAGTTGCACGTGGCCCTGCTGCAAAGCGTGGCTTGTCAAGTTGACCTACCGTATGTCAAGTGATTCCTGACTCAGTGAGAGTATTACTATGTTGAATGAATCAGCTATGCAAGCATGATTACCAGCAACACAGCTGTTGCCAATATCACAGCTGATGTCCTCATGTCTTGGTAACAGTAGCATACTACGGGCTTCAGCAAGCAAATGCACTTTGCCTGAATCATCTTTCTCCAATAGTTGAGCTGTTGCAGCAACTCTAGCATGGGGGGGGACACTTTTCATACTGACCAAGTCACCTAACAAGACTAGCTACAGGTGTGTGTGCTGTGCGACAGTACCATCCTTCTCGATCACGCTGCATTGACTCAGCCAAGGGGACAGCTAATGCAATGGAAGGGTCTTCAGGCATGAAAGCCTTTTCTATCAGCGGGTTCTGCTGGTAGATTTCAGTAGGATCCCCTGCAAATGCTATTGCACTGTCCCGACTTCCTAATGATGCGAATGGATAAACAAGTCTGACAGTTGTTCAACAGGATGAGCAATTCTGTCCTAATCATGAGAAGAAGAGTCTTGAGGCGAACACACAATTTCTGAAGGCGGAATGTTGATGGATTCGAGTAAGCCTCTGTCGCAGACAGCGACTGCTTTCAAATTTCGTACTTCTTTGCGTTCAGGAACAAAGCTTAGTAGAAACTTCGTGTTTCGGCTGACAGAGTCTCAGCTGCCAGTCTGTGCTCGTTCTGCTTGACGACTCAGACCGTGTACCATGGAAGACACTGGCAAAAAGGGTTTGGGCCAAAAATTGAAGGACAAGCTGCACATTGGTCACAGCCACAAGGGCTCAGCAGCTTCTGATGAGTCTAGCTACAGCAATCAGGTACAGGTCTGCCAACTTGAGAGACTGTTGCATTCCAAGCTGTCAGTTGACATGGCAGCTGTTACAGCTATGGGCCTGCACATTGCCGGTGCTGCTTCTGTTAATCAGAGCAGCAGGCGTACGTGGGTCTTGCAACATCCAAATTTTCACTCTGCGCAACTCAGAGGTCACACCATCAGCGTGACGTGGTTTTCGTTCTCCAGGGACCCCTGGGCTCAGCCGCTACAACAGAGAGCAGCCAGCAGCCTCGCACTGCTGCTGGAATGTTCGCAGGTCACAGTACAGCACCAGGTAGTACAGGCACACAGTCAGCTTCAGGAGCGGGAGTTGCCGGATCAAACTCTTCGCAAGGAGCTGTTTCCGGCACCTCTTCCAACGTGGGAACGCCTGGAAGCGCATATGCATCACAAGGAACACCTTCAGGTACAGCCTTGGACCCGAATACGTTCTGTCTGGCTCGTCTCCCGCTGAAAGCGCTTTGTCTCGCCAGGTGCTGGAGGAGAGGTCGAGTCCCACAGGTCTACTACAGGTGATCACCTCTGGCGTTGTCTACTATACTGTATCACTAAATCCTCAAGTCATCCTGCCTCTGTTTGTATGCATACTTTCTGACATGTATCTTTGTGCAGGCAAAGAGTCTCATGGACTAGAAGACTCTCGTGAACGCAAGCATGTAGAGGCTGACTCAGTTGAGAGGGGTTACAATGAGAGCTTCTCTGTTGGTCCAGAATTCAACCGTGCTGCTGAATTTGCACGCAAGGCTGCTGAAGAGTCTGCATCTGCAAACGCTGAAAGCAAGGAAGCCTACAAAAGGTAAGGCAGCTTACCTACAAGGAAGAACATTCCTTGATATTCTGCCAAACATCTGCATGTCTTTCTCTCTGGGCATTTCAGCTTGCCTGACTGATGGACTTGTTGTTTCAGGGCAGAGGAGGCTAAATACTACAGAAAGGAGGCTGAGGAGGCTGAGCTTAAGTTGACAGAGGCTCAGGCCAGGCTGAGGTGAGTGAGGACCGCTTAGTGCAAAGTACATGTTTTAATCTATTTGGAGGCAAGCTACAATTTATCACTTCTGGTTTTCTCAGGGAGACTCAGATGAGCATCCCAAATGTGAATGCTGTCCAGCAGCAGACTCAGATGGCAGAGTCAATGGTGTCCAGAAATGCTGCATTGGCAGAAGAATCTATCAGGTCCGTGCATAGTGCTTTGTCAAATTTTCTATTGTTGACTACACTGCATCATCATTCACAGTCAATAGTGTCCCGGGGCCTGTTAAACTCATCTGGCTTGTTATGGTGTTGGCAATACAGAATTCCTGACAATAACTGACACAATCAGTCAATGAATGATGGGCGGATCATGTCGCAATTGGTGGTCATGAGTGTTTGTCTTACAGGGCTGCTGAGGCAACTGCTGCAGAGGCACGCCGCAAGTATGAGGCAGCTAAGCTGGCTGCTGATGAGGCTGAGCGTGCTCGTTTGGCAGCTGAGAGTCTAAGCCAGGAGGCACAAGCACGTGAGTCAAGATTTGCGCCACATGATTGCAATATACAGCTGCAACACTGGCTGAGGTGTTGACACTATGATTCATGCTTTGCTGCAATGCTGTGACAATGGCCGTCCAAAGTACGGTTCACCACTTTGGCATCTGTGCACTCGCCTCATCTCATCTATGCAGCAGCAGTATTGCTAGGTGTCCATTGATTTTGCCAAGCGTCCAAAAGTTGTGTATCAAACAGGTGTGTATCAAACATATTGTCATGTTAGTGCATGTTGCCTCACAAGACTAGGGTTTAGGCACGCCTAGCAGGTACCTGGCAAGAATGATGAGCTGGAACGTCTGTCAAATTATTATTATTACTGTCATTAAGCAAATTGTGCTTGCAGGCCGTGCTGGCCTTCTGGGCGCAGATGAAGCTGCTGCAAGGGTGAGGGAGGAGGCTCGCCTCATGCGGGAGCGTGCTGCTGAGGCCAGATCTCGGCTTCAGTCCACTCATGTGAGCACTTGCTTTTGCCTGCTTAATGTGGCCAACTGCATGTTGCTTGCTGCTGCTTCCAGGACTGCGAGTTAAACCACGTGTATGCATGGTCAGTTGCAACCCCATCAGCTGACACTTGCAGCACACAGCATGATGTGAACTGTCTGCACTGCTGTAGACTTGCTTATTGGTCTTGAGCCCTTGGTCTTGGTAGTTCAATGAGGACAGGCAGTGATGCACACCTATGGTTTGCAGGCTGAGTTGGTGGAGGCCCAAGCTATTGCTGAGGAGAAGGCACGAGAGCTGGCTGTTGCCAATGGGCTAGTTGCCGAGAAGACTCGCCAGTACGCCGAAGTCCAGAGAATCGCTACTGAGTCTGAGCAGTCTGCTGCAGCACTGGAGGATAAGTTCAAGATGCAGATGCTGGAAACCAAGGCCGAGAGGTGTGTGCAATGGCTTGGCACAGACTCTTGCCTAGCTGTTAGCCGTATTTCTTGCTTCTAGATTATATGGGTTTCTGTATCGGTGTCGTCACAATCTGCAATTGCACTTCCTGGCCATAATCATGCATACTTTGCTCTGTGCCCTTACATCTCACTAGTATCTGACTGCCTTGGCTTGTCTGCAAGCCAGAATTTTGATTGAACAGCTTTATGGGGGCAACCCTGAGCGGGATTCAAACACAGGTGTGCGATGAGCCATGCTAAAAACACGCGCGGTGATGCAGGGAGAGCCTGAAGGACATTGAGGTGCGCCTGCTGGCAGCTGAGGAGGCAGCCCGTGAGGCCAAGGATGTCGTGGTGGGCCAGGCTGACATTGCTAAGGTTGAGCGTGAGAGGGCTCTGGCCTCTCGTGCTGAGGCTGAGCAGGCCAACAAGAACTTGGACTCAGCCAGGTAAACAGCCTATCCTTTCATGAACGGCTTCAGTTGCTACAGTTGCTGCAGGCTGCACCTGATGCAGTTTGACAAACACCTTTGTAGAGATTGAGACTGTTGCTAGTGATATCATACATATTTTCACTTGTCAGCTGCAGAAAGAGATAGTGCATAGGGCAGCAGCGGCTTTGTCAGTGATTTCCATACTGCATCTGCATGGGCAATGTCAATCACCTGTGGTGTTGATACAGGCACCTAGCTGCATTGAAGCAGCGTGAGCTGGAGAACGCACGTGTGACAGCTGAGGAGATGGAGAAGCAGATGGCGCCCCTCAGGTACCCACCTTCACCGTACCTCACGCTTTGCTTGTGTTCAGCAATCATGTACATCATTGTTTCATAGCTTTCATTCCTCCTGTACTCTTCTATTTGACAGCCTTGTGCTTATTGTTCTGCTAGCGCCTTTGGCCGGTGCCCGTCCCATCATTCATTCAGCATGTGTCTGCCCCTAGGGTCACGTATGCACAGCTCTGACTAGCTGACTGTCTGAGGTCTAATGTGAAGCCCTTGTACAGCAACAGTTGCAGAGCTTGTTGCAAATGATGCAGGCAAAGTGTAAATGAGTACCAGACGGCATCTGAGACCAAGTATGCTTCTGCTGAGAGCAGTGCTCGTGAGTGGGCTGAGGTGACTGCCAAGGCCAACATGCACAAGGGCAAGTGGTCTGAGTACTGGGAGCAGGCCAAGGCTGCTGGAGACATGGGCAATGAGAAGGTCAGCCTCATCTTGTCCTATGTCATCCAGACGCAAAGATTGTGTCACCTAAGAGCATTGTTGCTGTACTGTCACATGGTTGATTTTGCTTGCATCATTCAGTCAGAGGCCAAATGCAACTTGGCAAGTATTCTCGGTGTGTCTGTTTGTATTCTGATGAATATTTGTTGTCTGTCTTTATCTGCTGTTGTTCTGTGAATGTATGCAGCTTTTAGTATTGTATGCCGCAACACCAATGGAAGATAATCATCTAATGCTCATCCTGTTCACGCTGTCAGACGCACACTGTCACTGTACAGGCAAACATCAAGTATGAGGAGATGCGTGAGAAGGCTGGAGAGGCTGTCCCTGACAAGATCAAGGAGATGGTCCAGAGCCATGACAATGACATGAATGCAGAGGTATACTGTCAGTGTTTTGTCATGACTGCTGTGAACGAAGACCTTTGTTTGTAAGGGTGCAGCCAGTCTGCTTTTGGGAAGTACCTTTTGCGCATCACCTCTTCTTTGTACACTGAATGCTGCAGAGTCATGCATGTCAACATTTCCTTGTGCCTGCAGCACTCATCAAAGGCCACATCCCAGAATTATGACAGCGCCAAGGAGACTGGGCCCAATGCAGACATTGGCAAGGTGGAGGGTGTCTATGAAGGTGGCAGGTCTGGCAACCAAGGGGAAAACCTGCTGGACAAAACACGGGAGAGCGCATACAACAAGATGGGTGGGGGAACGTCTGGGTCCACCCAGAGTGGCAACAATGTGACTGGCAGCAACCAGACTGGTCGCTTGGGACAAGGCACTCAGGGATCAACCTCAGGCTATTAGAACGAAGTCTGCAAAATATGGTGTTCCCCCTGTTTGACAAGTCGTTGACCGTGACTGAGCAAGCAATGACTTTGGCTTGTTCAGCCTGTTTGACCTGCACTCGCATTGGGTTGATATGATCTGGACTCATTCATGCATGCATGCATGGCGTCACTAGTTTGTGTCTGTACAGTATCCACTGGAGTCCAAAAAAGGGCAACTACCGAATGAGTCAATCTATGGTTGATGTGTATAGGACTTGTGAGACTGTAAATACTCTGCACTTAGCAACGCTTGCGCACTCAAGGTTCCCCTGTAAACAGTCATCATTGAAGCCAGCAAGGCAAAGTAGGAACGTAGCCTAATCAAGCATCCAATTACCTGTCGGGTCGTAGGTGATCGTACATGCGTCTCGCTCTGTCGACGTCCACTGCCGAGTCCAATCAAGCCCAGACGGCTACGCAGTAGTTGCAAGCTACCGGAAGCTCATTGTCTTGGATGTCGTACCGTAGCAATTCTTCAAGCTTTTCACAGCATGGCGACCAAGACAAGCGCAAGAAGGGCATATTTTCCAAGGTCTTCGGCAGTAGTGGCGCTGGCTCTGGCAGCAGCCGGCCCTATGATGATGTGCCGAGCGCATACTCAAGTCAGCGGGTATAGTTCCCAAGTCACCGGTTGCGTGAATCTGGCATTGTTTGAAGACCTAATGCCTCTGACCAAATCCTGTTGACGCTTGACCAGAGTGTGTGTTGACTGCTAAACAATAAGCACGTATCTTGTCGCTGTCCACGAAAGGTGCTACTAAATGTGCTTACTTGCACATGCTACCATGCACTGTCTTTCGGGCTTGGTACAGGTACAGCCTTCGAGTGTCACCAGCTCTTCAACCCGGAGTGAAGCTCCTTCTCAATACAGTGGGACAGACGCGCCACATCAGCCTGAGCGGCTGCTAGAGCCTCGACGGTCTTTCACAGTCCAGGCAGCTATGCAGGAAGTTGCTCAACCCGACGCCATGTCTCAGCCTGTCTACACAGATGGCAATCAAGGTACATATTGCTACATCAATGCCAGCAACAGATGCATGCTACTGTCTGCCTCAGTATAAGCAGGCGGTCAATGCGGGGTTATGTGGCTTGCAGCAATCAGCACAGGAGGCAGTTCAGTAAGCACAGCTCCAGTGACCAGTGTGAATGTTGGCCTTCCTCCTCTGCCACCAGCCATGACTGCTTGGCGCCAGGCTCAAGAGCTGACTCGCAAAGCTGAAGAGGAAGCAATGTTAGCAGAGAAAAAGTCTCAAGAGGCTTATGTCTGGTATGTTCCTTTGTGACAGGCTGCCAGGCTGTGAGCCAGCATGTGCATCACAACAGTAACACATGCCAGCACACATGTCACCTGCAGGGGTCACGAGTTTCGTGATAGGGCAAATGCCAGTACCACATAGAGCCAATGTACTGACTGAAAAGCCTACAAATGCTATACAACACCTGACCCTTCAAATCCTGTGCAGCAATAAACTCTGAGTTGCCGTTTTGAGGGACTGTGTATTAGCTGGAGCTTCCCAGTCGCTTACTTGCTGCATGGTGATAGGATGTTGGTTGCAAAGGTCACATGAATCAATGTTTTGTCAAGTGCTTCCAACAAGGAATGGGTGATACTAGCTGCAGAGCAGGACTTGTCTGCTAAGGGACCACATTCCATGTGACGTCTGTCTCTGACTATGCACCCGACATCCACTTAGTGCATAACAAGATGCCCAGGCCCTTCAAGTCCACCTGTGTGCGTGTGTAACTGCTGCAGTGCCACAGAAGCTGCAGCAGCTCAAAAGGAAGCTGAAGACGCTCATGAGCAATACGACAGGTCGAAGGGGCAGCTGCGCATCCTGGAAGAAGAGCAACTGCGTGCTGAAGAGGCAAAGGAGCAGGTGGAGCAGTCTCTGCAAGCTTTGTCCAGCAGGGAGGCTGAGATGGCTCAACTGCAAACGTATGTTCTTGGCTTCAGCAACAATGTGTGCTTGGTGTAGTTGCTCACCCTCACGATTTCTGACTGTGAAGTCTCAGACTGACATGTGCCTTGTCCCAAGCATGCACAAGATGTGGACACACTGCAACTGCAAGAAAGTGTGTCCATTATCTTCTGCAATTGCAGAGTCGAATGCCTTCCCAATGGCTGCATGTGTTCATGTCGGGGGTTCACAAGCTACTGTTGTACTACAGAGCAGTCTTTTTTGTGCAGTGGACTGTAAAAACAAGCTTTGATACTGCAAGCTGTGATACAATGCCTTGCACTGCTAGGTACAGCATCAGCAATGCTGCACCAGTAGGCAGTTTTTGGAGAGTGAGCCTTGCATTCTGTCTTACCATGGTCTCATCTAGCAGATCAAAAGTGCCTGTACTGCTTGCATGTAGGGATGCAGAGAAGGCAGCTGAAGTGGCTCGTGCAAAGTATGATGAAGCCAGAGCTCAGCGTGAGCTGGCAGAGCAAAAGACAGCCGAGCATAAGCAGCTGGAAACAGAGCACTCAGCCATCCAGCAGCGCCTGCATGACGCTGATGCACAGCTTGCCTCAATGAGTGGTGATGTGGAGCAGCAAGTATCTGCACTGGATGAGGTGCATGCGTCATGTGAGCAGCAGAATGGCAGGCTGAGGGAAGCTGAGGAGGAAGTTGAGAGAATTGAGCGCCAGCTGGCGCAGGCCCAAGAAGTGGTGGCGCAGCTCAAGCAGGACGTTGATGCCATCACAGTGAGTGATTTTGCAGTTGTATTTATAGGTGCAGGCTATTGGTAAACACGGGTGTCCTTTGCTATTTGCATTCATTATAAGTACATCAATGTTTAAGGATGTTATCAGTGATGATCTGAGTACACACAATGACGCGTTGCTCGTTGCTAACACTCTCTTGCTGTTTTGCATATAGCACAATTCTCATCGCCAGTTGTCTGAGTGCAGCAAGCAGAGACGTAACCATCCGTTAAGGCACTGTACATGCACTGTACATCTGCATTCGCACTCTCTCCCCCACCCTTCCCTGCCCTGGCCCCCTCCCCCTTTCGCCCCAACCACTCACATGAAGTGTTTCATAGACTTGCACAGCTGCCCTCAATGCAAGTCTTGCTGTGATACAGAGAGAAGAGGAGGAGCAGCAGGCTGCAGTAGATGCCAAGCTGGAGCAGCAGCGCATGCAGGCCAGCTTCCTGGA
>JAABUK010007187.1_pt1 | contig 16186 bp, 21 predicted proteins | sample 5559141 | NCBI WGS metagenome assembly JAABUK01 (sample SAMN10711869, study PRJNA513367) | rock metagenome | isolation source: Antarctica rocks | place: Antarctica: Victoria Land, Pudding Butte nord | collected 2016-01-03
ACGCACGATCATCAGGCGTCCACATCGAAGGCTCCACGACAGCCGAACTGTCTGGAACGCCAACAGCACGGCCCCGGTCAGCCCATCACATCCAGTCAACCGACCTTCTCAAACGGGGTCTTAGGCGTGCTTGCGGAAGCGGGCGGGTTTGATGTCCACTCCGCCATGATGCAGCCCGGAGCCGAGGCCACATGCCTGATCCATTGATCCCGCGCGCCCACCTGTTCGGCAACCCGAACCGGTCCGGCGGCACCATCAGCCCCGATGGCGCGCACCTGGCCTGGGTGGCGCCGCTGGACGGCGTGATGAACGTCTGGGTCGCGCCGCTCGACGCCCCGGACGCGGCCCGCCCGGTCACGCGCGACGCCGGCCGCGGCGTGCGCGACTACTACTGGGCCTACGACGGCCGCCACCTCGTCTTCATGCAGGACAGCGGCGGCGACGAGAACTGGCGCCTGCACGCCGTGGGCGTCCACACGGGCGCGACCCGGCCGCTGACGCCCGAGGGCGTGCGCGCCAGCCCCGCAGGCGGCAGCCGGCACATCCGGGGCGAGGTGCTGGCCACCCACAACCAGCGCGACCCCAGCTATCCCGACCTGTTCCGCATCGAGCTTGCCACCGGCCGGACCACGCTGGTCGCCGAGAACCCGGGGCTGGCGGGCTTCGTCACCGACGACCGCTTCGTGCCGCGCCTGGCGTCCCGGCCCACCCCGGACGGCGGCCACGACGTGCTGCGCCCGGCGGAGGGCGGAGGGTGGGAAAGCTGGTTCCTCATCCCGGTCGAGGACTCGTTCAGCACCGGCGTTAGCCACATCAGCGCCGACGGCGCCAGCCTCTACATGCGCGACAGCCGCGGGCGCGACACGGCGGCCCTGACGCGGATGGACCTGACTACCGGCGAGGCGACCGTGCTGGCCGAGCATCCCCGCGCCGACATCGGCGGGCTGCTCACCGACCCGGACACCTATGCGCCCCTGGCCTACGGCGTGCTGGTCGAGCGCCTGTCCTACACCGCGCTCGACCCGCGGGTGCAGCCCGACCTGGACTTCCTGGCGGCGCAGGGCATCGGCGACTGGGGACTGAGCAGCCGGACGGAGGACGACCGGCTATGGGTGGTGGGCGCCGGGTCGGACACCCGGCCCGGCGTCGCCTACCTGTATGACCGCGATGCACGCACCCTGCGCGCGCTATACGAGACGCGGCCCGAGCTGGCCGGGGCGCCGCTCGCGCCCATGCACCCGGTCACGATCCCGGCGCGGGACGGGCTGCCGCTGGTGTCCTACCTGACCCTGCCGCGCGACGCCGATCCGGCGGGCAGCGGGCAGCGGGCGGCCCGCGGCGCCGGGTCCGCTGGTGCTGCTGGTGCATGGCGGGCCTTGGGCGCGCGACGCCTTCGGCTACAACTCCTACCACCAGTGGCTGGCCAACCGCGGCTACGGCGTGCTCAGCGTCAACTTCCGCGGCTCGACCGGCCTGGGCAAGCGCTTCACCAACGCCGGGGACCGGGAATGGGGCCGGCACATGGACGACGACCTGCTGGACGCCGTGGCCTGGGCGGCGGCCCAGGGCATCGCCGACCCGGCGCGCGTCGCCATCATGGGCGGCAGCTACGGCGGATACGCCGTGCTCGCGGGCATGACGCGCAGCCCGGAGCTTTATGCCTGCGGCATAGACATCGTGGGGCCGTCCAACCTGGAAACCCTGCTGGCCACCATACCGCCGTACTGGGCGTCGTTCCGGGCGCAGTTCGTCCGGGCGGTGGGCGACCCGGACACGGAGGAGGGCCAAGCCCTGCTGCGGGAGCGTTCGCCGCTGCACCAGGCCGGGCGCATCCGCCGGCCGCTGCTGATCGCGCAGGGCGCGAACGACCCGCGGGTCAAGCAGGCGGAGGCCGACCAGATGGCGGCGGCCATGAAGGCCAACGGCGTGCCCGTCACCTACCTGCTGTATCCCGACGAGGGCCACGGCTTCGTGCGGCCGGAGAACAACCTGGCCTTCACCGCCGTCGCCGAGAGCTTCCTGGCCCGCTGCCTGGGCGGCCGGGCGGAGCCGATCACCGCCGGGGAACGGCAGGCAACATCCATGCAGGTGCTGGACGGGGCAGGGCTGATCGAGGGGCTGGAGGCGGGGAAGGAGTAGCCGCCGGGCTGCACCCGGGGCGACGGACCTGGACTGATGGCACCGGCATTACGCTCGGCACCAACGGCCGTTTGCGGTGACCTTCTTGCCATCCGTCATCGCAAGCCGCCCTTGCGGCGCGGCGGTCAAGGGGTCCACGGCACGGTCCTGGCCGCTCTTGGATTGCCGCGCCGGGCGTGTAAGTTTTTCCCCTCGCCCCTCCGTTTGGACGAGTTTGGCGGTGCCGACGCCCTTCGCCGGACGCAAACTCGGCCAAAACGCCCGAAAAGAGAGGTCTGCGGCGGCCAGGCCGGGCCGTTTCCTGGCGGTTCAGGGGAGGGAGCGAACAACTTACACGCCCGCCGCAAGGGCGGCTCGCAATGACAATACGAGACCGTGGAGGCCGGAGCAGATGGCCGTTGGCATAAGAGCGGCATCGCGTTTGGACAGGCGGCCGGCAATCATGGGTTGCGGTGCGCCATCACGCCATCGGCCAGCGCGCCAGCATCTGCGCGTCAGTACCAGCCGCCGTCCACCACGAACTCCCGCGCCGTCACCAGCCTGCTGTCATCGGCGGCGAGCCACAGCACCATGCGCGCGACATCGTCGGCATGGAGCGGGTCGGGGATGCACTGGCCGCGCCGCCGCCGCTCCTCGCCCTCCGGCGTCACCCACAGGTCGAGCTGCCGCTGCGTCATGATCCAGCCCGGCAGCACCGTGTTCACCCGGACATGCTGCGGCCCCAGGTCCCGCGCCAGCCCGCGCGTCAGGCCGATCACCGCGCTCTTCGCCGCCGTGTAGGCCGGCATCCCGCCGGCTGCGAGCAGGAAGGAGTTCGAGCTCATGTTGACGATGCTGCCGCCGCCGGCCGCTATCATGCCGGGCTTGACCGCCTGGGCGCAGAAGAACTGGTGGCGCAGGTTGGCCGCCATCCGCTCGTCCCAGTAATCCGGCGTCACGTCGTCAATCGGGTGGCGGTCGTCGCGGGCGGCGTTGTTGACCAGCACGGTGAAGGCGCCGCCCAGCCCGTCCGACAGCTCCGCGACGGCCGCGCGCAGGGCGGGGATGTCGCGCAGGTCGGCGTGGGCGAAGCGGGCGCCGGAGCACGCCTGCACCACCTCCGCCGCCCCGGCGTCGTCCAGGTCTATGAAGCCGACCCGGCTGCCCTGCGCCGCGAAGTGCTCGACGATGCCGCGCCCGATGCCGGACGCCCCGCCCGTGACCAGCACACGCCGGTCCCGCAGGCTGGGGTAGGTGGCATACGTGCTCATGGCGCCGCCGCCGCCCCGAGCGCGCGGCCGGGCGCCTGCGCCTTGCGCTGGGCGGCGAGGCCCCCGTTGGCCAGGACGCCCAGCAGGACGCCCAGCGGGATGACGGTGCCCATGACCGCGAAGTTGAGCGAGGAGGGAGTGCCCAGGATGTTCACCAGGTTCTGGAGGGTTTGCAGCACCGTGCCCAGCACGATGCCTGGAATGCTACCCTCGCTGCCGCGCAGCGGGCAGCCGCCAAGCACGGCAGCGGCGATGGCATGCAGCTCATAGGTGTTGCCGTAACTCGGCGAGACCGGACTGGTGTAGAACACCGGCGGCGCCGTGGACAGCCCGCCCGAGCCGCCCGGCCGCGATGCAGGCCCCGGCGACCATGGCGGACGCGTTGATGCCGCCCTGCCGCACCGCCCCCCTCGTTGCGGCCCACGGCGTGCAGGCAGCGCCTGGACGCCGGGCGGTGCAGCGGCACGGCCACGCACGACGCCACCGCCAGCAGGAGCAGGAACGGCCGGCAGAGAGGCGCCGCGCGACGGAGAGAGCATCCCGGCCTCGCCCCGCTCGCCGGGGCTGGCGGCGGGCATTGCCGCAGGGACCGGCTCGCTGCACCGGCCCGTTCTGCGTAATGGCCAGGCGGCGCGGGCGGCGATACCATGCCTTCCGGGTCTGCATCGGCAAAGGCGTCATCGGGATGAGCGACAGCTACATGAGGGAACAATGCGAGGCGCTGGCCCAGCATCTCAAGCTGACGGACGGGAAGTCGGGCTATGTCGAGGTGATCGCCGACGGCTTCCGCGTCCACGTCCGCAAGAAGTGGCCCGGCAAGCAGCTTGCGACGTGGGACGGCCTGCCGGTCGAGTGGAACGAGAACGTGGGGTCGAACAAGGCGGCCAACCGCTGAGCCTGGCTTCGGGCGGCTCCCCAGTCCTTGGCCAGCCGGCGGCAGCGGTTCAGCCAGGCGGTGTGCGCTCCGATCCCTAATGGTAGTGCGTGTCCGCCTGGACCTTTCCTCGGAACGTCCAATAGGCATAGGCGGTGTAGGCCAGGATCATGGGGATGAGCACGACGGCGCCGACGAGCAGGAACGCCTGGCTCTCGGGCGGGGCAGCTGCGTCCCAGATGCTGATGGAGGGCGGAACGATGGCCGGGAACATGCTGATGCCCAGCCCGGCAAAGCAGAGGGCGAACCAGCCGAGCGCGCACAGGAACGGCGAAAGCTCCTCCCCCCGCGCCAGGCCGCGCCAGAACCGCCACGCCAGCGAGGCCAGCAGCACCGGCACCGGGCTGGTCAGGGCGATGCCGGGCCAGCCGAACCAGCGCGCCTGGAAGGCCGGGTTGAGCAGCGGCGTCCACAGGCTCACGACGCCGATCAGCGCGAGCGTGGCGGGGCCGAGCACGCGGGCGTAGCCGCGGCAGCGCTGCTGCAACGCCCCCTCCGTGCGCCAGATCAGCCATGTCGCCCCCAGCAGCGCGTAGCCGACCACAAGGGCGATCCCGCACAGCAGCGAGAAGGGCGTGAGCCAATCCCACCAGCCGCCGGCATAGGCGCGGTCCACCACCTTCACGCCCTGCACCAGCCCGCCCAGCGTCAGGCCCTGGCAGAACGCGGCCAGGGCGGAGCCGAGGCCGAACGCGACGTTCCAGGCTGCCCTGCCGTGCCGGGTCGCAGCCCGGAACCGGAACTCGAACGCGACGCCGCGGAAGACCAGCGCCAGCAGCATGCCGATCATGGTCGGATACAGCGCCGGCAGGATCGTGGCATAGGCCAGCGGGAACACCGCGAGCAGCCCGCCGCCGCCCAGGATCAGCCAGGTCTCGTTGCCGTCCCACACCGGCGCCACCGAGGCGACGATGACGTCGCGGTCCTCGTCGCGCCGCTCGACGCCGAACAGGATGCCGCAGCCGAGGTCGAAGCCGTCGAGCATGACATAGGCCAGCACCGCGACCGCGATCAGGGCGGCCCAGACCACGGGGAGATCGAGCCAGGGGAGCGTCATCATGGCCCTACTCCCCCGCTGCAAGGATCGGCCCGGCCAGCGCCGCCGACCCGGCCAGCACCGGACCGGGCATCAGCCCGGCGCTGTGCGTCGGCATCCGCGGATCAGGCCCGGCCTCCCCGGTGCCCGGCGTGGCGGCCATGAGCCGCATTAGGAACAGCACGCCCGCGCCGAACACCACGAAATAGACGACCACGAACGCCACCAGCGAGACGGCGACGCCGGGCGCGGCGATGGGCGAGGCGCTCTGCGCCGTGCGGAGCAGGCCGAACACGGTGTAGGGCTGGCGTCCGACCTCGGTCGTGACCCATCCCGCCAGCAGGGCGACGAACCCGGACGGCCCCATGAGCACGGCGGTGCGGTGCAGCAGGCGGCTGTCATACAGGCGGCCGGTGCGGCGCAGCCACAGGCTGGCGACGCCGATGCCCAGCTTGGCGAAGCCGAGCGCCACCATGATCCGGAACGACCAGAACACGATGGCCGCATTGGGCCGGTCCGCGGCGGGCCACGCCTTCAGCCCCTGCACCTCGCCGTTCCAGTCGTGCCGCAGGATCAGGGACGACAGGTTCGGGATGGAGACCGCGTAGTCCAGCCGCTCCGTCTCCATGTTCGGGATGCCGAACAGGGCCAGCGGCGCACCCTTGGTGGTGTCGAACAGGCCCTCCATCGCGGCGACCTTGGCGGGCTGGTACTGCAGGGTGTTCAGGCCGTGGATGTCGCCCATCACGATCTGCGCCGGGGCCACGACCGCGGCCATCCACATCGCCATCGAGAACATCGTCCGCGCGGCCTCGTTCCGGCGGTCCCGCAGCAGGTGCCACGCCCCGGCCGCGCCGACCAGGAACGCGACGCTGAGATAGGACGCGAGCACCATGTGCGGGAAGCGCACGAAGAACGACGGGTTGAAGATCAACGCCATCCAGTCCGTCGGCATGAACCGCCCGTCGGCGGCGATCCGGTAGCCCGCCGGCGTCTGCATCCAGGAGTTCACCGACAGTATCCAGAACGCCGAGAACAGCGTGCCGAACGCGACGATGCAGGTGGCGGCGAAGTGCAGGCGACGGCCGACCCGCTCCATCCCGAACAGCATGATCCCCAGGAACCCGGCCTCCAGGAAGAAGGCGCTGAGCACTTCGTAGCCCATCAGCGGCCCGATCACCGGCCCGGCCTTGTCGGAGAACACGGACCAGTTGGTGCCGAACTGGTAGCTCATCACCAGCCCGGACACGACGCCCATGCCGAACGCGAGCGAGAAGACCTTCAGCCAGTACCGGAACAGGTCCATGTAGATCGCCCGCCCCGTGCGGAGCCACATGCCCTCCAGCACCATCAGGTAGCTGGCCAGCCCGATGGACAGGGCGGGGAAGACGATGTGGACGATGACGGTGAACGCGAACTGCGTGCGCGCAAGCTGGATCGCATCGAAGCCGAACATGCCGGGCACCTCATTGCGTGGACACCGCCCAGTCTGCGCGGGCGCAGGCTTCCCGTGATCCACCACTCTAACCCGCCAGGAAGTGCGCGAGAGGGTCGGATTATACCTATGACGCGCCCGTGGACGCGCCCATGCGCGCGATCAGGCCGATGCCCGGCCCAGGCTGGCCGCCTCGCCTGCGGCCAGCTCGATGATCTCGGCGGTGATCTCCTCCTGGCGTACCATCCGCTGCCGGGCCTGCAAGGACGAGAGCTGGCGCTCGATCTGCGTGCGCGCGGCGGCCATCGTTTCCATGCGGGCCTCGTTCTCCGCCGTGAAGGCATGGAGCGCCGCGTTGCAGAGCTGCGCGTGGAGGTGCTCGGCAGCCAGCCCTGCCAGGAGGGCTTGCGGCGCCAGGTTCATCACGGGCGGGTTCCGGTCCGCCGCGCGGGGGGATGGCGCGGAAGCGAACGGAAGCAGGCGGCGGTGCAGCAGGGACCGGCCGCGGCCCGGCTGCCAATCCGTGAAGACGGCGTCAACCCCGCCCGTCTCGCTCAGCCCGCCCGCGGCCAGATAGGCGCGCAACGCCCCGGCGATCCCGTCGGCCAGCTTCGGGATGCCCGCGGAACGGGACGGCATCGCGGCACTCCAGCCGGGCGTGATCCCCCGCTCGGCCGCCACGGCCAGGCCGCGCGTGCCGACGAGGAACAGGCCGGCTCCGGCCGCCTCCACGTCCGCTGCGTCCAGCACCCGCTCGCTGAACGTCCCGGCGAAGCCCTGCTCGGCGCAGAACAGCACCAGCGCGGCGCGTCCCGGCCCGTCCGCCCGGTCTTCCCGCTGGTCCGGAAGCAGGGCCAGGACCCGGCTGATCCCGTCCGCGATGGTCGCCGCATAGGCGTCCACCGCCGCAAGCTGGCTGCGCGCCTGCTGCGCGCGGGCCGCGGCAATGCCGCGCATCGCGTTCACGACCGCGCCGAGCTGGCGGACGCCGTTGATCCGCGCGCCGATGTCGGCAAGCCGTTCGGTCATGGCGTCGCGGCAGGCGTCACGGCGGGCGTCACGCCAGGCGTCACGGCAAGCGCCGCAGATGGCATGGCGCCCTGTACATGGTCCCTCAGCACCGCCAGCAGCGCCTGCTTGCCGGCCTCGTCCAGCGTGCCCGTGTCCTGCACCATCCGGACCGGTCCGGGGGCCGCCTGGTCGAGCGCCGCGGCCAGGCCACTGCGGAAGCCCGCCATCGCCGGCAGCGGCAAGGCGTCCAGCAGGCCGGACTGCACCGCCAGGACCAGCGCCACCTCGTCCGCCAGGCGCATCGGGGCGTGCTGCGGCTGGTTCAGGATCGCGCGGATGCGGGCGCCGCGGGTGAGCTGGTCGCGGACGCGCGTGTCGGGCATCCTGCCGAACCGGGTGAACGTCTCCAGCTCCAGGAACTGCGCGTAGTCCAGGCGCAGCGTCTGCGCGGCGTCCCGCAGCGCGCGGGCCTGGGTCTTGCCGCCGACCCGGCTGACGCTGGTGCCCACGTCCACCGCCGGCTTCTGGCCGTCATGGAACAGCTTGGCGTCCAGCACGATCTGGCCATCGGTGATCGAGATCAGGTTGGTCGGGATGTAGGCGCTGAGGTTGCCCGCATCGGTCTCGGCAATCGGCAGCGCCGTCAGCGACCCGCCGCCCTTGTCCTTGGACAGCTTCGCGGCGCGTTCCAGCAGCCTGGCGTGGACGTGGAACACGTCGCCCGGATAGGCTTCGCGCCCCGGCGACTGCCGGGTCAGCAGGGCGATCTCGCGATGGGTGGCCGCGTGCTTGCTCAGGTCGTCAATCACGATCAGCGCGTGCCCGCCGCGGTCGCGGAAGTGTTCGGCCATCGTCATGCCCGCGAACGGCGCGATCCATTGCAGCCCGGGGGCGCTGGCGGCCGGCGCGGCGACGACGATGCACCGCCCGGCTCCGCCGCCGCCCTGGATCGCGTCAACTGCCCGGCGGATGCTGGAGCTTTTCTGCCCGACCGCGACGTAGATGCAGACGATGCCGCTGGCGGCCTGGTTGATGATCGCGTCTATGGCGATGGTCGTCTTGCCGATGGCGCGGTCGCCGATGATCAGCTCGCGCTGGCCGCGGCCCAGGGCGAACAGCGCGTCAATGACCAGAAGGCCGGTCTGCACCGGCTGCACGACCAGGTCGCGGTCAATGATCTCCGGCGCCGGGCGCTCGATGGGGTCGCGCTGCGTGGCGCCGACAGGACCCTTGCCGTCCAGCGGCCGGCCCAGCGGATCAACGACCCGGCCGAGCAGGGCAGGCCCGACCGGCACCCGCACCACCTCGCCCGTGCCCCGCACCGCGTCGCCGGCCTCCACGCCGTCCACGCCGTCCAGCAGCACGCAGCCGACGCGGTTGCGCTCCAGCACCTGGGCGAAGCCCGACCCGCCGGTTCCGAGGCGCAGCAGCTCGTCCAGCCGGACCCCGGGCAGGCCGGAAACGAGGGCGATGCCGTCGCCCACCTCCTCGACCCGGCCGACCTGCTCGGCCTGCGCCCCGAGCGACACGTCGCCGAGCCTGGTGCGGGCGGCGGCCAGCCAGGCGTCAGCGCCGTCCGTCATGCCCCGGCTGTCATGCCCGGCTGTCATGAGCGGTCTCCTGCAGGACCCTCGCCAGGTCCGCCTGCCAGGAGTTGCTGACGTCCAGGTGCGGGCCGTGCAGCTCCAGCCCGGCGATGAGGGCCGGGTCGGTCCGGTAAGTGACCCTGACCGGACCGCCAAGGGTTTCGGCGATCAGGCCGGTCGTCCGCGCCTGGCCAGCCGGGTCAATCGCCGTTGCGCTGACCGCTTCCAGGTCGGCGCCGGCAACGCCCTGTCGCGCCGCGTCCGGCAGGGCGCGGAGCTGGTCCAGCAGCCAGGCGAGGAAGCTGGCCTGGACCGCCGGGCCGTCGAGCCGCGCAGCCAGCCGCCCGGCGATGTCCACCGCCAGGCGGCCGGACCGCTCGGCCCAGGCGTCCTCGTCGGCGTGCCGCGCGGCGGCGATGGCCGCTGCGCCAGCCGTCTCCAGCGCCGCCACCCGTGCGGCCGTGTCCGCGAGCTGCGCCGTGGCCGCCTGGCCCGCGTCGTCGCGCGCCCGCTTCAGGATCGCGTCGCGCTCGGCGGCGAAGCCGGCGCGGGCCTCCTCGGCGTCCGCCAGCGCGGCGGCGGCCTGGCCGCGGGCGGCCTCTGCCTCCGCCAGCATAGCCCTGGCCGCGGCCCGGCGCTGCTCGACCATCGCGGCGACGGGGCGCCAGAAGAAGCGCTGCAGCAGCCAAACCAGGACGGCGACGTTGACCGTCTGCAGGCCGAGCGTCCACCAATCGATCCGCATCGCACTACTTCAGCAGCGGGTTGGCGAACAGCAGCAGCAGCGCGATCACCAGGCAGTAGATCGCCATCGTCTCGATCATCGCCAGGCCGACGAACAGCGTGCGGGAAATGGTGCTGGCCGACTCCGGCTGGCGGGCGATGGCGTCCATCGCCGCGGCGACCGCGCGGCCCTCCGCCAGCGCCGGGCCGATGGCGCCGAACGAGACCGCCAGGGCGGCGGAGACGATGCTGGCAAACGCCAACCAATTCATGCGGAGATCCTTTCGCCGGATGGGTCCGGGACGGGTTTCGCCTCGCCGATGCCCCCGGCGATGAACACCATTGCCAGGATCGCGAAGATGTACGCCTGCACCGCGCCGGTCAGCAGGTCGAGCGCCATCAGCGGGATCGGCACCAGCAGCCCGGCCAGCGACAGCACGATGCCGACGATGAACACCCCGCTCATGACGTTGCCGAACAGCCGGACCAGAAGCGAGAAGGTGCGGGTGACGCTCTCGATCACGTTCAGCGGGACCATGACCAGGCTGGGCGTGGCGAAGGTGGCGAGGTAGCCGCGCACCCCGCCGGCGCGTATGCCGAACCAGATCACCGCGAGGAACACCAGCAGCGCCAGGGCGGCGTCGGTCTCCAGGTGCGCCGTCGGCGGCTCGACGCCGGGGATGAGCGTGGTCCAGTTGGCGGCGAAGATGAAGGCGAACAGCGTGCCGATGAAGGCGCGGTAGGGGCCGGGTTCCGCGTCCATCGTGTCGCGCACCTGGCCGTCCACGGTCTCGACGACCAGCTCGAACGCCGCCTGCGCCGCGGATGCGTCCAGCGTCAGCCGGCGGGTGACGAGCCAGGCGCCGCCCGCCAGCACGGCCATGATTGCCCAGGTCGCAACGACGGCCTGCGTGATGGGCACCGGACCCAGGTTGAACAGCGCGACGCTGTCGAGCGGCGATGTCATGCCGCCACCCGGGCGCGACGCAGCGCCGCGGCGCGGGCGGCCAGGATGCCGAGCGTCGTGAGGAGCAGCGGCATCGCCCCCTCCAGGCTGATCAGCGTCAGGGCGCCGCCAAGCAGGACGAAACGGCCGATGATGGCCGCGATGGCTGCCGCGGTCCCGCGCCCGGCGGCGAGCCGGCCGCTGGTCCAGCGCACGGACTGGAAATAGGCGCCACCCATCAGCAGCCCGGCAGCCAGGTGCGCGGCGGCCAGGGCGATGGCCCAGAGCGGGAGGCCGCTCATGCGCGCTGCATCCACTTCCAGGCCGACCAGGACCCCAGGATGGCGCCCAGCATCAGCAGCGCCGCGGTCCACATCAGCCCGGATTGGAACCGCTGGTCCAGCCAGCGGCCGGCGAAGACGCCGATCAGGATGGGCACCACGATCATCCAGCCCAGCACGCCGATCTGCGCCAGGCGGCGGGCGGCCGACCCGTCGCCGTCCCGCTGCCAGCGGCGCTGCCGGGCGTCCCGCAGGCGCACCTGCTCGACCAGCGGATCGTGTTCGGGTGTGGTTTCGGGCGTGGTTATGACCGCAGGGTGCTCATGACAGAAGGCTTGGGCGGCTGGCGGGCCGCAGTTGGCTGACCATGCGCCGGATCGCGTCGAGCTGCACGCGCGTGCTCTCGACCCGCTCGGTGCGCTCGGTCTCGATGTCGGCGCGGAAGCGGGCCAGGACCGTTTGGTCCAGCGTCGCCAGGTCGGTGCCCGCCACCGCCTCCCGCGTGGCGACCGCGATCACCTGCCCGCCGCTTACGGTCAGCACGCCGCGGCGCACGGCGCAGAAGCGGCGGACCCCGGCGGCGCCGGTCCAGCCGACGACGGAGATGGCAAGGGTGGTCAGGAAGTCGGCATGGCCCGGCAGGATGCCGAAGCTGCCGCTGTCGTCCTCCGCCCGCAGGGACAGCACGCCGTCCTCGTCCACGATCACGTCCAAGGGCGTGGTGACGCGCAGCCTCATGCCGGCGCCGCCGTCTTGGTCGCGGCCTCTTTTTGCCGCGCCTCGTCCAGGTCCCCGACCATGTAGAGCGAGCTTTCCGCCCACTCGTCGGCCTCGCCGTCCAGGATCGCGCGGCAGCCGGCGAGGGTGCCGGCCCGGCTGACGCTGCGGCCGGGAGTGCCGGTGAACGCCTCCGTCACCACGAAGGGCTGGCTGAGGAAGCGCTGCAGCCGTCGGGCGCGCTTTACGACCAGCCGGTCGGCCGTCCCCAGCTCCTCCACGCCGAGCAGGGCGATGATGTCCTCAAGGTCGTGGAAGCGGGCCAGCGCCTCCCGCGCGCGCTCGGCCAGGCGGTAGTGCTCCTCCCCCACCACCAGGGGGTCGAGCAGGACGGAGGAGGAGGCGAGCGGGTCTATGGCCGGGTAGAACCCCTGGGCCGCCAGGGTGCGCGACAGCATGATGACGCTGTCCATGTGGCTGGAGATGGCGGTCACGGCCGGGTCGGTGAAGTCGTCGGCGGGGACATAGACGGCCTGGATCGCGGTGACGGCGGCGCCGGCGACCGAGGCGATGCGCTCCTGCAGTAGCGCGACCTCGGTGGCGAGCGTCGGCTGGTAGCCGACGCGGGACGGCAGGCGGCCCAGCAGGCTCGACAGCTCGGCGCCGGCCTGGACGAAGCGGAACACGTTGTCCATCAGCAGCAGCACGTTCTGGTGCCTCTGGTCGCGGAAGTATTCGGCGATGGTCAGTGCCGTCAGCGGCACCCGCCAGCGGGCGCCGGGCGGCTCGTTCATCTGGCCATAGACTAGGACGGTGCGCGCCAGCACGCCCGACCCCTGCATGTCGGTCAGCAGCTCGTGGCCCTCGCGCGACCGCTCGCCGACGCCTGCGAAGACCGAGATGCCCTTGTACTTCTCGACCATGGCGTGGATCAGCTCCATCACCAGCACGGTCTTGCCGACGCCTGCGCCGCCGAACATCGCGGCCTTGCCGCCCTGGGCGAGCGGGGCCAGCAGGTCGATGACCTTGATCCCGGTCTCGAACACCTCGGTGGCCGAGGTCTCGTCCTCCAGCGCCGGAGGCGCGTTGTGGATGCCCCGGCGCGGCGTGCCGTCCGGCAGCGGATCGCCGCGGTCCCGCACCGCGCCCAGCACGTCGAGCAGCCGGCCCAGCACCGCGTCGCCGACCGGGACCTGGATGGGCGCACCCGTCGCCCGCACCGCCGTGCCGCGCGCCAGCCCGGCGGTCGCCTGCATCGCGATGCCCCGGACGGTGGCGGTGTCAATGTGGCTGTGGACCTCCAGCACCAAGGGGCCGGGCCGGTCCCACTCGACGGACAGGGCGGTGTTGATCGCCGGCAGGGCGCCGTCGAAGCGCACCTCCACGACCGCGCCGCGGACCGAGACGACCTGGCCGGCGGACCCTGCCGACGCGGGTGCAACGTCAGGCAGCGGAGTGGCGCTCCAGGATGCGGGGGCGATTGGAGCGGGCATGGGTGCCGCGGTCCCGGCTGCGCGCCCAATTGATCGCCGCGCGCATCCCGGCGGCGGATACGAACCCCAGCTCCGCCATCCAGCCCCGGGCGGCGGTGAGGCCGGCCTTCCCGGCCCGCGCTGGCATGGCGGTGATGACGGCTGCCGGCATGGTAAGGCTCCTGTTTGCGTCGCGCTGCTGGATCGGCTTCCTGGAGTGGACGCTACCGGAGTGGCCGCCTCCGTGGGCAGGGTCGGAAACTACCTAGCGAGGGGTCAGGAGGCGCCGGGACCCACTCGCAGCCGCGATGCCAAGCCGTGGCTAGGTAATTCCCGAGCCTGTCGGGCCGGTCTTGAAAGGGGCATGCTACAGTCGTAGCCAGTGATGGTGGTGTCTGTACACCCTGGCCTGTGGCGCGATCCGGCTGTCGCGCAAGTCGGTGATCGTGAAGCGCATGGCCGCCATCTACGACCTCGGCAGCATGGACGTGCTGTGCAGCGACAAGACGGGGACGCTGACGGAGTCGCGCATCAAGCTGGTCCGGCAGGTGGACCTGGCGGGGCAGGACTGCGACGCCTTACTGCAGACGGCCCTGCTGAACGCCGCGTTCGAGACCGGGCTGAAAAGCCCGCTGGACGAGGCGATCCTCGCGGCCGGCACCCTAGACCGTGCGGCGTGGCGCAAGGTGGACGAGGTGCCGTTCGACTTCCAGCGGCGCCGGGTATCCATCCTGGTCGAGGGCGGGGGCAGCCGCCTGCTGGTGGTGGAAGGTGCGCCGGAGGACGTGCTGGCCCTTGCGGCATCCTATGGACACCGCCTTGGTCCAAACGATGCTTGGACGTAAACGATTGTTGGACGTGGCCGGGTCCACCCTCATGCCGCAGACCGGGTCGGTGGCCAGCGTGTCTGGGACCGCCGCATCGAGGGCAAGGTCTTCGCACCCGTCGTGATCCCCGCCCGGCGTACCGTTCCGATGTTCGGTCTAGTGCCCGCTCATGATGCTCTCCGGGTTGGACGGGCCAGGTGGTCCGGTGCAGCGGCTGATGTGATGATCGCCAAGGTGGGAAGATCAAAGTCCTCGCTGGTCCGGACCGGCCGCAGCTTGCTTTTCGACAGCAGGTTTGCCGCCGTGAACGCCAGCAGCGGCACGACGACCCATTGCGCAAGCGGCGCCAGCCCGGTCCCCAGACCTGGCAGGACTGGCATCAGCTCCGAATACGTCCAAATGCCCCAGGCTGTGGCGACGTGCTCGACAAAGACCGTGACGCCCAGGCCGAAGAAGACAGCCGTGGCGGCCACCCGTAGGAAACGCGCGCGCGGCCAGTCGGGGGCGCCGAACAGCAGCAGGCTGGCGGTTAGCGATACCCCGGCAATCAGCACGTCGCCCACCGTGCAATGCAGGGCGGCGAAGGCTACCTCCCAAATCGAGCTTGTCCGCCACAGGCCATAGAGGGGCATCTGCACAAGCTCCCATGCAAGGTTCCCCACGGCGGCGGCGCCAAGGTAACGCCCCATCGCGAGACGACAGGTGCGGGAGGGTGCCATCATGTCATGCCAGGTTCAGCCCCAGCCTGCCGCAGGTGCGAAATCCAGCCCGGCGGCCACCGGGCCGCCGGAGTCCGGGCCTCGCCGTCCGGCACGGCCTGCATCATCCCCATGGGACCCGGCATCGCCTGGTCCACGATCTTGCGCTGGTCCGCCGACAGCACGGCGTAGAGCGGCTTCGCGCCCGCCTCCATCCGGTCCAGCATGGCAATGCGTGCGGACATTATCTTGCGCTGGGCAGCGAAGCGGTCGGGCAGGGCCGCCGGCATGGCGTCCGTCATCATGCCGCCCTTCGCCATCTCCTCGTGCGCGGCCCTCATCGCGGCGGCATCCGCCCGCATGGCGTCGGCGAAGACGGCCCACGGCGCGGACTGGGCGCCGGTGATCCCGAGTTCCGCCTTCAGGTAGGCGATGCGGCCCTCGACATGTTCGAACGGCATCCCCATCCCGCCGCCCCCGGCCATCATCGAGCGCATCATCTCCATCATGCCGGCCATGCCGCCCATGGCCCCGGGCTGGCCGCCTTGCGCGCCCGGTCCTGGCATCGGCATGCCCGCCTGCGGGGCGGCAGCCGAGCCGCCCGGATGGTGTGGGTCGGCGGTTTGCGCGTGGGCCTGCCCCAGCATGGCGGCCAGCGCGGCGGAGGCGACCAGGAAGCGGACAGGGGCTTGGGTCATGGCGTGAGTCCTTCGATTGGTGGGCTTCATCATGCGATGCCGTCGTAGGTGACCTCGGTCATCATGCCGGCCGCCATGTGGAACAGGTTGTGGCAATGGAAGAGCCAACGGCCTGGGTTGCCGGAGTCGAACGCCACCGTCACCGACCCGCCCGCGGGCACCAGGACGGTGTCGCGCACGGCCCCGGACAGCGGGCTGCCGTCCATTCCGACCACCTGGAAATGGTGCCCGTGCAGGTGCATCGGGTGGGCCATCTTGCTGCGGTTGGTCATCTCGAGGACAACGCGCTGCCCCCCCGCCACGCGCCTACGGCGGTCACACATGTCTGGAACGACCTGAGTGTTTGCGCGTGGGGTGGGTTTGGTGGGTGAGGGTGATCTTGGCGGGTTTGGCGACCTGCGTTTGCGGCACGTTGGGTCTTCCTTGCTGGGTG
>JAABUK010007189.1_pt1 | contig 16185 bp, 20 predicted proteins | sample 5559141 | NCBI WGS metagenome assembly JAABUK01 (sample SAMN10711869, study PRJNA513367) | rock metagenome | isolation source: Antarctica rocks | place: Antarctica: Victoria Land, Pudding Butte nord | collected 2016-01-03
GCTTGATGATATCAGTGAAAGGAGGGAATGTTCTTGGCAAAGTATTCAACCCAAGAAAATGCAACAGCTCCGATGGCAGTGAAGTGAATAGTGGGAGTTCTTTCAATAGAGACCGCACGTGCACGAGGCCATTTCCAAGAACGCTGGAGGTGGAGATCTCGTTCGGACCGGGACTAGGTGACTTCCGCTTCTTGCTTATTCCATTTGCGTCACTCTCATTGAAGATGATGGCACCGTTCTCTTCAGATATGAAGTCTCTCGTTCTCTTTGATCCACGCCTGGCTGACGCGGCTGTTGGAGGAGCGTCAGGCAGAATCTGCTTTTTCTTCTTCTCCAGGATCGTGAGGCGCTCTAAAGCCTCGTCGCGGATCGCTTGCTCAACGTCAGGATATGCGGGCAATATCTTTCTCAAGTCTTCCTTCTTGAGTACAACGAGAAGACATTTGGTCCGTGCAATCACAGTGGCTGTTCGTGGTCGATCCATTAGGATGCCAATTTCTCCAAAGAACGCTCCAGGTTTCAGCTCTGCATACGTGCTTTCTCCGTCTCTCGATGTTACGGCCACAGCTCCCCTGACCAGCCAGTACATCGATTTGGCATCATCTCCTTCTGTCAATATGTAATCGTTGGTTGAATGCATCTGAGGACGCAAATGCAGACCGACTTCGGCGAGAAAGGTATCAGGCGTTGACTGAAAGAGCGGGAATGATCGAATGCGATCTATCAAATCAAGAGGCATTCCTTGGATTTGGGAAGCTGCCAAAGGAGACTGCCGCACTGGTCGGGAAGGATTGACATCGGAGTCAAAGTTGCGAATGAGAGTCACGAGCTCCGACACTGGAGCAGCAGCTTTATTTGCGAAGGAAGAGTTTTGTGCGCGTCCATGATGTCGTCGCATCTTGTCACGCGATTGTCCGCCAGAGGTTGACCGGGCTGCCCCGTGATGTGTGATACAGCATCAATGCAGGCTCACTCTCTTTCAACTTCTGTCAAATCTGCAGCATAGAATGTCGCCCATTCTGTGTGAGACTTTCTCAGTGCAACCCTCACGCTCCACTTTATCAAGATCAGCGGTATTCAGAATCTTCCTCGGCCAAGTAAGAAGGGAGCAGGTAAGGTTATTCGGCTATGCTGCGTCACTGTCGTGTGCGTGTAAACTGCCAGCTTCCTCGATATGCGCCGGTGCGAGCGTTCAAGAGAGAGGTAATGTCGCTTGATATGGAGAAGACTAGGATACCGAGCTATGAGGAGGTTCGGTCTGAGATGAGAAAACGGTGCAGGGTTCTTCTGAAGCTAGTTGCTGGATATGCGGGGGTGATCCGACGTATGGAGTATCTGATTCGCCCGGAGCGCGACTATCTCGGATAGCGATGTATGTTCAGAATCAATGGCCTTCTGATAGCTGGAGAGCAGGCTTTGTGGACAAGAAGGTACTTGGTGTGGGGGAGAGGAAGATGACGGTCAACGATGAATGAATTGAGTGGTATGAGGGCACGAGTAGAGTAGGTTGGGAGCGGTGGTCGGGCGAAGGCTCAAGCTTGGACCCTATCGAGTAGCGGCGGCCACCAGCGCTTAGGATTCCGACACCTCGGTTACTCAGCGGAAGTATCTTGACAAGGTTTATTGAACAACACGGCGACGGCAAGATCATGGTGCAGAAACCCCGCCCAGCGCAGTGTACATAGAGATGTCAATTTACAGTGCAAACAGCTTTACTTGCAGTGAAGGTTGTGGCAAGTGGACTGTAGAACTTACACGTTGGGCACGTGGTAAAAGCTTAGGGCGGCTAGAGCAGCTAAGCTCTTCGGAGTTAGTTAAAGCTATGCCGGGCGTTTCACCAAACCTTTTGTAGGGCTGAGCCCCAGCACCGCTTTATTCATACCCAGTAAGTAAGTAGTGCAATTGACCCCGATACCTCTACCCGACGCAGCCTTCAGCTCCATACGTTTCCAGAATCGTCGCAGCAGTCGGGATCCCCATCTCGGGGGCGTCTGCAAGAAATTGCGACCTCCCTCAGCACTGTTGAGCAACTCACTGGCACCAGAGATGGGCTCAGTAAACCAGATAGAATCTAGCACATCTCCTGGGTAGCCGGACCATCAGGGTAATCTCCATGATCGGCTCGCAGAAAGAGCTTGAATAGCAGTCAATGTCCTTCAGAATTTTGGCTGCTAAGCAAGTATCTCGATATCGATCGCCTTGTCGGTCGATCGTTTTCACGGAGGTTGAAGTCGTCCACCTAGATACTGATATTCCTTTCAGCACGGTCTGTGTATATTCAATAATTTGACCCCCAACTGGCGAAAGCATCTTCATGACACCGATAGCTCTCCTCGGGCTCCCATCGATCGTTCATGATCCCGCCTTCTTCCGGCCTTAGCGACGAGGCCACCCGCACCATCTCTTTCTTCCTTCATTTCCTCCTCGAGCTTTGCCTCCTCTTCTAACTCCTTGTCGATTTCCTCTCGCCACCCTTGTAAGTCCGGTGGAATATGGCTCATCTGCACACTCGGTGCCCCTTGCATGTATCGGAGCTGTTCGCGTATCGCCGCAACAATGCCTTCTAAATAAGCCCTTGGATTCTTGTTCTCGAACCTCGTAGCATGTAAAGGTGGGAAAAGCGTTGGCCCCTCTTCCGCAAAATGATGTCGGAAAGGCGTGTGTAGCGGAAGGATAGGGTCGAGATCCTTGTTGGCATCTATACAGATTGAGGTTTCATGCGCCCAAGCTCGCGCAACATTTCGCGGCGTGTAGCCCCCGCCGCCGACAACCAGAAGTGGGATTTGGAATGACTTGACGTAAGAAACGCAGGATCCATGGCCTTGTATGTTCAAATTGAAACAGCCGAGTCTGTCGTGGCCCAGAGAATCGGCACCACATTGTAGAACGATGGCAGTAGGCCGATACGTTGTGATGCAAGGTCCAACAACAGACTCGAACAGCCACTGGTATGAAAGATCGTCAATGCCATCGTTCAATGGTACATTTAAAGAATGATGTGCTCCGGGATTATCCGGATGCGTGGGACCAGTATCATCGAGAGGACCTGTCCCCGGGAAGAAAGTTTCTTTGTCATATTTGTGGAAAGACAATGTCAGCACACGATCTGTGGACCAGAACGCTTGCTCAACGCCGTCTCCATGGTGTACATCAATATCGATGTACAATACTCGGGAGTGGTGCCGAAGTAATTGCAGAATGGCAAGCACGATATCGTTTATGTAACAGAAGCCACTTGCTTCGGCTTTCTTGGCATGATGCAGCCCTCCTGACCAGTTGATGGCAATATCAGATTGATGCGATGTCAGCTTCCGAGCCGCATCGATCGACGCGCCTGCGTATAGCGAGCAGTACTCAAACAAACCATCGAAGATTGGGCAATCTTCCCCCACGCCAAAGAAAGGACCAGAATAGCCCACGGCACCAGGTTTCAGCCAAGGGTAATTGGTTGCGAGATTTTGAGGGTTGACAGAGGAGAGGAAATCAATGTATTCCTCTTTGTGAAACTCGACGAGTTCTTCAATAGTTGCGGCACGTGAAACATAAGTGTCCATGGCAGTGTGCATGCCATATGCCATTACAATTTCTTTTGTCAGCGTTAATCTCCATGGTTTCATTGGGTGCGCCATGCCAAAGTGATGCTTCTCAACCTCTGGATTTGCGTGCCATGACACCGTGTAGCCCTTCGGACGAGCGATCCCATTTCGCTCCACTTCTCGTTGAATTTTTGAGGAGAGCGAAAATGTATCAGACGCTGAGAGCTTGGAGGAGGCCGGAAGGAACTCGGTGACAGTTGTACCACGAGTCATAGTTTTGAAGCCTCAAACTTTTGTTTCAAACATTTTCGACTCAGGCGAAACGAGGAATGAGAGGTTGCTCTCTGCTAGCAATTATTGTTGGTGAGGTGTTGTGCTTGAGTGGAAGAGGCAATAAGCTGTCAGGTGTTATTAGTTCGACGTTTGTTCTAGAAGTCTCCCTTAAGGAAGCAAAGTCAGCTTGGAGAGCAAGGCCTAACTGTTCCTACTCTAGCGCAGCCCCAAGGGCAAACATTCAACTTCAAGTTGAACAACGACTTCCAGGGCCAACGCCAGACTTCCAATTCTTACCACTTTCCACACGTATAAACACCAGCATTGCCACTAAGCCCCCTCATTGAAGTAGGGCTCGGCAATGAGCTGAGAGGCTGTGGGGGAAAGACTTCGTCTGACTTGCAATCACTATCACAGGGAGACGAGACCTTGCTTGTCAGGAGAGTCACAGTCATGGCAAGCAACGAAGACCCTGCTGCTGTTCTTGAACAGTTCATGCATGATGCTGCAAACCTTCCAGCAGAAATCTGCCACATGATGGAAGAGATACAAGCCAAGGACCGAGAGATGCAAAAGTATCAGAGTGCGATCAGCGCAAAGGATGGAGGTCTGCAAAAGCACCTGAAGCTCAACGGCAGTTTGAGTGCTCATCCAAAGGAGAAGGAATATTCTGAAACTATTCTCAAAAACTACGATCTCTGCCAAGACATGCAGAACCAGAAAATCGCTCTTAGTGACAAGGCCTGTGTTCTGCTTGATCGCCAGGTCAAACTGCTTGACACGAAGATTCGAGAGCTACAGAATGACGGGCAACTCCTGGATGGTCCGCCCATTCCATCCATCTTTAACCGCAAATCAGCCCATCCAGATTCATCTCGGGCCTTCTTTGGCGACTTGAATCATCAAACACATCAACCATTACAAACAACGTCTGGCAACGCTGCCGCTAGCAGCCCTCACTCAAACCTCACCGCGCATCGACTCAACTCTCAGCTTCATCTGTCCCCTTCGGTGCCTCCCTCGGCCTTGTCGCGGTTGTCGCAACTTTCAGCAACGGCCAATGCACATCTTCATCCCCGAAACTCGGCTCCAGCTACTCCCGCTTCAAGCGCTCACCAAGCCCAGCAGCAAGCATCATCCCAGCGGCAAAGAGAATTGTCTGCGGGAGCCGTCGAGCATAAGAAACGCCGCCTCAATCTTGGGTCCTTGCCAGCCCAGTCCTCCACACTTCGGCAGTCATCACTTGGCCCCGGAACACCGAAGGCAGGCACACCGACTGGAGGTACTGGCAGAGCGGGAAGTGCTGGACCTAGATCAGCAGTAGGCCAAACCGCCGCCGTAAAGAAATCAGCCGGGCTTGCCAAGAAGTTAGTGCCCCACCATCAGCAGATCAGTAAATTGAAAGGAAAGCCTTCGAAGCGTTTAGCGGGAACGAAGAGGAAAAACATGTCTCCATCGGCTAGGGCCCGCAACAACGCGGGAGATGAAGACGATTCCGTCCTCTCGTCAGCCGAGCCATCAGACACCGATGGGTCCACTACGACTCGATCTCGACGTGGCACTGCCGCCCGCACATCCGCTACCAACAAATCGGCAGCTTCTGAAGACGAAGAAGATATTGACGTTGAGATGGTCGACGGTGAAGAGGTCGAGGAGGAACAAGAAGACGATAGGAAATACTGTTTCTGCCAGCGCGTGAGCTTTGGAGAGATGGTGGGCTGCGAGAATGAGAAGTGTCCTTATGAATGGTTTCATCTGGGCTGCGTGGGGTTGAAGGAGGCTCCAAAGGATCAGGACGTCTGGTACTGCCCCGAGTGTCAGCCTAAATTCACGGGAACAGGTCGGAAGTGAAGATTCGCCACAAATAAAGGAATCACGAAATACTAGATACTGAGCAGCTTTTTCCAATGTCCACGATGATGATACGGGGCCTGATGCTACTCCTAATACTGTTACTTTGAAGGGGATAAGCCAGGTTTTCCTCAGCTTTAGGGATCAAGTTCGTCCATCGTGTCCTCGTTGTTTGCGCTGCACAATCATCTTCGACGAGTGCAGTTAATTATTGCCCAAAGAGACACTGTGCCATTCTGCGAGTCTCAACATTGGTACGCAGCCTTGCGCCAAAGACGAAACCGAGACGAAGGGTTGAATACTGCAACAGATAGCCTGTAAATAAGACAAGGCTTTACCGTATGGCTCAAGCTTCGTCAGGGGATCGCCATCAATACCTGGCGCTTAAGGGTCCAAGAATATTGGAGCACGGGAACATGGAGCTCTCGTAGAATGGAAGATGCATGACATTGATCTTGGCCAAGTGGACCACCGACCATTCTGCGCTCTTTCGTACACCTGGATGCTGCCAGATATTAAGCCTGAAGAGCAGGTATCGCGGCCTTCGCCTCCCACTCCAAAATGTGACGGCAAGGATCTGGAGATTGGTGAAAACCTGTTTGACTTCCTCGCTTACCTGGCACCAGCGACATACTATTCCGCAGACTCCGACAGCGACCCTTTGTTATGGGTTGATGCTATCTGCATCAATCAAGATGATCTCGTTGAGAGGGCACAACAGGTCACACTTATGCAGCAAGTATATTCAAAGCATCTCTTGTAATTGTGTGGCTAGGCAAGGCCGACAAGCATTCTCGTGTTGCAATACCATTGATAATGGCGTTGGCCGAAGCTTCAAGCTCGACTGGATTTCAGGAGAAGCCACGGATTCTGGATAAAAACCTTGAGCATGGGACGTTGCAGGATTCCGACTACTTCTCCAAAGCGGGCGTGGCTCCTCCAACGTCTGCCGCCTGGCGATCTATTCAACTGTTCTTCTCAATGTCTTGGTTCCATCGTCTATGGACTGCACAGGAGCTGGTGATTGGCAGTAGTAAAGGCGATGCCGTCCTCATTTGTGGAGATCCTCACCCTCGCTCGGACAAGTGGCTGGTCCTCGACCCTCTTTTTCTTGGAGAGACTCTTGTCACCTACTGGCTGCGTTGGCTCTATCTTTGGAGCCGATAATTCTTATATGATGGGACCAATTTACAGAGAAAAATATCAGCCAGACGTCCCCGACACTATCGCAGCATTCCTGCAACAGATCCTCGACTGTCACAACGAAGCCTCTTCCTGTGGGCTAACTTCACGTAGTTACTTACGATTGGGAGGCTTAAGCAGGTTTCTGATCAACGTGACCGGGTATTCTCCCCGGTTGGACTTGTGTCAGAATACAGCAAAACAAGATGAATGGAAGCTGCTTGATGCAAATTGTTCCAAGTCCATCGTCGAAACCTTCTGTGAAGCATCAAAGCTTATTATCGCTTTGCTAGGAAATCTATCATGGCTTTCTTGGGTTCAGGACAGGTCATTGCGCATGGAAGAATCCTTACCATCATGGGTTCCTGACCTGAGTACTCTGTACCGTCCTCCGAGCCTGATCTTGTGTGGACCGTACAATGTGTTGGGCAGGATACAACGTCAATGGGCATACGACGACGCATGTTACAAGCCTCATTACCTCGTGGCAAATGATGGGGGCGAACATTCCAACGCCGGTGTGCAAACAGACTTCCGCAGGGCACCCTCATTCTCGTTCCTGGGGCAGAAGCCGCTTTCACGGGCGGTCAGGATGGAGACGGTGCGCTGTATTGGGCGGAATTTTGATAATTTCGGGGCTTCACCCGAGATGACTTCTACGCTCGTGCTCGCAGCATCCACTGGTACAATTTACCACACCGGCGAGCGCTGGCTAGAGGTCTCGATGAATTTTTTGGTACGGGGACATCCTCATGCATTTGCATTTTCCGGCGATCTAGCCACCGCCATGAATGTCCAATTTGATGACCTAATCATTCCTTTCATAGAGCTTCTTCAGTACCTCATTCTATGTTAGATGTGGATGCATTCGGGAGAGAAATCCGTTCAAAGTGGGGACTGGTGGAATGAGCATGTGGAATTTGAGAAGCTTTGTCAACATGAAGATCTCTCCCCGCCCGGGCTAAGCTTGACGACCTCTTCTCAAGTTTTCGTGCGAAGTACGCTTCTCTCAGAGACAGAAATGTCAGGCCTGTCATCGAGGACAAGGAATTCCTTGAGATGTACTGGAATCCCAGCGCACTCTATCGCACCAGAATTCTAGTGAGCTGCTCCATCCGCAGGCTACTGATCACCCAGAAGAAATACACGGAACTCTGTCCTTTCTCAACCAAGGGAGGCGATGAGATCTGGCTCCTTGCCGGTGCCAGAGTTCCGTCCGTCCTTCGCAGAGCTCCTGAGGGTGGGTACATTATGAGTGGAGAGTACTTTGCCGACAAAAAGCAGGTGAGTTTTGATACCGTTGTTTTAAGATAGGGTTGGGCCAAACTCCCCGCACATGGATAATTGACTCATTGTGCCCTAGAAGCGGAATTTTGCATCTGAACTTTCGTGCGTCTGGGCCAAGGGACAGGAGTGTCCGGGATCTCTCATGGGAGAAGCCGTGAAGGTTGTTGAAGGTGACATGAGAGGATGCTGTATGGAGAACATCATCCTTCGTTTCAAAAAGGAACGAGTGAGACTGTCTACATTCACACAATCTTACAAGAAGAAGACAATCATTTCTGACCGCAGCTTTTGAAAAAAATGTAATCTTAGGCGAGACTGTCTATGTTCAGCTATCGAGAGATTTTCATCTTAGCTCTCAAAGCACGCTTTGACCACCTTATCGAATTGAACATGGCGCCGACGACGATACAAAAGACGGTTGGTAATGAATCACTTGGGAAGCGACAGTTGATTTGCAAAATCTCTCCGAGGCAGATCATGGCGCAAGCTTTGCCGGCTCCGGAGCGAAAGGCTATCGCATAACCCCGAAACATGAACCTGTGGAGATATCACGTACAGGATGAGTATGTCGAGAAATGCGCCCCAGGCAATGGGATGAGGCGTAAAACGACGACCTAACGGCTATCCTCTGGCGTACACACCCTCACACAATCTTCCACTGCACTGATCAGCGCCCTTTAGAGGTCGTAAACTGGAGCAAATCCACATGATATTGCATCAAGTATCTAGCAACTGTAGGACCTTTCTAATCAAGCGAGACATGCAGTAGAATGTTCGTTCCTCATATCCCATGAGCAGACCCAGCGCCCGTTCGCACACCCGAAAAGAGCCCTTTAACCATGTAAATGTATAAACATCCCATCCCGGAAATTCTCTAAAACCCCACATCACGACATCCTCTGCTGCTCATTCCTCGGCATATCATTAACATACTTCGGCGGCGCCTGCTCTGCTTGCGTAAAACTCTGTTGCGACAGATTATCCTGTCTCGCATAAGGCTGCATGGGGAGATCATACGCGGTGCCTTCCCGGAAGTTGCTAGCCGCAACACTGTTGACGGCTTTATTGCGGATGGCTCTTCGGCGAAGGATCCACTGCGCCAGCGTGCAGATAATGGCGATGAAGATGACGATGGCGAAGTAGGCGGGGATCTTGCCGTTGTTGTCGGCGAAGTGGAGGCCTAGGGCGCCGTCGACGATGCCGAGTAGGATTACGGCGGGGCCGAAGTAGCGGTGGATTTTACCGAGGAGGGTCGGGGATTGCGTTTGTTTGTATGTGCGGTGGTGGAGGAAGCCAAGGGTTGGTTGGACGAGGACGAGGAGGGTGATGGCGATGCCGAGGCCTTGGTGAGCGGAGTTGAGGTGGGGGTGTTTTTGCTCCTTGATAGAGACGTAGATCCCTAGGCAGAAGCCGATCAGGACGCCAATTACGGTGCAGCATTGCCAGAGCAAGTGGAGCCAGAAGGCGAGGCGGAAGGGGAGCTTGATCAGGAGCGCGCCGAGGGGGAAGAGGACGACGAAGCATGCGGCCATGAAGAGGCCGTGGAAGACGGTGGCGAGGCTACGTTGACTAGATTCTTCGCCGTGGGTCACGCCGGCTTCGGTGGCTGTGTTGCTCGGGACGCCTGCGTCGCCGGTTGCGGCTTTGAGGTCTATGTTGAACTTGCCGTATGCCATGTGCTCTCGGATAATGGCTTCTTGGCTGTCTGTTTGGAAGAAGGCTGATTTGTCTCCAATGGCATATATCATAGGTTGAGCGGTGCTCTTGGTGTCGATGGTTCCTTTATGGCCTGATGCAAGAGGCCATGAACGACACCTGGTGCATTGTGCATTGACGTTGTATGTTTCGTTGTCGACGAAGGTCCCCTGTAAGACCTTGACTCCAACAGCATGCGTGAATTTGGGTTCTTCGTGGGCGGCGCCGATGCGAGGACTGATTGTTACGTTCTTGCCATTTGCAGACAAGTATGCAACAAACATCAAGGCGTCTTTCATCTCTGTACCGAATCCGAATCCCACCCAAGCCTGGCCTGCCGGCGCAGATACATGAAAGAAGATATCATCGTTGGCCGCGTCCGAAGGAACATTGACCGATATTGTCACGTTCGAGCCTTGGTCGCCTTTCAAAATGAATGTAGACGCCGGATTTGCTGCGATAGCACTTGTGAAGAACACTGAACGGGATCAGTCTTGCTTTTGTTGAGCATGGAGAAGTGGGAAGTGATGAGGGGTTGGACTGGGGAGGTAATTGGAGGGCTTACTAGTCAGGAACAAAAGGCTTTGGAGCCGGATACGAGAACTGGTGAACTTCATGGCGACAGCAACGGAGAAGCAGCAAAACAGCAGAAAAGTGAAGGAAACAGAATGGAAACGCGGGCAAGAGAGTGAAAGGCACAGCTCGTGGTATATTTCTCTGAAGTGAACGCCTGGACACGCGGCCTGCGTGCGGACAGCGGGTATCCTTTGGAGGGTAGCTTCAGGGGCTCACGGTAGCCGCGGTGGATGCCCCAGTCAGCGGCTCAAACAAGCTTCTGGTCCAGTCATTGCATCCTTCTTGGCCCATCGCATTCGTTGGAGTCTGGAAGTCGAAACTCAATGACTCACAGTCAGAGGGCCTGATGTGTTCATATCCGGCCCCCAAGGGACTGGGCCCGTCAGCAGGCCCATCATATATATTCTATGAACGAACAACACTTTGGGTGTCTTTACTTCTCACCGTCCTGCTCAACTCCCAATTGAAACTAATAAAAATGGAGCACACAGCAGAGCCGACTCGAACACTGTGTCAAGGAGAAGAAGTGGATGCTGCGAAAGCAACGAGAGCGGAAACGAAGACAGTGGCGGACTACTTCGAGAGGTACGAAAGGAGACACGAAGGCAAAGAAGGCACAGAGGAGAGCAATATGGACTATTGGTTGTCGGAAGAGGAAGAGGAAGAGAGCCACCAGCTCAGACGACAAAAATGGAAGTCTCGGGCTAAGAGAGAGCCTTACGTGGTTCGGGACGCAAAGGGCCCAAAGCTGAGACCAGCTGAAGGTAGTAGTATGGTGTGGAAGCCGTCAAGACCATGACTGATCCATCCATCCAGACATCGTGAAGAGATTGCGGTGGGACTCCAGCCATGACATTGCAAACTTCACGATAGGATATCTAGAACGATTTGAAGGTATCAAGGAAATGCCAATGACCATGTGGGTCGGAGAATGCAGCGACGAAGATTTCATTCCTCAACACAGAATCAAATATTTCAAGCGCAACAGTGACGGAGAAGTCGTCTGGGACCGAGAAGGGAGGATTGACAAAATATTTGGGAGTGGTTTGACAAGAAGAGTGACTGAAGGGTCCGACAACCAGGCCGAGCATCCTTCTGCTATCCAGTGGCAGGCCACGCTTTCAGAGAAATAATGACAGAACCTGTTCATTGCCGCACGTAGTAGAAGTCCATGATGGATTAAAACTGATCTGTGCTTCCAACAAAAGATCTCATATTCCCCGATTCTGTTGTAGGTCCTCCTTGGCGGCTTACTCAGCATGGGCCTATTTTCTTCTTCCTTGCTAGTTTGCGTAGATAACTTCCTCCTGCATACACTCATTCATCATATTTTCTTCCAGTTTGCGTAGATAGCTTCCTCCTGCATACACTCATTCATCAGATTCAGATTAAAAGTTATTGCCAAGCGAGGACAGTTAGGGCCTTGGCACCGGTTGACGTCTCCCAACTCTGCTCCTAGCAGAAATGTTTTAAACGTCAGGATTGGCGACGCATACCGTCGAAGCGTCTTGCTATAATTTCGATGCCAATCGCGGCTCGGAGGTTACTCATCTCAAAGCTTTTGAGAGGTATCGCTCGTATGGGTGACTGCCGGAGCAAAGCCACCACGATGGGTAAGATGTCTCCGAGGCCGAAGAAATTGACTGGGAGAGCTTTCTATGAGAGCATTGGGACCCCGAAGATGGTACTAGCTCCCATGGTGGACCGTTCCGAATTCGTTGGTAGTTATCCCTCGATCTCGATGTGACTGTGAATAACTCGTTCTGCAGGCGTGGAGAATGCTCACTCGATCATTCCTGGATCCTGAAGCATCGAAGACTCTGCTGGCATACACACCGATGCTACACTCTCGTCTGTTTAAAGAGACGGCTAAATTTCGTGACGTCCATTTCCAGCCTACAAAGGACAGCCTTCTTGGCCACAATCCTTCATCCTGCACACCTTGGCTTGATGGAAATCCTAAAATCGACAGGCCATTGTTTGTTCAATTCTGCTCAAATAACCCTGAAGACCTCCTCGACGCTGCTCGGTATGTTGTACCGTACTGCGACGCTGTCGATCTCAATCTCGGTTGTCCACAAGGAATAGCTAGGACGGGACACTATGGCGCATTCTTGCAAGAAGATTGGAGTTTGATCTACAAACTGATCAACAAGCTCCACAAAGAACTGTCGGTACCCGTTACAGCAAAGTTTCGAATCCTTGAAACCAAAGAACGGACCCTTGAGTACGCCAAATTGATCCTTTCTGCTGGCGCGAGCATCATCACAGTTCACGGCAGACGGCGAGAACAAAAAGGTCACAATATGGGGATTGCAGATTGGACAATTATCAAATACCTAAGGGACAACCTACCGCCAGAGACAGTCATATTCGCCAATGGCAACATCCTCAACCGAAGCGACCTGCAGCCCTGCCTCGATGCGACAGGCGCAGACGGCGTCATGAGCGCTGAAGGCAATTTGTCTGATCCAACCATATTTGCAATCCCTCCGCTGCCAGGACGATCAGTGCGTGATTATTGGAGAGGTCGGCAAGGTCAAGAGGGCTACAGGATAGACGCAGTAATCCGACGCTATCTGGACATTATTTATCGGTACGTCCTAGAAAAAGAACCACCATACCGACCACCCCTTTTTCTCCCTTCAGACCCACTCGACTGTGCAGATCAGCATACGATGCAGAAGCACGACGGCAATGACGTGGAGCCCCCAAAGAAGAAGCGGAAACGCAACGGACAAGGCAAAATAGCGTCCCCAAGTCTGAAGGCAATGCAAGGTCATCTCTTCCAGATTTTAAGGCCTATTGTCTCCACCCACATCGATATTCGCGATGCTCTTGCGAAATGCAGAGTTGGCGATATGGATGGATTCGAGCGAGTACTCACAATGATCGAAGCTGCTATGAAAGAAGCTCTACTAGAGGACGCACTGAAGGGAGGCGAAGATGAATCAACTGTGGAAGCAGGAAAAGATGAGTTTTCTGGCGAGAAGTCCACAAACAGGCCAGCCACCGCAAACTACAAGAGACCTTGGTGGATCTGTCAGCCTTACATTCGGCCACTACCAGAAGAAGCATTGGAGTCAGGTGCACTTACAGCAAGCAAGAAGGAAAGAGCGAAGATGAAGAAAGACGGCGATGAGAAAGGCATAGTGCAAGACAATGGTGTCGAAAATACGCAAGAGAAAACTACCGATCTTTCACGAACCGAGTTCCCAAAAGAAGCACTAGTCTGTGGGTAAGACTTGTGAAGCGTTCTACGTTTTACATTCGCTTCTCCAAGTCCATATACACCGAGGAAGTTTTGCGATTACCAGAGATACCAACGGACTAGACAAAGAAGAAGTCGTTTGTGCAAGCATGGCACAATACTGTCTCCATTCCTAATTTTCCTATGATACTTCCCTTCTTTGATCCCCTGTTCTCGAGCTACGGCGTGGAATGATATTCAGGTTGCAAAAGGTAACTTGCATCCAGTTGACGAAGCCGCTACAGAGCTCTTTGACCAAGTCAAATGCTTATGCCCACGTTGGAGTCCAAAAGGTAAGGCAGACAGCTAGGTATGTCCTCAAACATTAAAGCTCACTTTCCATTTCTAGTATAGTAGCCTAGCAAAAGAGAATCGCTAGGTATATCTATATCCGCAGTGCAGCGCTTTTCTCGCCGAGGCAGTTTTCTCCTGCCACAAGGCTCCCCTAATTACGACATCGTTCTGGGTTCGATTGTCGCCCATAGCCAACGGAGCTGATCGCGCGAATTTCTATTCCTGACCTTGTCAACACTGCAAATATTCGATTGAGCCTTGACCCTCCGAAACCTCTATGCAAAATCTAGACGCTATGAGCCGGCTGTCATAACGTTGCGGACCGAGATGGAATGCCCGCAATAATTCGTTACTATACCTTCACTTGTTCTCGATTACCTCGCCTTCTCTACCTCCTCTCACTGAAACCTTTTCGCCCTTCTTCACCTCAACTTCAACATAGCGTCAATTCCTCGCATTAAGAGTGTTCTACACAGACCTAAAAGCTTCTCGATTCGTCTCAGCAAAATCCTATTGTAACGTCTTTGGGCGTTTGAAGGTCCACATCTACGGTCGATAGCCGTAGGTCCCTCATGTTGCTTCCCAATTGAGGGCGAAGCCGGATCCGCGACCTAGAAAACACTAAAATTGGAAAGGATACATAATGGATTTCTCCTTCATCGGCTGCTCCCTCTACTTCGAGGCAATGCCACGGAGCTGAAGACAACGAAGACAAATTTGGATCCAAGAACAAGAAGCACGATAATAGAGCCTTGCCTACGAATTGCAAAGAACGATGACTCTGACCTCACTCCACGATCGGAACTGTCGAGCCAAAACCACCGGCCCCTCCTCCTTCACCTGAGCCGCTACCACGCCCCCTTCTCCCACCTCTACCCCCGCGAGATCCTTTCGAGCCCCTTCCTTTGCCCTTAACCTTGCCCTTCTTCTTCCTCTTTCCAGCCTCAGGCTCTTCATGACTTCCACTGCTGTGGTTCTGACTGCCTTCGTCAACGCCTGAGCATTCCGAAATCTCATTGTTATCATCATCCTTGTCAGATCCAGACTCGAATTGGATAGTCTTGATCCGCTGCCGACGTTGTAGTTGTTGCGTCGACCTTGCCTTGGACCATGACGTTGGACGTAATTCACACCAAAGTTGGTTATGATAGGTAGCGGGCCACGTCAAGGAACCACCGAGGCGAGCAGGACGCGGCTCATCGGACATATGGAGGCCATCAACATCGATCTGGCCGGCGAACCTTCTAGTCAAATAGTTCGCCCACCGCTCTTTTCCGGCCGCAGAGGCTCTCAGTGGGTAGCTGTCTCGGTCAGCCGGGTCGATACGCTTCTTTTCCGACTTCTTCCTCGAAATGCTCGGCATGTTTCGGCCACAGGAACTCCTTCTCCGGCGGCTGGTATGGTACCGAAGGTGGGCTTGACTGTGGTGGCTGATTGTCGACGGGTGAATTGTTGGCGCCAGTCGTCGAGCTGGTGGACGTGGTCAGGATTGCTCTAGTCAGACTCGACGTACACTTCACCGTCATCTTCACGCTCCTCATTTTGCCAGCGAAACCTCTTCCTTGGTGCTGTAGAGCTTCTCGGCCTATCTTCTTGGCCCTTGTGGGTGGCCATCTTGTACTTGCCTTGTTGGATTATCTCAATGCGAAGCTTGCTAGGATCTGGGCAACTCACTACGGCAGGTCTACGGTTGTGATCGATGAGATAGCCCTTGTGCTGCAAGTCTTCGTTTGTCGGCTTGTCTGCAGCATCGAAGTCTTCATCGACGTCACTCAAAGGAGAGTCGGACCCGGCATCACTAGATGGAGAAGCGCTTGAGGAACTTTCGTCGTCTGGTACATCAAGTGCTCCTCTCCAATGGAAGTAGGGAAATGGAGGATGATTTGCGTTGTTGTACCGCAAACCATCATTCGGCTCTGTTTCGTGCACGAACCCTATGGTGTTTGTACGCTTTGGAGCGCGACTTTCCGGCAGGCCGCGAATCCTCCTTCAAGCATCGACGGCACGGGCATAGTCCTACCCATGGTGTGCGAGGTGACGTCGTGCAGCATTGATACTGTTGGCGGAGGTGAGAGAAACGAAAGCCGCAAGACGAGCATCTTGTTTTATCGTCAATGGTCTTGGAGTCCGGAATCTACTGTATGCGTCGGTGATCTCATCAAGGTTGCCGTTGTTAGCGCGATAGTCTTCCTCGGCGCCTTCCAGCACTCAATGATTGCGTTGCAGCAAGCCAAGAATAGC
>JAABUK010007191.1_pt1 | contig 16179 bp, 18 predicted proteins | sample 5559141 | NCBI WGS metagenome assembly JAABUK01 (sample SAMN10711869, study PRJNA513367) | rock metagenome | isolation source: Antarctica rocks | place: Antarctica: Victoria Land, Pudding Butte nord | collected 2016-01-03
TGCTCTGTCCGTCGAACGGCCGTTGAGATATGCCTCGCCGAACCGCCGGAGGCTCGATCCCAACCAGGTCTAGGACGGTGGGCACGATGTCGGTGACGTGCTGGAACCTATTGCTGCGCAGTCCTGCAAGCTGTCCACCGGGGAGCGAGTTCGGGACCGACATGATCATCGAGGTGCGGATGCCGCCAGCATGGGTGTTCTGCTTGTAGCGCTTGAGCGGGGTGTTCCCGGCCTGGGCCCAGCCCAACGGGTAGTTGACGTGGGTGGTGCGCCCGTCGATCTCTGCGCTGCGCGCAATCACCTCGCGCAGGTCGGGGTAGCGGCCGTTTTCGTAATGCGTGGTGTTGAGCACACCGTACTGGCCGCCCTCCTGGCTAGCACCGTTGTCAGACAGCAGTACGACGATTGTGTTGTCCAGCTTGTCCAGGTCATCAAGTGCCTTCATGAGCCGGCCGATCTCGTGGTCCGTGTGCTCGAGGAACGCGGCATACACCTCCTGGAACCGGGCGAGTGCTGCCTGCGCCTCGAGAGCCAGGTCGGCCCAGGGGACAACGTCGTCGTTGGGCGGGGGTAGATGCGTCCCCGGCGGGATGACGCCGAGCGCGAGCTGGCGTTCGTAGCGGCGTTGCCGAATGACGTCCCAGCCTTCGTCGTAGCGGCCGCGGTAGCGGGCGACGAACTTCTCCGGCGCCTGGAAGGGCGTGTGCGTCGCGCCGAGCGCGAAGTAGAGGAAGAACGGCTTCTCCGGGGCGACCGAAATCTGGTCGCGGAAGAACTCCACCGAGCGGTCGACCATGTCGGTGGTCAGGTGGTACCCATCTTCTGGGCTGCAAGGCGGATCCACCGGATGGTTATCGTAGAAGAGCTCCGGGTAGAACTGGTCCGTCAGCCCCTCCATGAAACCGTAATAGCGTTCGAAGCCTCGGCCCAGCGGCCACTGGTCGAAGGGTCCCGCGGCGGTGGTCTGGTCCATAGGGGTCAGGTGCCACTTTCCGACCGCCCAGGTGTTGTACCCCTCGTCGACGAGGATCTCGGCCAAAGTGCCGGCGTCGTGACCGATCCGACCGCGATAGCCCGGGAACCCGTCGTCGACCTGCGAAAGATAGGCCATCCCGACGGCATGGCTGTTACGTCCCGTCAGCAGGCTCGCGCGCGTCGGCGAACACAGGGCCGTAGCGTGAAAGTTCGTGAACTGCATGCCGTTGACAGCCAACCCGTCGATGGCCGGGGTAGCGATCTCCGAGCCGTAGCACCCCAGACTCCCGAAGCCCATGTCGTCCAACACGATGAAGACCACGTTCGGTCGACCATCGGACGTCGTCTCGGACGCCCACCATGCCTGCGAGTCTTTGTACGTCTCACCGACGACGCCGCCAAACTCGGACGGCTCGTTCTTCACAGACACAACACTCCATCTCCTACCCGCGAAGGGGTCATTCCCATCAGACGTCGTTCGGCCACAGTCAACGTTTGGGTACGCCGTCCCTGGGCGGCGCAGCTGCCGAAGCTCGGTTCGAGCATCAGGGGCTGTAGTCCCCATGCAGCACTCTTGCTCGCCGCTCCAGACGGTAGATCGATCTACCAAAGGGGAGATTATTGAGGCGGCTCCCGGCTGTCAAGGCGGACGCGCAAATGGACCTGCCCTTGGGAGCAGCACACAACCGACGGCCGACTCGTCATCCGAACCTCACCGTCGCCCGACCAGACTTCGAGCACAAGCCGGGTGAAGCTCCAAATCCTTGGCGCGATGAAGCCGCGATCCCCAATGAGCGGCCGCGAATTCACCGGGCTGAGTACCGCGCTTCCGTTGAGGTACGTTTGGCCGAGTTGCGGGAGGAGCCCAAGTGGATGCCACGTTCAGCCCGGGGGTGACGCCGAACCGCGTCGCGCGCCGCGTAACGCTGTCGGACGTCGCCTCCCATGCCAAAGTGTCACGCGCGACGGCCTCATTGGTGCTGAGGAACGCCGGAAACTTGTCTGACTCCACCCGCGACCGGGTGCGGTCCTCGATGGACACCCTTGGGTACGTCTACCACCGGGGGGCAGCGGCGCTGCGGGCCAACCGGACGCAGTCGATCGGACTCGTCGTCCCGGACATCTCCAACGGCTTCACGGCCGAGCTGACCATGGGCGTCGAGGCGGTCCTCGCTGAGTCGAGCATCGTCACGCTGATGGCGAACTCCCAGGAGATGCCTGATCGTCAGAACCTGCTCGTCACCTCGATGCTCGAGCGCCAGGTTGACGGGTTGCTTATTATTCCGGCGGTCGGGTCCGCGAAGCACCTCTGGGCTACGTTGGCGGCCTCGAGAGTCCCGACAGTCATCGCAACCCGCGATCTGCCCGATTCAGGTCTTTCGTACGTCGGCATCGACAACATCAAGGGTGGTCGTCTCGCGGGTGAGCACCTGCTCTTCCATGGGTGCGAGCGCATAGCATACATGGGCGGCTTCGACGAACTACGCCCGCGCCAGGACCGGATCCAGGGTGTGCGCGACGCGCTGGGGACCGCCGGTTTCGACAACCGTTTGGCGATCGACTCGCCGGGTCCGCCCCGAGGGATCTGGGGGCTGGAGACCGCCCGTGCGCTGCTGGCAGCCGGCGACCTGCCCGATGGGATCGTCTGTCACAACGACCTGGTCGCCTTCGGCGTCTACCGGGCCCTGCGTGAGGAGTCGGTCGAGCGCTGGGGTTCCACGCACGTGGTGTCCTACGACGATGTCGCCGCCGCGTCGCTGTGGGAGCCACCCCTCACCTCGGTGGCCGCCAGTGGTGACGAAGTCGGACGCCGCTGCGCGGAGGTTTTGCTCCGACGGATCTCGCACCCGTTCGAGGCGCCGGAACACGTACTTGTCGACTCCCAGCTTGTCGTTCGGGATTCTTGCGGGTGCCACCGGCCAGAATAGCGTCCAGCCGCTGTCATCCCCTTGACATCGGTCGAGGCGGATGCTTGTATCCGTTGGTAGATCGATCTACCGAGCCGAGCACGGCGAGTCCATGGGACCCCAGAGCGTCCCATTCGTAAACGTTGGAGGAGACTCATGGTTCGAACCCGCCGTCGATTCGCCGCACTCGGCGTCATCGCCGTCATGGCGACGTCGCTTGTCGCCTGCGAGCGCCCGCCAGCCCCCGACGCCGGCGCCAGCGGCGGCGGCGGCGGTGGCACTGCGACCAGTTCCAGCGCCGAGGTCAAGGGGACGATCAACATCGGCTACTTTCCGGTTGTCTCGCCGGTGCCGATCATGCAGGCGCAGAAGACGCTTGAGAAGCAGGGCTATACCGTGAACTGGGTCCAGATCACCCAGGGGTTGCCGGGTGCGGCCAGCGCTCTCGCAGCGGGCAAACTCGACATGACGTGGGGCAACAGCGCCTCGGCGACGATCATCTTTTCTCAGTCACCCAACGCGGCCATGTTCGTGGGCCAGTCATTCGTCAACGCGAACGTCACCGTCGTGAGCACCAAGAGCGGGATCAAGAGCGTGTCGGAGCTTAAGAACCGCAAGGTCGTCGTCAGCGGCCTGAAGACGGCGTCGACTCTCTTTTATCAGATGGGTCTGAAGAAGGCCGGAGTCGACCCCGCGAGCGACGACTACTTCGTCTCAGGGACCGGACCAGGGATGGTCGGTGTTCTAGACTCGGGTGGCGCCGAGGTCGCGGCCGCCTATGTTCCGTATGCCGCCTCCATGGTGCTCAAGGGAATCGGCAACGTGCTCTTCACCGGCTCGGATGCGCTTGGCTCGGACGCGCCGGGTGACGGGTTCATAGCCAGCAAGGCCTTCGCGAGCAAGCACCCGAACGCAGTCACCGACGTCCTGCGAGCCCAGTTTGCCGCCACGGACGCAATCAAGAAGTCCCCGACGGAGTCCTACAGCCAGATGGCGACCTTCGCCCAGGTCGATGTGGAGGCGGTCAAGTACTCATTTGAGAAAAACCTGGTGTCTATCCCGGCGACGTACGTTCCGGACACGGTCGGACTGGGAAAGGTAGCAGCACTGTCGCAGGATTTGGGGTTCGCACCGGCCGGGGTCAACCTGCCCGATTTCGTCAAGACCTTCGTCGACACCTCGTTCGCCACCAAGGCGACTTCCGCGTCATGACGCAGAAGGACCGTCCGGTTGTGAATCGACGTCGTCCGATCGACGGTCTATCGCGCACCGGTCTCGGGCTCCTCGGGGTCGTCTTTGCGGTCGTTGTGTGGCAGGTCGCCGCCCAGGTTTTGGCCGGTGCCGGTGGGCGGATCAGCGTCCTGGCGGCACCCGGAGCGGTGGCCCGACGCCTCGTGACGTATGCAAGTGGTGACCTCCTCGCAGACGTCCTCGCCAGCCTCGAGGTGTTCGCGGCTGGATGGTTCGTCGGGGGAGTCGCCGCGACGGTGACCGGTCTCCTGCTCGGGCGAGTACGCCTTCTGCGGCGGATGTTCTACCCCGTTATAGAGGCGCTGCGGCCCGTCTCGAGCATCGCCTGGGTACCGCTCTCCGTGGTCTGGTTCGGTCTCGGCTACGGAAGCAAGGTGTTCCTCGTGGCCCTGGCCGTTTATCTCGTCGTCATCGTCTATGCCGTGGACGGATCCAGCCGGATCGCTCCCGAACTGGAGCGGACGGCCAGAATGCTGGGAATGGGCTCGTGGCGGCGTTCCCGCTCGCTCGTCCTCCCGTCGACGATGTCGGAGGTCGTCATTGGATTGCGGGTCGCCCTGATGGCGGGCTGGGGTACGGTCATCGTCGCCGAGCTCGTCGCTGCCAACAGCGGACTGGGGCGCCACCTCATCGCTTCGCAGCAGAGCTACGACGTCGAGTCGGTAATGGCCGCCATGCTGTGCTTCGCTGCCGTCGGTTTCCTGCTCAACGCAGCGTTCAACCTGGTACAGGCCCGGCTGGTCCCGTGGCAGCGGACCGCCTCATGAGCACCACGTCGAACTCTCGCCCTGCGGCAGTCCGTCGCCACCCCACCCGGACGCGGCGCACACACCGAGGGCGTGCAGTGGCCGTGCTGGCGCCCATCTTCGGGGTGCTGCTCGTACTGGGCATCTGGCAGGCGACCGTATGGTGGTACAGGGTTGACCCGGTGGTGCTGCCGACCCCAGTCGATGTGCTCGGGCGGCTGGGCGGTCTGCTCCGCGAGGCGACCTTCTGGCATAATGTGGCAGTAAGCCTCGGCGAGTTCGCGATCGGCTACGTCCTCGGATGTCTCCTCGGTATCGCCGCAGGGCTACTGCTCGCAGAACTGCCTGCACTGCGCTCAGCGGCGCATCCACTCGTGGAGACGTTCCGGTTCATCGTCCCGTTCGCGTGGATCCCCTTGGTGATCCTATGGTTCGGCACGAGCACGTGGGGGAAAGTCTGGCTCGTCACCTACGCCGTCTTCTTCGTCATGGTCGTCGCGACGCCGGCATCCCTGCGCAACGTCGACCCGACACTGCGTCGGGTGGCGACCATGCTCGGCATGAACCCGTGGCGGCGGCTGGTCCGCATCGAGCTGCGGTCGGCCATGCCGAGCATCGCCAGCGCAGCGCGCGCTTCTGCTGCGATCGGCTGGATCGCCGTGGTGGCCGCTGAGTACGTCGGATCAAATGCCGGCCTCGGCTTTCTCATCATCAACGCGTCGTCATCGCTAGATACTGGCGTCGTCATCGCGGGGATGGCCGTGATCGGCCTCGTTGGGGCCGGCGTCAGCCTCCTAGTCAACCGGTTCGTGGCATCCAGCGCAAGATAGCCGACGCCTACCATCCACGTTCAACCACAGACAGAACGCGAGGGTCCATGGCCGCCTCAGGTCCAGCATGACAACAGCGAACGCGCCGTCCTCCGCTGGCGGAGCCCGCAACGGTGGCGAGCTCGTCATCGAGCACGTGTCACATTCCTACGGACACGGTCCGACGGCGATAAGCGTCCTGGACGACGTGTCGTTCACCGTGCCGACCGATTCCGTGACATGTGTCGTCGGACCGTCCGGCTGCGGCAAGAGCACCCTGCTCTCGCTCGCTGCCGGCCTAATGTCCCCGACGTCCGGGCGACTTCGCTGGGACGGGGCCGAGGTGCGGCTCGGGCCGAGCAAGCACCTCGGGATGGCCTTCCAGCAGCCGGGCCTGTTCCCCTGGATGACAGTGCACCGCAACGTCGCCGTCGGGCTGGAGACCCGTGGCGCCTCGAAGCGCGACGCGCGACGCATCGCCGACGAGTTCCTCGCCACCGTCGGCCTCGCAGATTTCGCTCGCGCCTACCCGTCTCAGCTGTCCGGCGGCATGGCCCAACGCGTGGGAATCGCCCGAGCGTTGGCCCTGCAGCCGCGGCTGCTGCTCCTGGATGAGCCGTTCGCAGCCGTCGACGCCTTCACCCGCCTGACCCTTCAGGGTGAGCTGATCAGCATGCTCGACCTCGTCAAGCCGACGGTAGTTCTGGTGACGCACGATGTCAGCGAGGCCATCACCCTGGGCCACGTCATCGTCGTCATGTCAAACCGGCCGGCCGGAGTCAAGGCCGTCATCCCGGTTGCCGAGGAGGACCGCGACAAGTCAACGGCGGCGTATGCGCACCGACTCGCGCAGGTGCTCGGCGAGCTCGGGGTCACGGGACAACACGGCCCGCCGGTCGCTGGCCGACCAGAGTAGGCGACCGCGAGCCGCCCACGGGAGGAATAGTCAAGACCTGGTGTGCCACGAACGCAGGAGGTCGCGATGAGTAGATGATCGTGGTCGAAGGGCGGTGCTGTGCAGCCGATGAAGGTTGGCCCTTCGGAGTCGCCCTGCGGGGGGAGGCTTCAAACCGCCTCATGCTGCGCCGGTCGAGAGGCCGGGGTGGTGAGCGATGAGGAGAAGGCGCCGGTGAGGCGTCAGGTGGGGACCAGGAACGCGAACGTGAGTGAATCGCTGTGGACGTGTCGAGATGATAATCCACATGACATCGAAACCGGAGTTTCAGGTTGTTCCCGGGATGAGCCTGGCGGGTGCCCGCTGATTGGCCAGGTGGTGTCCGGCATAAAGGCGACGCGAGCCTGGTCTGCTGCGGCTGCACGGAACGTGGGAAGGCCCACCCTGATACTGCCGCCCCGGCTGGGGTGGTGAGAGGGAGAGCACCAAGCAGCAGAAACTGCGAGGTGTTGAGTACCGACGCGGGGTGGGTTGGCGGACTGGCTCGTAGTAGTGGTGAAGCTCCTGTAATGGGGGTGGAGCGAAGGGGCCAGACCATCGTGATCTGTTCGGTCGATCAACCAAATGGTGGGAGGAATCGGTATGAGCACGTCGCTGTCGCAACGGAAGTCGTTCGAGATTTCGAAGCGGGAGGTGTGGCAGGCGTATCAGCGGGTGAAGGCGAACAAGGGCGCGCCGGGAACGGACGGGGTGAGCACCGAGGAGTTCGGAACCGACCTGCAAGGCAACTTGTACAAGGTCTGGAATCGGATGTCGTCGCGCTGCTACTTCCCGCCGCCGGTGCGTGCCGTGCCGATCCCCAAGCCTGACGGCGGAGTCAGGGTGCTAGGAGTACCTACGGCGGCGGACAGGATCGCCCAAACCGTGGTCGCGACCCGGTTGGAGGCCAAGGTGGAGCCGATGTTCCACCCGGACTCCTACGGGTACCGGCCCGGACGGTCGGCCCTGGACGCGGTCGCGGTGACCCGGCAACGATGCTGGAGCAAGGACTGGGTGCTCGACTTGGACATCCGCGCGTTCTTCGACAGCGTCGACCATGACCTGCTGATCAAGGCGGTACAGGCGCACACCGATGACGCCTGGGTGGTGCTGTACGTGCGGCGCTGGTTGACCGCACCGATGGTCCACCCCGACGGCAGCGTTCAGAACGCCGTGCAAGTGGAGGCCCGGCTGGACGCGCTGAAGTCGCCGCGAACGACTAGCGTGCTGCGGACGTGTGCTCGCGGCTGGCGGCTGGCGGCACGACTTTCGGCTGGTAGCCCGACACGTCATACATGTTCCCCTTGCAGCTCCGCCGAGGAATGGCTTCTCGTCGAAGTGGGACAGTGCCCAAGACGCTGGTTGCAGGAGGTCGTCGTCGCCAGGGGCCTGTCGCCTTTCGGGCGCCCAGGCCATGAACGGCTCGTCTAGCGGTACGACCATCATCATGCGATCGGCTGGCGGGTCGCTGTCGGCCACCGCGGTGACCGCCTGCGGACCCATGAGCGGGTGCCGAATGCAGGTCATGGGCAAGGGAATCTCGATGTCAGCGATCGACAGCTTGGTTGCCAGCATCACGATCACCTGGGGCACTACGCCTGTTGGAGCGGTTGTCGACAGAGGGCCAGATCGGAACGGAACAACCTCTCCCTCCCAGAGCAGCCGCGTGCGGCGCAGCAGCGCCCGGTCGGTGCTCTTGTAACCACCGGTCAGTGGTTTCAGGACTTGGTGCGTGATGTTCTCGATGACGACCAGGTCATAAAGAGTGTCGATTGCGACGTCGATGTACGTCACCTCCTCCGTCACATGTGGGGGCAGTCTTAGGGCGAAGAACTTCTGGTCCGCGACGTGAAAACTGACTTCTCTGCTCGTCGCCATGGCGCGGGCCAGCATCGCCTCGGCGAACTTCATCTGGTTCGTAGCGGCGCATGACGCGATTCCTTCGAATCGGCTATCCGTGACCTCGCCATCACTCACACCGAAGGACATTTCGAAGGTCACAGCACCGGCTACGAGAGCTTCCCAGTGCAGCCGACCATCCCGTTCTGTGCGTCGAGACACAGCAGCCTCGTACTCCCCGACAGTGGAGCCGTCGTCGGAGGTAAGCACGACCTGAACCTGGTTAGCCGGCGTCTGTCGCAGGAGCTCTGTGGCTGTGAACGGCCGGAAGTCCGGGGGAAGCTCGTGTGCAATGTCGAGGCTGGGCATGGGCGAACCGGCTGGACCGACGTAGGCCACGCTCTCATCCACGAGTTCATCCACACCGACTACGACATCCTCTAAGAGTGACTCTTCGTCCAGATCGACTACTCCGAGCTCGTGAAGCGCCATCACCAGATCCAAGGTCATCAGGCTGAGTACGGCCGCGTGAGCGAAGTAGGTGACCGCAGCGGAGTATCGCTCTTTGACCGGGAACAGCAGGCCGTCGCTCTTGTTGCCGTGTGTGTCAACATGGACAAGATCGCCGTAGAGCCAGGCAGCAGCCAATTGCGTATCTGACACCTGCGGCGTGGTCTCGGAGCCGTCGGTCTTACTCGACTGCATAGCGAATCGCAGGACGTTGCTGCTATCGAGGTCGAACCGGGACCAGTCCTGCTGCAGGCCGGCGAGCCGCACTTGGAGGTACTCGGGGATCTCGGTCCCGGTTGCTTCGAGGGTGGACTGTATCGCGGCGAGGACCCGCCTGTGGTGGACCGACTCAGACTTAACCAGCACGGGTCGTACCCGGGCGGCCAGCGACTCGAAGGCCTCCTCCTCCGGTAGTGATCGACGCATTTCCATCGTGCCGTCCAGCTTGATGTGACCGGTGAGCGTGAACTTGCTCAAAGACGACAGAGCCTGCCGGTTACTCGCCAGAGAGTGCGCCTCGATACGCCGCGCGCGCAGGACGAAGCGGTTGAGTGTTCTCGGGTGGGTGGTCATGCGACAAGTCTGTCAGCAGCCCCAGACGTAAGGCCGTACTCGAGTGCCATCGTGCTGGGCGGTGACACGCCGAGCCTGCACGACGCGCGGACGTTCAGACAAGGTCTTGGTGCGCACCGCGACCACCGCGATCTGGGTGTTTGAATCGAGCCGCCGGCCGAGGCGTTGCTTCCCCGGCTGGTGCTCGGCGCGGCGGGCCCTGACTCTGAACGCGATTGACGCCGAGAGGCTGTCGTGGACTCGAAGTGTCGGGCTCGCCGCGTGAGCGCGGACTCCGGGCGCCTGGCTTGAAGAGAGCCTGCACAACTAAACCCAGATCTGCCGGCTACCCGGTGGTCCGCGCTACCCACTGTAGGCGCCAAACCCCACCTGGAGATCAAAGATGAACACCACCCATGCCGTAGCCGGAAATGACCCACACAAGACACCGCCACCGTGGCCGTCGTCGACGTCCTCGGCGTCTTGGTCGTCTCGCTGTCGTTCGCGGTCACCCAATCGGGCATCGCCGAGCTGCTGTCGCTGCTCAAGAGCACCTCCTTGAGCATCGACCGAGTTGGGGTCGAGGGCTCGGGCGGCCTGGGGCGTCCGGTGATGCTGGCGTTGGCCGCTGCCGGCTATGACGTGCGGGAGGTTCAGGCCAACCGCACCGCCGACCGGCGCAAGCGCCGCCGCCGGGCCAAGACCGACGTCGAGGACGCCGAGCCATCGCCCGGGCGACCCTCGCCGACCCGCAGATGCCGCCAGCCGGCAAAGATGCCGCCCCGTCACCTGCATCCAACGAACTCCACGTGCTGCGAGACTGGCGCGAATCGCTTGTGCTGCAACGTGTCCGGCTGCTGACCGAGGCCGAGTCGGTGCTGGTGTCACTGCCGCTTGGGCTGCGCGAGCAACTGCCGGCTACGAGCCGGGTACTCGCGTCGCTGAAGAGGCTGGCAGAACTTGAGAACATTGACGCGGGCCTGTCAGCCGGTGACCGCCTCAAGCTCAACCGGCTCGCGGCCAGCAGGGCCGACATCACCAACATCAGCGCACGCATCAAAGAACTGGACGCGCAGATCCCAGCGCTCCTGAAGATGCTGGGCTGCACGCTGACCGCCGTTCACGGCATCGGCGTCGTCACCGCAATGACACTGTTCACTGAAATCGGCGACCCGCACCGGTTCAGGACCGAAGCACGATTCGCCCGCTGGTGTGGCGTTGCCCCCGTCGCCATGTCCTCCGGGGAAGGCGACGGCCACCCCGTAACCACCGCCTCGACCTCGGCGGCAACCGCAGGGTCAACTCCGTGTTGCACATCGTCCACGTCACCCAGGCCCGCTGCCACCCCGAAGCCCGCGCCTACCTCACCCGCCGGGCCGCGGAGAACAAGACCAAACGAGCCGCTTGGCGAGCCCACAAACGACAGCTCGCCAACGTCATCATCCGGCGGATGTGGAGCGACGCCGACAGCCTCGCACGCGCCAACTCCACCGCCTCGAGCGCGGTCGCTTGACAAGAGAGCTTCGAGTGCGCGTCCCGGGCGTCGGTCTTGCGGTTGTGGTCGGTGTCGACGAGCCGGACCCGCGCAGCGAGCCTTGGCCGGGACGTTGACGACGTTCTCGGGCCTCGAGGAGTCGCTGCGCGGCGGGCCGGCCGGCCCCGTTGCTGCCCTTGACCGTCTAGATCCGCTCAGGCCACGCTTTCGCGTAGGTCAGCATCGCCGTTTAGCCGGCCCGGTCGGTGGTGAACTGGCCGATCGTCCAGCGGTACGTCGCCGTTCAGCCAGCCTCACCGTCCTGCTCGCGTCGCTCCAGCAGCCGGAACCACTGCACGACGACCGGCTCGGATTCCCGGAGCTCCCAGCCGGGGTCTCCTGCATCGCTCCGCACCAGGTCGATGACCTCAGCCCAGAATGCAATGTGGGCCCGCCGCCAGTCGGTGGCGTCGGCAAAGCCCTCGCCCTCGTCCTTCGCCACCTGGTCACCGATAAGGTGCAGCGGCGTAATAGTCACGAGGGTCGTCTCCATCAGCCCGTGGACCCGGCCGCCGTGGTCCACGAGGTTCAACCGCTCACCTACGCGCGGCAACGGCTCGCCCGACAGGTACTCCACGGCGAGGGAGGACGTCGCGGTCTTCTCTCCCCGCAGCACCGCCGCCAACAGCCGGTCACCCAACCCGCCGTCGCCGTCGTACCCGAAGCTCAAGCTCTGCACCATGCCGCAAGGGTCGCAGGTGCCTCAAGCGCAGGCGCTGACGGCGCGACACCGTTGACCCATCGATCAACGGCTTCACAAGCGCGTCGTCCGAGGAGGCGGATGCAACTGATAGGAATTCCAACATGATCCTCCCGAAGGTCCGAGACCCTCGCTTCGTGACAATCCGTCGCGGTGGCAGCCTCGCCGACTCGGATCACCGTCTCCTCGCTCTGTGGGGGGCATCGTGCGCAGAGCACGTTCTTGACCTTTTCGAGTCGGCTCAGCCACAGGACCCACGACCGCGTCAGGCGATCGAGCATGCCCGCGCTTGGGTGCGGGGCGAGGTCACGATGACCCAAGCTCGCGCGGCGGGCGGCCATGCAATGGGCGCGGCCAGAGACCTGCGTGGAGCAGCACGGCATGCCGCCTACGCTGCGGGCCAAGCCGGGGCCGTCGCGCACGTCGCCGCGCACGAGCTTGGCGCTGCCGCCTACGCGATCAAGGCCGCACGTGCTGCCGCGCCGGAAGGCGAGAGCCAGGCCGCAGGTCGACTCGAGTGCAGGCGGCAGCGGGACCAGCTTCCGGAGGCGATTCGCGAGCTCGTACTTGACGACCAGCGGTTGCAAAACGAAATCTGCTGGTCAGTGTTTGAGAGCTGAGCGCGTCGCCACGCCAGGACCGCCCCAAGCCCACCAGCAGACGCCGTGAACTTACTCGACCGGCTCAATCTAGGCGACCGGAACTCCTGTCCAGTAGCCGACCCCTGACCGGTGAACCGGCGGCGCGGTACCCGCTGCCGTTCCATCAACGGTTCTGTTGCGCTGAGATTCGTACGCGGGGAAGCGATCCACAAGGGCGTGCACCTCCTGCGCAAGACCCGTCGCTTCACATCCACAGGAGTCGAGGTGGCTACCCCTGGGAGGAGGCAGCACCAGCAAGCGTACTGAACCCGGGCAAACGTCCGGATCTGCATTCCGCGCGTTCGATCAGGGATCGACGCTGGACTCCGGAGGCGCGCGCTTCAGAGCCGCCTTACCAGACCTGGCAAACCTCCCGAGACCGAGCGAACGTGCGTCTGCGTCCGAATCTGAGACCCGCAGCTCGTCGGGATGCTTCCAAGGGTGCGGGAATAACCCCACCCTTTACCTCGACGTGCTGCGGCACGGCGGGATGGGAAGGGTTTTCACCGACGTGCGGGCTCCCTCGACGTTGGGCACGTTCCTGCGCTCGTTCGCGTTCGGGCACGTCCGACAGCTCACTGGAGGGTGGAGGAGCACGCATGACCGCGCGAAAGAAGGTGGTGTCCTACCGGTGGCGGCTGCGGGAGGTGATGGGCGAGCATGGCATGTACGCCACCACCGAGCTGGTCCCGCTGCTGGCCGAACGCGGCATCGTGTTGTCCGCGTCGCAGGTGCACCAGATGGTCACCTCCGTGCCGGAGCGGCTGAACCTGACCATCCTGGCCGCGCTGTGCGACATCTTCGGCCTCGAACCGGGAGACCTGATCTCCACCAACGGGACCAGCGTCGGGGTCCGCAAGGTCGTCGTCGGGGACCGTCCGGCCCCTTCCCCGAAGGCCACCGACCTGCGCCCGATCCCGGCCCGGATCCTCGAACCGTGACCCAGGCACGAGAGACGCCGGACCACACCGGCGACGGCTCTGGGGGCGCCACCGACCGGGACGATGCGAACCCGCAGCATGACATGGCGCACCTGCCGGGGATGCTCGGTTGGGGTCGATCGGGCTGACGGCGCGCTCCGTCAGGGTTCGGGTGCCGGGGACACCGGGCAGCGCGAGGTCGGACAGGGTCACGACACAGTCGACGGTGACCACCACAGCCTGGCCGGGGACGCCGGCGGCGGCGGCGGCGCGGGACAGCGTGTATAACACCGTGTATGTGTCGGTGCTGTCAACCGGGATGGCGGTTGTTCTGGGCGTATTCTTCGCTTGGCTTGTCGTTGTCGCGTACACAGATATTCACCGCAAGAAACTGCTCCAACCGTTTATCCTCCTGCCCTTCATCCTTCCTCCATACATCGTCACGTTGGCCTGGGCACAGGCATTCACCTCCCATGGTCTGGGCGGGCGAATGCGCCCGCAGCCGGCCCCACGACCGGGCGCACCCACCCCGCCGTGTCAGGGCCGCGCACCAACTTGGGCAAAGGCGGGGCTAGGGGCCAGCGGAGCGCCCCTGACACCACGTCTTTTCGCCGCGAGCGCCGCAGTCTTCGCGCTGCTCGGGCGTTCCTCGCCCGCCGTCGAGCGCTCGGTCATATCGGCGGGCGGACGCGCTGGTGAAGCAGGTACCCGCGCCCTCGGAGGTCCCGTGATCTATTGCGCGCAGTAGTCACATCGGACGGAAGAGGGCAGCTCAGTGAAGCAGGTTGGGCACACGGGACGCGGGACAGGTCTCTGCGCCGACCTGCGGGCGCGTCGTTCGTACTCAGCCCTTGTGAGAGCGGGCTGGCCGCCATCGGCCGGTAGGTCCCAGGCGAACTTTCGGTAGCACAACAGCCGGTGCTCGGCTGCGAAGTACTCGATGTCTTCACCCGGCTCATCAATGGTCGACTTCGGTGCGCGAGCGTAACCCGGACCGATTGTTCCATCTTGATGCACGCACAATGCGGTAAGAGGAGGTTCACCGTTGCCCTTCGCCTGGCGCGCCACCTCCTCAAGCATTTTGCCGATCCAATTCGTCAGCAGAGTGCGGGTCCGGACACCGGAGACCTCCTGGACGCGCTCACTAAGCTCCAGGTAGGTGATGACCGCACCGTACCTGCGAGCGGTAGCGACCAACTCATCATTTGCAAGAGGGATCCAGGCGGCCATCGCGTCAGAGAAGGCGACCCTGGATCCGTCCGCGATGCGAAAAGTACCCGGGAGTTCACTCGACGTGGCCACGCGTGTGATCCTGCCACCTGAAGGAGCCTGGAGCGCTCTCCTCGACAGTCGAGCCGGCCACCGCCCGAATTCCCAGGGGCGACCTCTGACGTCACCACTGTGCGAGGGCGGACCATAATCAGGCCATGCCCGACATCCAGCATGACAAGGAGCTGCAGCGCGAGTTCGGTGCGGCCATGCGAAACATCTATTCGCAAGCCAAGAGCGAGGCAGGGTACAACGCGACCTACTTCCTGCAAATGCTCTCAGAGATTGGCCCTCTCGAGACGGCTCGTCGCTTGGTGATGTCTACGCAACCGTCTCAGGGGTTCACCGCGTTGTGGGAGCGCCACCGCCTCGACCTCACGGTGGAAGCGCGCATCCTCGAGCGCCGCTTTGAGCCATTGTTCACCGATGCGGAACGACAGGCTGCTCGTCAACGGCTTGATGCGTACGGCTACAGACCAGCTGTTGATTGACCCTCCCCCTGATTTCCGCTCCTGCCGGTGGTCGCGCAGTGCGTCCTACCGCCGCCGGTCGGCGCGCCGTTCTACCGGATAGCGGTGGCCCGCAACCGGCTAGGCGATGACATGATCGGCGAATGTCCCAGCGCGCTCTGAGCTTCGGTGCGGTGGCGGCGGCATACGAGAGGTTCCGGCCGGGGTACTCCGACGAGTTGGTGGACCAGGTGCTGGCGTACGCGGGTGGCCCAGTTCGCACGGCTCTCGAGATCGGCGCGGGCACCGGCAAGGCCACCCGCCTGTTCGCCCGCCAAGGCGTCGCGGTCACGGCCACCGATCCCGACCCGGCCATGCTGTCGGAGCTGCGCCGGCATGTCCCCGCCACCGTCACCCCGGTGCAGGCGGCCTTCGAAGACCTTCCACTCACCGCGGCCTACGACCTGGTCTTCGCGGCGGCGTCACTGCACTGGACCAAACCGTACGGGCGCTGGGCGAGAGTGGCAGGGATGCTGGCTCGAGGGGGCATATTCGCGTCCTTCGGCGGGCAAAGGGAACTGGCCGATCCAGACCTGCGGGACAGCGTCGAGGCGGTGCGCTCCACCTACCTCGCCGACGACGACACCCCATCTCCGGACGGCACCTCTGCGGACAGCCCGATGCAATGGCCCGGCACCGAACTGGCCGCCTCTGCCTTGTTCGTCGATGTGCGCCAGTCGACCATCGAACGTCGCACTACCATGGCTGCCGACGACTACGTTGGGCATCTCTCGACCGTGTCGGCCTACCTTCAGCTGCCCGAGCCGGTTCGCCGCGAGGCGCTCGACGCCATCCTCGAAGTCCTGCCAGCCCGAGTGGAGATGGTAGGTGACCTCCGGCTCCACCTCGCCCGGCTTCTTGGAGCCCCATTCGCTGGGCGGATTCCAGTGAACGTCGCAACTGGATGGGTCGCAGACTAGCGGCATGACGTTGCCGGAGTTGGATGTCGCGCGGGTGCAGCTGTGGTGTCGCGCCCGGGTGCCTGAGCGGGTGCGTGATCGGGTGCGGGTTGAGGTCGACGTGGCGCCGCGGCATCTGACGATCGTGGAGTGCCGCCCGCCGTGGCGGGCGGACTTCGGGCCG
>JAABUK010007192.1_pt1 | contig 16179 bp, 15 predicted proteins | sample 5559141 | NCBI WGS metagenome assembly JAABUK01 (sample SAMN10711869, study PRJNA513367) | rock metagenome | isolation source: Antarctica rocks | place: Antarctica: Victoria Land, Pudding Butte nord | collected 2016-01-03
CTTCTCCGAGTCCAGCACGTTTGCCATCTCATTAATCCAATAGTTTGTGACAAGCCCACTGCACGCTCGGGATGCAGTCCTCACCGCAAGGAGCTCGTTTTCATCCTTGACAGCGAATGCTGCTATTGAAAGAGCGGGAGAAATATCAACCTCTTGAACATCCTTAGAAATATCGCCGAAGGCCTTTTTCCATTCATCCACGAATGGACCCGTCGGCTCTTTCTTTGCAGCGATTGTGCCCACTTTTTTGCCCGCACCTTTAATGATGTCGAGGCATTTTTCGAACGCTTTCGTCTTCGATTCTGGATCTTTGGTAACGACGAGTGTCTCGACAGGTAATTTGCCGTTTTTCAGGTTTTCGAGATGTTTAGCTATGAAACCCGACAGTCAGCATGTGAATTAGGCAGCAATATGGATGACGGAAATCTCCGACCTTTCTTAGCAGTGGTTACAACGTAGAACGCCTCCGTAGTGAAGAGCATCAAAGTAGCTGGGAACTCATATCCAAGTAGCCAGAACTGTAACTCGAGTCAGCCACATTCGATTTCGCGCAAAGGTGAAGCTAGGAAAATTCTGGAGCAAGCACGCAATCATCTTACATGTAGCGCATTGTGCTTCTGGTAGGAGCTCTCCTGCTCAGCTTTGCCTGCGAGCACCACAACCGAGCCTACTCCCCCAAATAGCGCGTCTCCGCCAGATCGCTTGTCTGCCTTCCATGACGTGTAGAAATGAGACAGTCGATCGAAGAAGGTGTTCGCGTTGATGACAATCTGATCTTCCGCCATCGCGATAAATGCTTGTGGTGTGCAATTAGAAAAGAAGATGAAGTCAAAGCATTTGGAGAATAGGACAAGGAGAGTTGGTGTGTTGAGTGAAACAAACGAAGTTAAACTTGGTTCAGCAAGCGGCGAGAAGCTGGTCAAGAAGCTGAGAAGGATGGTTGTAGTATGAATGGCTTCAACGCGTTATTCTTTTCTCCGCGTAAAGAGGTCACCGCCCAAGCCTTGGCGCGGCACAATAACGGCACGGCTTCAGGTGCGGAGTTTAGTCACTAGGTGATTAGTTAGGCTGAACGGCTTACCTACATTGCTCAACCGCTGAGGAGTGATAAGAAATGGATTCTCCCCCTTCAAAGATTGCTCGGGCTGGCATTCCCAACTCAATTGCCTGTCTCGCGTCGTACTTAATTGAGCATGTCAAGCTACCGGCCATGATGGACCATCATCTGGCAGAAGATGTCCCTAGACGATCCTATAGACTTCAAGGGTCTCCGTGCCAATGCGATTCGAAACGACGATGACTCCACGCGCAGGAAACCCGGCAATAACGCTGCTACTGGCGTGACAGCGGCTGGAAGTCGAGCGCTCCTCGCCCGAGCTGTAGCTTTCTATTTCCGAGCCCCTGTCAAAGCATTCTTCCGAACAAGAGTTGATTACCTGGCGTACGCGAAGTCGATCAATCCTAGAATTCAATCAGGAGAATTTTCATGGCGAACTACTACTCCCGGTCTTCTTACTCATGCTGTCAAGACCTTTGGTTGGCGGTTTATTCCTGAGCAAGTGCTACCGCCTCTTTTTGCAAATGCGGCCGTCGGGGCAATCCTATATACCAGCTACCTTCAAATCCTAGGAGCTATTCACGAACCATCATCGCAATCCGCCAAACGTGTTTTTCCACCACCTTCACCCGGAGCCACATTTATAGCCGGCTACGCAGCAGGGGGAATACAGAGCTTCGTAGCTGCGCCTTTGGATGCCCTACAAGTGAGGTTCGAGAATCGCGAAAAACACTACGATAACAAGAGCATGTGGGCATATGGCAAGGGCAAGCTGAAAGACATTGGTATGCGAGGTATCTTCGCTGGCTGGGGTCTATCTTTTCTCAAAGACAGTCTTGGCTCCGCCGTCTTCTTCAGCGTCTTTGAATATGTGAAAGCTCAAAGCTACTACAGATTCGTCGCAACTTACTATGGGTCCCTCCAGCCCTGGGTCGTCACAAGTTTGGTAGAGGTGAGAGGCATACCAAGCACATCACACCATGACATTCCGATCATCAAACCGCACTACGTACTTGAGCCTAGTTTTCTCATGCTCGCAGGCGTTGCCGCTTCGGTGGCTCAGCAGGGTATCATCTATCCCCTCAATAAGATCCAGACGATGCACTACGAGCGCCTGGAAGAGCTGGACAAAAAAGCGCGAGCCTACCACCGCCGATCTCAGGCGCCGGGCCGGATGATGAGAGCGTATTACCAGGCTTACCAAGAAACATGGCGCCAATGTAAGGTTCACGCTCACAGTACAGGCGGCCTCCGCAAGTTGCTATTCAGAAGTTTCTGGTGGAACAGTATCAAGCAGACTCCGGCGACGAGTGCGGGTCTAGTCGTCTTTGAGCTGGTCAGGAGAAGGTATGGGGTTGGGAATGAAGAAGTCAAGATTAACGAAGACGGATATGATATTCTTTTATCATAACGATTTATTCACCCAGCGGCAGCACCCCTCGTCTCAAATCCAAGTTCCATTTGCCTTTATTACATAGATCTCACCATCGTCTATCTTCTCCCCTCTTTCATGTATATAATATATGAATCCGCATCGTCATCTACATAACGTGCGGCTGAATCTCTCGAGTGCGGCCACAGACCTAATCAACATTACCACAAGTACGTAACCAACCACCAAGTCCAATCAATCAATCAATCAATCAATCAGGCCAGTCCCAAATTCTGCTTTCCCAATCGGCAGAGAACCACTGATGCTATTTCAAGTTGGTCAGCAAGCTATCACTGCAAAGGCCTTCGTAATAGCAAGCATTAATTAACCAAGTTTATTAGAGATCGGAATCAACGAATCAAATGCTTTTCTTCTAGTTATGCATGCATGTCCTTGGTAAGCTTCCTTCGGAACCCTTCTACTCCCCTGACTCCGGCTATGGTGGCGAATTACGAGACGAATTAGACTAACTACGTAAAACTAAATATAAAATCCGTAGTTAGTCGGAATATAATACTGCCTCCTCGTATCCCTAGATGCGGGCCCCATCAATACCATACTAAGGACTTAAACTATCTAACTAAGTAGGGCTGGGTGATAGATGATACCGAAGCTATATACAGCGGCAATAGCCATTGTCACCACAGCATGCGGACGCGGGAGGAGGAGGAGGAGGAGGATATATAGCCCATGACCGGAAAGGGGGCAAGTGGTCAATCATTGGGAGTGTCAAAGTCAGTCGTTTGTCTCGAGGTTGTTGACCTTTGCCTTCTCCTTCTCCTTCTTAGAACTGCAGTGCAAGTAAAGTGCCTTACTCACCCACGTCCTCGATTCTCTTCCCACCTGATATCACGTTCCCCTACATCCATCCCGACTCCTTGAACCCCTGTCTCCTAACAGCACCACACGAAAGAATGCATCTCCCCCTCGCATCCCGCCTTTCCCTCGTCTCCCTGCTCTCCCTGCTCTCCCCTGCTCTCCCTGCTCTCCCCTGCTCTCCCTGCTTTCCTTGCTCTCCCTCGTCTCCCTCCTCCTCCTCCTCCTCCCCGTCTTAAGACTCTCCACCCCAGCCCTCGCGGCAGACTGTGTGCCTGGGCCTCCCGCCGCCCGGGGGCCCCCTTACCCCACCATCCTGTGGGACTTGCGTAATGACGTCTGCCACCAGAATCACAATGAGTGTGCTGGCTACTGCCACGGGACGCGATATTTCGGGTGGCGGTACCTGTGGGTTGAGGCGGTGGGGCCGGATGTGGAATAGTTGAAATCAACTTTGGGTGAATTGGATTGTGAGACAGACTTGCTCACACAAGCGATGTGCAGGACGCGCTAGATGATATCATCCGTCAGTATTTCTCTGCGGTGCCGACGCAGTATTGTTCCGGGAGGTATGATTATGGGGATATTTATTGGAGGTTTCATATTCATTCACCCGGAGCGCTCGGGTATGAAAATCCACCAGCAGATCAAACGTATGGGAAGAATTGGTTTATCTGGGGGGGGGGAGGGATTCACAAGGGAAAGAAAGCAAAGCAAAGGAAGGGGTGTATAGAGAGCGAGGGCGAGGTCAGGGGCTCGACAGTAGTTAATTACTTTTTACCAAGTCCGGCTTGGTGATTGGATTCGGCAAGCAATCCAAGTTGAATCTGGCACATCTCCAGTTCTCTCCAGTCTCCACCTTACATTGTCCTCTTCACATTCTGGACACCACCTCGGGGTCAGCACTTCAAACACAATTGGCTCGCATTTCCCACTTTCGGAGTGTGCGCATTTATGGCAGCCCTCAACATTCTTTCTGAAGGCCGGACTCTGGTGGGGGCAATTGTACTGAATGTAGTGTGAGCGGCATTTTCCGTGTTTGAGACATGTCAGCCAGGAGGATTTATGTGCGGAGCGACCGACTTTGGTGTTCCAATGGTTGATGTCGATGAGAGGGTGGAGTGCTTTTGATTGGGACCTGCCCATCTTGGAAAACGTGTAGAGAGTTGGGCTTTTGCTTGGGTTGATGCTTGAGATTTAGCCTGCCAAAATCTAAGAACGCGGCGGTTGTTGGTGAAGTACTAGGTCCATCCTAGAATGTATAGTCAAACGAATGACTAGCCATGTCATTGCTAGACTCCAAACAAAGAAAATGATTCCCTCTGATAAAGAGACTTTTTCGTCCGGGTTATTGTCCGTCAACAAACGTTTCAAGCTGTTGAAAGGCTTGGACATCATTGTCGAGAGGAGTCTTTGATGCGAGACAAAGAAAGTGGAGAACTTGGAAGGCGAACAACAACCCACGCGCGATGATGAAAGACGAACCAGCAATTTCAACAAAGAACACATTCTCCGGCCTTCGACACAATCCCACATGATATAAAGCAACGAACGCACTCAGACTGAACAGCTTCTTGCACACACAATAACAAATACAATCTCCAACCCAGCTCAAATTCAGCACATTTATACTTCCAAGAGAAGACGACCCAGGATGTGCACTCAAGATGTTCTAGCGATCCATTGTCACCGATGCCTTACACAGTTTGCATGGCGAGCGCATGCTCCAGTACAGCGATGTAGAGGATTCGTCGAATGGTTTGGATGCGATGGAACTATCCAGCCCAATTGGCAGCCGGTTCTCGAATCCGTTTGTCATGACTGCTTGATCGGTAATATAATGGGATCATGGTATGTTAGATAATAGACCATTGACTGCCCAGGCAAGGTTTCTTTCTCCTTCTTTCATTTCTGTTCTCTTGTCGTAGACGCCTTTGTGGCCGTGCATTGACTCCCCGTAGTATTCTTGTCTCATGTGAGCCCAACACCGAGGTGATGAATTACGTATGACACGAGTCTGAACATAAAGCCAGACCATGGGCTGGCTGTCTACCATCTGGTCAGCAGGATTCATGGGAAAGTCTTGGTACTGAAGATGAAAGGGAGTGATGATAGCCATAGCTTCAGCAACATTGCACACAGGCGCTCGGACCACATGTGAGGGTCAGGCGATATTGACGAATCATTGTACTCTCTTCAGATCTCTTCCAACTGCCAACCATTATCGCCCGATCTTAACCTACATCGTTGAAGTACTGAAGTAATACTCATCCCAGAGATAACCATAATCCTGCACAACACCTCCTACAAGATCCAACAGCGGCTTGCCCTTCAGCTTTCCAGCAACCCCATCCACCAACCCTTTTGTCACGTTCTCGTAGAAAGCCCCTCTCATAGCCCACCAGCCCATTCCCCAACCCCTCTTCCTCAGTTCCTCTCTCTCCAACGCGGTCAACCCTCTACTTACACCTCCAGGGCCTCTGCGATCGAGGTCTCGCTTCGCCAGCTGTCGGCTAAGATATTCGATACTGATCCCTACCAGCCAGGGTGTCCAATGCGCTTTGCCGCCCTTCTTGCCGTACCGCGCTGCATAGCGTTGCATCAGCAGGGCGTAGATGACCGGGCGGAGGATGTAAAGGATTTCTGCGAACTGGCCTTGGAGCGTGCTTAGTTTGTGGAGCAGCTGCTTTGCAGGTTTGATGTCATCGGGTGTGATGACTTTAGTGATAAGGTAGCTGGTTATCGCATCTGGATCTGGCAGGTCTGGCAGCGTAAGTCCTGTTCTCGGCATCGTCCAGGATATGTCGCTTGAAGCGCTCCCATCATCCGGTCCTGTCTGCGGGTGGAGAGCGTCGCTCGATATCCCATTCCAATCAGCCGTGGTTTCTACCTCGCTTGGTGGTGGAGGCTCAGGTGGAGCTACCTCCTCGCGGGTCGGTAACGGCGGGCTTACTAGCGGTCTTGAATTGGTGAGTCGCATGAGTAGGAGTCTACACACGGCTTTGAAGCTCTCCAGTAGAATCACGACGCGCCACCGTGATTTGTCCCCTCCCAAGCGTCGACGCCCAACCATCTCCCATAACAGTTCTGTGTATTGCGCGACTTTGAGCGCAATCGCAATTTGTCTGTATAGCGGTGACCGGCCGATCCAGAACTTGGTGTACCGCGCATGTGGCGAGGCTTTCGGTTTCAGGGCGGCTTGCGCTGCCGGCATGAGCTTTGAAGCGCGGGCCAGGAGGTTGTCATGGTATACTGAGAGGACTTGAACAAAGGTATGGAGGGATTCGGAAGCAAGCTCCGTGTCATGTAAGCGGGAGCCGGGAAGAAGATAGGTGAGGGAGCGAAGCGTAGATTCGATCTGTGAGACGGATGAGGAGTTGTGGATTACGTAGGATGAATACGTTGAGGGTAAAGACAGCGCTGTGGATGTCACAGCGGACGCTGTGGTCGAAAGCGTCGAGGTTGTATTTAATAACGCGTGACGGAGTTTCGAAGACGCTGTCATGGTTGTGGTGATTTTATTTTCAACGCGCTGGGACCTGTGGCTATTGCATGGTTCGTAACTTCTTGCCAGTCGTTCCAGAATTGACCGGTGAATGTAAGCGCAAGGACAGGGGCATTGGCAGGCCGCAAGGAGTCTCATCAAGATTGCTAAGATTGTATTTATTATGCCGAGGTCACATTTCGCCTGTCTATGAAATTCTAGCGATCACAGACCACTACTCCTTGCCATGCTACGGCATTAATTGACAAGAAGAACGAGATGATTTGCTTCGCACCCAGCAGCTTCTCGGGCTGGGCACTTTTAATCCAGAGTCCTCAACTAGTTTCATGATCTTCGGGATGATGGCCCCAATATGAGGTGGAGTGCCATCTCCATCTCTGTCTCACTTATATTGCTGTATGGGCCATGGGACTTATCCCACAGGCCAGTATCACTACGAGAAGCATCGCTCCGCTCGGGCCGCGAAGTGTTGTCGGTATGACTTGGCTGCCCCGTGGTAATAATCATCCGCCCCGATCTCTTTACTTCCAGCCTGGGGCACTCTGCAATGTCTTGTTCTGCTTCTTTGACGGCTCGCCTGTATGCGTCGATACCTTCTCGGACCCAGATTTCGTCCTTGTCACCCTTACCACGACTCTGGGACTGAGATCTCAGTAAATTCTGGATCTCTTTCGTGAAGATCTCTTTTCTCGCTGTTGGATCCTGGATCTTCTGTCGCTCATCCTCGACCTTATTTGACCAAAACGGTTTGGCCTCCTGATAACCCTGTATAACTCTGTCCCCTGAAGGTTGCTGCGTGCCGAGTCTCTGCCGAGTTTGTCTGGCATTCGCATCAGGCATATCATCACCGACTTCTTCTTGTCGGCGTTCAGGGGTATTAAGAAGCGTTCTCTGGTGTAGTACCAAATTATTCTGGGACTCGGCAACTTGTCGCTGTGCTCGAGATGGTGCATTAGCACCCTCTTTATTATCTATCAGGTTTTCCCCTCCTGTCCTCGAGCTCGGCTGATGACGAGGGCGTTGTTGCGTAGCATCCCTCTGATGAGATGCAGATGTGGAGGACACTGAGAAGGGCGTTGTTGACTTCGTCGGTGATCCAGGTTCAGGATCTCTCCGGTTTCTTTTCCTTGGAGTGGGCTTTCCGACAGGATGAGAGGATGAGGAAGGTGGTCGGGATCGTGGGTCCATGATGGCGTAAAGTCTTTGGTGCTGCCGTTTATGATTTCGGTGCGGTACGAAGGCTATGACAGGTGGATGAAAGTCTTGAAAATGGGAAGAAAGGGACTTTGAAACCTAAGACACGTTTCTATATTAGCATTGTAAGAACGTGTTTAATATAATGTACCATGGACACTGATTCATCTTTTCTGAATTCAGAAGCAGCATAAACTCGTGAGTATCCAAAGCCGAGAGTTCCGACTTCCCAAGTTGAGAATTCATGTGCTCTAAAACGCTTCGTCGACAGCATTGACAACAGCATTGACAACAGCATTGGCCTCGAAAGCATGCTCAACCACGATTTCCAGAAGAACAGTGCCATGATAAAAGCAAGCTGTTAGAACAATGGAAGTTCCGTCCCGCATCTGTATCCTTAACGTCAAACGGTACCTGTACTGGGAGGTATCCCTCTTGGAGGGCTACTGAGAGCAGCTGTTTGTAAGTAGACTGGACATGTTCCATTGCCGTATCGCAATGTGTTTTAGGAGAGGAAGCCAAGATAGGGCATAAAATTGCGGAGAGAATAATTACTTTACCTTCAAACGGCTAACTTCCGGGTTCGGGCCGAGTGCTTTGCCGTAACTGTGTACCATCCACCCACCTCGCCAAAGTCAAAGCACATCAAGCGACAGCAAAGAAGAAGAAAATCGATTCCGTCCAATGAACCCTGAATATTTGCCCTTGAAGTCCTTGCAGATCTCTTGATACAGAGAAGCCTGGCCGATCAGAGCGTACTGTTTCCCAGCGATGCGCCCCCACCAACCTGGATGCCATTTTAGGTTGCTCTTCAATTCGACGTGAAGACGACATGAAGCTGTGCTTGTTTACCTTCAATTTAGGAATACTCTATTCTTGCATCTTACCACTTGCTATCGTTGATCCCATTTTCCCGTATGACTTGATGGCCTTGGCCAATTCATCGGCTCTCCGTATGAGATCTGTTGAGTCACGACTCGTAGGTGTCCGGGAAGAAATGAAACGGCTAGGCAGTTTTTCAACATTTTGTGTCGTTACATGGAGTATGTGGTCGAACATTAACATCTCTGACATCTTGCATTTTGCGGTGCAGGAATAGTTCGCCATGCTCCCCGACGCAACAAGACTTTTAGGTATGGAAATAGGTCGCTCAGAGAACGAGAAGATGAGTAGACTTCCGCAGGGATGCGGTTGAGAACAGAAAGGTGCTCGACCCGCACTTTTCGGGCTCAGGAGGGGAGGACCGCACAACCACACTGGCTGAGTTTCGGATACCTTGAATGGATTGCTTTCTGTGGGCCGGAAATATTGGGGCTTCTTACCCCCTCTCTGCACAGGCCTCAACAGCTATGTGGGAAGAGAGGGTGTGAGATAACAGAATGGTCGTTCGAGATGGTAACACCCGGGCGGCAGACATCCAAAAGCCAAAAATATTCTTCCGAGATCAAGCAAAGCCGTCATTTCAGCGTAGTGAGTAAGATTTGGCAAGGTCGATGACTGTAAACCGGGATGATTGCGATTTATGGTGTGTGTGTAGTGTTGCTGAGTTGTCTAGTGTATCAATACGCCACTATGAACTCTTTTTCTGACGCTTTCTTACGGGTTTTCCACAAAAGGGAGGACTTTGAGAGGCAGAATAATCTTCTTCCCCTACTAAACAAGTACTCGAAGTCCTCGTATCGCCAGAGACGGCCCTTGATCAGATAACATGCAAGCTCCTCGGAGAGCCGGACCACATGACCGACAGCTTGTCCAAAAAAAGTTCAGGATCGTGCCAAGTGAGTGATCCATGAACAACCCTGGAGCATCTGACAGGTGAAGAGGCTCATCTCGGAAGAGTCACTTGCAGGCCCACGGCTGGGGAGTTTTACCGAAACAGAAATCTGGGATTATCCGACGCAGACCAACCACAGAAGAATTCTGCTTTGAGATCGCCAAATGGCAACAGGAGCCTTGTTCCTCGCACTGTGACACATATCGCAATCAATCCTAACAAGGCATGGGCTGGTCCAGCAGCATCCACTGTCGGAACTTTTGAAGCGACCCAGGCCTTAGGGCCCGGCTTTTTCCATTTCTTTGAATCCTTGTACACTCGCTGATGCAAGAGAACAGCATTTTCTTTACCTTGTAACGAATGCAAATGAGGATGCAAACCCTTGTCTGCATACACTGGGGTGTTGTAAGGTCGTTTAATCAGGTAGTTGTCATTGTTCGACGTTCTTGCCGATATCGGGAGGCTTTAGTCCATGTAAAGTTATGTTGATTGCGGAGATAAAGCTTCAGAATGTGAAGATATATGCAAAGAAATCCTACCCGAGATTGCAATAAGAACCAAACACCGTAGCAATCGGTAGATGAGTGAAGTATCGTACAACGCCCAGTATGCGGCCTGTCAGCCTTGATACGCGTGGCCGGAACGCTTGCATCCTCTGTGCTGATAGTGGCATCTCCTGAAGATCATGCACTTGGAGGATTGGCCACGCAAGAGTTCCTTCAAGTTCGGTTATTTATGCAGGCGGGAAGCACAATCGATCTGCTCTCCTGCTTTGAATTTGGGCGGGGGGCTCTTAGGGCCGCGGGGAGCCCATCCGCTCGTTTCGTGGCATCGTCCTTCTAGGCCGTGAAGGTCTCTCTTCCGACAGCCCGCATGATGGTGTTGACTGTAGTTGCTCACGCATCGACGCCTGAAGAGTTTGGAAGGTATTACTGAAGGCTGATAACGGAGATTGCTGGGGGCCTTGCTGGGTGTGGATTGAGCCGTGGACGGGATCGCACAGTTGGCAGAGAGTGTTCGTGTAACGGATTTGGAGGGCCGTCCTGGTCCGGCTTTGGTTTAGCGCGCTTCTCACCGCTAAGCTGGATTCTTCCCCAGGCCTATGTCCTGAACCTTTCAGCACCTCGTAACGGCACAGCCATCGCCAGCATACTAGACGAAGCATTCTTCGGTAGGCAGCAATGAGGCTGCCCGACGTTTGATGAGAACAGCGACGACCATGATGACGACGGCGCTGCGGCAGAGGTGCCCAAGTAGTAGTAACAGTATACTCTCCGTGCTGTATTGGATCGTCTGACTACTAGGCTTACCAAGCTCCTGAAACGTGGCCGACTTCTGAACCACGCCTCTGGGCCTAACCCAGCATTAGCGTTCCCAGAAAAGTAAGAACATCGAGGCTGGAAAAAATGAGGCGTCCATCATTTTGGACGGGAAGTCCGAGTTCAGGATAAACTTTCGGACCGGTTCAAAATGAGCTCTGAATCATCCTCACTGGACTGGCGGTGAATTCACCGACATTGGCTGAAAGTTTGGTCAGTTGTGTTCTCGATCCTGGAATCTGCAATGTTGGTGGTGATTTAGCTACCCAGCGCTTCGTCGCAGCTATGTTTGCGTGAGGCGGCAGCCCCGTGCCCACAATGGGCTAATTCGTGGACAACACTTACTAACCATGTATATTCTTGGTGTGGCCTGGTGGTCACTGCGCCCACCCGGCCCCCAAGACCCGAAAAGGGCATTGTTGTTTGTCAGTCGTTGGGGTGAACAATGATGTGATCCTCCTTTGGCCAACCTCCTCCTTGTGAGCAACCGAAGAGCGCGTTTATGGTCATGGCGCATCATCGAGACATGAGGACACCTGCAGAAACGGATCTCTCATGTGAGATTCTTAGTGATGGAAAGCCTCGTCCTTTGCTGAATTGGCCATCAAGATTCAGGCTGCAGATGCCAACTCATTGCAATAGGGAACCGGCTAATCATAGTCGAAGCACCAACGGGAAGCCTGACCAGGTAGTAAGATGTGATGCCACAAACGTTCAAGGATAACTTGGGGATTAGCCGGAGTTTTAAGCGCAGTCGCTCGTTGATAGGTCGCATCGTGTTGGTGCCTCCTGTCGGTTACGTTCTGCATTTAGCGTGACCTGCTCGGCATGAACGCCAGATCATGAAGCAGCTCTAGTGCGCCTCCAGCTCCAGCAGCAGAATAGCTCCGCATATGATATCAGTGCCACTGAGGCAAGGGTGTTGCATGACGGCTTTCTAGGGCTGTCAACGACTACCCAACTCAAAGTGTGTCCATTGTTGAAATGCTGCAACTTTTCGGGCGAGACGACGTTCTGCCGCCTGGCGTCATCATAAAATTGACCTGGCCCGGTCGTTCATTGCTTGCAATTGGCCATACTGTTCACCTTGTTGGCCAGAGCTTGGCTCCACTGGTACAATGGGCCCTGACCGACAATTCGCGACAATCTTGTTTATAGTTTCTTTGGCTTGCCCTTTGTACCTTGTGCCTCTCGCTGAACTATGTAGCACTGTGACAAAGACGTTGTCCCACGACAGACTTAACTCTTCCGATTGATCTGATATTGCACCGCGAGATCGCCGTCGACTGGTGCTTATCCCTGGAATCCTCCTTGTGCAGTGGCTGGTGATCTTTTCCGAGGCCGCGCATATGCTCTGCGCGCAGTACAGTCCTCAGGATCCGCCGCCTTGCTTTCGTTCTCATTTGGGCAAAGTGGATATCTCACTACTCCTCAAACCGAAGGATGAAGAGGAGGCTCGGTCGACCACCTCGGTACCAGCGTCATCACGGTCTGCGTCAGTTCCTACCACCGCGGTAGCATCAAACACAGCCGAGTCTACACCACTATCGGCAGCGGCGAGTGTACCAACAAAGAGACAACAAGGCACCCATCCGTCCGAAACACCGGCCAAAAAGCAGTCCAAATGGTCGCCTGAGGAAGATGAAAAGATCATTCGACTCAGGGGAGACGCAATGAAGTGGGAGGACATAAGCAAGCAGCTACCAGGACGGAGTGCCATCAGTTGTCGATTACATTACCAAAATTATCTTGAGAGGAGAAGTGAGTGGGATGAAGATCGGAAAAACAAGCTAGCCAGGTTGTACGAAAGGTATGTGGAGCATTGTGTGACAAAAGCAGAAAACCCCAAAAGCTAAAGCACACCCCAGATTCAAGCATCAGATGTGGGCACCGGTTGCAGAAGAAATGTCAATCCCGTGGAGGGCAGCAGAAGCCATGCACTGGCAACTTGGCGAGCAGGAAATGGCACGGCGAGCAGGCGTGACTCCGTTCTCATTGTCCAGCACGAGTAACACAACCGCTCCCAATCTGCCGAGGTCACACACGCGTGCTTCAAGCGCTGCACCAAGAGCCAGACGGGAATCGGCTCCACGGGCGTTGCAGCCACACCCACCCCAGCTACCTTCCGTTGCTGAGTTGACCGCAGGGCTGCCAGCATACGCCACCCATCCTCAGCCCTATCAACAGTACAGGACATCCCCTGAGTATCATTATCACCAGCCTGGTGGGCCGCGAAGATAAATGTATTTGTACGTGAACCAGGGTCAGGGCCGCTTGGGGCTTCAGTCCGCATAGCGTGGGCCTGCGTTCCCTTTTGCTGGAAAGGAGAATCGTATGGTGCCAGAAAAGTCTGCAGCTTTTTTACCGCAGCATATCTCCAAGTGGCGTTATGTTTTCTGATGGCCGACTATGAAGCATTGTCATTGGTCCAGCGTTCAGCGTTTTGAGCAGGGCAGCAGATAGCCCACCAATTGTCCTTTTCATACCCAGACTCTAGAGTTGTGCCGCCAGCTGCGGCAACATCACCTTCGAGTTCGCCTTCTTGATAGATGTGGTAATACCTAGAATAAGTCCTGTCACCTTCGCGTTGTGCCGCTCCTTTGTGGTTGTCTCTTAAGATCCAGGGAACCATTACGTCCTGTTTGTCTCCGGTGTCCCAGCCACGACGGGAAGACTTCTGTTCGAGAGCCCAGACGAATAAAAGAAGCTTGCCAGGCTTTGCACCATGCGAAACTTGCAGCAGTAATTCTAATATGGATTTTATAGCTGCAATCCTCCGAGAAGGAGTAGACAGATGATGAATAACAGCGATACATATTGCAAAGTCGAAAGACGACGGAGGATGAGGAAGATTCAGCGTGTCTGCCACGATACTTGAATGAGGCTGGTGATTTCTGGCAATCTTTACGAGAGCCTGCGATCTGTGCAGCTGCATTTTTAGAGAGGTTATCGACAGGTCATATCAACGCCTACCTGTCCGAAGCAATGATGAAGACATCTTGATTCACTGTCAAATACTTGCCGTTACCGCATCCAACATCCAGTCCAACGGACCCAGGCTTCAGGTCGCGAAGGAATCTGTCAACAATAGGCCAGGGCTATCGAGACCAGGTATCAGCTTGGGCTCGGAACCTCAGCTTAGCTTTTGCTTGTGTCGAGGCTGACCTTGTATCTTGTGGAGGAGAAGTGGCCGGCAATTTGTTCATAGACCCGATGGACATGCTGCTCCTCATAGTCGTGCTCTTCACTTGCAGAGCTCATTTTAGTAAATACAACGGAATGCCGTTATTTCCAGGCAGCAAGGATGGAGTTGGTCACCACAACAATAATATTGTGATATTAATGAGTGGGTGAAGTACTTCCCTCCAAACAGTTTTGGGGGTCGGACTTTTGATCTCAGCTGGACTCATTTTTCCCCCAACATCATGCCAGATCCGCCTCAACAACCCCAAAAATTCCGTCATGGTCAAATCACAAAACCATGCCCGTCTAGCCAAAGCTGTTATCTCTCTTGTTGTTTCTGTACGCATAGGTAAGTATACTGTACCAGAGATTGGTGCAGGAATCTGCGAAGCTGTGATGCGACATATCTGGCCTCGCTGGACCGGCTTCACGAAGTGATTCGTGACGATCGTCCTTCGAATCGCAACAGTGATAAGTACTTGACATTGTCACTCTCGTGGGCTCGTCTGTGGTGCTTCTAAGGTTGGTCGTCTTGCTGTGTCAATTGCAAGGTTCATTCTTCAAGTATGCTCGTTTTTGGGTATGGCATATCCGTTTGCTGCCTCAAATCACGAACCGTCTTCGCTTGGCTCAACCTTCTGGTTCATCGTACGGCACTTTCTCTTTGATCCATAGCTGGGAGAGGGTCTGACCTGAGGCTGCGCTCAACCCTTGACCTGAAGTGGTCGAGTAGGGACCTTGGACAGAATTCGTGACGTTAGGTCCTCACTTATCCATACAGGATTGTGTCATCCGCACCTCCTCAACATGGCGGTAATGTCTCATCATCTTCAACATTCGAACCGTTCCCTTACAAGCTGTATATTCAACTGTTCCGAACTCATTCCTTCTCGCGTCAAAATGAAGCCAGCAGCATCGTTTGCCCTCCTTATAGCCTTGTGGCTGTTCCATGAAGCCCAGGCCAGGAGGATCAATAAATCCCGCATACGGCAACAAGCTGAATCTACCGATCAAGCATGCGTCGCAAAAGATGCTGGGCCCAATGCAGGAACATGCGCCAATCGAAGCGTCGAGCACAGCACCATGACCGAAACCAACCTTGCAACTCAACCCCAAATTGAGGTTATCGCCTCTGGCGACGCTACTGTATGCGCGGAAGTTTTTCTTATCTCAAATTTAGTTCACTGATGACATGTTTTCAGGTCGCAGCACCTACGAGACGTTCGTTGCGCAGAAGATGTACTTTCCCAGAGACTCAGTACTCGACTTGCTGGTGTATGTAGCGGACGCGATGCCGAGATCTGCACAGACTGTCTGGTTCGAGGCTACATGGAGGATCTGGCACAACGCCTTACAAGATCGGTGTAAGCATTGCAGACCAATGGACGAGACGGCGAAGCAGGAGATTAGAGCAAATGATGGATCCCTCTCGTGATCCGATAAATATCTAGGAGCACATGATCGTCATTCAGATCTCACAAAAACTCCAGATATCGCAAGTCTCGTCAGATCTAAGCCTGCATATAGCTAACTGCAATCAACCTACGCACTGTTCCTGGCAGCTGCTCTGATACGAACAGACTTCGTTTGCCTCGCACATCTCCTGGCCGGATCTCAGCCAACAAGTGTAGATCCGTACGGCCATGAGTCACTGCCATCAAGAAAACTCCGTATATATTTATCCTGTAGCCGAAGGTCGTGCTGTATCCGGGCTCTACGCCGCTTATCGAGACAAATGCAAGGCTTCGTCGCTTGCCTGAATTACATTTCGTAGCTGGAGCCTAGAAATTCTTCACACAAGCGATCAATTTTATATCAGCCAGGACCTCCCGCATTGTACAATATAAATTACGAATTTTCACTGGACACCAAACAATGTTTTCATTCAAAGCACATCCT
>JAABUK010007193.1_pt1 | contig 16177 bp, 23 predicted proteins | sample 5559141 | NCBI WGS metagenome assembly JAABUK01 (sample SAMN10711869, study PRJNA513367) | rock metagenome | isolation source: Antarctica rocks | place: Antarctica: Victoria Land, Pudding Butte nord | collected 2016-01-03
CCTGGGCGGGTACTGGCAAGTGGTGGTAGGTGGTCCAGGTTCATTTACCCGCCGAAGCATCGGTAAGAATTGTATTAGGAGTTCTCGATTTGGGGGATCTGACAGCGGGAGAGCGGCTTTTCGAGGTTGGGATTTCTCTGGAGGGCGTTGTAGAAGATTCATCAGTCAGTCAATCAATCAATCAATCAAGTCGGTTTTTCTTTTCTCGTCGAGGAGGTGGGGATTGTAGGTGAGAGTCTGCGGCGAGATTGGAACATGAATGGACAGTGATGGAGGAAGAGAAAAGTAGTTGTGTATTTTACTTATTTTTATTTTTATTTCGATATCTGATGCTATTACTACTCGAATCGAATCTCAATGTTGAGCAAATATGGCTCTGCGGAATGGAGGACGGATACGAGTTACTCCCGTTGTCTGGGTTTCTCTCGCTGAGGAGTCGCCTCGGTTCCTGCACCGATCATTTCATTTGAGAAAAGTGGAAATTTATGGCAGAGAAGGGGAGAGAGTGGGAAGGAAGAAGGACCCAGGCGAAGAGCCACTTGGGGCGGGAGCTTCAGGAAGCATTCAGGGATCATTCCAGATGCAAGTAGCGACTTTGCCATGTGTTGCAGCCGAATGTGTTGGACCTTATCATTTTGTCTCCGCTCGTTCTTTGTGGTCAATGACGTTGTTTTCTTGATATGCCGCATCGTCGTCTCGTAGATCTGGGAAGGAGAGCTTCATGCCTTTTGTATACTTGTCGAGAAGGGCTTCAACCTCGAAGTCAGGCATGTCCTCGCTCGTACCTTTCTCTCAACGGCTTGTCTCTGAGTAGCCATTTTGAATTTCTGCGGACTCGGCCTCCTGATGTTGTGGTGTTGGATGGTGAAGGCGGTGTTGAGCGTGAATACACCCGAATCCATATCGCATAAAGCTACAATAATTCCGGGCAAAAACTATGAGGCTGAATCATCTTTCCACTTCTTAGCTTTGAGGGGTTTGCCGTTGGTGGTGAACTTTCCTTTGAGCGCGATTCTACTCTATCCCTCGGCCAGTCTTTCAGGTCAAAAGTACCCTCCCTCAAATGCGCTTTATCCTCATTCCACAAGAAGGTGCTGCCGTCAACCTCTCTCCCATCTTGCAACTTTATCAGACAAGGCACAACTTTGTAATGTTCGCTTCCATAGGCCTCCAAACGTTTCCGGTCAGAAAGTGTCGGGACCACATAAGCCTTGCCGTAGACAGGGGCGCCGGCCAGGGCCGTCCAGCAGTGCTGGATACTGACCCCAGAGCTTACAGCTGTGCCCGACCATCTTGGCGGGCACGAGAGCAGGCTGATCTCGAAGCTTGAGGGGATTGGCAAGCGTGGAGGGGTCCATCAAGGTGCCACAGAAGAAGTAAGGCTCCTGGTGAAAAGCATCATAAGCCGGGATACGCGGGTCGGACTGAAAGACACGTCCTTCGGCTTGGAGGAGCTTGCGCATCGTCGCGGGAGGCCCGTTTCCCATGGTGAGTTGCCATGAGAGAGAAGCTCAAAAGACGCAGTCAGCCAGGGTTACACCCAGTCATTTCATCGTCGTGATGGAGAACCTTCTGTTCAGATTATGTTGGAGCAGGTGTGGGAGACGTGCAATGGACCTAGAAGTGCAACACCTCCTTGGACGGCCCCCAGAGCTCATACATAATTCCAAATTTTACTTGCAGACAGACAACATGGAGCTTTCAGATCATTTGATGAAAATGAATCTCAAAATTCATCTAGATGTGAGCTGAATGCAGGCCATTCAACATTCAGCAATTTTGATGGGGTGTGAAGTGTTGCACTTTTGGGTCTGTTGCACCTCTAGATACCCTACGGTACGTTTACCCCTGTGTTCACTTCTCAACATCTGCCTTGTGAATCCCGTTCTGGATCGGCTTCTCCCTTTGCACGTAATCGACATTCCCAGCCATCTGCTGCAACCATAAATCACCGGGTCCGATCTCATGACCCAAACTCGCCGCTCCACCCGGGGTCACAGCAAAGTTATGTGGAAACCCGAGATCAAAAGGCACGGCACTGTCAATCTCATCCATATCCTCTTGAGTCAGCTGGACGCTCAACGCCTCGATGTTGCCCTTCAGATGCTCGACCTTCCTGCCACCACAGATGGGAAAGACATAGGGAGTCTTGTGCATAACGTACGCGAGGGCAATACCCGTGATGATACTGCCCTTGCGTTCCGCGATCTTCTCCAGCACCTCGGAGAGCTTGATCTGGACGTCCGTGGGCGGCATCATTTTGCGCCCATCGCCGGACTCACGCGCCTCCTTGGATTTGAAATTGCCGCCGCCGAGCGCGCCCCAGGGACAGAGCGCCATGCCTTCGGCGCGGCACATGGGGATAATGTCGCGCTCGAAGTCTCGGGACGCGGCACTCCATCGACCCTGATAGGCGACGAAGGGGCGGAGGCCGTGGGCTCGGGCATACTCGTTGGCTTTTGAGACGATCCTGCCGGAATTGCTGTGTCAATAAAGTGGATTTTCGGCTGGTAGGAGCTTGGTTTATCTTACCAAGCAGGAGTGTCAGACGCGCCGAGATAGATGACTTTGCCTTTCACAACCAGATCATTCAGTGCGTGCATGAGCTCTGGGATACTGGTTGTGTAATCCCTGATGAAACTCAACAACGGAGCTCGGGTTAGTTCGTTTGCTTGCTCACCACCAATGCAACCACAGCAGATCAATAAACTCCGTCTTCAACTTCTTCAGACTAGCCTCCACCGAATGCCTGATTCCCTTTGCATTATTCCCCCCAAAATTACTGTGAATAATCTTCCCGTGTCCCTCATGAGTTTGATACGCTGTAGTAAACTTGGTCGCAAGCACTATCTCATCGCGATTTCCCCTCTCCTCCATCCAATCCCCGATCCATTTCTCCGACTCTTCGTTCTGGTAGTTCGAGGCCGTGTCGATGAAGTTGCCGCCGTTGTCCTTGAAGAAATCGAGGATCTCGTAAGTGGTCTTTTTGTCGCAGGCGCCGAGGAAGTCTTTCCAGGCATCGCCGAAGGACATGGCGCCTAGGCAGAGGGGGGAAACTCGGACGGCGGCGGAGGGGGCGAGCTGGCGGTGGTAGCCCAGTAGCGATTTTGGGGGCGGGGCGGGAGCGAAAGCCATGGTGGTGAACTGGTTGGTTTAGTATATTGCGAGAAGAGGGCTTTGGCTATGGGAATATCTGTTAGTACTTGGGAAGATGGGAGACTAATCCAAAGGTTGAGGATGATATGTTACAGAAGGACAGATCACATTTATATATCAACGGAGATCTCACTTGAGTTCCAAACACGTGATAGGGGCCTAAGTCATCATGCTCTGGTAATCCTTGCTCGCTCAATCACATTGGTCTCCACAATGCCGTCAATGTGCGTTTGGAGACGCAGGTATCTTCCTCCAGCGGACGAAGTGTCTCGTAGTTACTGTTATCTGCGGACACCAGGGTCGTGAGTTGATCCTGGAGCTAGTGGTATGAGGAGTACGAGAATATTTCCTTCTCGCTCTACTGCTTTCATCTCGCTCTACTTCATGATAGGATCACACAGATCATGTAGGATCTGAACCTTGTTGGCAGACCGTGCTCGAGCACCATACGCCTGCGTTGACGGTTGCCATGGTCCTTACTCAATTCCACAACTCTTGGAAACCGCCCCGAACTAGGCGAGAACCTGTTTATGCAGTCTCGAGTATCGCGGGAGGAGATTTTGCCTCATGCGTCGATCTTCTGCTTACAAAGCCAGATTTCTTGGAGACCAATTTAAATGCTGCAGGTCTTGCATTCAAGATACTGGGTTAGCCCAGTAGCTCGACGTCCAAGCCAATAGCCCGCATGAAAAGGTTGACGTTGTTTAGTCGTTGGCTTGACATGTCAGCTGGTAATGTTCTGCTTTGCATAACTGTCTCCATGACCCGATCCCTAAGGAATTTGATGTTAGCAAGTTCCTACCAAGAGGGAACCGGCGGTCACCTACTTGACTCCGAGTACTAAGCGTTGTTGTTGTTCAGGACTTGCGCCGATGCCAACCGCAGCTAAGAACTGCCATATGTATATATCGTCTCCCGTGTTGACTGGTCCGGGGAAAAGCGTGGCCAAGATAGGCTCGAGAGTATCGAACAGACGATTGTAGAGCGTTGTCCACTGAAGCCAGTCTTGGTCGTTGACATTCCCGGATTCCTTGACAAGCTCGGCACGGCTGAGCAGCATGGTCAGAATGCCAAGACCAATCTTTGTCTTCGCCACAGCAAGGACAGTCGTGTGGTCAAGGACTAGACCCAGCAGGCCAATGATGATGTTGATCGGAGCTTCGCTGACATATCCCAGCAGACAGGGCATCACTACCTGCGAAAATAGCTCGATGTCCTCACGCACAGATGGAGGAGGCTGCGTTTCTCCTGGTGCAACCTGTGCTCTGCCAATGACATCCAATTGGTCGAGATGAACGACGATCATGGTTAGTATCGTGACCCGCTGCTCCTGATCAACATGGCGAAAGATTCTGGGAATGATTTTCTTTCCTTTAGCGAACGACAAGAACGCAATGAAAGAGTGCGGTACCGTGGAACCGGGAACGATGGGCTCCAGCACTTTGAGGTCCTCCCACAACTTCGAAGCTAGCACTTGGACCTTTTGTCGCCACTCCATATGGATCTGTGCGGCTTCCACATCACCTTCTGTTGGTGGCGGCGGCATTTGCCTTTCGTGGTCTTCCATCTGCATAAGATCTTGATAGACTGTCTCGAGGTTTCGGAGCCCGCTTTTGCGATCGCTGGATCTGACCTCTGGGTTTGCTTTTCTACTGCTGGTAGGCCGATACTCCGTGCTTTCAGGCCGCTTGATGTTGAGAAGCGGCTTGGGTGTTTTTGCATTACTGAACGAGATCTTACCCAAGCTTCCCTCAATTATGAGCTGTTTGTTCTTCGGCTTAAGCTTTGCAGCTTCAACAGCACGTTGGACCTGTTGTTGCATCCTCTGCATGTGGTTATCACCATTGATGGCCTGTCTCCTATTATTGAGGCGGCCACCTGTTTGCAATAAATAGGTTTGCGCGAAATGGCCCAAGGGCTGAGTCGAATGCTGTCTTGGTGCTCCTCGAATTTGACTATAGACTTGGTAGTAGAAGTCTTCCGCGAGTGCAGCCTCTGGATCTGCATCACCCGAATTTCCAGTCGCAGTCACAAGCTGCTGCAATTGAATTCTGGTGATGAAATTCTTATCCTGAGGAGTCATCAGGCCATTTCCCTTCGATAGCAGAAAGATCTTATGATTTCGCTTTGCACGCTTCGCATCCTCCTCTAGATAAGCCTTCCTTTGCTCTTCTGATAGTTGCATCAGCTGCTGCGGATGAATTATAACTGGGACTGTCGGAGCAGGCTGACCGGGCCTTGACGGTGGAATATCTTGGGTGGGAACTTGATCCTGACTTGGCTGGGGCGAATGCTGAGCTCTATTCGGATTTTGCAAGATCTGAAATGGTGGTTGTGCAGGCCTGGTACTTTCTTGTTTAGGAGGCATCCTTTGGTGATGTTGAGGAGGTTGGGGTACTTGCGGTTGGTTTCGTACAGCCATTGGATGCTGTTGCTCGCCTGGCCTCCCATATCGCGGCACGGATGGCGGCTGCTGATACAAGTTTCGAGGTGGCTGTTGCTCTGGCTCTGGCATATGCTGTGGCGGTGGAGTTGGCTGGCTTTGCGCACGCATCACAGCCTCCACCTCAGCCAAACTCATCATCTTTTTGGCTGGAGGGGCTCCCAGTCCGGCGGTACTGATACGCTGCGGCTGTTCCTCCTGGTATTGTGCTTGGGGTTTTGTACCCCATACATTTGACTTTGCTTGTATTTCGGGAATATATCCTGGATCCTGGTATTTCTCATATCCTGTCTTCTTCGGCTTTTGTGCGGCGATGTGCGCAGTCGATGTCGAGGCCTTGGGCTTCTGCTGCAAATTATAGCGGAGCTGTTCCTCTTCGATCGCATTTGAGACCTGTGCGGTCTGTCCAAAGAAATCAAAGTCCTTGCTGACTTGGCCTTGTGACCTTCCCCCAGCCCCAATGCCTCCGCCAAAAGTGTCATCGTTGAGGTCATCCCCTGCTTCCTCTAGCTGGTCTCCCAAGCCATCGTATGTATCGTCAAATTCCAGTCTGGCGGTTTCTCGTGTCAGCACTGATGCAATCTGTACCACCAAACAAACACATACGGCTCATCTTGGGTATCTTGGAAAGCGTGCAATTTCCGTGCCTGTCGCACCTGTGCGAAGGGATCGTGAGTCTCGAAAATGCCTTTCGAATTCCCACTCCGTTGGTCATCCCTCGGCAAAGCCGTATTGAAACCGAAGAAGGACATTGTCCAGCATGGGCGGCAGCTCAGAGTGACCCGCGTCACTCACTTCGGATCAAAAGCTGAGTTGTATCTCTGGTCAATGAAGTAAGAGGAATAATAGCCAGTGCCGGACAGGAGATATCGGTACAGCGCTTGTCTAGCGATGGTCTCCTCAGAAGTTTTGCTGAGTAGGAACAGGTCGAAAGGCAAAAGGAAAGATGTGCTAGAAAGATTGAAGAACAAAGTGCAGAGTGGTGCGGCAAGCTTAAAGCAGTGATGTAGACGAACACATTTGGGCCTAGCGGGGTCTATTTCAGTTACTGTGTGTGGCTCCCTGAGTCGAGGTTCAGGATAATCAAGTCTACGTGGACAAATCAGGAAGAGAGTTCAAATCATTCACTTCCATCTTGAGCTTCGTTCTGCGACTTCGGCTCATACAAACGGGTTTGACGCGTATTTCCTCTCCTTCATCATTCTCTGGCTGAGCATTCCTCGACGCGCATTTGGTTCAGCACCAACCCTTTTGGGAGGACCCTTTCTCCTCTCCACCCTTGGTTTCGTCCTCCTTTCCGTTATGCAATCAAGCGACTTCGACGAGAAAAGAGACACGTTCGAATTTCAACCAGATCGGTCTGAGGAAGAAATCCACCAGGGTGGAGCGCATGAAGGTGGAAGCCTCGAGAACGGAGTGCAGGAGAGAAACATGGCGTCGGGATCCGCTCGATATCTGCGATATATACTTTTTGCGGCTTTTGTATGGCTGCTCTTTGATCTTCATCGTCTGAAGCACATAGTTGCTGACTCCATACCAGGGTCTCCTAATATTATACTTCATCTCATCATCTACATTACCTACGCCAAGTTTACCCACCACGCCGGGACTGGGGACGAAATGGTCTGGCGACGAAAAGGAGCCGGATCAGAAAGGCACAGAGAGCATCACCAGCGCAGTATATCAGGCGCCAAACCCTTCCCAAGCTCCCACGACACCAAAACCGGAGGCGGGCTTACCTCCTGCGACTGCTCCCGGCGAGCGAATGAACGCAACTTTCGTTACTCTTGCCAGAAATTCAGATCTCTGGGAGATTTCCCGATCGATCCGTCAGGTCGAAGATAGATTCAACCGACAATACAATTATGATTGGGTCTTCCTAAACGACAAGCCATTCGACGACAAGTTCAAAAAGGTGACGACGTCGTTGGCTTCGGGCAAAACACATTATGGCGAGATCGCGGAGGAGCATTGGTCGTTCCCTTCCTTCATCGATCAGGACAAAGCCAGGAAAGTGCGCGAGGACATGGCTCAACGCAAAATTATCTACGGAGACTCGATAAGCTACAGGCACATGTGCCGCTTTGAGAGTGGATTTTTCTTCCGCCATCAATTGATGAACAAATTCGAATATTACTGGAGAGTGGAGCCAAGTATCGAGCTATTTTGCGACATACATTACGATCCATTCAAACTTATGAAGGACAATGGCAAGAAGTACAGCTTCGTGCTGAGCTTGTACGAATACGTCGAGACTATCCCAACATTATGGGACAGCGTGGTATCATTCATGAAAAAGCACCCGGAACACATCGTGGACGATAATTCAATGGAATTTCTCAGCGACGACAATGGCAAGACCTACAATCATTGCCACTTTGTAAATAACCTTTCCTCCTTTTTACTTACACCCACTAACAGTAACAAGTGGTCCAATTTCGAAATCGGCAACCTGAACTGGCTCCGGTCACAAGCCTACCTCGACTTCTTCGACTCTCTCGACCGCGACGGCGGATTCTTTTACGAGCGCTGGGGCGACGCTCCCGTCCATTCCATCGCCGCTGCCCTGATGCTTAAAAAGGATGAGATACACTTCTTCAACGACATTGCCTACTACCACGTTCCGTTCACACATTGCCCGACTGGTGACGCTCTAAGGGAGAAGCTGAGATGTCATTGCAATCCTGACGACAATTTTGACTGGAAGGGGTATTCCTGTGAGCTGACGCCTTCTTGTTTCATTATATCATGATTGCTGATTGGCGATACAGGTACTTCTAGGTTCTTCGACCTCAATAAAATGGAAAGGCCGGAAGGGTGGCAAGACCAGTCAGGATGACTAGCTGCCGTTCTTGGTTTTGGTGTTCTAGCCCTCGTAACGGGCTTGTTGGCATTGGTCGTTTTCCGAGTTCCAGCACTGAGGACCAGGGTTGCTTCTTTGATTGATCGTCATACCTAATGCCATGCGAAAGGAAGTCCTTTTTGAAGGCATTGGCATTGAAGTCTAGGCTATCGTAAAGTTGGCCTCTATGATACGGACGATGGCAAAACACCTTGCCCTCACGAAAGGGGTTTGTCCTTGACGACTCGGTTCATAGAGCTGTTAAACCGTGCGGATTCGACGCACAGCTAAGGACCACACACGTAGTGCAACTATAATAAGCCATGCTCTTGAAATTTCGCTGCTGAGAGCGGTGCAGCTCGCCGTCGTATAGAACCAAACCAGAACTTGCTTCTCGACATATCATACATCTTCCGTCGCTTCTTCCTCTAAAGCTCTCAGCTTACCCTTGATGAACATAGAGTTCTCCCCCATGATCTCATATCTTTGCCGTTTTCGGCTTCTTCGTCCCATACTTCGACCTGCTTCGAATCCTGTTAGCTACTCCTCCCTGAGCAAATGTCAGCAACAACGTACTCCTAAATGACATGAGGAGTATCGCCTACCAAGTCCAATGAACCCCTAACCAAATGATATCTCACACCCGGACAATCCTGACTCCTCCCGCCCCGGACCATAACAACACTATGTTGTTGTACATTATGCCCTACGTTCGCACAAGAAATTAGCTGTCAGCGATTATCATTCCCTTCACCTTCCCCGAAAAACCCAACCTCTCCCCCACCTATCTCAAAACATCCACTCCAATCAACTCACCTTCCCCAGGTATATAAGCACTAATAACCTTTCCACTACTCAACCTAACCTTCGCCGTCTTCCTCTGCCCCGAATTCGGCTTCTTCGGTTTCGTGATGCCGACTTTCAAACACACGCCTTTCATCTCTGGTCGGCCGACCATGGCCGGGGAGAGGGAACGCCGCGCTCGCTTGGGCGAGCGGCCCTGGTTGCGGACTTGATTGAGGGTTGCTGAGAAGGGGATTGTGGTGGAGAATTGGTGCTTTGAGAAGTGGCATGTCGGCTTGGATGAGGCGAGAGAAGGTTGAAAGGAGAGATGACTGGGTTGGCGACGGGCTGGGAGGGCGAGGGTGCGCAGGGCGCGGATGGCGAGAAGGGAGGGCGTTGGCGGCATTTTCTTGCACGATCGATGAGCAGTTAACTTTGTTTTGGTAAAGACATAAGTCACACTTTGCCGAACGAAGGCTAAGGGAAGATATGTGTGGTCCAATGGGGATTACATTTTGGTTGTCAAAACCTCCCAAGTCGAGCTCGAAGCTTTGCGATGCCAAGAAAAGTCACGTGGAGGTACTCGGAACGACTCTCCTCGGTAGTCTACTGGCTGTGCTTCTGTCTATAAAGATGCGATATATCTGCAAAGTTTCGCAGGATATAAGGCTTGTCACACATTGTATCCGGAGAGTTGAAAGACCATGTTTCGCAGGTACTGCCTTTGAAATCAAATGAAGCATCAAGCTCTACTTCCTTCCTTTTTGCTCCTCATCTTCTGGACAAGTTTCTTCACGTCATCATCCTTATGATTAGACGTTGACGCTGGCTCTTTGATCGCTTTCTCCGGCTCCTCATCTTTCAGACCTTCGTCCTTCTTTTTAAGTTTTCGTCCCTCCTCAAGAAGTGCTTTCATTCCCTCCGTTCCCTTGAACTTTGGATTTGTGGGATCAATGGCAAATTCGTGATGTTCGTAGAGTCTTGCGAATCGAGGATCGTGCGTGTCCATCTCGAAACCAGTATTCTGTGACTCTCTTCCCCCCTCCGCTTCCTTCTTGCTCTTACCCTTCTTCCCTTTTTTCTTGGCTCTTTTCTCTTCTCTCTCTATTTCATTCATATCGAAGTGCCGGATGCCTTTGGCATGATCGTTGTCATCAATCATAAGGAGCTCCAGTTCAGCTCTATTTGCTGCAGCTACAGCCTCGTCAGCTTCTCGTTCGACACGCTTCTTGAGGTGGTCTTCGTTCCGCATCTTGGCAGCTGATGCTTTATTGTGCTCCGGAGCTGCAAAGAAAGGGTCATCGAATCCAAGGTCTTCTGATTTCTTATCTGAAGTCCCGCCGACAGTTGTTTTGGCGTCAGTAGTAGTGGCAGATCCATCACGGTTGTGCTTCATCTTCTCTTTCCTCTGCTGCTTACGTTCGCGTTCTTTACGAACATACTTCTCGACGGTCGTCTCCTCGATCTGGGGCTCATTTTCGAACACAGAGCTCTTAACGCCACTCGCTCCTGAGAGACCCGAAGAGAATGTAATTTGCAAATCTCCAACAGGGCCATCATCAGATTTACTTCTCTCTTTGGGTTCGGCTTCGAGACCTAGAAGAGCGCGCATCTTCTGTCTCTCCTGCTCTTTTTTCGAGAGACTATTATCGATAGCTGTCGCAGAATCGGCATGACCTTCTTCGTCGCTCGAGGAATCGCTTCCTAGATAGGCTTTGAGATCATTCTCGTTAATATCCTTTCTGCTACCCCTGAATGCTTTAGCCTGTACCTCCTTTCTCGAAGCATCTTCAGCGTCCCAGGTGAGGTTAACATTGCTGTGCTGCAGTGCATCCGTCACAAATTCATTTGGCTTGTAGCCGTCAGGGATTCTTTGGCACTCATCCCGCGCTTTGTCATCCGAGAAATCAGTTTCGTCGGGAATGAACCGCAGATCAAAGAAATTTGCTGTGGTCAGATATTCTGTTCCATCAACAACATCGTAGACAGTCTTTGCAATATCTGCCGAGGAAAATGTAAGCACGGCGTAGAAATACTGCAGCCGCTGCAACTGGTACCGGCGCAGAGCTGCAGAGTTAAAATCTTCGCCGGCATCCGTTTGGACTATAGAATCCTTGATCTGCTGCTCGTCATCATCATCACCTTCACCAAAGAGTGCATTTTCTTTGACGGATGCGAAGATCTCTTTTGGTGGGCCTTCCATCTCTTCTCGTTCCATGCGTTCCTTTCCAAACTGGCTGGGATAGATTGAGACTTTAAGCAGACGGCCACCAGCAGGAAGAAAGCTCGAGAAAACAGCCATCAGATCAGCTGCACGTATATTATCCCAATCTAAATTGACGACCGCTATCCTAGAAGAAACATCACCCATTTGAATGTCTCCGTCGTCTTGTTTCCCAAGCGTTATGAGTTGATCTTCTCTTTCCTCATCAGCCTCATCTTCCTCGCTAGAAGATTCTTCTGACGAAGAGGATTGAGTATAGCCGCCATCACGAATCGGGTCGTAGGCTTTTTCTACTCGCCGTAGCTCTCCTCGAATTGTCTCATCATCATCGATGCCGTCCTCAAACTCGTAGCGCCTCTTCAACCTCTTGCGCTCCGAGTCAGCTTCCAGCGATCTGCCATATCTGTCTACTTTGGCTTTGCGTGCGAAGTCATCGTCTCTCAGCATATGCGAGAAACGCTTGTCCACCTTGACATGGGCACGGCGTTTGCTTGGAAGGCGATAGCGTGGATCGGATTGAATATTGGAGAATCGAGGATCTATAATGCTTGCCTCAGCGTGAGGTGATCCATCTTTGTCCTTGACCTTGCGTCTCTTCGACGAGGGTTCGGTCATTTCGATGGTCGCGGTGCAATTCAATGGGCAGTATTCAGTCCGAGAAATTTGTGCCCATAAAAAATTGGAGTTTTGAACGAGATCCCGAGGTCCTGGTCCGCTGGTGGGCCCTGGATTTGTGCCCCACGTGGAGATCCACGTTGAACTTCTGTTTCGCAGGGGATGGGGACAAAATGGAGAGAACTGCAGCTTCAGAAAGCTCATTGGGGGCGCCTTCGGAGTTCCAGACTTCCTCCCTCTAACTAGGACCCTCCTCGACCTTCAGATTCAGTTTGTAGGTCCAAGTTGCACTCTCGTCAATTCCCGCTCGTCCCATCGTCGAGATCTCTCGTTCTCTGGACGACATAATGGCGGTAGGAGCTTGTCTGATTACTGGGTAAGTGCGCCACTGAAGTCTGAAGATATTAGTCTTTGCTGATGTACGTCCACTCAAGTGGTACTGGCTATATTGGCTCATTCACAGCGCTTGCCCTGCTCGAAGCTGGCTACAAAGTTGTGATTACAGACAATCTGTACAATTCCTCAGCCGAAGTCGTCGATCGTATAGAACTCATCTGCGGAAAACGGCCAGAATTCGAAAAGCTTGACATCACGGACGAGAAAGCAGTCGACGCACTTTTTGACAAGCATCCTGATATCGACTCTGTCATCCACTTTGCCGCTCTAAAGGTAAGGATCATAGAGCTCCAGCTGTCACTGTCCAATTCTATGCGAGCACCTAAGCTGATACGATACGGTCTTAGGCCGTCGGCGAGAGCTCAGAAAAGCCTCTCGACTACTACTATGTCAATGTCTATGGCAGTCTCTGTCTCCTCCGCTCCATGACCCGACACAATGTCACCAACATCGTATTCTCTTCCTCTGCAACGGTGTATGGCGACGCAACTCGTGTCCCCGGCATGATTCCTATTCCGGAAAACTGCCCTCTGGGCCCCACAAATCCGTACGGCAACACCAAATACTGCGTTGAACTGGCCATCACCGATCACGTTGAGGCGCAACGAAACAATGCAAAAAGAGCGGGCAAAGAGGCGGATGGATTGAAATGGAATGGGGCACTTCTGCGGTATTTCAATCCTGCCGGTAGCCATCCGAGTGGTATCATGGGCGAAGACCCGCAAGGTGTTCCCTACAACTTGTTGCCTTTGCTTGCACAGGTAGCGACAGGCAAGCGTGATAAGCTCATGGTCTTTGGTGATGGTAGGGCCGTCATTTCTTTCGAACCCATCAATGGAATTGTTGGACCGTATTGCAAGCGTCATGAGCTCGTGTTAACCAAAACTGGTCTTCTAGATTACAGTTCTCACGATGGGACCGCCATCAGAGACTATATCCATATCCTCGATCTTGCAGACGGGCACCTCAAAGCTCTAAATTACCTTCGAGAAATGCATCCAGGCGTTCGAGCTTGGAATCTGGGAACTGGACGAGGATCGACAGTGTATGAGATGATTAAGGCATTTTCGAAAGCAGTAGGGAGAGATCTTCCTTATCAGGTCGCGGGTCGGAGGGCCGGTGATGTGCTGAACCTGACGAGCAATCCAAGTCGCGCAAATGTGGAGCTTGGTTGGAAGACGGAAAGAACGCTTGAAGACGCGTGTGAAGATTTATGGAGGTGGACAAAAAATAACCCGCAAGGCTACCGACAAGACCCCCCAAAAGAATTGTTAGAGAATTTAAAGCAAAAAGCGTGAGCGGGAATGATTAGGGACAGATGGATTGACGAGGCGAATGAGTGATGAAAGGAGCTGCTACGAATATGTGACAATTCGAAGGAGAACGATTCATGTCATGTCTGAAAGACGAGCATTAACACAGATGATACATTCCTCAAAAGACAGACCCAACCATAATCTAGCACGTTGCTAGACTTGTATGCCGCTCGAAAATGTACGAACATCACGCCCGCGTCTCAATGGCTCCACCATACTCCTAAATCTTCCTGCGTAACTCCTTCCGAGCCTATTCGAGGTCTCTTAGTCCATACGGCTCGTCTTAATCGTCTGTCTGCACCTTATTGTCCCCTTTGACAGCATCCGTATATGTCGGCGGCGCACTGTCTCCACGTGGAACACGCTGCTCGCTGCTTGAACTTCCAGTCGTGGCATCGCCAACACTAGCGGGAGCGGTATCAGTGCTCACAACGCCACTATGTTGTGGTCTCTTTGGCTGCTGCTGCCCCGTCCCACCGTAGTTCATCTGCCCCTGCTGCCCGGCTCCTCGCTGATCATGCGAGACATAGTAGTATGTCACGCGTTCGCTGGATCCCCGTTCGTTGTCGATCGGTTCATAGTCGTAATCATGTTCGGGGTTGTGGGCAATAATATACCATGCGTGCAGCAACCCAGGAAGGTAGCCGAGGCAGCAGAGAGCAATGTTTATAAGGGAGTCGGCTGTACAGACGCCGGATTTAATCCATACTGCAGTTTCTATGTGTTAGCGAAGGTTTCAGGGAGAGAAGGGTAGAGGGAAGCGAATCAGGCTGCCATGTGGCGGTGGAGGGCACTTTGGGGGGATCTAACCTGCTATAGGCGGGAATAGGATGGCGATGAACGCCAGAAAGAGGTCGGCGCAAGACATGATTTCGTTTGGTAATGAGGTAGCGAAGACAAAGGGCGGTTATATCTTAAGGATCACAGGTGTTGCGGCCAACAGGTGACCAAAGATGGCTGTGCAAGGACGACGCAACATTGGTCTAGCCTTATATAGAATATTTCTTGGCATATTTCTTGGCATGCGTCTGGTCAACTTTTTGTGGTCAGTCTCTCACCTCACTCACTTCTACTCCTGTTGTGGTGTGACAGAAGTATTTCTTCATAGTGGCATCCGCCTTCATGCTTCAATATTGGCGCAGCGATGGCAGCCTGTCAGGATCTTGCTGGCTTGGCGGTATGGAGGTCGGAGTACCAAGGGAAGTCGAACCCCTGCTAACATTTCCCCTTTCTCCTCCAGTACGACTGCCTTGATTACAACATCAACTTCGATTGCTCATTTATATCCTTGGTCTTTGATTTTAAATCGCGTAATTCCTAGGATGGGACCCAACAAAGGTCAGGGAACCCGTGGAGGTCGCGCTAAGAAGCCACAGCAGGCTGTTCCTGACAGTGATCATATCGTCTTCACAAATAAGCAGACCGAGTCGTCCAAAGAAGGGTCCGCGAAGGATGTGTCATCAGCTCCCCCTCGGCCAGATGCCAGAAAAGTCATAGGCGGCGCATCATGGACTGGAAAGCTTCCTATGAACCTGCTTTCAGAGCTCTGCCAAAAACAGAAGTGGAACAAGCCTGAGTATTCTATGAGAAATCTGCCAGATGCAGCAGGTGGTGGTCATGTGTCAAGCGTGACTCTGTCTGCAACTAACCCTAAGACGAAGGAGACCACGAAGCTGGCGCCTTTACAACTTCCCCCTTCCCAGAGAGACCTGGCAAGTCAAGATACCTCTCTGGAAGCTCGGCACCTCGCGGCTACTTATGCGCTCTTCCGTGTTTCGAGCATGAAGAACGTCCACATGACATTGCCTCCGAAATACAGAGATCTTTGGAAAGGCGCGTTTGCTCAACTGAAAGAAGAGGATGTCAAGGCTGATCGAGCTTGGATGTACGATGCTGATCCATTTGCCGCTGCAGTAGAAACAAAGAAGATTCGAGATAGCATTGAAGCACGCAGAGCAAAGGCTGCTGAAGAGAAAGAGGCTACTCCCTCAGGACTGATTATGCCAGGCCAGAAGACCGGAAGAGCTCCTTTAAAGGCTTGGGACCGAGCACCGCGAGTAGAAATGGGCAACAAAATTCGCTCCGATGTGGAAGATCTTGTGAAAAGCCATGGCATCTGGAACCCATACCAAATTACGCTTTCTGAGTATCAACGCCACACAATTGTCGCAGACCTCTTCAAACTTGGCTTTCGTCGTAGCCATGTCGAAGAAGCCGTCCAACAGTGCAAGGATCGTGAGGAGACTCTGGAGTGGCTACTTATTCATGTTCCAGAAGACGATTTACCTGCTTGGAGTTTCCCAGAGAACTACACTTCTGGCATCTCCTTAGCCAGTGGCGATCTTGCTAAGGAGTCGAAGATAAAGCGACTCTCTCTGGCTGGCTACTCGTCTGAGGACTGT
>JAABUK010007194.1_pt1 | contig 16175 bp, 15 predicted proteins | sample 5559141 | NCBI WGS metagenome assembly JAABUK01 (sample SAMN10711869, study PRJNA513367) | rock metagenome | isolation source: Antarctica rocks | place: Antarctica: Victoria Land, Pudding Butte nord | collected 2016-01-03
ATGCATTGCCTTCGGTTATATAATATATAACCGAAGGCAATGCATTGCCCATACATCGCCGAAGGCGATGTAAGAAGGGGGGCAATCGATTACCCCCTACTAACATCGCCGTGGTTACATAACCGAAGGTTATGTACGCGATGTCAGGGTAATGCATGCTTGAACTTAATTTTCAAGTTTGTAAGACTACTGGGAAGGTTGAGGTGAATTTTTTTTTTGTCACCTTTATGTAGCCACGATTTTTGATTTAATAATAATATTATTAAATATATCCATCTAAACGTTTAGGTTTAGCAGTGTCTAGAAGGGCTACTTTGTTCTTATTTGATAGATAGAATAGTGATGTAGAACGTTTTCCTCGTTCTGCAAAAAAATATTTTATGACAGAAGGATCAAAAAAGCCATTTTTTTCGAAATACTGTAAAATTCCCGAAATTGAATCGAAAAACACGCTTGAACCAGGGTAAAAATCATAAGGCATTGAATAATGCAACTTTGTAGACTCTATATTTTTTTTGTAGACTCTATATTTTTACACAATGTTTGGATTTCTTTTAAACGTGACAAATCGTTAACGTCAACAAGAGTTTCCACATTCACAAAAGATTCCAAAATTGTTTCAATTTTATCAAAATCTTTTTTGAAGCGGTCTTCAAAGATAACAAAATTAAGCAATTCTGAATTGTTATTTTTGAGAGTTTGAAACCTTTGGTTTGAAACCTTTGGAAAGACTCCCAATTTACAATATTTCCAGTATTGACTTTGAATTGAACGGGTAATTTATCATATTTTTATAATCTAGGATACAGGTCCTTTACTATATAAGCTATGTCAACATTAAATTTTTCCCATTCTGTTTTTACTTTAGCACTTGCCAATGACTGAGTAGAAGGTTCATATGACTTGATTAAAAGTAGAACAGCATTTTTATATTGAGCAAGCTCTTCAAGCTTAAGAATAATAGTTTGATCTGTATATTCTCCTAGACTATAAAATTTGTTAATACCTCTCGTAATTGAATCTAATATCAAATTAAATTCAAAAATTATAAGTTTAACATAATCTGAATTTATTTGATATTTTTTTAAAGACTCCAGTATGTGCTGTTGTGATAAAAAACTATTATGTAGGTTTAGGTTTAAAAAATTACACTCACCCGTTTTTGAATCATACTTATTAAATCCTGGAATCTGTAAAATAGCGTTAATATAGAGAGGGTTTAATATGAGTCTTTCATCCATGTTTTGTATTACGTCTGAAAGACCCGAAGAACCATTTATATTAATTGGATAAGAATTGATATAACCCTCAGTTCTTATTCTATTTGCATTTGCTTCACTAATAACCGCAAGGGCGGCATCAAAATCTGAAGCAGTTCTTCCACCAATAGGCCTACCTTCAGTAAAATTAAAAATTAAAAAATTAAAAAATTATTAGAGGTATCTCTAATATTTTGTACAGCAATATGATCTATTACAAGTTCTGATTGGCTTTTAATCAAACAGTCAACACTTTTTATTAAAGTGTTAATATTTGATTTAATATTTTTTATTTGCCTCTCATCAAACCTTTTTGGCAAACGTGGTGGAAGTGGGTTACTAAAAGAACTAAAACCTTGAAAACGTTCCTCAATAACCTTCAGTTTTTTTAATAACTGTTTGTTATTTAAAAACTTTACTAAGTTGCTCAGATTTAGAAAAGGAAAAGCAGTTCCTACAAAATCAGGAAGTATTAGCTCATTTTGAGCGCAGTATGCAAAAAATGCTTCCAGTCGGGCTTCCGGGGGGGCTTGAGTTGATTTATTATTAAACTCAAGATATTTAAGAATCAAAGATTCTCTAACAGCGACCGAATTTTTCTCAAGAACTTTTAAAACTTCCTTTCGATATATTGAATCAGTTTTTAATTTATCAAATTCAATTTTCAGCCATTTTTGCACAAATTCTATGGCTCTTTGGCTCTTTTTCTAAAAGCTGCGCAATAGTCAGATCCTTTAAAACCCTTCTAGTCTTCGCGATTAGTGACTTATAAAACTTTTTATCTGGTTTTTGAATACCTCTGTTAATAATTGAGTCCATTAATTGAACGCGGTATAACTCATCGTCACTCTTTTTTTCATCAGTATTTACAGTGATATCGGGTAGAGTGACAGGGGTTTGTTCGGGTACAGTGACAGGGGGTTGTTCGGGTACAGTGACAGGGGGTTGTATTATATCACTGGGATTTGCAGAACGAAATTGTAGTGGGATTTTTGCAGAGCGACTTTGTAGTAAGTGTGAGTTTTTTGGCCGAATTTGAGTAAGCGTGCCCCTTTTTTGCGAATGCACAAATGCACAAATGCACAAATGCACAAAAGAGGAGGTTCTGAAACTCGTTGACAAAGACTTTGTGCAATAGAAACAGTTCTATCATATTATAAGAGCTGTAGAAGGTGGTACTATATTTTGCGGAGTAGACCCAATAGTAAAAAAATTAGTAATAAGAGAAGTGGAAGGGTCGTGAGAAATAGGGTACTTAGATCGATATGAATTCTCATCTAAATTATCACTAAGTGACTTCACTAAAAATATCTTTTCTCCCTAAACCAGCAATAAAAGCCAAAGAGGCAGTTAAATTTAAACTTTGAGAACCTACCCCTGTTTCAACACGGAGCTTATATTACTAATCTGTGTCTTCGGGTAAAAACAAGGTTCTATAACGATGTGCCAGAATAAGTTGAGCGTTTGCTTTACCAGAAGGCAAAACCAATTCAAGTTGGTGGTGAAGATTTTCACCATCAACATCAATACCATTTTTTTTTAACAAAAGCACTGCAGATGGTTGACTAATAAAATTTTTAAAAAGTGATGTCAAATCAATACCTTTTTTTTGTTGATCAATAAAATTTTTAAAAGCTAGTATAAATTCATCTGGTTCAACTTTTTGTTTCTCTTTTCGGTCTATTTCTCCTTCTCTTATTTTGTCCGGTTTTAAAAGATAAGATTCTTCGATTTTCAAGTTAGCACTAATATCGGAAATATTTCGTACGATATCAGGGTTCTGATTTAGAAGTTTATCAACCACCGCGTCTTCCGATAATGTAGGATTTTCGACTTTTAATAGATCGTATTTAGCCCCTAATAAATCGCATTTAGTGTTTAATAAAAAAGATATCAGAACTCGCGTTTAATAAAGGTCTATTTACCAAAGTAAGAAACGTTGAGGCTAAACTAATCATTTCTAAGTTCGGTAAACTAACCATTTCTAATTCCTTAGAGGCTAAACTTAACGTTTCTAACTGCTTAATAGAATTAGAACTTGTTAAGGGATTACTTGGTAATTCAGTAGTGGTGTCAAGTGTTGCTTGTGGATCCTTAGCTTTACTTTTTGTTTTAATTGCTTGGTCAAAAACGCTTTCTGGGCTACAAAAAAGACTTACTAAATTTTTTAATTTTTTTAATCCTTTAATAAAAAAATTTTTTGACTTCGTTTTGTTTTTTTTTGTTTGATCAGAATAAAGGCCTAAAGAAGTATCTATTCCAATAAGAGATTCAGACTCAATTTTTTGAGCATTAGGGTTTACTTGCTCAACTTTTTGAGTATTAGGGTTTACTGGTTGTTCTTTTAATTCTTCTTTTAAAACAATTTCTGAGTCGTGAGTAAGTTTTTTATTCACTTCATCACCGATTAAGGTAGTAGGAAAATCAGCTTCCTTCGTAATATCCGAAATCCAAGTCTCAGTACCCATCTGAGACCCAGATTGAATATTACTTAATTCAGTGTCTGACGGTTGGATGTCGTCATAGGGTTGTATTTCTTCGTAGGGTTGGATTTCGGAAGGTTGGGGTTGTATTTCTTCGTAGGGTTGGGTTTCGGAAGGTTGCATAAAAAAAAATAATTTGAAAAAATAAAAAGATATTAGAACCTATTTGAGTTTCTTAAAGTTTGTTTTTCAAAAATTCTAGTGCCCATTTATAAGAAAGGCAGCCTTGTGATTTTTAATCTTTATAAATACAAATTAGTATCTCAGCAATATAAATTAGTAAAGGAGCAGGTCTATCGAATAATTAATAGCAGTCCTTGTGATATTAATTATTAAATTGCGCATTGCTGCATTGATTGCAAAGGCGAATTGTATATGAAATACGTAAAAAAAAGCTGCCCAAACAGTTATGTAAGGAACATATTGTAAAATTGTAAAATCTTTTAAACCTACTAGACTGAGTATTATGGTTATAAAATATGAGCACACACCACCACAATAATTAAGTATGTCTTTTGCAATCAGAGATTGGAAAACAACACAAGGATATTGCTATAGTGTATAAACTTGTAGATTGTTTTATCAAAAATTCTAAGCGGTTGAGATGATTTTGATCATCGACCTTACTTTTTTCACAAAGAACAAAGACCTTTGTTCTTTTGAACTTTAAGGTTATCAGTATATCGAAGCAAGACAATGTTAAAAGTCATTAAACCTACCCCCACAATCCAAAAATCCATACTATTTGTTTTTACCGTTTTATAGGCGAAAAAATTAAGGGTGTGGCATTGCCCATACATCGCATACATAACCTTCGGTTATGTAAAGAAGGCGATGTAAGAAGGGGGCAATCGATTTAAAGCTTTGCTTTAAATGCAACGGATTTCATAAACAAATCTATTAAGAATTGAATAAAATTCTGATGGATTAAGATTTATACCCAATAACTCAAACAAACTTCTAAATTCAAAATTTGTTAAATCCTGGTTAACAAAATTATTTGATAATTTATTGTAATTATCGATTGAAGAGGAATTTTCTGACTGGTCAAGTTTACCTTGATCATAACCCTTTTTTATGTTTTCAGCTGGACCAGAATTAATGTTTTCACCTGTTCCTTCAGCTGGTTTAATATCAACATCTTTAGATGTTGTGGCACCTACCATTACGCGACCTTGTGAATACGTTAAGTGATAATGTAATCGGAATGATTTAAGCATTTGATATCGTTTTGGTGACCAAATTGCAGATAAATGCGTTTTGTGATCTCTTCTGAGAAATGGTTGTGAAACAGCTTTTAACTGCAAAGAATCATTTATTTGGTAACGAGCATCGATTTGAATAAGCCGATCAATATTCTTAAATATTTCCCAAACAGATGTATTAATAACTCCTGAAGCTGGGGTAACGGGAGCAGGAGCTGAGGTATCAATATTTGGGGAAGCAGGATCTTCTTGATTTGGGGCATCAGGAAGTCCGAATGCTTCGTTACGCTTCTCCTCCCACAATTTGTCCCTCTTTTCCGACAAAGTTAAAGGTCCGTAAAACAATTTAGAAGTTATACCAACTAAATGAGAAGGCAGTTCGGAGGTACATATAGAAACTGCAAGTATACAACGGTGAAGACCCATGTGCTTAAATGCTTGAGAGATTTCAAGTTGAGGTATGTGTGAGTCTACTCTATCTGCCATAAATGCTGTATAATAATAATAGAATTATTTTATCTTTTTACTTTAATAAAAATTGATAAAATAAAAAAAAAAAATAAGTTTTATTTTTTTAGTTTCTTATAACTCGTAACTCGTAAACAACTGAATAGGAGCGTTGAACTGGGATCTTTATTAACAAAATTAACAAAAAAGTTTTTCATTATTAACAAAAAAGTTTTTCATTAACAAAGTGACTGACAAATCTTTTACAAAAACAAGTTTCTGTAAAAGATTTGTCAGCCTTTTAATATAACATAAATACCCTTTACTAAAAAATTTATGAAATATTTTTAAAAAAATATTTATTTTTTGTTTGTTATAAGGAAGGTAATTTGTGTTTTATTTTTTTTTGAAGTTTTCTTTTTTTTTATGTACTCTATGCGGTTGAAAAGTTTTTCGTGACTGCCAAATCAAAACAAGTTTTTGTAAAAGATTTGTAAGCCTTTTAACATTACATAGATAACCTTTTAACATTATAGAGTAATATTAAAAGGTAATTAAACAAGGTAATAATTAAAAAAGTCCAAGAGTTAAAGAAATGTCAATAGGTAATGTAGCACCAATACCTAACCAAATAGAAACTACTGTACCAATTAAAAAAACAGCAGTTGCAACAGGTCGACGGAAAGGGTTTTGAAATTTATTAATATTTTCAATAAAAGGAACAACAATTAAACCTGCTGGTACAGCAGCCATTGCTAAAACTCCTAATAATTTATTAGGAACAGTTCGTAAAATTTGAAATACAGGGTAAAAATACCATTCAGGCAGAATCTCTAAAGGTGTAGCAAAAGGGTTTGCAGGTTCACCAATAACTGCTGGATCTAAAACAGCTAATCCAATAATACTTGCAAAAGTTCCTAAAATAACTACTGGAAAGATATAAAGTAAATCATTGGGCCAAGCAGGCTCACCGTAGTAATTGTGACCCATTCCTTTAGCTAATTTAGCTTTTAAAACTGGATCTGACAGGTCTGGTTTTTTTGTTACAGCCATAAAAATTGATCTCCTTTTTTTTCCTTAGACAAAACAAATCTTTTGTCTAAGGTTTATTATAATTTTTTTTTGTCACAGTCTTGCAGTTAAAATCTAACAGAATGTAGGTTTTACTTTGTAAAACCCCTTCGGATTTTAAAAGCAAGATGTGTATTCTTTTAGTACACTTATCATTTCTTAATTTATCTTACTTTAGTTGCTTTTTTTTTTTCAAAAAAAGTAAATAAGGTCTCAAATCCTAACAAAAATAATATTTTTGTCGGAGCTTTATGCGAAGGTTTTTAGAAGCCTTACAAAAACAAAGTTTTTGTATAAGGTGGTATCTTAAGTTTTGCATTTAAAGCTTCGCTTTAAATGCAAAACTTTCTAGGATACAAGCTAGGTCCCCAACCTTGCAGTTAAAATCCTTCGTATTATTTCAGTTTTTTTAGAAAAAAAATAAAAAAACTTAGGGGCAGAGGTTTTGCATTTAAAGCGAAGCTTTAAATCGATTGCCTCTAAGTTTTGCAAAGGCAAAACCTTTGTAGGCAATGCTTCTGCCCCTAAGTTTTTAAAAAAAACCAACTTAGGCTGGTAAGGTAAAAGAGCAGCATGCTTTGCCTCTAATAGCAAATAGCAAATAGCAAATAGCAATTAGCAATTAGCAATTAGCAATTAGCAATTAAAATCCTTTGGATTTTAACAAGCAAGGGATAATGGCTGCGCATAGAAAACAAAAAATCTTAAAAACTAAAAGTTATGGAACAATTTAAGACAAAAATTGTAACAAAAATTTTGAAACAAAAAAAAAAAAAAGAACTTTTTGTTTCAAAAATTGTTTGAGATTTTTGTTATAAGTGTGTCTTAGGTTTGTATGAGGTGTGACACCTCTCAAGGTAAGAAGATGATATTGAAATTTTATCAAATTCTTATTTTTTCGTTTAAAGTGGTCCTGAAATTCCTTGTTTTCTAATCATTAAAAAATGCATAAGCATAAAAACAGCTGTTGCCAAAGGTAAAACGAAAGTGTGAAGACTATAGAATCGAGTTAAAGTTGCTTGCCCTACACCAACACCTCCACGTAATAATTCTACAATTGTTGAACCAACTACAGGAATAGCATCAGGTACACCGGTTACAATTTTTACAGCCCAATAACCTACTTGGTCCCAAGGTAATGAATATCCAGTTACACCAAAAGAAACTGTACAAACTGCCATAATAACTCCAGTTACCCAAGTTAATTCACGAGGCTTCTTGAAACCACCTGTAAGGTAAACTCTGAATGTATGTAAAATCATTGTTAAAACCATCATACTAGCTGACCAACGATGGATTGAACGAATCAACCAACCGAAGTTTACGTCCGTCATAAGATATTGTACAGAAGCAAAAGCTTCTGCTACTGTTGGACGGTAATAGAAGGTCATAGCAAAACCAGTTGCTACTTGTACTAAGAAACAAGTAAATGTAATACCACCTAAACAATAAAAGATATTTACATGAGGCGGCACATACTTGCTTGAAATATCGTCAGCAATTGATTGAATTTCTAAACGTTCTTGTCGGGTGGAGGCCCTTAGTTACCTAAGAACCCCCCCCTAAGAACCGTACGTGCGCCTCTCGACGCATACGGCTCAAGCATTCATAACTCTTGATAAGTAATACACATAATAAACCTTATCGAAGATTGCCTATGCTTTTAAAATCCTTTGGATTTATGACAATGTGACAAAAAAAAAAAAATTATTTTTAATTCTTTTTTTAATCCAAAGGATTTTAAAAGCATACTGCTCTGAAACTTATTCCCTTGGCAGCCTAAGTTTTGCAAAGGCAAAACCTCCGGGGCAATTTGTGTTGCGCGTATCTTTTTTAAGGGATAAGCGCAACCAAAGAAACCAATACATTTTTTTTTACCATAGCTAAGAAAATGTAAAGTTAGTGTAAACCTAATAAAGAGAGCTAAGGCTAATACTAAAAAGTAGCTGTACCATTACTATGTAAAAGTAAGTACTTTTTCAGGTACAGAGTGAAGCTCGTAATGACAGTGCTCGTGCAGCAGTTCAAGGTTTGAAAGATGGTTTGATCCACCTTTTGATCGAGGTACCTGGTGGTGGATATCGGTGAGCCGATCACCCTTTTTGGCAGAACAACATTACAACGGGGGCATACCCCTTTCTGGCGACGCCAATAAGAACCTTGTTTGTCGTAATCCTGTTTCCAATGTACCCTTTTTCTTGAACCAAACTGAACAAATGTACTCTTGTGTATCATCCAAGTAAACATTGGTTTGACCCCTTTAGACGATGAATCTTTAAGTTCGTAAATTTATATGGAGTCAATTTGTAATGAACTAAATCTTTACCTTGAGCAGCGACGAATGTTTTACGATTGTCAACATACTTCCAGTATTTGTCATATATCCAAAAAAGAGAACGACGAGTATGCCGTTTCTTAGCCCAAGTCCATAGCAATCTGTATAAATACTGATTGGTTTTGCTCCAGACAGACCGTATGTTACTACAACATCTATGATAATTGCACCAACCTCTGATAACTGGATTAAGATCGGAAATGAGAGCCGATGGAGGTTTGTTTTTCGAGTTTTTTACAAGGTCACGAAGCTTACCTTTGTGAGATTGCTGTGCCTCTTTAGAGATAACTCTTAAAAGAACACCATTACGATACTTACGAAAAGTCCATCCAAGAAAATCAAAACCTTTACTAATATGAAGAATACGGGTTTTCTCAGGGTTTAGCTCAAGGCCACGAGATCTGAGAAATTGGTTTAACACGCCTTTAACTCTTTCGAGTTGACGACTACTTCGCCCAGTTACGATGAAGTCATCAGCATATCTAACAAGATTTATTCCAGAAGAATTGCGATTGCGATAAAGAGTCCGAGAAGAGGAACTGGGAACTTGTTTACGAGGGAAAGCCTTTTTCAAGACTCCCTGCATACCATTAAGTACGTGATTCGCTAAAGTGGGTGAAATCACACCACTTTCAAGGTAAAGAGGAGTGCCATCTTCAGTATTGAAGAAATTCCCGGAATCCAAGAATCCACCTTTAAGCCAACTTTTAAGAATCTTAGTCTCCATCGGAGTATTCGCTAAAAGCCAGTCGTGACTGATGGTGTCGAAACACTTACGGATGTCAGCATCTAAAATCCATTGGGCCCGGGAAAGAACTACTTGGAGTTGTGCGTGAGCATCCCAGCAGCTACGGTAAGGTCGGAAACCATAAGATACTGGATCTGAGGTGGTCTCAACAACGGGGATGAGAGCCAGATTCCAGAGTGCCTGGCGGGCACGATCTAACATAACCGGGATACCAAAAGGACGAAGCGAACCGTCTTTCTTGGGTATATATATTCGACGTAAGGGTTTAGTTTTAGATCTCTTATGTAATATGAAAGCCGCTTCCAGTTTTAACTTTGGAGTTGTCCAGAGTTCGCCGTCAATACCTGGAGTGAATTTACCTTTATTTTCTTGTGCAACTTGTCTTACAGCCTTCAGACGAGCTGAGAGGCTTCTTACGAGCAACCTTTGAAGATTTCTTATCTTGCGATAATTACCTTCTAGAGTCGCCTTCGCAATCCTGTGTTGTAGGTTAGCAATAATGTTTTCAACTTTCTTCCAACGAGTAGAAGTCCACTGAGGTTCCTTTGATGGGTAAAATAACAATCTTTGCATAACAAAAAACTCCTAATTCTCACACTCTTTCAAAGACTTGACATTATTGATCTCAACCTCGAGATCACGTGAACACCACATAGGGAAGTCTGCTGTTCCTTTCGGTCAAAACCATAAAGATTTTATCTCAAGCATTACACTTGAGCATTCGCTTTGTCCCAGATCCTTTACCCTCCATCCTATTTTCCGCAGTTGCCTTTAGATTACCAAATAGATGCATTGCCCCTTCTTACATCGCCTTCTTTACATAACCGAAGGTTATGTATGCGATGTATGGCAATCGATTGCCCCGGAGGGGCAATGCATCAATCGCCTCCGGCGATTGATCGATTTAAAGCTTCGCTTTAAATGCATCAAAAACAAAGTTTTTGATCGATTAAAAACCGCAGGTTTTTAATGCATTGCCCCTAAGTTTTGCGAAGCAAAACAAAGTTTTGCAAAGGCAAAACCTTTTAACATCGCCTTTACCTTCGGTTATGTACGCGATGTCAGGGCAATGCATTGCCATACATCGCATACATAACCTTCGGTTATGTAAAGAAGGTGATGTAAGAAGGTTTTGCCTTTGCAAAACTTGGTTTTTAAGTTTTGCTCCGCAAAACTTAGGGCAATCGATTGCCCTCTTTTAACATCGCCTTTGGCGATGTCAGGGCAATGCAAAGGCAAAACCTTTGGGGTGATGCCCTCAACTGAAGCGGCTAAAATAGCTACCGCAGAACGCCTCTATTTATCTATTTATCTATGGAAGAATGTAGGGCTTACCCTGTCTTAAATATAGTACTAATTTTAGATTCCAGTGGGGATAAACACCGTCAGAATGAACATTACGCCGTGGCTTTAGCTCGTGTTAACCACCATGTCTCCACTAAGACGATTCTTGTCTTCATTATGGAATCTGAGATCAGTCTGTAACTTTCTTAGGCAAAATATAGCCAGACTGTATGACTTTCGATGCACTGAACTCCCCTTCTGCTCTCTAAACACTGGCATCTTTAGGTTCCTAGTAAGGCGGTAAACCTCTCCTAAAAATTTGTCCTCCGCTCTAGACGGCTCCTCACGGAATCCGCCATAGGAGTAATCCATATGTAGGCGCATACAAAACAATGATAGCTTACGATAAATACAGACCATAAACCACCAACACAGAAGGATGTATAAAATACATACTCCCATGAGTACCGACGTGTAAGGGTTTATATAGATAGAGTAATTGCCTGAGCAGTTATCCTAAAAATCGATGCAATGGCATAGCAAGTAACGAACACTGCTGTGCACGGGTCGATACCTGTATTACTATAAATAGATGTCACACAAAATTCGGCTACTAACTAAAAGTTAATACCCAGAATGTGTGCAACTACAGGTCGCGCCGAACCAATCATAAACTTTGCTCATAAAAAATAGTTCCTTATAAAAAATATAATCACAATTAGGCTTAATTTTTTTTTTTTTTTTAGTTTATTGAAATAAAAGAAAAAAATTTTGTTTTGCGGAGCAAAACTTGGTTGCTTCTATTTTTTAAAAAAATAGAAGCATTGCCTCCTACGGAGGCAATCGATTTAAAGCTTCGCTTTAAATGCATTTAAAGCTTCGCTTTAAATGCATCAAAAACAAAGTTTTTGATCGATTGCCATACATCGCATACATAACCTTCGGTTATGTAACCACGGCGATGTAAGAAGGGGCAATGCATTGCCCGTATCTTTTGCTCCGGGGGCAATCGAAAGGCAAAACCTTCTCTAAGATAGCATAGCCTTCTCTAAGATAGCATAGCCTTCTTACATCGCTTACATAACCTTCGGTTATGTACGCGATGTTACTTTGTCACTTTGTCAGGCAATGCATAGATACTAAACAAAGTTTTATTCCGTAAAACCTTCTTATAAGTAAGAAAGCAGTTTTTGTTTCTATTTTTGTTTTGGTTTTTTTTTTAAGTGAACCTTTTTTATTAATTTACGATAATAGTATTCTGTGTTTTTTTTTACAAAGCTTTAGAATTAAAAAACTAAAACTATATAACTTTTAATATAAAAATTAAATTAAATAGAGTATTTTTATTATATCTTATACTTTTATTTTTTGTTACTTAAAAATATTTAAATAATTCGTAAAAATTTACCGAAAAGCTTTCACCCTTCGTAACATTTAATTCCAAAAAAGATGGGTTTTGCAGAGCAAGTATCTATGCATTGCCATACATCGCCTTTTAAGGGATACGCTTATCCCTTATGTAAGAAGGGGCAATGCATAGATACTTGCTCTGCAAAACCTCTTTGCACTTATTTTAAAAAACCAACCTTCTTGGACTTGCTTTGCAAAACTTAGAAACGTATTAAAAAAAAATTGTAGTTCATATCTTTTCTTTATGTAATCTTTATGCGAGCTCTCTATACATTAGTGACATGCATTTAAAGTAAAGCTTTAAATCGATTGCTAAGTTTAGTATCCTAAGAAGGTTTTACGGAAAAGCTTTACTAAACTTAGGAGACTTCCCCTTAAAAGAGACTAAAACCAAGTTTAGTATCTCTTAAGTAAGGGATACACAAAACCTTCTTCAGTAAGGGATACGCAAAACCTTCTTCTCTGCAGCTAATTTTTTTTGTGTCTGCAGCTAATTTTTTTTATTTCTTTTACTTCGGATTTATGACAATGTGACAAAAAAAAAAGAATTTTTTTTTCTAAGTTTTGCATTGCCTAACAAAGAGACTTCTTAACATCGCGTACATAACCTTCGGTTATGTAAGCGATGTAAGAAGGCTATGCTATCTTAGAGAAGGCGATGTCAGGCAATGCATTTAAAGCAAAGCTTTAAATCGATTGCCCCCAAAGGGGGCAATGCATTGCCTCCGTAGGAGGCAATCGATTGCCTTCGGTTATATATTATATAACCGAAGGCAATCGATTACCCCTACGGGGTAATGCATTGCCCTGACATCGCGTACATAACCGAAGGTAAAGGCGATGTTAAAAGGGGGCAATCGATTGCCCTAAGTTTAGTATCCTAAGTTTTGCGAAAAAGAGATAATAAACTTTGTTTTGCGAAGAAGAGATAATAAACTTTGTTGGTTTTTAAAAACTTAGGCAAAACTTAGGATAATAAACTTTGTTTGAATCCGTAAAACTTAGGCTTTTAAGGTTTTGCAACCACGGGATAGGTTGGTTTTTTACAAAAAAAAACTTAGGCAAAACTTAGGAAAAGAGCAGTATGCTTTGCCTCTAATAGCAATTAGCAATTAGCAATTAGCAATTAGCAATTAAAATCCTTTGGATTTTAACAAGCTTTGCTGCGCATAGGCAATCGATTGCCCCCAAAGCAAAAGATACGGGCAATGCAAAGGCAAAACCTTTGGGTTGATGCTTTGCACTTATAAAATCCTTTGGATTTTAATAAGCTTGGCTTGTTAAAATCCAAAGGATTTTAAAAGCATAAACAATCGATTGCCCGTATCTTTTGTAACATCTGTAACATCGCCATTTTTACATAACCTTCGGTTATGTACGCGATGTCAGGGCAATGCAATGCCCATACATCGCCGAAGGCGATGTAAGAAGGGGGCAATCGATTGCCCTCTTCGGGTTGGCTTTTGCAATGCAAAAAGGTCTTTGTAAGATTTTAACAATATCCTAAAAATAAGATTTGTCAATCTTTTATTTACGATCTATGTGATGTTGGAAGGCAATCTCCGTATGTTAACAGGAGAATCTATATATTTTATCTATTTTTTTACATTTATGGCCAAGAAAAGTATGATTGAGCGTGAAAAAAAACGCCAACATTTAGTTATTAAGTATGCAAAAAAACGAAACAATTTAAAACAAGAAATGAAAAATGCATCTTTTTTAGAAGAAAAACTAAATATTCATCGAAAATTACAACGTCTTCCTCGAAACAGTGCACCAGTTCGTCTTCATAATAGATGTTTAATTACAGGACGACCTAAAGGTTATTATCGTGATTTTGGGCTTTCTAGACACCTTTTACGTGAGATGGCTCATGATTGCCTTTTACCAGGTGTTACTAAGTCTAGTTGGTAATTATTGAAAAACACATATCTGAACAAAACTTTCTTAAAATGTTGTTAAATATTAGTTTTTTAATTGTTTTATTTTTCTTTAGTAAAAATTAATAAAAGTTAATATTTTTTTAACTATCTAACATTATTTCTGAAAAAAGTGTACATTACTTTGTCTTAGTTTGCTAATTAAATAAAAGAAATAAAAACCAAAAAAATCAAAAAAAAACCAAAGACTGCTAACATCGCCTTCTGACAAAGTGACACCACCTTCGGTTATGTTAGAAGGTGATGTCACTTTGTCAGAAGGCGATGTCATTTTGTCAGAAAAAAGATACGCGCAATTTAAAGTGAAACGTTTCTCAAAGAGATCTACGTTCTTTGAGTCTTTCCCGTACTTTTAGGTTTAACTTTTGTGTTTCACGGTATGCTTTATTAATTTTCAGGTACAAACTACGCACTGCCTGAATAGGCAGTATATTACGGCTATTGAAAAAGTAAAGATACAAAAGATCTTTCCAAGAGGACTGGACAAGCAAATCAAAGTTTCTATGAGAGATTTTAAGTGCTAGTGCAACTTTTTCCACATTTTGGTTTTTATCAAAATGTTTTGTTAAAGTTTCTTTGAAACTTTGAATTCCTTGGTATCTTAGACCATCACTTAAACTTTTTTTTTAATCATCAGAATAAAGATCCTCGATTTGAAAAGGCACAGCCGGTTTTTTTACTGGGAATTTATTTATAAGTAATTTAACATTCTCTTTCTCCCTATGCTTTTTTATGGATTTTTTTAAGCGTTTAATTCCAGCCCGTTGTTTTTTCAATTGTTTTAAAATTTCTTTATTCCCTTTTGAATTATTAACGGGATTTTAAATTTTAGAGTTTATTAAGACCAATTTACGGTCTAACTTTTTCTCATAAACGATAAGAACTTTTTCTGATATTTCTAAATTTTTTAGCCGATTTAAAGCTTGAACGAAATAAAGAAAGTTTTTTGGTATAACCGTTTCTAATTTTTTAAAAACAGTCTTAACATGTTTATCCAGTTCGTTAGAACTTAGAAAACCTTTTTCTTTAATTAATTTTTCAAGATTTTCAAAGTTTAGAATAAAATTAGAAAAAAATAATTTTGCTATACTAAAACCTAACTCGAAACCCCGTCTATAATCCTTTTTTGTTGAACTTAATGTGTAATCGTTTTCATGATTTTCCATTTGTAAAAAAATTCCTTATATCAAATATAAAAAAATATAACATGTATCTTTGATTTGTCTGACAAAGAAGGTTTTGCGGAGCAAAACTTGGTTTTGCGGAGCAAAACTTAGGATACAACATCGCGTACATAACCGAAGGTTATGTAACCACTAACATCGGTTTAGTTCATGTTAGACAAGTATTTGTTAAATTTTTTTTTGTTTCAGCAACTTAAAAAAAAACCAACTAAGTTTAGTAAAGCTTCTCCCTTCGGGAAACAATTGTTGCGCTTCGCGCAACCATGGTTTCCCGAAGGGAGAAGCTTTACTAAACTAATAATATAAATTAAAAAATAAAAAAAAAAAAAGTCAAAAATTGTTAAAAATTGTGAATATAATTAAAAAAAAAAAACCCTAGAATAATAATTAAACAATTTCTTCTTTTTCGATATATAAAAAAAGAGAAGCCATTGCAATTGCTGGAAAAACAAGACCGACAAGTGGGACTAAAATAGAAGGTAAATAAGAAGCAGCCATAATTTAAGAATCCTTTTTAAAGTTTTTTATTTAGTAAAATATAAAAATTGCAACCTTTTTATGAAAAAAAATTTGAAACAAAAACTTTATTTGCCTCCTGTACATAAATGTAAAGGTTTTGAAACGTAAAAGAAGCAAAAGCAAGTATCTATGCATTGCCTTCGGTTATGTAAAGAAGGCAATCGATTGCCTATGCTTTTAAAATCCTTTGGATTTTAATAAGCAAGGGATAATGGCTGCGCATAGGATACTTGCTCTGCAAAACCTTTGGAGGCAACCCGTAGGGGGTAATCGATTTAAAGCTTCGCTTT
>JAABUK010007195.1_pt1 | contig 16175 bp, 21 predicted proteins | sample 5559141 | NCBI WGS metagenome assembly JAABUK01 (sample SAMN10711869, study PRJNA513367) | rock metagenome | isolation source: Antarctica rocks | place: Antarctica: Victoria Land, Pudding Butte nord | collected 2016-01-03
CAAAAGCAAATCCCTAACCCAAAGGCCACATCTGCACATGAAAAGCAGAGCAATCATCATGATCAACATCGTGTATCGGCATCGTGTGATAACAGAAGCAAGATAATCAGTTGGAAAAGGCGCCCATGAGCCCAGAAGCCGAAGCTGTGGGGCACAATCATGAAACTGACAATGACACAAGACTATGTCCACTGCATAAATCAGTGCGTAATGTGGAAACTTGCAGAGCTCAGAACATTGCAGCAACTTCACTGCTCAGGCAATAATCATCTTCATTGCAGTACACGTGTGCATAATACACATCAAACACTGGGTGACACACTGAGCTGGACTGTACCAGCTGGATAAAAAGTTGACACAGAAGCACAAAGCATCATGTCATCACGACAGCACGATTGAGACCAAGAATGGTGCTGCTGGTGTTGACAATTGTCACTGATTGCTCACTAGTGCATGAAAATTGCTGAAGATGGAGGAGCTCTGCAAGGCACTGTTACTTCACACTTCCCCAAGTAACAACGTGAGGATCCTGTGTTAGGATTGTGTAAATGCACATTGCTGCAGGCGATTCACTCAGAACCTGCCAAGTCGACAGCAGCCTTGTTTGGTTTGGAGCAGCTGATAACCACAAAACTTAGCTCTGTGATGCATCTTGACAGCAGAATTGCATGCCATGCTGAGAGGTGCTCGGCGCTTGCGCCGTCGCTGATCTTGGACTGACCGCTCATTTGGCCTAAACATCAGTTCAGTCATTTCCAGGTCATGCTTTGCCAAGATGGGAGTGCCATCTAAAGCATTGTCTGGCCAGTCTACATATCTGCTCATAAAGTCAGGATACATGGCCTGTGTCTCCGGACCGCACCAGTCCAGGTCCAAGAACCGAACAGAGTATGTGCCATCAGACTCTGGCCTGCAGCATGACACATACCTTGTGGACAACACATGTGGACCAGCATAGAAGTGCAATCGGCTGCTCAAGGACAAAGTTGAAACAGACAGACGGTGAGATTGGCTGCTTAAAAACCAGCCAAAGACGCAGTTGTTTCAAGTGCTCAGCTGCAACTGCTCAATTCAGGTGTTTATAACACTTTGCAGCATATATGCTTGACACGTGGCCAACAAGGAATCACAGCTGAGAAGCACCATCAGACTTTGCTTGGGCAAATGCTGATGCGGCAGAGCTTCATCGAGTGCTATGCAATCATGCCAGACAGTTGTAAACCGTGTCAGGTCACTTGGTGGGCCTGGAGTATTTTGATGCACTTGACTGTTGTTGACAAACCCCACACTGCACAACCGGCTATCTCAATGCATACAGTGTACCAGATTATAAAGGGTATGACGATCGACAACAACTGAGATAGGAGAAATGAAGCTATTACCTGAACATGACATTGGGCCTTCGGATGTCCCCATGTCGGTAGTCATTGATGGCATGCAACTCCTGCACAGCTAGTTTGACAGCTTCCTCCAGTTTGGGATCTGCAAACTGAGCCGATGTTGCTTGCTCCAGGTTTATCCAAGGGTCTGTGAGCAGCTGCATGTCCACCTGCATGGGCAGACAAACAGCATTGTGAGCATATGTCTGGTGTCAGGAGGAACACAGAAGCTGGCAGCTGGTATTTGAGCAAGTTGGTAAATGCGCGGTCGCTGCGTATGCACATTATTGCTGCTGGCAATTCCCAGAGAAGTCACAGAAGGCGCCATTTGCCCTGTTGCTGCAGCCTTGCACAGAGGCTACAAGCATTGGTGTTTCAAGCAAGGCTTTGTACCTGCGTGAAGCCACCAGGCATAGGATATACACCCAACAACTCAGGTGCCAAGTGCCTCTTTGCACACTCCACACGGACCTGCTGTGAATACGGAAGTTGTGTGAACTTCACAACAGCTGGTTGTTGCTGTGGCAGCGCCGTGACATCGTAAACCTCCTTACAACCAGGGGTGTCTCGTTTTGTGACTCGCGCATACCTGCATAAGAAGCAGACCCTTTATGTGCACGTCAAAAAACATATTGGCACAGTTGCAATGAAAGACCAGCCAAGTGTGCATGCTTCCAAGGATGTAGGAAGCCAATGCAAGGCTCTCAAATCTTTGCTGAGACGGACAAAATATGAGGCCAACATACATGGAACATGAAGCAAAAAGTCCATGTCAGTTTACAGGGAACAAGGGTCTGCATGAAAGAAAATCAACACATTCAAGAAGCCTGATGTTTTGTACCATTTGCACACCCTGTTGTCTATCAGCAAAGGGCGTGCTGTATGCTGGCTGCTGTCAACAGTGAGAAAAAACAGAGGCAAACAAGGAGTGAATGCACACACCTCAACGTGTCACGCAACGGGTACGGTACCCCCCTTGTCAGCATGTCAGAGCGCTGCAATGGATCCTGTTGCTCCTTTAGGAGCTGCATCTCAGAGTAAAGCTTGTTGGTACCCAGCGCCAGACTCTTCAGCACGCGCGCTGTACCTCTGACTTCTTCATAATCAGCATGCATGAGATCGTTGTAGTGGATTGCATGGGTCAGAGGCTGCGCACATACTCTGTCGGTGACAAACAAGGCATACACCCTGCACACAAGATTCATAAGAGTCAAAGAACGTTCCTCTGTTGTATCAATGCCCAATCAGCATTATGCAGCCATGAACGCTTGCTCAGTGCCTTCCCCAAGCTTTCAGTACTTTGCACATGTACAAGAAAGAGGCTCTTCCCAAGCTTCCAGCACTTTGCAAAATTGGGTGGGAAAGAGCCCAGACCAAGGGAACCTTTTAATAGCCAGCTTGCAATTGCTTACTTGAGCATGTCGCCTACAACAATCACACCAAAGCATGGCATGTTTGTCAACTTGAAATGCTTCTGCTCAACCCTGTTTTGCAGCATCATGCTGAAGTTTCGCAGAAGCTCCATTGAAGGGTCAGACTGGCCACCTGTCTCCCACCCCTCCTTTCCTGCGTACATGACACACAACATGTCTCAAAAAATTGTGGAGCACGTGTCTTGTTCACTTGACTGTTATAGGTCGTTGTGGTTCAAGCCCTGCAAACTTGAGGAGATGAAGCAAAACAAGGCTCGAGGGAGACTATGCATTAAGTCACAGGCAGGCTATTGAGTGCAAAATGTACCCAACAGCCAACGCAAGCTCCACAAGAGATCCTGACCTTCAAGCAGCATGACCTCGGTCAGCTTGTTGAGCAAGTTGTCCATCACAGGGATACTGCCGTCATTGATCCCTTCTGCATCCTGCACATGCAATCAAGAATTATAATTGAGGCGTCAAGGTGCGTTGTATGCAATCACGCCACAACATGCCATGATCAAACCTGTGTGGGTGGTGAGGTGTCCAACCTGAGCTTGACGTCCGTAGCTGCATAGTGCCCTAGTAAATCGCTCAAGAATCTTCTGACTCTTGCCATCCGCTCAGCTTCAGAGCTGCCTCTAGCTGGCAGAACGGACTCCTCAGAAGTGCTGGCGGATGGCAGTTGGCTCGCCTTGCTATGGGCACGACCAATCAGATTCTTTTGTGATTGTGCTTCAAGGTCTTGCAGATGCATTTGCTGCTTCTTGCCCATCTTGGACTTGGGAATAGGAGTGCGATAGCTGAAGGACATCATCACATTGAAGTCAGTGACATTTTGGGTGATCCAGGGGTCCAGGCGTATATGCCGACAGTTATCCCGAAACTCACCAAAGGTCTCATGTATCAAGGCAGCTGGGGGCCCCTGCAATGTAACAGGGATTCAGCTAGGGAGTTTTGCAAGCAAAGGTTACTGACGGAAAAGGCAATATACTGATTCTCAGATTGCACTTGGGGTGGCACTTGAGGTGCATGGACATCTACCTTGGCTGTGGAGGGCCGATAACAACTCATTAGCTGGATGTTATTGTTTTGATACATATGGAACACTCCGTCCCAAAAACGTTTGCACTTGGCAAACGTTTGAGGTTGGCAACCATGTTTGCAATTGCCGGGTCAGAGGATATTGATGGTCCCAGCGTACCTGCATGCAAGGCAGCGCAAAGGAAATGAGCGTTGGCAAAGCAATGTAAGGACTAAATCAGATATGGGCACCTTGAGTTGGTGCTGTATCTGCAATTAGAGCATTGGCATCAGCAACACATATGTATCGAGTCTGTTAGAAATAGAAAGTTATGCAGTGCAGCAACCTTGGCAGGTGCACACTGAAATCAACAGCAACCCTCAAGCCAAAGACAAGACTGAAAAGCTGCATTCAGGATGCATTGCGGAAATTTTCAACCTGATGGCAAACCTGGCAAAAGCGTGCGTTATCTCTTCAGACTGATACACATCATGTGCCACCCAAGCTAAGTATGCACCAAAGTCAGCAGCAAATGCTCAAGCCACAATCGAGGCTTAGAGGTTGCATTGACTGTTCTCAGATTCTTTATGAGAATGCAGGCAGGCTGATTATGCCTCAAGCCACGGACAAAGCAGAGAATTTGTGCTGATTCTGCTGTGCTGCTGTGTGCTAATGCCTTCTAGACATGCTGTGTGCTAATGCCTTGTAGACATGCTGTGAGATCAACAGCAAACCCTCGCGCCACAGGAGAGGCTGAGAGGCTGCATTCACTCTGCTAAGCTTTGTGCAGGTGCAGGCAAGCTTGACATGCCTCAAGTCCAAAACAAAATTCTAAGTCATAGATGAGGCTGTGAGACTGCTCAACAGCTTGTCTGCTAAACCTTTTTGATCAGCGTGCCTAAATCCAACAGGGCAGTTTGTCACGAAGTTGAAATAGATGATGTACCTGTTGATTCAGCCGGAGTAAAGTAGTAGACACCAGCTGAAAGCTCAGTACCATCCTCTGCTAGGTCCATGCCATTGGCATCCTGCAATGTGCCTTCTTGGCACTTTGCTCTGACTTTGCAGGTCTTGAAAACCTGAGCTGCCAGAGTGGCATCCTTCATATAGCACACCAGCTCGTCTGTACCCTGCAGCTTTACTACCACGTGCAGCAGAGGATCAGCTGCCATTCCTGCGTTCAGCCACAGACATTGTATACACACACTACGAGACTGTATAGAAAATCAAGGTTGCTGGTATATTGCACACCAATAACACAGCAGATCCTAAACAAACTTAGCCAGTCGCTGTGAGAGGCCGCACGACTAGCTGCACACCTGTACTGCCATAAAAACTTGTAATGTGTCCACCTGCTGCTGGAAGTGCTTGCTCTGACTGTGCTGGGCGAAATTTGTGCACCCCTTTGTTGAAGCGCACTTCCAGGCTCAATTCTGTGCGCAGCCTTCTGAAGTCGGCACCGAAGCAAGAGCAGCTGGACGTGAGCGGGCCGACTGAAAGCCCTGCAAGGCGGACCAGACGATCCGGTGCTTGAAGACCATCTGCATCCAGATTGAGCATGCACTGAGTGTGATCAGTCTATTTTTCTCAATGCATTGAGAGCAGTCTTGAAATTGTGCATCATTTCAAACTGTCTCTGGTTTGCACTCTGTGTCAGCATGCTGTTTCATCAATTGTCATGAGTACTGAGTGTGTGATTTATCACTGACATGCAGACCCAGCTGACTCTGGACATTGGTAAGAGCAGTGCCAATCGGTTTTGCATCCACTACTGCAGGGGCACCAACTCCAATGAGAGCATCATCAGGAGCATTGAGCGTGTGCTGCCCACTTCTGGCAAGGCACCCTACATCAGCACCATCATCAGAATGTATATGGGTTCACACAACCTTTGCGGCGGGGATTGGCCCCACGTTGGCTGCTGGAGTCCCCTCCTTACCCATCAGGTCTGGTGCCTGTGTCGCTTCTGCAGATATACTTGAGGCTGCAGCACTGTTTTGCTGTGCAGCTTTATGTGCCCAATTGACAACATCAGACCATTTATGTGACATGCATCAAGCCCATGTCAGGCCTTTGAGTTTTGCTGACCCCTCCGGCCACTGTCTGCATCAAGGCCTACTGGCAAGCTGTGCCTGCTGTTGCAGTCAAGAAGCTATGCCCTTGCAGATTAGCAAACCAAACAATTCTGAGCTGCTCTGTAGGTGGCCACAGCAGAGAGAGGGGTGCTGGCAGGGGGGGCGGGGGGGTAACAGCTGTTCTTCATGATGGACATGCCAAAGGAGGTTTTTATTGCTGATGATCCATTGGAGCAGCCTAGATGCCTGCCCTACATAGCGTTGCGAGCAAGAACAGCTTTGCAAGGTCTTGGACAACCTGATATACCTGGAGGGTGAACAGCACATCCCAGAAAGTGTCCTCATCAGTCAGCTCAGAAGTTGGCAAGGTACAATGCCATGCCATGCAGTCATGCAGAAGACTGTATGCTCCAGCAAGTACACTGTATAACTGCAAACACAATCCTGCTGTACTTTGGTGGCGTGTTGGTCTCCTTGTTGTATGCATATGCTTAATTCTGATACAAACTCCAAGCTTTTGTCACTTGGAGCATCAGTTCATGGCTTATGCAATATGTATATATATATGTATATATATATCAGTATGGAAGGCAGTGTGGTCAAAGTATACCCTGGAGCCTTTGTGTTTTGTACAACACTGGCTGATGCTGCCAGCTGGCATCAGGAGACCAAGCAATGCTGAGATGAAAGCTGTGGCTGACTTGAGACTGGGTGATGGTACTGCACTTGGTAGTGTCAAGGGTCTTCAGTCCCTTGGTAAGCATTCTGCACTGATTTTGTGGTTACTCTGATGCTGCCGCTATGGTCATATTCAGACTAACCATGGTTTCAATGTGTCAGCAGGCATAACAGATGATGCTGCAAACCTGAGGGCTGACATGTACAACTACATGGGTGACCACCCAGACAGGTGGCCAGTGCGATACAGTGTTGCAGCAGACCTAGGCATGAAGGCCAGGCTGTTAGGTACATTCATCAATGTTCAAGTACAAAATGATGCTTTCACACAAATAAGAGCATAAGACAGTTTTGCTGGATTCTGAGCGCAGGCACACTGACACAGCAGGGTCTGCAGAGTGCTCCTGGAGTGCTGCCCAGTGCATCTGGGGGCAGAGGTGAGCCTTTGCTTTGCTGCTGGGTTCAGTGCTTCTGACAACACTTGTGTGCTGTCTGCGTCAGCTGCTTTTATTGGTCTTGAGTTCAAGCCTCAGTGGTAACATGCTGATTTCTCGGGCTTCCGTGTTGGATAGTGGGCAGAGGTTTTCTGCCTCGCAATGGTGTCTATGGCACTCGGCCTGTCAGCGCACACCCCTTGGGTGCAATTAGTGTCTCATGTTAGTGCATGTTGGCTCACAGGACTATGGTTTAGGCACATCTAGTAGGTACCTGGCAAGAACGATTAGCTGGAACGCCTGTAAATCATTATTATTGCTATTATTATTGGCCTTGCAGGGCAGCTGCAGAATGGTGCTGGGACACTCAGCATGCTGCCCAGTGCATCTGGGGGCAGAGGTGAGCCTTTGCTGCAGGCTTCAGTGCTCCTGACAACACGCGTGTACTGTCTGCCTCAGCTGCTTTTATTGCTGACATGCATCATTGGCAGCTGACACTAGCTGTCTGTGCAATGTCAGGTATCTGTGTGCAAGCAACAGCTTTGCTGTCTGCAGGGTCATTCCCTGTGATTGGTGTTCGTTAGGAACAAGTGCAGTCGTTACATCGAGAGCTTATTGTATAGCAAGTTGGTAGGTCAAGGAGCACAGGAGCTTAGTAAGTACTGTCATACAATGACGTCCATTGCATGATATGCAGAGTGGGAATCTGCCTCAGTCATTGAGGATCGGATGCTTGTATTTAGATTTCTCTGGACGCTTCTCGCACGTGTTGACATGTGTATGTATGGTAATGCTTGTCATAATACAGTTCGCAGTTCATAATACGATTCGCAGACATTTGCCCTGCACAAGCTCCGCAAATCACAAGCTGGCTTTGATCTGTCACGCCTACAACAACATCATGCACTCGTTCAGGAGTAAGGCCCAAGTACACATCCGGGCTGATCGCAAGCACTCAGCTGTGCGTGCAACAATCGCTCCAAGCAGACCACAACAGGCGACCGCCAAGAAGGCTCCTTCTGTCAATGCAAGGGTGCAATACGTACAGCCACCGCCCAAAAGCGAAGAGTTGTTTACGTATGTGTACGAGAAGCCAGAAAACGTTGACCGGATTAGCAATTTGGAGCACGTCGACACAGAGGTGCCTTTCACTGACTTGCGCACTATCGAAGACCAGAGCGGAGAGTTCACTCTTGAAAGGAATGGTTTCCAGCTGGAGGAACTTCATGTCCCTTCCGACATTGACTGGGACGACGACGACGACGTAAGCTCGCTGTGCAACCCTCGACGTTCTCCAGCAAGTTCTGCCCCCACGATTTACCCCCACATCTTGTTGTTCGAGCATTGCCATCTATTACAATATCGACCTTACCACTCTATTCACACGAGACAGCTGACGAATGAGGCGCATGCAGGTCAAGGCCAGATACCACCCTGAAGTACAAGAATTACTGAAGCGCACTGCAGGAGCCAGCAGGGTGCACATCTTTGACCACACAATCCGCAAAGGTTCTGCCAAGTGAGTTCTTCAGCACTGCTTCTGATCCAGTCACATTTTGCGTATCTGCTGTTTTGTGATGGTCATCATCTTTTGCATGAACGTCTGCCCTGACGTGTTGACCAGCCTACCTGATGTTTGACAAGACGCTGACCACTTCATACACTCTCATTATACACTTGAGAGATAGTGGAGCAGTGCATCTCTGTGCAGCCTGTGCCTATGCCTGTGTAGCCTGTAGCTGATGTACATGTAACGGTAATGCAGATCAGCAGAGGGCGAGCAGAAGGATCCTGACGCCAAGGGGCAGCCTGTCAGCCGTGTGCATGTGGACTACACAGTCAAGAGTGGACCTGAAAGGCTGCAAGCTGTGCTTCCTGATGAGGCTGAGAGGCTCATGAAGACCCCCTTTGCAGTCATTCAGGTCAGTTTCAGCACCTGGGCAGCCTGGTATGATACTTGGCTTCTCATTAAATTGATGCCGAAAGGTGTACTCTTCTCCATTTTGCTTTCACCTTCAACTGCAACAAGCCAAAGCAGCCCCCTGACATCCAAACGCCTGCTATTAGATTTTTGGCGTTTGCAGGCATCTGCATTCCACACGCATTCCATAAGATGTGCAGTTCTGTATTTCTGTATCGTAAACAGCTGCCGTCACAGCTCTGTCAGGATTGCATCTCATGCATCTCCCTGCACCCTCAGGCATGTTATATGAGCTTCTGACCATGCACAAACCTCAGGTTGCAATTGAGTTTGAACAAGCTGCTGTTTAAGGCCACATCTGGGTCCATACAAATGCATATCTCATTTTCATGACAGCCATCTACACTGTGTTGTGTTCATGACAACATGCTGTGCTCAACAATCATCCTCTGCATTACGCTACAGCTCACAAGTCTGTCAGTCTGACCAGCTTGCAGGCATCAGTGCTGATGTCAGTAGTGTGTCAATGTCAGCACTGTACACATGCCTGATCTCTTTCTGAGACGGCTTTCCTCAGTATACTGACCAAGACACATTCATGCTCCTATATCTGACCTGATTGGGCACAAGTGCACAACCATTCGTGCAAAGCCAGCCAAACAAGCCGTTGCCCAATAGCGTGTACTGTGGCCATCACTTGGCCGCTCTCTCGTTTTGATGACAGGCCGCACACTGACACAGGTGTGGCGACCTTTGAGGGGACCTGTTGATGACTCACCCTTGGGCATGATTGATGCTGCGTCTGTAGCCAAGGAAGACTTGCTACCATATGCCATACATTTCCCAGGGCGGACTGGCTACAACTACGCAGTCAGTTACAACCCAGAGCACAGGCAAGTTTCCCCTTGCATGGAGCTACAACCACCAGGCCAGCTCTATGCTAATTGGTCATGGTTGACGATCTAGAAAATTCTGACTTTCACAAAGCTTTCATGTCAGGCTGCACTGCTCAACTGTTGGTATGCCTGGCATGCTGCTACGATTGCTGACAAGCTATTGCTGGTTCTCTTCAGGTGGTACTATGCCAAGGGCATTGATACAGATGAGGCATATGTCTTTGTCTGCTATGATTCAAGGGATGGCAGGGCCAGATTCACCCCCCACACCGGCTTCAAAGACCCCACGACCTCCCCTGATGCTCTCCCCAGACAAAGCATTGAGATCAGGGCATATGTTTTCTGGGAAAATGAGCCAGAGCAAGATATTGCAAGGCTGCTGTGATCTGTCCTGTGTGTGAATTGCTTAGAGTAGGGGTTTTCAGTGCAAAGTGTAGAGAGTTGTTTGTTGTCAAGTGAAGCTCAAGCATATGTTGTGTTCTGCAGCACCTCATGTGCTGCAGAGTTGTATTTGTATACAGGGATACAGATTGAGTGTGTTGGCCAGTGGCTGCATTACCTAAGCCGCTGTAGTGCTGCTGTTTTATTCATTTCATTGCAAAATGTTGTGCTTACTGGGTATGATCACAATAGTGAACAAGCAGTACAAGGCTGTAAAATAATGTTCACACTGCCATATACTCAAAACTAGTGTGGCATGCAAAAAATTACATCTGCACGAAGTTGATGTTTGTGGGTGCTGGCATAGCGTGACGGCCGTGCCGTTGCAGAACCATTGCACGACCCTGCACGTGCCTGTTGCCTTTCCTGCTTATGTCAGCTTGTCTCAGTTGGCATTGCTCATACTTGCCGCGATCTACATGTTCATCACAAAGCCATGTCACCAGCCTCGCTACCGGTAGGGTTGTATACAAACCCTAAGCCGCTTGCCTCGGAGCTGGCTTGGAAGCTGACGGACGTGGAAGGTTAAGTTTCGCATGACAATATCCATTTTTGCCTCACGTCAGGCACATCAACGGCATCAAACGCGCCTTTCTGCGTCTTGTACATGAGTATAGTGCTGATCTAGATCACCGAAGCAAGCGTTCAGTTGCACCGCCATCGCCACACAGCAGAACGTGACAATGGACAATAAAGACACTGCGCAAGGGCCCTCTGAGCCGGTTGTTGGCATCCCTATTGATCAGAACGGCAGCATAAATAATTTACCAGTCATCAGCGAAGGATTTTGCGTGCCACACGACGTGGTATTCGTTTTGCAGTCCAACATTAACCCTCGCAGCACCGAGATCTACAGTGTCACTGACAGCGCTGGGGCACCACAGTTTAGGTCAGTTTGCTCGTGTTGATCTGAATTTGCCACAGTTATGGCTCATGCAATGTCGGAAGCAGATGTAGTTTCGGGCAGTTTGCAGACAGACACACTGATCACTTACAGCTTTTGCAGGGTATTTGCTGTGAATGATAGCGGTAGCAAGATGCACATTGTTGACAGAGAGGGGCGTGTCATCTTGACATTGAAAAGCAAGTTCTTTAGTGCACACAACAAATGGTATATTTACTCTGGTAGCAGCACAAACAAGGAAGACAAGATTGCCACCGTCAAGCCTCAATCAGGCACAGTGACAGCAGAGGTATCATCCATGCCCTGGAAACTTTTGCTGTGCTGCATTTTGCCAACTTAATTGCAGCTTATTATCTATTGTCAAACCAGCAGCAGGTTATGTCAGTCATGTCTGTTTTCATTCTGTGATGCGTGTATGCAGGTGTTCCTAAAGGGCAGAGCTAAAAGACATCCAGATGCGGTTGGTCACCGCAACAAGAAAGCAAAGGCTGTTGCAGACTTCCTCATGGAAGGCAACCGCACAGTCACATATGGCAAGATCTCACATCAGGCATGAATTCTTACTCTTTCTCCTTGAGCTTCACTGCTCTATCCTGGTTCTGCAGCCTTTGCCTCATGTTTTTCTCACAAACTGCTTTCCAGTCATATGCACCACTGTTCCTGCATGCCTCCTGTTACATGCACAGCGCGCTGCTTTTCATACCTTGCACGAAAGTGCATACAACATCATGTGACTCACACAGTGACTGATCAGGGACCAGTGATGTTGTTTGCAACATCCCACATCCCCTTTGACTGCTGCAGGAAGATGGATACTCAAGACCTGTGGCTGAGCTGAACAAGATCAACCACCAAATACAGCAAGGGCAGCCAATCCCAAATCACATAGATGCATACTCTTTGCATACTTTGCCAGGCATCGACTCAGTCTTTATGCTGGCGGTTACTGTAGCTTTGGATGAGTCACTGTTCAGCCCCCAACAGATGCAGCCTTATGGACCCTACAACCGGTATGGGTATGGGGGGTATGGATATGGAGGGTTTGGTTATGGTGCTCCATTGTTGTTGGGTGCTGGTTTGCTCGCCACTCCATTCCTGTTAGGTGGTTTTTGGTGATTCTGCTTCTTGCTGTTGACCGTGCGACCTTGTGCAGTAAACTGGACAGGCCAATACTCTCCAAAGTTTCTGGGGGCCTAGTTTGAACCCTTCTTTTGGGGAAGCATTCTTCCTGCTGCTGTTTTTGTCCAGCTTTGGGCTGCTTTTGTGGTGACTCTTCTGGTAGTGATGCTTTGTTTGTAGCAGATGCATCACTTGTAAGCGTATGCAGGATGTGTAGGCTGTATACTGTCTGGTGTGTTGATTCATTTGTATGACGGTGTTGATAGGTGTTGATGGTGTCCCAAATTTAGGTCCTAGACAATCCATGACATGCCTGGTTGAGGGACATGCGCACTGGAGGTCGAATAGGGAGGTTTGAGGCAGCTTCGTATTTGATCTGTGCTGAAACAATACTTGATTAATTGCATTGACATAACTTGCCTTGTATGTTTGAGACTGTAAGTACAGCCTTTATAAATGTATACAGCAACATGACGTGAACGTCACAATATCACAACGTTGTGATAGCTGCAAGATGCCATCGTCTTTCACTCCTTGCTCGCACCTTAGCCATGACTAGGCTATATTGCGATCAGACTTGTTGGCTGGCTAAAGCATCGAAATCTCTTATTGAAGCAATGCCTTGCCCCCTCGGGGGGGGGGTCGGAATGACGGGGCGCTCGCTGGCCAGCAGGCTGGGCCGTGGCCTCTGACCGCAGGTGCCGAGCAGATGCACAGGTTCCACCAAGTCTAGTTTAGTCCACGAGGCAGAAAGCATTGGTTTGTCAGCAAGTAGGCGCACGCTTGTCCTACTCACAAGGTGTTGTCAGACTTCTCGCGGGCGTCAGTCGACTGCACAGCCGACTCAGATCTGCTGCTGCCGGTCAAGAGCACCTCAGCTTTACTTCAGCGACAGCCAACCAAGCAGGAGTCTGCAATGACAGCCCACGACTTTCAAAAGAACGAGCAAGACCCGTCTGCGCCAGTTCTTGGCATTCCCGTCGACCAGAACAACCAAAAAAGCAGCATTAATTCCCTGCCAGTGATCGGCGAAGGGTTCTGCGTACCGCACGACGTGGTGTTTGTCCTGCAGTCGAATCTCAATCCTCGCAGCACCGAGATCTACAACATAATCGACAGTGCTGGAACACCACAGTTTAAGTGAGCCTAGTCGCAGCTGTTAAGGGCTGACGGCATGTCGCCAATCTATAGTTTGTCGTGGGTGGACTGAAACTTTTGTCTGTTCAGGGTGCATGCAGCTCATGGCAGCGGCAGCCAAATGGTCATCGTGAGCAACGAAGGACGTGTAATTTTGACATTGAAAAGCAAGAGCTTTAGTGTACACAACAAGTGGTATATCTTTTCTGGCGACAGCACTAACAAAGATGACAAGATTGCTACAGTGAAGCCTCATGAGAACTCAGAAAATGCTGAGGTAATTTCCATGCTGTTGACAGCTTTGTTTCTGAATGCTGTGATTGATGCTTGCTCAGCAGGCAATCAACCACACGCTCACAACCTATGCTTGCATGTGCACAGCATGAGTAGATAACCATTTTGTGAATCATGTGCTCATGCATCAAGCCACGGGTGTTTATTCTGCGCAGGTGTATTTGAAGGGTAAAGCAAGAAGACATACCAACACTGAGGAAACAGTGGCTAATGCAGATTTTGTGATGGACAGTAACAGCAGTGTTACATATGGCAAGATTACACACCAGGCAAGACAACGCTCTTCTTGCTGTAATTGCCATGGCAAGTCACGACTGTTTTTGATGTTTTGAATGCCTTCATGCTGGGCAAAACGTTGTTGATCACAGCCTGCTGATTGGCCTTCTTCATGGGGTTCAGAAACTTAAATAAAAGGGTCCAAATCTACAGATAATCCAGATAAGTAAATATGTTGTTCTGTTGCAGGAAGATGGCTACTCCAGGCCTGTAGCAGAGCTGAACAAGATCAAGCCCGACATCAAGCGTGGTCAACCTATCCCAACCAATATAGATGCGTACTCCCTGCACACCATGCCAGGCATTGATTCAGTCTTCATGTTGGCAGTCACTGTAGCTTTGGATGAGGCAATATTTGGTGTCCAAGCATATGGGTATGGCGGTGCTGGAAGCATGGGCTATGGTGGAATGGGTTATGGCGGAATGGGTTATGGTGGTTACGGTGGTGGACTGGGTTATGGGGGAATGGGTTATGGAGGAATGTTTGGTGGTCCAATGCTGTTGGGCGGTGGTCTGGGTCTGGGTGCTGGCATGATGATGGGTGGAATGGGGGGCTTCTGGTGATGTTTGGTGGCAAAACGGCACTCAAATTTAATCTCTATCAGGTAACATTGTAATATTGCCTTTGGCTTTTCATTGTGTCTTTGATCAGCCTGCTGGTTGTTGGACAGGTCTTTGTTTGTATAGTTTTCTGAACATTGATGACACTTGCACGCTTCAGCAGGAGCAAGGATGGATCTGTCAATTTGCCCAGTGTATGGCTTATATATGAATTTGAGCTGAACTGTTCAAGCATGTCATCATCACAGGCCTCATCAACCTGTGTTGATTGCATGCCTACATTCAAATTTGATACTGCATTGTAAAGTATGTGCTCATGCAAGACATCATTTGAAATGTTGTGGGTGCCAAATGTTACAATTTTGGTGTGAAAGTAGTAATTGGCATTTTGATTTTTGACAGCCTTTTGAGCACAGCTAGGTGCATACCGTAAGCACAAAGACGACATGTAAACATAGTATGGCAACGAATCACCCTCCTGCAGTCAAGAAGCAGTCGCTGAACACTCTGACATTCACGCAGCTGCATTGGAGTAGCATTACCATGTGTCTCACGTGCACGCTGAGAATCTGTGGCCAACATAACAACCAATGAAACTGCGAATGTGCAGCACATGCCGTCTCACATCCTGCCAGAGATGAGAGTTCATATGCATATCACAAGTGACATTGTCATGAATGTCAGGAACACGTTCCCGCTGATCTGTAGAGCCTGGCAGGAGTGCTTGGATTGTGCGGAGAGATGAGGGGTGATTGTGCTTGCACGTGTGCAAGGTTGTCATAGGTAGCACAATACGTTGATGTACTGAGATGCATCTTGGAGGCTAAACTTGTCGTGGGTGGTAGAGTGACCGACAATGAAAGCTGCTGCATGACATTTGTAGGCATCTGCTTCTGGCTGTTGGATCTGCTTCTGGCTGTTGGATCAACACTGACATTCCTGACAGCTGGCCACGACCAAAAGGACAACACATCTAGAGCTGATATTGGAGTGGTGACCCTTCACACAACGTCTACCAGAATTGAATTCAGTCGTGACTGCACAATGCTACAATTTCAGTGATGAGAAGCTGCCGGACACACAGTGCAGCTTTAACAAAACACGGGGCAGTCTATAAACAATGCTAACTTTATTGTATTTCAAGCAAGTGCCACTCCTCAAGTAAAGCATTGTCTCAAACTAGTAGTACCCTAAAGAAGAAGCATCAGCTAGCTCAGCCAGAAGCGCTGCAATTTCTGTGGAACCGTGGACGAAGAACCTGCAAACAAAGCACAACACTCAGTTTGCCTGGTGCCTCCACATGCTGACACAGAATAATTGCCACAAGCAAAAGCTTGTGTACAAAACCTTTGACTACAATCAGCCTGCACAGAGCTGATGCTGATAGCCATGCACATGCCAAAGTGATGCAGTCCTCACTACTACACACACAGCAAGCTGTGGCGCCTCATCAGAAGCTGCAGTGTTGCTGACACTCAATTGCAGTCATGCACAGGTAGGCCTGACATACCTCGCTTGCGATCTGTTGCGCCCCACAGTGCAGGTATACAAATGCTTGGGGGGTAGCTTCATGGGTAGGGGGGGTAGCTCAAGGGGGCGAGGCAGGCCGCTGCTGAAGGAACTA
>JAABUK010007196.1_pt1 | contig 16174 bp, 22 predicted proteins | sample 5559141 | NCBI WGS metagenome assembly JAABUK01 (sample SAMN10711869, study PRJNA513367) | rock metagenome | isolation source: Antarctica rocks | place: Antarctica: Victoria Land, Pudding Butte nord | collected 2016-01-03
GATTACTTTTTTCTACAAGAAAATAGCAACGGCGATGAGTGGCTTGGTGTCCTCTCTTCCCGTTGCTACTTTTGTTTACCGCCAGCAAAGGCAGTGGTTCGAGTGTTTCAATCCGTATTTTAACGGCTTCTTCGCTCAACTACAAGATGGGTTCATGTATCAGCCACAAGCACCCGGAAAATTATGGCTTAGTCTGACGGCGGCAGACGGTTTGAGAGTTTCATATATTGCTAGGATGCGATTTAACACGCCGCATCCGAAGGGAATGAACGACGGTAACGAAATTGCTTTCACCGCTTGTCAACTCAAGCGGGCTTTTCTCGGCAACGGGCTGGTAGTTGATCCAGCATAGGGCATCCGTCCGAGTCCACGCTTGCGCATAGCTTCGGGCTATGATTGAAAGTTAAGCGATACCATGCAGAGTATCGTCAAAGTATAAGTTACCGCCTCTTACCACAAACAATAGTTCGCGCCTTTGCTAATAGTCTCAAAACGGCTCATCTGCAACAGTGACTTTAATACGCACGCAGAAGGGAATGCCCTTAGTGTCTCAAATGGTAAACAAAGCAGCCACACCGCCCGCAAACGGCAGTAATGCGGCTCTCACAGCAGCAGCGAAGGCGAAGAAGCGAGGCAAGAAGTAATGTTCGTTCGATGGAAAAGGCGTAAGCGAGCCTTCAATCGTGGATGGGCTAATCAGGCCGGTTTGGAGAGCTATGGGGCATGGCAAGCCAAAAAAGACGGCGACTCGCTTGATGCTGTGCTCGTTCAAAGCGTGCGCGTAGGCTCAAGCATTCGTCAAAAGTTCGTTTGTCACCTTGCATCAATAAGTGAAAAGGACACAAGCGAGCTTAATGTGCTTTTGCGCGACGAGTTTTGGCAAAGGGTTACATTGAAGCTGGCTACGCTTAGTCTGGCCGATATTGAGCGAGTGGCAATAGAAGCAGCAATTAATAAAGTTGTTCCACGCCCTACTGATGAACAGGTAGCACAGCGCAAAGCGGAATGGGAAGCTTGGATAAAACCCCTTAGAGAAATATTTACGAAAAAGCAGACACAAGGGACGCGCGGGCGTAGTGCCGAGAATAGTGCAACCGGTTTCGCCAAACTAGGCACTACAAAGCAATCATAGAGTGAGTCCCGGCACACCTTACGAAAAAGGACACCACGCAATGAGCGAAGACCAGACGCGGCGCATGATGGATTTTATCGTCGAGCAGCAGGCCAAGAGCGAGCAGCGCATCAGCCGCCTTGAGCGTGTGATGAAGCTTGCTATCCGCGCCGGATTAAGAGAGCGCCGTGATACTCGCCACAACATCAATGCGCTTATCAACGCGCAGCTTCACACCGATGAGGCGATGGCAAAGCTGGCCGAAGCGCAGGCGCACACGGATGAGCGACTATCAGCATTAATTGATGTCGTCAACGAAGGGCGCAGCGGGCAATGAAAAGCAGTATCACGCCCGTGCGCGTGTGGATGGCACCGCGAATGTTAAATCTTCAAGCCGGCTTGAAGAATCACGCCCGTGCGCGTGTGGATGGCACGCGTGCGGCATCGCGTTTGGACGCAAAGACGGGATCACGCCCGTGCGCGTGTGGATGGAAACCCCTCGTTCTGTGGTTTTTCCGCAATTGCGGAAAATCACGCCCGTGCGCGTGTGGATGGAAAGGACAGTCGGGGACAAATCTTCACTAAGTGAAGAATCACGCCCGTGCGCGTGTGGATGGAAAGTTGGGAGAAGTTGGAAGCGATGCGCGGGCATGTCGTGACAGTTGGCGCGTCATGTCACACCTTAGAATATGAACAAAGAGCAGGCCGCTAATCACATCGGCACATCTGTGCGAACGCTTCAGCGCTTGACCGGCGCAGGCAAGATCGCCGTCTCTTATGAGCGCGGGCATAAGGGCGACGAAGCGCGCTACGCGCAAAGCGATTTAGAGGCTTACCTTCAATCGCAAAAGCCTGCCGCATTGATGCGCCCGGACACAGCCGCGACAAGTGGCGCGACAGATGACACGGCACAAGCCATGTCACTTGTCACGACAGGCGGCGCGGCTTCCGGCATGGCAGGCGCGGCGTTGATCGAAGCCTTTGCGCAGATGAGCGCGCCGGTGCGTGTGTCGGAGAAGTTTACGTTGTCACTCGTCGAAGCGGCGCAGCTCTCCGGCCTCTCGCGCGGACACTTACGGCTTGCCATCGAAGAGAAGAAGCTGAAAGCGCGGATCATCGGGCGCGGCTGGCGTGTGAAGCGTGAAGACTTGGAAGCGTACATAAAGAAGCTGTGACAGCGTGGCGTGACACGGTGGCGCGTCATGTCACAGGTGAATTGCTAAGAATTTCGGCTCGCCTTACTTGCGTTTTGTGGATAGCTACCGCAAGCGTGAGGAAAGATCGCAACTCTCTGATGCGACCCCGGCGAGTCGAATCTTAAAACAGGGAAGAGGCTAACAGGGAAAGCCAAGTGGAGAAAAAGAACACAGCGGCCGCGTTAGGATTTTCTCTTTGGAAGTCCACTTTTGAAGATGAATCTGGCGGTGTGATGTCATATACCTATGACCCTTACCCAATGTTATTCAAAATAGGAGAATGGAGCCTTCAGTCAGAATCCCAACCACTACTGGAAGATATTGAAGCTTCAGCTAAAGAGCGTGGCATCTCGCTTGAGGAGATGCAGGGTATGGTTAATGAGGCGGTGCGTAAATCAATCGTAAAACACGTTGACGACGCCGCAGCGTTACTCAAAAAACAACTTCCAGAAGCCCTAAAACTCTTCTTAACGCTACTCGCAAATGGTACTCACATAGAAGTGATGTACACAAACGACAAAGACCCTCATAGCTACACACATCTCCGTCCTGCTGAAAGCTACAACGAGGCGGTGGATCGGTTAGCAAAGTTTTTCTCGGCACAAATTAAAACAGTGTTCCACGCGCCACGCGCCGGAAGACCTATTAAATGGACAAGAAACGAAACCGAAAAACGAATGCTGAAAGCTGCTGCTGCATTCAGGAAAAGGAAATACAGGCTGCCAACATTAGCTGAGTTGTCAAAGGAAATGAAAGTTCCCGAAGGGGCGCTTACATCAGCAATGAAGCGCCACAGTCTTAGTTGGAAGGTAATCAAGAAATTGGCATAATTATTAAGCTATTATGACATAACTTTATGAGACAGCGAACTTTAACGCTATTGACTACCTGTAGAGCAATATGTATCCTGTCACTGTGTTTGAAAGTTAAAGAGACTTGAAAAGCAGAAGGCCGCGCCAACCTACCAAGTTTTACGCGACCCTTCAGCTTTTTGTGTTTGCCTAGTTTGACAACTTTGACAAGTGCTTTTGGCCTCTGGAAAGGCGTAAAGCTTCGGCGATTGTAGACAAAACTCCCGTTCTATGTAAAGCCCTAAGCTTCCTCGTCCTTCCAACCCAATCCAAAAAGCACAATAAATTATATGCTAGCGAGTGACTATACGTCCCGCTGTGTGGAGGTATTTTTGAATGTCCGAAAGCACTGAACACCGCAAACCCGAAATAACGACGACGCAAACCGCCGCACAGATCGGCGTCTCTACGCCAACCGCGCGCAAGTTGATCGAGTCCGGTCAAATCTCCGGCTGGCGCGTTGGACGAAACTACAAAACCTCGCCCGAAAGCATTGTGGATTTTCTCTCGAAGAATGAGCGGCGAGCCGCATAAGTAGACACGCGAAGGCAAGAGCGTTTGCCGCGCTCTCGACCTTCTTTTGATTTTTAACGTGATTTGACTTTAACGAAAGGTACGAACAATGCGAATCTTAAACATTCCCGCCCGAAATTGCAAGACAATTGAACCCATCCGACAAAGCAGGCCGCCGCGTCGTCTCACGTATCCAGCGGGCGCGCACGATGCTTTGCGCCGAAACGCCGAAGCCTTTGAACGTTACGAAAGCGCCGAAGTGTTGCGCGGATCGCGGAGGGCATCATGACAAAAGCCATTTGCAACCGATGCCGAAACGAAGCGCCGCGAAAGGGAAGATTATCGGCAAGCGTTACCACACGAACCGGGCGGGCTGTTCGTAAGTTTTTATGCGGGCGATGCGTTGCGCAGCTTCAGACGGGAGGCCAGCGATGAGCGCACAACCCGCATATCAGGCACCGGCCCGGCCTTTCACCAAGAAAGACGCAGGCGACTGCAACAAAAACAGCCAGCGCTTTACGTTCATTCGCAATCGCATCCTTGTGCTGCTCGGCTTCCCGGACAAAGCGGCGCGCGTCGTCGCTGGAATTCATGGGCTAATGAACGGTCAAAGTCTGCCGATGTTCAAGGCTCATAAGTGGGCGGCACGGCAGATGAATTACAAAGGGCAAGACGAAAACGCCGATCAGTTCATGTGTCGCGCTTTTGAAGCCTTGGACGCAGCTGAAACAAAATGCGGGCATCAGGTCTTCGAGGTTCGCCGCGCCGACGGCGTAACGCAGATGATGACCTCTTACGACCGCGATTATCTTGGCGAGGCCGTCGAGTGGGTGCTGGTGCAGTCTCGAAACGCGCCGGACTTCGCAAAGAATCCATCGGCAGCCGTCACGGACGAGCTTCTGTGGCAAGCGATCCGAAAGCATCTCCCAGAGAGGGAAGCGCCGGAGCCTGAAGGCGATGGCGTCGGCGGCAGCGACGGCGCGTCGATCACCGACGACGCGGTTATCAAAGCCGGATGGACGCGCGCCGAAACTCTCATCGCTTCAAACATGGAGCGGATTGCGAAAGCGGGCGGCGATCAACTACGCGAGGTCGAGCAGTTCGCCAAGCGCATCATCAAGATGGCGCAGGCCGCGACTTTCCAGAAGCGCATGGCCGAAGAGCGCGAGCTTCAACAGGCAAAGCAGGCGCGCGACTCTGCTTTCGAGGGGCTGATCGAAGTCACAGATGTAGATGTAGTACATGGTAAATACATATCCGACATTTTTGCGCCGGAAGAGGTGCAGGAAATATCCGACACCCTCCGTCAGTCTGACCCCCCCCCCCCAACCGAAGAACGCGAAAACATTGAGGAAAACGCGCACATTTTTGCGAGCAACGAAGAAGCCGCTTTAATGTGGGCGGCGCGCGGGATGCCCGTCATGCCGCTCTACACGCCCGCCGAAAATGGAGTTTGCGACTGTCGGGATGGCGCAAAGTGCAAAAGTCCGGGCAAGCATCCGCGAACCTATACCGGATTGAAGGAAGCAACAACCAACTCGAAAACTATTCTCAAATGGTTCAGGCAAAACCCAGATGCAAACGTCGGCGGCTTGACCGGCGAGGCTTCCGGCGTGCTCGTTGTGGACATTGATCCGAAGTCAGGCGGTGACTTGTCGCTCATGGATTTGATCGAAGCTTACGGCGACGAATGGCTCGATACGCTAAAAGTGCGAACGGGCAGCGGCGGCTTTCACTTCTTTTTCGAGTATCCGAATGGCTTGGACTTGCGCAACACGGCAGGGAAGATCGCGCCGGGGATTGATACGCGCGCCAATGGCGGCTATGTAGTCCTGCCTTCGAGCAAACACGCATCCGGCAACCGGTATGAATTACTTGACGATGTGCGCGCGCTTCCGCTTCCAGAGTGGCTTTTGGAAAGACTCACGGCAACCAAAACGCAGCCACCGGCAAAGATAATCAACTTTCAAGCAAGGGAGCGCGCCTCATCCGGGAGCGTTATCCCAGACGGTCAGCGCAACAACAGATTGTTTAAGGTTGGCTGTGGAATCTGGGGACACGGCGAAGCAGAACATTTACCAGACCTTCACGCTCAAATGCTAGAAGTAAATACGCGCCGTTGCTCGCCGCCGCTTGATGATGCGGAAGTGGCAAAACTTGCCGCGAACATTGCCGCGAGTTACGCGCGCGGCGTCCCAATCAACAATCCGGTTTACACAGAATCCGCGCCGGAAGAAAGAGAACGGGTAACAATATGAACGCGCCCGAACTCTTAAAACATCTTGCGCAGAAAAGCATGATTTTCTCGCTTGGCGCTTCATCATCGGAGCTTTCTGTGGACGCGCCGCGCGGCACGCTCACGCCGGAATTAACGGAACTTTTGCGCGAGCAAAAATCAGACTTGATCGAACTCGTTTACGCGCGCGAAGAGGCACAAGCTATCGAAGAAGAGGGCAGACTATCCGACATCGGACGCGCCTTTCTCGAAGCACAAAAGAAACTTGTCACCGTCGCCGATGGAGTTGACCCGGTGCTGGCAAACATCGCCGCTTGTGATGCGGGATTGCTCGCCGTCGCTAAAGTTTTCGGCGGGCTTGAGATCGTTGGCGCGCACATGGAAGCGCAAGAGGTAGCAGCATGAAAACAAACGCACCATCAACAACACAAGGTTTTGTTCGTTTGGGTTTCTACGAACGCTTGATCGAGATGAGGAAAAGCAATCAGCGAGCTTTTAGCGAAATCTCTCCGGCGTCAAAACTCGCGCTTTATCACTATGAAGCGAGTAAACGCCAACACGAAGCAGAGCAGGCAATCAAAGCAGAAGCCGCGTAAGGCGCGAATCTTACGCGCGTAGAGAGAAAGGCAATCAATGGACAATCAACTACGAAACGAACCGGCAACACCCGCGCTAATCATGCCGACGCCCGCGCACACAGCCCGTTTGACAGCGCCGCCGCAGGAATCCGAGCCGCACTCCGTTGCCACGATTCAGGACGCGGCAGACGCCGAAATTGCGCGCATTCAGAAAGAGCGTAACGTTTTAGGTGCGCGACATTTTGAGTATGAGCAGGAACTAACGCAACTGCGGGACAAGATGTCTGACCCGGCGCTGTCACCTGAAGAGATGCAAACAATGCAGCAACGCGAAAGCGCGCTGGATAAGCTGCGCGTAAATGCTTTGTGGCGCGATGAGGAATTGCAGCGCGATTTTGTAAAGGCAGGCGAACGACGCTTGCGTGTGGACGATGAACGCGAAGCTTACAAGCGGCAAGCGCAGGATTTACGGATTGCGATAAATCAATCTTTCGCGGCGGAGCAGGACGCAATCAATCGCCAGCGCATCATTGAGAGAGAAAGAGACGCGGCGCAAAAGGAATTGCAACGCCTCGAAACGCAAGTGCTGCCGCAGTACGGAACGCAGTCTCTGACACCGCTGCAAAACAGGCCGCTGACGGGCAGGAATGGTCAGGTATGAGCGACAACTTAAAAGAATTAGAGCGATGCTGTAATGAAGCGACGGCTACCATGCGGCGCATTGTTTCCGGCGTCGGCTCGCAGTACACGCTCGCGGAAGGCGAGGCCGCGATCCGCGCAATGGGCGAGGCTGGCAAGGCGTGGCAAATTGCCAAGATGAGCGCCGAAGTGGATGCGACGGTGGCGAGCATGATTGAGACGATGCGCGATGAACTTGCGAAGGTTGATCGGCGCGATGCTGCAATAGTCCAACGTGGCCGCGAGAGTGATCACAGCAGGAATTGAAAGCGATGATTGACGCACGACTAACAAAAAATAATTTTGCGGCGCTTAAAAAGCAGTTACGCGAGAAAGTAAATAGGCAGGTTTTGAAATCGGCGCAGGATGCCGCTGTGCTTGCTCGCGCGCTATGCCCGGTTAGCGCAAAGGATCACGCCGACGGTTCGCCTCACCTGCGCGATACCATCGTTGTGACTCGAACAATCGACGGCGCTGTTCAGATCGTTGTCGGCGATCCGGCTGCTGTCTACGTCGAATATGGCACACACAATATGGCGGCGCAGCCCTTTTTAACACCAGCTATCGAACAGATGAAATTAGATTTGAAAACCAAACTTAACGGGATACTAGAGAAAGGCGGACAGGTATAAACAATGCAAGCATCGGATTTACTCATGGCACGTCGGACATGTCAGGCAACGTTTTCCTTTGTCTTAAACGGCGAAGAAAAAGAAGAGACGCTTCGCTTCACGCATAAGCAAATCACATTGAAATTGCGCGATGCGTGGCGCGACATAGCACGCGAGTACGAACAGCGCGCTACGGCACGAGAAGCGGCGCGCAAAGCAAGATTAACAGACGATGTGAATGCGAGCGTTGACGATTTAGACATAGATGAAGAAAAAGATGAGAAAGAATTGCTTGTTAAGCAGTTCACGGAAATTGATTTGCAATCGCCGGATATTCTCGAAGGCACGCAGCCGAAGGCGTTGGACGCTGATTATCTCTCGCAACTTGATTTAACTTGGCTTCGTTCGATTAGAGAGGCGACGCAAGAAGAGTCGCCAAAAAAAACGATCTAACGGCTTACCGTCGTTACTTACTTGAAAACGGCGCGAACATCGGCGGCGCTGCCAAGCCTTTTTATGTTGACGTGATTGATTTAGCCGATAGATTCCACGTTGCGCCGCATGAAATTTACGAACAGTGGCCTGCTGAATGGCTAGACCGGATCGCATTAGTAGATCAAGCTCGCGCGGAAGCAGCCGCGTCGAAAGCAAAAACAGTAGAGAGTTAGAAGGTGACTTATGACAATGCAAGCCGGTGATTTGTTGGTCAGCGCGCGTGCCGATATGACGGGCGCACTGAAGGGTCTGTCTGACCTTGAGGCGGCGGTTACCAAGTCCGAGAAAACTCTTGGCGATAAAGGCCAAGTCATGGGTAAGGCCGTTGGCGAGGGCATGACAAAGGGTCTGTCGGGCGAACAGGGACGGGTCAGGACGATCCTTAAAGACATGGCCGGGCTAAGCGACTATAACGCCGAAGCGTCATTTAGTGAGAAGGGCGCAGTCATCGGCGGCGCGCTTGGGCGTGGCGTCTCGAAAGGCTTGGCAATCGGTCTTGGCGATGTCGGCGCGCTAGTTGATACAGCGACAAATCTTTTTGCGGCGGGTCTTGCCGCGATCCCGCAAGTCGGCTTAGGTATGTCGGCGGCGTTTAAGGAAATGTCCGGCGCGCTCACCGATGCTACTGCTCGTGGATTTCTTTACAACGACAATCTTCGGAAACAACAAATCCAACTTGGCTTAGTCTCTGAAAGCGCCGATGAAGCCAAGCAGAAGCTAAAAGCACTCGGCGATATTACCAACAGCACCGGCATCAAGCGCGGCTTTTTAGTTGACTCTTTACAGCAACTTGAAATGTTCGGCATCAAAACCGAGCGCGCCGAGAATTTAATTCGCGGGCTCGCCAAACATGCGACGGCGTTCGGGCATGATGATATTTCAGGCGCTACAGCTTTGATCTCGCGCATGATGGAGACCGGCAAGGTTGATGGGCGAATGATTAAAGCTTTCGCCGGTCAACAAATCGACCTTAACGCCGCTGTCTCATCGGAGCTGGGAATCTCACGAGAAGCTGCGCACGACGCGTTAATGAAAGGCGTATTGTCGCCGAAGAATTTGACGGCGATCCTGACTGATTTTTTGAATTCGCCTAAGTTCACGCAAGCCGCCGATGCGATGATTCGCACGACGCAAACCGGGCAAGCGAATAAGTATGAGCGGGGTGTCAATCGCATTCTTGGTTCGGCCACCGAGGACGCTTACAACGCCAGCATCGCCGGGTACCAAGCTGCCAACGCTGCCGTGCAGAGTCCATTAGCGGGAAGTATGGCGGCGAAAGCGGAGTTGGCTCTTTCACCTGTCACGAATAGCATTGAGGCGATGCTTAAATCCGTGCAGGGCGGCGATGTGTTTGGTGGCGCACTCAAGATCGGGCAGGGAATAATCGACGGTGTTGATAAAGGTATTCGGTCAAGCGATAACACGCTTATCAAAGGCGGCGTGGAGGTGCTGGATAAGTTCGATACGGGGCTTCGAGACTTTCTCGGTATGCACTCGCCCGCCGATTTTACCGTCCCCGTTGGCGAAGGCTTAATGCTTGGTATTGGTAAAGGTTTCGCGGGCGCGCTTGATAATACTGAAAAGCAATACCTTCAGCCTGCGGTTGAAGCCCTGCGCGCGCGTCTTGAGAAACTGTTAAACGACCCGCACATGCAGGCGATGCTGGAGGTAATCAAGAAAAGCGAAGTTGGTAACGATAAGAACCCTTACGGACGCGCCTTCGGGCATGGCGGGCATATTGATCCGAACACGTTAAAAGCAGACGGCAGTAATTGGTATGGTGAGCGCGTCTTTTCGCCTTCGCTTCATCGCTCTGTAATGACACATGCTTTTGGTGCGTATCAAGCGGAGCCGGGAACATACCGCGACTTCTCGCGCAAGACGGGCGTTACCGACGTGTCGCCGCACTCGCAAGACTTATTCGCCGTTCACGACATTATGAGCAAGTACCCGAAAGCCTTGCAGATGATCTTGGAAGGTAATGCGCAGGGTGCAATGTCGGCGCTTAAAAAAGAATGGGAAAGCTTTGCGGTCAACCCGGCAAGCAAAAGAGCATCACTCGTTAGTGGCTTCGATTCCTTCATCGCAAGCGGCAAGGCCATGAATGTGCGGATTGTAGAAGCGGTTGTCGGCGGCGACATGGGCGCGCCAACGGCCGCCGATAATGCTTACATGCGCAACAAAATGCTTGTGCGTCCGCACAAGCGCGAAGATTCCGGCCCGGCGGCGAAGGCTATCGGCGATATGTACGACGAGTCAGGCAAGCTCATAGGTGTCTGGCACGAGGTTGAGCAAACCATCCATGACACCGGGCAAATGGTCATCAATGTGAAGGGCGGATTCACTGAACTCGTGACGGAAGGGAAAATGCTCGGCGCGGAATTCCTGAACTTAAAGCCCACCGTTTTGGAAGTGGAAGCGGCAGTCGAAAACACCGGCCAGAAGCTTTATACCGCCGCCGAAAAAGGCAAGGGCAATATCAAAGGCTTGGGCGCTGATTTACGTGAAATGGGCTTTACGTCGGCAGGCCTCAGCAAGACGTTCGAGTCGTCGTTTATGAACGCCATCGGGCATACCCGTGAAGGCATTAAAGGAATGGCGCGCACCTTCGCGCTGGATATGATTAACGCGATTTTGCAAGTGGAAGAAAAATGGTTGGCCGCGAAGTTCGCCTCAGCGTTGTTCGGCAGTGGCAAGACAGACGAAAACGGCAAAACCAAAGGTGGCCTCTTGTCTGGCATCTTCGGCAAGATCGTCGGCGCAGTTATAGGCGGCGCGCTTGGCGGTGGTCACATTGGAGGCTTTACGGGCGGCGGCGGCACGGGGATGAATTTCGGTTCTGTAAATTCAAGTGGATTTATGAGTGCCGGTGCGATAAATAATTTCTTCTCCGGCGGCCATGCCAAAGGTGGTTATATTTCCGGCGAAGGTAGCGGCACGTCTGACAGTATTGCGTCGATGCTTTCAAATGGCGAGTACGTCGTAAAAGCAGCGGCTGTAAGCAGCTATGGCCGTGAAAACTTGGATGCGATTAACAGCGGGCAGCAAATAGCCAGCATCGCGCCGCCGCCTGCGCCCATTACCATTCACGTTACTAATAACTTTCAAGCGCATCCACAAACGGGCGCATTTGCTCCGCAGAGCGCACATCAAGCGGCAAGCACGGTGCTCGCTCAATTGAACAAAGCACAGCGCAGAAAGTGAAGGCTGTAGACCACAACATATTGAGGTGTGACGCGATTTTTTCAACTATGCAGTTATGCGTCAACTATGCAGGATCGGTGCATAGAGCAGCGCGACTGATAACGCTACATCTTGGAAGTGAGGCACGCGAAAAAGGCTAATTGAAATTATCACGGCTGATAACCTTTATTATGAGATTTCTCGCACGTTATCAGCCGCAGCTTATTGTACGTCGATAAAGGGTAGAGAGATTTGAAAGTGACCGAATCAAACAGTTTGAGACATCTCACGCGAAAACAAGAACAGGCCATCATCGCCTTACTTGAGCACGGCACGGTTCAGGCAGCAGCAGAAGCGTGCGGACTTACACGCGGCACGCTCTGGCGTTACCTACAGGACGAAGACTTCTCCAAAGCATATCGCGCCGCACGCCGCGAAGTAGTGGACGGCGCTATTAACCGGCTTCAAAGTTTAATGAACCGTGCTGTCGAGACGTTGGAGCGAAATCTTGATTGCAAGGATGCGTCTGTGGAGACACGCGCGGCGCATCTTGTGTTGGAGCACGCGCTCAAGGGCGGCGAGTTAGCGGAGATGCAACAACGGCTTGAACAAATTGAAAGAATGCTGGAAGAGCAGGAGAAGCGCCGCGCCGCATGAATTTAGCAACACGCATCGAACGTGTCTATGAGCGCACAACGCAACTGTGCAATGCTACCGGTGATGTTGCGCTTGATCCTGTCGCGCTGGCAGAGACGGCAGGCTTTGACCCCGACGCATGGCAGCGCGACGTGCTGCGTTCCGATGCTCACCAGATCATTATGCTTGTGAGTCGGCAGGGCGGGAAATCCACTGTCTCATCCGTGCGCGCCCTTCACAAAGCGCTCTTCGCGCCCGGCTCGCTTGTGCTTCTTCTCGCGCCATCGTACAGGCAAAGCAAGGAACTATTCCGCAAGGTCAAGGCCGCGTATGCGTGCCTGCCCGATGCCCGCCGGATAGCTTCAGAATCGGCGCTGGAAATGGAGTTTGCGAACGGTTCGCGCATCGTCGCGCTGCCCGGCAAAGAAGAAACGATCAGAGGCTTCTCCGGCGTCGCATTGCTTATCGTATATGAAGCGGCGCTCGTGCCTGATGTTCTCTATCAAGCCATCCGTCCGATGCTCGCAGTTAGCGGCGGCTCTATTCTTCTTCTGTCCACGCCGCGCGGCAAACGTGGCTTCTTTCATCACGAATGGACGCTCGGCGGAGACAGTTGGCACCGCACGAAGATTACCGCCTTTGACTGCCCGCGCATCTCGAAAGAATGGCTGGAGACGGAGCGCGCGGCGATTGGTGATTGGTGGTTTAGGCAGGAATATCTTTGCGAGTTCGTTGAAACAATAGATCAAGTATTCAGTTATGAAGAGATACAACGTGCGCTTGACGATGCTGTGCAACCGCTGACGTTTGGAGTAGCCGCATAATGACACCGATTAACGATTTAACTAAGACGCATTTCTTTGAGCATCACCCGACACCGGAAGAGCAGTCCGCCGCTAATATCGAATTCTTTATCGGTTTAGATTTAGGGCAGGCGCAGGATTACAGTGCGCTCGCTATCCTTGAGCGGCATGGTAGCTACAAAGCCGATAAAGGCACATGGCTTTTTCATTGTCGCCATTTGAAACGCTGGCCGCTACGCACGCCGTATCCGGCCATCGTCGCCGACACCGCGAGTATTGTGAACGATCCACAACTACAACAGGGCAAAAACGGCAACACGCTGGCGATTGATGCAACAGGCGTCGGCGCACCGATAGTTGATCTGTTCAAGCGCGAGAAGATTGCGGCAAAACTTAAAGCCATTCAGATTACTGGCGGCGATTCCGTGAACTCGGATGGTTACATGACGCGTGTACCCAAACGTGATTTAGTAAGTACAGTGCAGATAGCATTGCAGAACGACAAGTTAAAGATTGCCAAGTCTCTACCGGACGCTGTGACGCTGACAAGCGAGCTGCAAAACTTTCAGGTGAAGATTACCGATACAGCGCACGACACATACGGCGCGTGGCGTGAGGGCACGCATGACGATCTTGTGCTGGCGGTGGCGCTCGCGTTATGGACGGGAATGACTCAAAGACGCCTGTGGTGTGTAGCTTAGAAGTGAAGTATGACCGATTCATTGACTTCATCACGGCGAAGCCTCTGCGCGGATTAGGCACGAATCAAAAGATGCTGGAACGTATCTGCTCCGATGATATTGGAGTGAGAGATTTGATTACGCAAGCAACGCAGAACGCAGTCGGCCCACCCGAAGGCAATAAGAATGCTTCTAAAACGACTGATAACAATGTAAACAGTCGTTCTAAACGCAGTAGCCCTGTCGGAAACAATAGTCAGCAAGCCCTGCGTAAACTCCGCAAATATCGTCCAGACCTTCACGCCGAAGTATTAGCCGGAAAACTCTCGCTGCACGCTGCAAAGCAAAAAGGGCGAAGCCCTGAAAGCCTCGCCCTTTTGTTTCTAACCCGCCTTGCCATAACTTAGGCTGCGATAATGTCCGGCCATTCATCGCCGCACATATCCAGCGCGCTTTCAATATCTTGAATCTTTTGCAGAAGCCGAAAGCGTTGGCCTTCATCCGAAAGATCGGTAAGGTTCTCGACTCGCCTTTTCATCTCTTCAAGTTTGGCGTAACGCTCGGCTCGTTCAGAGCCGAGCGTGGCATCTTCTCCGGCTTCGTTAAAAGTATCATCATCGTTCGCGTTGGATAACGAGTCTTGCGCGCGGCGCAGTCCATCAATTAGCGCGCGATGATATTCAACGGTTTGTCTCTCTACCGGATGATTAAGGTTTTCGTAGCCGTACACGTCGCGGTTGCGATCCCACGCGAAAGCAATAGCGCGGTAGATGTCGGCGGCGAATGCGCCCGCGTCCGATGAGTTGGCTAGTAATGTGCCGACCATCTCACACAAGCGATCACAGACACGCGCAACGGCTTCGTTTTGCACCGGCGCTTCAAATAATTCTTTAATCTCGCGCTCGATGTTGCAAGAGCTACGCAGACGGCGGCGTTTTTTAGGTTTAGCCATTGAGCCGCGCACCTCCCTTGATTGGTCTAAGAAGCAAGGCCGTGTCAAGCTTCTTCGTGTTACGCTGAACTTCGACGACGCGCCCGATAATCTTCACCTCGCCGGGACGGTAGATGTTTACCATTTCATCATCCACAAGACTTTCAAGGCGCGTGTACCCGCCGGGCGCTGGATAGAATCTACGGATGCTTTGATCGTCTATAACAGCAATGTCGCCGCTTTGCAGATCATCCGTGAGAATCGAGACAAGTCCGTCAGCGTCGTGGATGCCGTAACTTGAAAGGTAATTATCCGAAAGGCGAATGACAAACAGTTTCTCGGAGTCTTTAGCCGTTACGCCAAAGGGATGCGACACGGAGATTTTTCCGGTTGATTGAAACGCAGGCGGCGCAACTAATTTTAGTTTTCTGTGTGGCTTCGGCATTAGCGCTTTGCCCCCTTTCTGTGGCCGCTCACGCACGCAGCGGAGATATAAAAGCTGTACGCATCAACTTTGATTTGAGGATGCGCGCCCGTGATTGTCTCTGTCACGACGTGCCAAAAATAAGCACAGTACAGCCCGTCGAAGATACGGACTTGATCACCAACACCGATGCGCGGCGCTGGCTGTGCGGCAGCGATGGCGGCGCTTCCCTGCCCTGTGGCGTGATAGAATTGTTTTTGCATGACTGATGCCTTTCGTTTTTTGGAAGGTTAAAAGTTGGAGGACTCCCGGACGTTTCAGCGTTCAGGAGTCCTTTTTCGCTTAGTGCGCGAGTGGCGTTGTCGCCATGTAGGAATGCAGACCAACTGCCGCCGCACTGTGAAAGCATGGACGGCCAGCTTGACCAGCTTTGCATGTGCAATCAATTACCTTCTGGCCGTTGTTGCGATAGCACTGAACCGTGTAGTAGCCGCCGGTGCTTCCCGATACTTCGTAGCGCCCGAACCGGACGGCGCGGACATGCGGCCTGATCGTGCGTGCGCGTTCGATTGCTTTCTGGATTGTCTCTTGTGATTTCAGGATGAACATTTGTTTCGTCTCCGTTTCGTGTAGTGTGGCCGACAAGAGAGATATTACCGCACGCGGAAAGGATTGTCAACATATTTCTACCTTGCAAGGAAAGAATTGTTGCTTATTTTTTCCTTGCAAGGTAAAGTAGGTGGAATGGCTAAGGAAGAACTTACAACGCGGCAAGCTGCGGAGCGATTACAAGAGTCTGATCGGCTAGTTAGGCTTTGGTGTCAGCAAGGAAGATTCCCGAACGCTCACTTGGTTGAACATCCGCGCGGCGATTATTGGTTGATTCCGACGAATGATCTAGTGAACTTCGTTAAGCCGATTCCCGGCCCCGTGCCGAAACCTAAGACAGAGAAGGTGCGCAAGACTGCCAGACGGTAATTGCCTGCGCCAAAATTAAATGATATGAAGAAAAGTATTGCTTTCGTCGTAGTGATTTTATGTGTGCTCGCGGGTAGTTACATGCGCGTCAAAGCGCAAGGCACGCCGGAATATAAAACACTGCGAAGCTATGAAGCTTCACGTCAAACGTGGAACAACATACTTATCCCCAAAAACCTAACAAAAGATCAAATAATTGCCATAGCGAGACAATTGCACAAAGATCATCCGACATCTTTATATAATATCTTGGATGACGACTCGCAGTTT
>JAABUK010007199.1_pt1 | contig 16169 bp, 22 predicted proteins | sample 5559141 | NCBI WGS metagenome assembly JAABUK01 (sample SAMN10711869, study PRJNA513367) | rock metagenome | isolation source: Antarctica rocks | place: Antarctica: Victoria Land, Pudding Butte nord | collected 2016-01-03
CGCTAGTTGTAGTTCCAGTTTGGCGCATTGCTTGACAGTACGCAGGCTTTGATAGTGCAAAGTTAGAGGAGGAGGGTTTGACTGACGCAGAGTGCTAGGTCGCCTAAACTTAACAACTTTGAACTAGTCATTTGCCACCTTCAGTCTTTAGTCGTTCTGTTCTGACCGTTTCAAACGAATGAGCCTGTCGAAACATGACTCTAGCTCATACTCTTGTAACCTTTACAAAAGTTGTCAGTCACAATGAAACTTTACCAGACCAGTGATGCAGGCCAATCTGTACTATGACAACGGTCATGCCTTACTCACAACAAGATACACAGTTTGATACTGTGCAGCTAGATCTTGTTTCAGAAATGCGCTACTGATTATGTTGTCTGTCACATCATATCTTGTATTGATGGTCACAGTATAAGTCATCATGGCATCACCCAGAAGTACAGACAACAAAGGCTGTACTGAAAGAGTAGCCAGGCATACTGCTTATGTATTGCCTCTCAAGATTGCATCCCCTTGTCGCAATTGTCTGACAGCTTCATTCTCGACATAGCCATTGTAATTGATGCGCAGCAGGAACTGACGCAAGTACGGTGCACGCTGACTGCTTTGCAGCTTGTTGCTTTGCAAGAGAGTATACAGCATGTTGGCTCGCCGCTTGAAGTCTGCTGCCAAACCAGCTATCTTGTCAGGATCTGCTGCATCTGTATCACTGCTACCATCATCCCTCTGCAGGCAGCAAAAAAGGTGAGACTTCATACTTGGCTGCAAGATGCAGCATCTCAGACCACTGCAAAGCATCATACACAGCAGGACAGCATACTGTACTTCTCTAGCCATGTACCGGTGTTGCTATGCAGATTGAATGCTTTGCATCAGTTCAGCTTGATGAGGCACAGGATGAACACAGCTGCTGTCTGCTCTATGACACCTTGCTAAGAAATGCAGCATTTGGCATGCAGACCTAATACCAGGTGTTGCACATGTCGACTGCATACACTTTCAGTTGGGTCGTACCTGAACAAAGCCACACAATCTTTGGCACAGGCTGAAGATGCCTTCCAGCATTTGTGATATAGCCTTCATGTCCAGGAAAGACTGAGTGACTACTGCGTCCATAAAGCTTTCATGTGCACGCTCTGCCTCACTGAAGTCTTGTGCATTGGCAATGCATTGAGACAGGACTGAGCTCTGTGCCTCTATCACATCGACCTGAAGCAAATCAGTGCATTGCTTGCACCAGTGCATAATCGATTTTGCTAGAAGAGCTGCCAAAAATCATATGTGTAAAAAAAAAAATTGCTTACAGTCCAATGAATGCTGACATGCAGGACGGTAACCATGGCAGCCAGACAGATCAAATGTTGACAGTGTGGCAGCTTGCATGCGTTGCTTAGGTCCTGGCTCAAGACATGTACCCTGAGAAGCAAGTGCTCTCTGCGTCTGCATACAGCAAAGCACAACAGCCTGACCTGAACATAGATCTGTAGATTGGCAATGATGTAAGCCATGTGATGACGCAGATGCCACAGGGGCAGGCGGCGCGTATGCAAGGGCAGATCCCGGGAACGGCCTGCCTGGCGCCGCATGACAGCCCAGCTGCTCTCTAGGTCAATCTGAATGCGCTTCAGCCGCAGCAGATACTGAAACACCACATTGTACTTGGCCATCACCTGTACATAACCACATCTACAGGTCAAACTTTCTCGAGGCAGTGCCTTGGGCACACAAGAAGGCATTTATGCCAAGCGGTCGATGCCAGCATGCACTCACAAGCAAGTTTACAAACTTGTCCTGGCAAAAAGCACATCATCAGCATCATGGGGCTGTCGAATAGCATGAAACATACAGTGTTCTCTCTCACTGTGCTTTATGAAACCTGCAGCTCAGCTATACAGCTTTTGAAGGTGCACCTGTGGGGTGAGAAGCAGATGCAGGGGCCAGTCTACATGGTACTCCAGGAAGACATCATCCCATTTGTCATACTTGGGCACATGCAGCAGCTTCCTCTTGCCACCAGCTGCCTGCACAAGAAGTAGCCGGGTCAAAGATTGCAAAGCAGAATAGTGTGATAGTATACTTTGGGTAGTATGCTGCCATGCGTGCTACATTATTACCAGCAGGGCGCATGCCACTACCAGCATTGCGTGCACTGGTATGCATGCATGCAAAGCTGGTTTGCAAACATAACATAACAGAATTACCCCTCAAGCTCGAGCTGCCTGCTACAGCGATGGATGTGGTATGCAAGTATGCAAGCATACTATATACACGACTGCAGACAAAACTGATGGTAATTGCACTGTATGCAGGACAGATATGGTGAGTCCTGCTACTTTCAAAGTCATGAGCCGCAGCATGCATGAAGTTTGGTGTATGCACAGCATCACAGCAATGTAAGCACTTGCAACAGCAGGAATTTCACTAAGAAATCTGAACATGCTGTAGATACAGCAAACTCTTTTCCGTTTTTCAGACAGTTAAGTTTCAATGCTGGCTGTGAACAATCAGTCTACCTGAGCTGCTTCAGAGGAGTCAGTGGCTTTGACATAGCGGATCTTGAGGTGCTGAAAGAAGGGGTCCTGGTCAGCAGTACTCTTCAGGGCAGACTGCTGGAAGGGAATGGTAAGATCCCCCTCTGCTGTGGCATCCCGAGGCGGCAACCTCATCAGCTCATAGCTCTGTGGCAGATACATTTTTGTCAGCAAAGTTTCACATCATTGGACCGTAACACGCTCAGAGTTGCAACAGCACTGACTGCAGTCATTGTGTCCAGGGCAATTTGCTCTTGGGAACAGGGTAGGCCTTTCACTTGCTATGGCATGCAGCGGCATTGTGCATGAAGACATGGCTGTGTAGTCAGGCTTGTTGACAATGGGCAAGACACTGATCTCGACGTGATCTGTCAGCAGCAAATACGGACAAGGTCAAACACAGCCAGAACACTGACACGTCTACAATTGGTTGATGTGCAGCAGGAAGAAGCAATGTTGGCACAACTTGTTGCTGCTCGTTTGAGCATGCAGGGATGACGGGATAACCCTAGGCGAGCTACAATCAAACTCAATTATCATGTCTGCACTCTGTACGTGTTGTGCATTACTTTTGTCTCTGCCAAGAAACTGTGATAGAAGTCTGTGTTGTGCATCATGGTTTACCTCTGCCAAGAAGCTGTGATAGAAGTCGCCCTTGGCCAGCAGAAAATAGTTCTTGAGAGCAGCCAGATGTGCTGGCAGCTCGGCATGCACCACTACCAACTGCCATAGCTGGCCTGTCACCTGCATGTTGGCAACGCCCACTGCTGTCACTTTGCTTATCAGTGGATAACAGAGTCACTTCTTTGAGGCACACAAGACAATAGGGCATATGAACTGCAATGGTTGATGTCAGCCCATGCGCAGGGTGAGGCTACTGTAGCTTGCAACCACTTGACAATGCAAGGCTGGGTTTATGACAAGAGCACGAGCCAGCTTTCACCACCAAAAATTTTCCTATGGTCGTCCAGTAAGACATAAGCGCAAATTATCAGCAACAGACAGGACGCAAAGCATTTTGAGTGCCGGGGGAGCGGTCTGTTGGATTGCAGCAGCATGCCAGCAGTTCTGTGTCTACCACTGAACGTGAGTGGCACACCTTAGTTCTGATGACCTCAACAGTGCGCTCAAAGCCGATCTGGTCAAATACCTCCTGCTGTTGCAGCTGCCGCAGAGCCTGAGCGAAGCTGATGGCATCACTCTGAGGCAGCAGGTCATGGCTCTTTAGAGGCCCTGTAGGTCTCTGAAGTACCCTCACAGCCTTGCCCACAAACAGAATGCTCTCAGCTATGCTGACAGAGACATTGGGCGGCAGGGCCTGCATTGAAACCTTGAAACCCTTGTGCCACTCTGTTGCATTGCTGTCTCCTGTTGACTGAGGCAAAGGCTGAGAGTGTGTCTGAGGCTGAGATGGCGCTGTAGACAGGGCTGTAGTGTGCTGGTCTGGCTTCACAGTCTGCTGAATGAAGAATTCATTGTGTGTGTCCTGTAGCAGACCATGTACCATCCTGCACAAGGCTGTGTCACTGTTGAGCCATTTACAAGGCTTTTGCCATGAACACCAAGCTGTAGTGCAGACAGGAAACAACTGCAGGAAACATGATGCATGCAATGTATAGCAGGTAGGTTCCACAGCTGAGGGTTAAGAGCTGCGCAAGCGCGTGTCCTGTTTGCTATATTTAGTGTCTCACGCTAGTGCATGTTGGCTCACAGGACTAGGGTTTAGGCACACCTAGTAGGTACCTGGCAAGAACGATTGGCTGGAACGCCTGTAAATTACTACTATTATTGTTGAGCGCATATCCTGTTTGCTATACTGGCAACACAGCAGCTGTGTGTGACATTGAGGCTGCTTTTCATTCAGATGGAAGAATGGAGACTCACCAAGCTGATAGCTGCTGGAAGAGGACCTGATTGCAATGCCACAGCAGCCGCGTGAGGCACAAATGAAGCTCTGGAATGCCACACTGAGCCTGTAAGGTGGCCAACATATTTTCATGATGTTGCAGCAAGATGTATTAGTAGCAGATTCAGTATGAAAGGAGAGAAATACTGAAATAGTCTTGTAGGACTTGCCTTAGTCTGCAATAGCTGCATCAATTCACTGCCATTGACGTTGTCCTGCTGTACAGAGTAAACGAGCTGGTGCACAGGCGGCAAGATCATCTGCAGGTAGGGACATAGTTAGTTCATACCAGAGACATTGCATCATGACATATTGCAATGGTAAAGGACTACAAAATCACTCCATTTGCTTTGATGGCTAGCAAGCACAAGGACACATTGCATATCTTGTCAGGTGTGGATGTGACATCGTGGAATGTCACGGTGAGCTGATCACTTTAAGCTCTTGCTGTCACGTTCAACTGCGCTGCGTAGGCAAATAGCATATGCATTCCCAGCATGCTATACCCCAACCTTGCATTGGATCCCCAGAATAACAGCTGATGCTGATCAGCCATGAGTCAACTCTGATTGCATGCTGGGTAGGCTGCATGTATGCTGTGTGTATGGGCGGCTCTGCATGATTTTGCACTGGCACTAGTAGGCACTGATATACCTGACAATCCAAGAGAAGGTGCTGCAAGCCAGCCAATGTCAGGCCAGGATGATGATACATGTGCTGCTGAATTTGCAGAATAGCAGCTCGGTATACATCCAGCAGCTCTGCATACCAGAAAGGTGCTCAATGCAACCAGAGACTTATTGGCTGATGATGCAGGGAGCCTAACATACCAGAAACTCCTGTTGCGAGAGCTCTCCGGTACAAACTGCCAGCATGCAGCCTGACATGACTCCGTTCACTCTCAACAAAGGCTGCCAGATGCTTGAAGTGGAATCCAAGCTTCAGCAATCCATTGAACGCTTCCCTGAAGTCTCACAACTTGCTGCAGGGCTCCGCCAATCTTTTGGCACAAGGCTGCAGAAACAGGCGTGGAAGATTTTACCTCTCAGAGGTTGAGACCAGACCAGGTGCGTCTGTCACAGCAAAGTTGCATCTCTCTGGAGGCGGCTGCTGGCTGGAACGTTCAGGTATGAAAAGAGCCTTCTCAACAAAGACATCCCCTGTGTGTCCAAGCAACGCTAGCAGCAACTCCGGCAACAATTTCGAGTATGGCGGGGCCTGTTGGAATTGTGTTTCTGACGTCAGCACGCTGTCTGGTGACTGCATAGACGCTCAAGGCCTGTGAGAGACCCGGCGTCACACCATAGATCAAGATCAGCCACTGTGTTAAACTGCTGTATTAACTGTTTCGATCGCTCATCAAGTGGTGTTTAAGAGAGACAGGACACGCTCATGGTTCCTGACCATGTACATATACCCAGCCGGCGACAAGGGTCTTGCCGGGAGTACTCCACATGTACTATCGACGTGATTCTACGCAGAGGCTGCAACTCGGCTGACTATGCAGCCAGACAACGGCATACTTGAAACCAAGATAAAAGTATTTGCGAGACCTGCGCGACAAGCTCAACATCACATAGACATAAACAAGCTGACCAGAATCGCCCCAGAGCTTGAGGGCGGCATGCACATGGTGCAGCTGCTGTCGCAGTTGCAGCAGGCAGGCAGGCAGCGTTGACTCGCTTTGTTCCGCCGGCAGCATGACAGAGGTCCAGCCTGGACCGACCATGCACCAGAGGACTGCACCAGTTGCGAGTATCACGGAAGGTGACACGGTGATATTTGACGTGAATGGGGAGAAGCAAGCTTTTGTCACTGTCAAGACAACAGGGTAGCGTGTTGCACACTCAACCTGCTAGCGTCTGTGACAACATTTTTGAGTCTGGATGACTGGTGCGAAAAGCTGCATTGGCCAATATGAGTTTGCTTGCGTGCGTGCAGTAAGGTCAAAGTGGGCAAGCAGCAGTGCTCGTTGCAGCCAATCATTGGGCAGCCCTATGGCAGCATATACCAAGTATCTGCAGATACATCTGAGCTTGTCAGAGTCAAAAGGTGAGCAATGTCTGCCACTCCGACATTTTGCAAGGTAACGCATGCACTGCTTGTAAGTCCTAGCAAGTTGTGGCTGCCTGCAGACCAAGAACCAGCGAATGGACGTCTGTTGAAGAAGTTGACAAAGACAACAGTGAGCTTCTAGACATTGGAGCAGCCAGCCAGCAACTGTCCACAGATGACATTGCAGCTCTGCGTGCATCTGGCAAGACAGGTGCAGTTACTGCTTTCATTGCACCATGAATGAACAGCCGTGTCCCAGGCTGTTTATTTATCCGGTTCACAGGTGAGGAGATTGTGGCAGCCCTGGCAGAGGGCAGTGCTACTTTCCAAGGGAAAACACAGTTTTCTCAGGCCAAGTACAAGAAGAAAAAGCAGAGAAAGTATACTGTAAACGCTACAATCCAGCGGCCAACTGCACGAAGCATATGTGAGGTGAGCCGAATTGCTGGAAGCTTTGGAAGTGTACATTGCAAATGATGACATTTCAGCTACACAGTCTTTCTTTCACTTGATGGGTACAGACTTTGTGTAGTATCCTTCATGCCTGACAATGAGACCTGATGATCTATTCTGCAGTCCAACACATTTGTGCATGCCACTCACGTGCCTGCACTAGCTGAACATGCTGCACCAAATACAGTGTGATGATTTGCAGGCGTACTTTGGCAAATCGTCGCCCAAGATCAATCATCTGCGGGTAGACTCACTAGCAATGCTGTTATCTTTGGCAAATATTGGCTCCCATGGAAAGGTAGGAACCATCATGCATGCAAAATGTAATCATGATGAGCACCTTGCATGCAACTGCTCACCGCAACAGACTTCAGTTGAGTGACTTTTGTGTCCAAAAGGACCCACCACTCCGTCAACTGTCTGAGGCAGATGCCTGCAGGAAATGACACCTCAGAGAATGTTGTGTGGGTGCAGGTGTTAGTGCTTGAAACATGCAGCGGCTTGGTCACTGGAGCAGTTGCAGAGCGCTTGGGTGGTTTTGGTCATGTCTGTACAATATACCTGGGAGACAAGTGCCCCCCTCTAGAGGCAACACGCATGCTGAACTTCTCAGATAGCATCAAACAAAGCATGAGCACTGCACCGCTAGCTACGCTCCTTGAGTATCAAGCACAGCCATCTGCAGATGGATCTCCAGCCACCGTCAACACAGCCGGGCAAGCAGAAGAGCTCATTGAAGCTCAGGTTGACAGGCAAGCTGAGCAGCCTCATGAAGGGCAACCTGAAAGGCAGCTCAATGGGCAACCTGAACAGCCCAGGCAACATCAGCAAAAGGCAGGCAGTCCCATAGGTTCGTCTCTGCAGCATCAGCAGGTTGCTGGCATGAACGGTGCATGCATGAGAGGCTTGCTGGATGCCAACAGCGAGCAGCCGCAACCTTCTGTTTTGACAGGATTGAGCTGTAGCTTGCAACCAGAAACAGGTAATGCGACAGATGGCTTGATGACATTGCTCCTTATGTTTGCCCCCCCTCCCCCCCCTTCCCCCCAGCCCCCATGCCTGTGTGAGCTCCTATTCTTTTGGCATGAATCAAGGCATCTGTGGCTCTGTGTCCTTCACAGTGCTTTGCATACATGGTTTTCCACATGCGATGTTCAAGCGTGACATGTCCGTGCATGCATGCACAGTTGTGCAGATTCATATGGACTACATTTGCCTTTACAAAAGCTGCAAGTCTGGCAAAGAAGCTGTTGTTGATAGGTTTGGACCTGCACAGAAGCACAGGTGCTGTCATGAATTATATACCTGCCATGCTTATGCAGGTGTAGCAGAGGCTGTAATAGATAGACGGGAGCAAGTGAGACGCATGAAGGAGCAGCGCGAGGCACAATCAGCAGCAACTCAGAAGCTGCTGAAAGCGGTCTGTAAGACAGGCTTTGACTGTTGCATTGTAGCTGCTCCCAGCAATCACCCAACCGGTGTGGTGAAGAAGCTATTGCCTTTGCTAGCACCTTCAGCATCCTTTGCCATATTTTCCAACTGGCAGCAGCCTCTAGCAGAGTGTCATCTGGCATTGCAGCAATCCAAGCAGGCGCTGAACCTGACCTTGGCAGAGAGTTGGTGGCGGGAATACCAAGTGTTGCCTGCCAGGACACATCCAACCATGAGCACCTCTGGTACTGGTGGTTACATCCTGTCAGGGACTAAGATTTCAAGCTAGAATGTAGAGTGACAACAATTTTTACAGGCTGCATTGGAGGCTTGCTGCAGACCTGATCAACAGAGTCAATTGGCAGCAGTGCTGTGTGCAACAGAACAGATTCCACAGAGCGAACAGCTTCTACTGACATAATGCTTGGGAGACATTGTGATGTTGAGCCTATCAGCTCCACAGCATTTTGTCACACAGCTGTGTAATATTGCAGCCCGTCATGCTGAGCCAGCCTGTACTGCAACTTACTAGGGTAGGCACATTTACAGGATTTCGATTTCGATTCTTACCAGACCTGCATAACGATTGATATGTTCGAACGTCATTAATCCCAAAATGCGCAAATCAGTGCGACAGCAAAGCCATCAGGGCATTCATGGGCAGCTCATGTGCCCTATGGACCAGACATTGCACAGACCTTGCTGGCTTTCAAGGGCAACCCTCCACTCAACACTATGGTACCACTAAACAGGCATTGCACATCAATAAAGTTGCTTAACGCTCACAGATTGAATCTTCAACAGAACAGAGAACCATTGGCAGGTTTGCTGTCATCGTCCTTGTGTTGCACAGGCAAATTTAAGCATTGTGCAGGTGCCATGAATACATTGCTGGATGCTGTATCAGGACTCACAGAGGATCTGTCAGACATGCAATCTACTTCCATGCTGGCACTGTCTGTACTTGGTGCAGGCATCATCCTCTGCATCTGCGTCATTCTGCCCTTGGCCTTGCCCTTTCCCTTTTGAGCACTGATTTGTCTCTTGTGTTGTGGAATAGCGCATGATGTAGGCCCCTCTGTGGCCAGCATCAGTGAGCGCAACAAGGCAGCTTTGCGCAAATCCATGCCAAAGCAAGAATCATTGGGTGAGACAGGGGGCTTGTCATGAGCATCCTTCAAACGTTGAGCTTGTGGGGTGTCATGAGGTGACTGCATGTGGTGGCGTCCATCATCAGACAAGCGATGCGCTTGAGCAGTGCATGTTTCTTGAGCGGGGAAATCAGGCAATTCCAGTGGAGACAGACGTTGGCGCTTTGAGGTTGGCGTGGACAGCCGGGAACTGTCATCATGCATTGCACCGCTGTATATTGATGTGTTGCTTGCTGTTTGCATGTCACTATGGTACATGGAAACTGAGGTTGCAGGGCTTGGTGGGACTGTCATGTTGAGCTTGTCGATGTCTGTAGCCATGGCCTGAACATCAGTGGAACAGATTCAGCCACAGTGCCAGCAGCCTTGCAGAAAGGGCTGTGAACAAGGGCTTGATGCAACAGGCAGTGACAGTTCGGTAAAGCCTCGCAACGTTTTGAACCGTACGTCACCTGAGACAAGTATCGCTTTTGTGACCGTAAATTATCTGTCAACACGTCATCATGACCACTGGCCTTCCTTAGTTGAGCCAACTTCAGCTCAGGGCTCCTGCTGCGCTTGAGGCTGGAGCTGTACAGTTTCGTGCAGTCCTCTGTTGGGGCCATTTTGTCGAGGTTCAGTGGTCACACGAAATTCTATGCTATTCAATCACGACCTTGAAGCTGCCTGCTGGTGAGGTCTCAGGACATCCGCTCGTACTACATCGCCGTGACCACCAATCTGCGACCGCTGCAACTGCCGACTGCTGCAACATTTCCGGCCTCCCGATCTTGGTGCGCTGGCTATATAGGCTTTTTGCGCGCCTTTGCATCAAGTCTTGTATGGAATCTGAATTGCTTGCAACCCATTTTGGATTTCCAGAAATGCTCAAAACTTGCGGCATGGTACTTATACTAGTGCAATCGCCGCGCTACGCGCGGCGCATGAGTGGTGCGACCAGCACGTGACAGCACGGACATAGTTTTAAACCTTGCGATCTTTGCAATTTTTCCAGCCCTTGCAGTCTTTGCGAACCTTGTGAAGCCACATCATAATTGTAAGCGTTGCAAACATCGCGATGTTTGCAAACCTCGCAGTAAATGTTGTGAAGCTTGCCAGATTCGCAAGACTCGCAATTTTTGCAGTGCGCGCAGTCACTGCAAGCCCTGCAAATCTTGTGAAGCTATGTCGTATCCTTAAGCTTTGCAAAGCTTGCAATCCTTGCAAAGCTTGCAGTCACTGCAAACTTCGCGATCTTTGCAAGACTGGCAGTTTCTGTTATTATTGCAACCCTTGCGAACCTCACACCCTTTGTAAAGCTCAAGCTCGGAATCCTTGCAAGACTCACAATCCTTGTAAGTCTAACCTTTTTGGACTCCCTGCAATCCTTGCCAATCTCATAAGAACAATATTTGCAATACGTGCAAGGCCCGCAAGCCTACCAAACCTTGTGAAGCCAGCTGACCATCTTATGCCTTGCAAAATATTTTGTCCTTGTGCACCTCATATTCCTTGTACACCTCGCCTGTTCAATTGGTTTGCAGGTATGAGAAAGCTTTATTTTTGCAAACCATATAATAGCATTGTTGCCTAGAATATTCGTGCAAACCATGTAAACAACTGCATTGCCATAGGGGACCCGAAGTCAAGGCAATAAATTTTACTCTCTGCCATGCCTCTGCCACCGTTTGTCATTTGTAGTATCAACTCCATGTGACCATACACAGGTCTATGCATGTTGCACATCAGGCAAGAACACAGAGCCACGCAACAAATACTGTTCACTTTATTCAAACAACAGGATAGAATAATCACCCGTATAATCTTGCAATCTTTATCACTGCTGTAAGCCAGGCTGTGGCCTGCATGCAATGTGCTTTGCATCCTCATATCCTCACATCTACAGTCTGCTCTCACAAATTGTCAAAAGCTTCTTGAGGTCTGGACTCAGCATTCTGTCGCCATGCCTGCATTGCAGTATTGAGTTGATATGTCGTAAAACAGCAGCAATATTGAAGCATCAAGTTGTGCAACTTGTGATCATGTGCAAGCCCACTATATGTCATTCATCTTTGTACAACTCCCACTGACAATGGGCGCTGCATAGTCCTTACAAACTATAACATGATGTCATGTTAGCATCAAAGGCATTCTAAATCATGAGCCACAAATCATGTACCTTGATTATTCTACACTAATGTAGGAGCATCACCTATTGTCAATTGTGCTCAATCTGCAGACATGTTTTCAGTTTTCCAATGCCCTGCACTTTTTGCCATCATGCCCCTTGTACACATACTTGTAAAGGTACTTAGTGGCTTTGCTGCTGGCCACTACCTCAACGTCGTTGCAGCAGCGCCTAACTTTTTTGGTTGAGCACTCATAAGGATGCACACACAGTATGCACGCTGTAGGCTAAAGCATACAAAGTATGATCAAACATATTTATTGTAGAGATCTGCAGAAAAGATGAAGCAACATGATGTTTATGCTCATCTTGAGCGCTCACTTGTTGATTGATTCCTATGACAGTGTTGTACAATGTAATGTTATGCTTGCAGCAACACCATGGTACCATGTCAACAATTTGTAGCAATATAGAGGGTGTCAAGATCGTTTTGAAGCGCACACTAACAACACAACAAATTGTCAATCAAAAAATGCATCAGCGGCAAGTGCTCGCTTAAGTACATGTTCATGTCAAATGGTTACACACCTGATCATGTGAATGTGGGTGGTGCCTCGCTTCTGGCACTCAAAAGTGTTCAAAAAAGACGATTTTGCTTTCACCCTGCAGCATGCCATACTATTTGCACCAGCAGGAATGCAGTAATCTTAAAGGAAAGATTGTGTGTGCTTGTGCTTGAGGCGTGCACATCTTGATCAATGCCTGTCGTGTGCAGTGCAGTGCAGTGCTGTAGTGCAGCCACTCAGCAACATCACACTAAAACACATAATCATGTCTGTTGCCACAGTGTGACTCGACACAAACAGCACCTTCAGATTGCTACAAATATCTGTTGATACCAGTGCATGTCTTTGGCTCTGCAAAAATGACGTACCTCACATATTATGGCAAGCCGCCAACTTGGGCTTGGCCCTAAGGTTGATTGCTTTCGTGTGCTGCAATGTTTTTAGATGTATCTGTGAACCCTGACATTGAAAAAGATGTTCTGCATGACAATGCCACTGCTTTGCAGCGCAGTCTGTCGTCCAACACAGTCGTCGGCACGACACGACAGCTATTGACCATGATTTCGATCGCAAAATCATACGTCCGTGCTACATACGCGGTGAATGTTATCGCCGTTGTGAAAGATGCAACAGTCGCCGCGAAACACGCACCTGCAAATCAGACGAAGCTTGCAATCAGGCTTACTGCGGACGACGGTAAGCAAGCTGCAAACTTACCCGGTATGGTCCCACACGTGGACCGCCTTGCGCGAACGCTTCTGTCTGTACCGCAAATCTCGTTAAGCCGAACCCAAATCAGAAGCCATACGCAAGTGGCCAGCGAATCGATAAGGGCGAAACGCAAACAGGGACAACACAGGACGTTTAATCGAATGAAAAGGGCGAGATAACCCAAAAAAAGGGCGATCTGTCAATCTGGGGATAGCGATCGATTCGAAGTTTCAGAATTTGTGACGGACGTAGCCTCTTCAGTATATGGACATCCAGAAATTGAGCATCAATGCAAACCATTATCTGATGCAGGCACTACAGCGTGATGCACCTCTTGTCCATGCTGTCCATAAGAGCCTGGAAGACCTGCCGATATTCGTATGCATTGCTGCTGCTGTATCACAATTGGGCTAAACGGCATGTACACACACGGTCCGACTCTGAAGCAGTGTAAAAGCACACAATGTTGAATCTGTGCTGCCAGTAAGACATGCATCTCAAGCCATAAGTCACATCTGCACCTGCCATCTTACATGGCCAGTTGCCTTGGCATCAACAAGGCTGAGCAGGCTCCCACTCAATATACAAATATCCAGTGCTGCCTGGGGATAAAGATCAAACAATAGCAGATATTGAGCAAGGTTCATTTGTGTCTTTTGCTCTAGCAAAACTGCAATCAGGCTGAGGCTTCACAAATTCTGCCGCTTCACAAATTCTGCTGCTGGCAACCACTACTGAAGACGAGCTGATACAAATCTGCAAACCTACTGGACAAACGAGACTGGTGAAAAGAACACACACAGCGCACCCTCCTACAAAACCCTAGTTTCCAAAACTCCTAAGCGCTTCAAGTCGGCAACTCTCTGGCACCAAAGGACCCAGCAGCTACAAAGCAGATGCTCAGCACGGATGCACGAACGTAACATACACGCAGATGCCAACCTGACAACGACACGCTCTGCCAAAAGATCACAAACACTAGCTACAAAGCTAGTTTGTGATGGGAGAAAAGGACCTGCTGCATTAAAATATAAGCCAGCTACAAGGCTTCTTATGGGGAACACAGTAGGCAAAACAACAAATCTTTCCCATTGCTGCAAAGGTAGAGGCAACTAGAGGCTAACAGCCATAGAAATCATGCTCAGAAACTTCCCAAGTTCAAACACATGACTGTTTGCGTGTCTTCACTGGTTGAGATCAACACGCATGCCCCTTGACATGAGCTCCTTGCCTCTCTCTGTGTTGTGCCACATCTCTGGAGCATTGAGCTGCACCTCAGGCCTGTGGCCCTGGTGCAATCCAGTCTTGCTGCTTCTGACTCGCATGTTGGGACCCACAGGGAAAGGCTCCTGCTCTCCAGCTACTTCACCATTGCTGTTGAACAGAATGGGACGGCACCGCTTATCCTCATGTAGCAGACTGCTGTTCTGAAAGTGTGTCACCAGGGAGGTCTTGCCCTACACAACAGCCCAAGGTTTGATAAATAGTATTAATGATAAAAACGCTTTCCAGCTCATGATGAGCTAGGTACGTGCAGGACAAAGCCCAAGGTTTGGACATCTTCATTGGCACCTTTGTACACACACACACACACACACACACGCACGCACGCACGCACGCACGCACGCACGCACGCACACACGCACACACACACACATTGAAGGATGCAAACCTGTGCACCACTTGCAACACGTCTGAATGATGCCTCACATTGTTGCATTCTAATGATGGCAGCAATGCTGGCAATGAGGCAGCTTTTGGCACAGACAGCCACTGGTGTGAATGCAGCATAGGCGAACAAAGACATGCGTGAGTGGACAGCAGGTCTCACCTGAATGCGGGCGTAACTGATGTTGCAGACCTTCTCACTGTTGAACTTCTCCCACTTCTTGCGATCAAACTTCTGGATGAGGGGAATGATGTACTGTGGGCACACCATGTTGATGAAGGAGTAGCCCACATTGCACTTATTCTTGAAATCAATTGGCAGGTAGAAGAAGTCGTAGGTTCCATGGAACTTTTCATCAATGGTAGTCAGCAGCATCTTCTGCGTGTACTTATTGGGAATGTTCTTGATCATCAGCGTTGTACGCTTGTCGTCACCTAAAAAGCAGCATACAATAACTCAATTGAGAAGGAAAGCGATGCACCAGCGTTTGTGTATCTTGCCTGCAGGGGCGTCAGCAAGCTGATATGAGTTGCTTGCAGCTGGCAGGCATGGAAAGCCCCCACCATGCTGAGAGTAACCAAGACAATCTATTTATAAGCAGCAATGATGCATCAGTAATGTGCCTGAGCGCTCTGTCATGGCAGTCAAGTCATGAGCATGCACTGACCTGCCAGGACCCGATCCAGGTCAAGGGAGTACAGCTTCTCTTGCTGTGCCTTGCGCTCAGCTTCTGCAATGGGATCAGCATTGCGACGGCTCAGGCGACCACCGCTGCTGATGTCGTCACCTCTCTTCACACCACGCCCACTCAGGATCTTCCCAATTGTGCCTGGGGCCAGGCTGCCTGTGCTCTGTAACTGCAGCAAACAGCACAGAGCTGAGAGATCTGTGTCTTGCTTACTCCAGTCACTTGAATGCTATGTTGCACATACTGGTTCGACATATGGCAAAAAGCCTGCATGTATGGCAAGATGCACACTGAAATGCATGACATGCAGCGATCCAACCTGCAAGAGTGTCTATACAAAAGTGCATGCTTTGGGATAACAGTTGACAAACAACTGACCTTCCTGAGCAGAGCTGCTTGCTGGGTGGGTCCCAGAGCAGCCAAAGCATTTTGCTGCTGCTGCTGCTGCTGCTGCTGAAGCAGCTGAGCAGCCTGAGAGCTGTTCTGAGAGAAGCCATTGCCCTGGAGCCCCTGTAATCACATGCGTTACCCTTGTCAAACCGTGACGCACACAGTAAGTACATACCAAACAGATTCACAAGGGTTGCACTTGCATCAGAGGCAAAGAAGCACCGTCACAGCAGATGCCAAACTTGATATAGCAGACCATGACAACAGCAAAAGTTGCATCAGTGATTGGGAGGGTCCAAGCTCAGTAAGCAGCAGTCACTCCAGAACATGAGGGATATGAAAAGGCAGCAGCATACCTGCAGCAGGTCAAGAGCACTTTGGCTGGACAGGCCTTGCAAGCCCAGCCCCAGAGCTTGCTGCTGGGCCATCAGCGCTTGAGACTCCAGGTTGCGCTGGTACAGGTTGGTGTCGCTGCCCCTATATCTGTTCAGTAGGTTGTTGGCGCTCTGCA
>JAABUK010007200.1_pt1 | contig 16168 bp, 6 predicted proteins | sample 5559141 | NCBI WGS metagenome assembly JAABUK01 (sample SAMN10711869, study PRJNA513367) | rock metagenome | isolation source: Antarctica rocks | place: Antarctica: Victoria Land, Pudding Butte nord | collected 2016-01-03
CCTGTCTCCATTCCCCCTTCTCCTCCCCCTTCCCACCACCCCCCTCCCACAACACCTCAATGTCGATCGACCTCCCCCTCCCCTCCTTCTTCTGATACCCAATCCTCCCCCGTATCACCTCCCCCTCCTTAAACCCAAACTCCTGCTTCTGCGCCAGCAGCGCAACCTGCTGCCAATGCGTCTCTGGTGCGCCGGGACCGGTGCTGAATGCATTGAAGGCGTGGCCCTTGGCCACCACGGCTTCGGGGGCTTCGACGCCCATAGAGTTTAGATTCGAGGAGGAGGGACGTGATGCGCAGAAGAAGATGTCGAACCAGAGGGCCCAGCCGTCGAAGGATCGCGGTCGGGACTCAGTGCCCTGCCAGGCGATGGTGAAGGGGTGGAGGAATGTTAGGTCTGTGGGCTCTGCGGTGTGGAGATCCAGTTCGAGGACGGGGACTGAGGAGGTGGTGGAGACGTCATCGTTCACCACGGTACGGACGAGCGCTTCGTCATAGACCGTCTCGAGCATGCTGGCCATGTTGAAGCCGTAGACGGATTTCCAGAAGTCGACGTGCGAGATACGGAGCTCGGAGTCTACGAGAGGCGCGATACGGAGGGTAGCGTGGCTGGGCACCATGAGTCCATCCTGCGGATCGAGATATCTATCTCTGGCCCAGAGGACGGAGTCGAGCATGCTCTCGTACAGCAGGCCATAGCCCATCCACTCGCTGACGATGATGTCGACCTTGTCGACCGGGAGGGTTACCTCCTCGATCTTGCCGCGGAGGCATTTGATCACGTCTTGGAAGCCGTTTTCGTAGACGATGATGCGCGCTTTGTCGACTATGGGGGAGGCGTCGACGGCGATGACGGTCTTGGCTCCGGCTTTGGCACAGAAGAGGGAGAGGATCCCTGTGCCGCAGCCGACGTCTAGGACGGTTTTGTTGGCGAACAGGTGTTTGTTGGAGTAGATGAAGTCGCGGTAGGCGTCTGTGCGGATGGTGTCTTTGAGCATGGATTCGTGGATTGTGTTGTAGGAGTAGGAGTTAAAGTAGCCGGAGTCTTGGTCTTCTTGGGAGGAGGCGCTGGGTTTGGAGACGAGGCTTCCGGGGTCGGTTTGGCCGTTCGGTTGGTCGGTTGGAGTGTCTTTCATTTCAATGAGCTGGTTTTGGAAGGAAACTTGCACTTCTTCCCTGTAGGCGGCGAACTGGATCTGCAGTTGAGCTAGACGCTCGCGTAGCTCCTGGACCTCTTTCTCTCCGTCGTCTGCGGCTGTTCCAGTGCCCAAGGCTGATTCGTCAACGTCGTCCAAGCTGTAGAGCACGGCATCGTCCTCTAGTGTCGGTTTCAGATACTGTTCATCTTCGAAGAGAGCAGCAGTCCACACCTTAGGCAGTGCGCGACCCTGCTTGACCTCTGACCGTACGAAGTTGATCAATTGAACGCGGTCCAGGAAGTCGAGATCTATCATGTTGGTCAATACCATATGCTCCTCGACGGGGCAGCATTGCACCAACTGAGTTGGTTCTTGAGCTTGACATAGTCGAAGCTGTATTTCTCCTGGTCATACTTGAGCATCTCAGTGATGTCTCCAAACCATTTGTCATCGAACAAAGACTTGAACGTCTGATCCTCGACGTCTGATTCGACATCTTCCCAGCCTTCCTCGTTCTTCGGATCTAACAGTTCTGTGGTCGAAGGATCGCTGTCTGATCCCATTTTTCGAATCACCGTACGAGTCGGCTTCAAACTGTCCAACGCAAAACAGGTGATTTTTGCTCGATGGGATTTTGTTAGAAATCGATGTCTCGGACAAGGGAAGGTTTCTACTACGCCAAAAAGGGGAATCCATCGTTTCTTGGCATTAAACTCAATTCTTGCAATTGGAGTCATCTTTTTCTATTTGTGGTGAGCATATGAAACCCGCCGTAGCGCGGTGTTGAGATCATCCTAATGGAGCCGGCAAGAGTGAGCGTGTTGGGTAAGGACAGTGTGGTCCTAGCATTCGGCCTGTGGAAGAACTATGTGGTCAGGGACCTCTTGACGAACCTCCCTTCCTCGACATATGTCTTGGTCACGGATACAAATATTGGTCAACTCTATGTTCAGTCTTTTAAAACCACATTTGAGGAAGCTTGCTCGCAGGTGAAAGCGAAACCTCGCTTACTGACGTATGAAGTGCCGCCGGGAGAGACGTCAAAATCAAGAAAAACCAAGGCAGATATTGAAGACTGGCTGCTGAGTCAAAGCCCACCATGTGGCCGAGACACTGTCATTATTGCACTGGGTGGCGGTGTTATAGGCGACTTGACCGGCTTTGTGGCCGCTACGTATATGCGAGGAGTCCGATATGTCCAGGTTCCCACGACTTTACTCTCAATGGTAGACTCCTCCATTGGAGGGAAAACTGCAATCGATACAGCACTCGGCAAGAATTTGATCGGAGCCATCTGGCAACCTTCGCGGATCTATATTGACCTAGATTTCCTTGGGACCCTTTCGCAGCGCGAATTCATTAACGGTATGGCAGAGGTGATCAAAACGGCAGCCATCTCGGACGAGGAGGAATTTGCCGCCCTAGAAGCTAATTCGGAGCTCATTACAAATGCGATCAAAACTGATCCTTCGGAAGGTCCATCACGGCTCAAGGGCATTGAAGGAGTCCTAAAAAGAGTGATACTGGCTTCCGTCAAATTCAAAGCATATGTGGTTACAGCGGACGAACGCGAAGGTGGATTGCGAAATCTTCTCAATTTTGGTCATTCCATCGGCCACGCAATAGAAGCATTTCTCACCCCTCAGATCCTACATGGAGAATGTGTGGCAATAGGAATGATTAAAGAAGCCGAGCTGGCTCGCTATCTAGGCGTCTTGAAAGGTGTAGCGGTTGGTCGTCTTCTAAAATGCATATCGTCTTTTGGACTTCCTACCAGTCTCGATGACGATCGAATACGAAGACTCTCTGCTGGCAAACACTGTTCTGTCGAACAGCTGATCCAGAAGATGGGCATTGACAAGAAGAATGATGGAGCGAAGAAGAAAGTCGTACTGCTTTCTGCTATCGGACGCACTTACGAGCCAAGAGCCAGCACCATTGCCGACACTGACTTGAGAGTTGCAATGTCTCCCAGCATCGAAGTCGTCCCAGGTGTTCCAGCCTCACTAGGGGTGACTTGTGCCCCACCGGGCTCAAAGAGCATATCGAATCGAGCTCTTGTGTTAGCGGCACTGGGCAATGGCACCTGCAGACTTACGAATCTCCTAACTTCAGCGGACACAGAAGTGATGATGGATGCACTAAGTCGACTCGGAGCAGCCACGTTTACTTGGGAGGAGGAAGGAGAAGTGCTAGTGGTTGCTGGCAATGGTGGGAGAATGCTTGCCAGTCCGACAGAGCTCTACCTGGGAAATGCTGGAACCGCCGCGCGATTTCTAACTACCGTTGCCACCCTTGCTCACAAGGATAAGGTTGATGATAGTGTCATAACAGGTAACGCGCGAATGAAACAACGTCCCATTGGCGACCTTGTGGATGCGCTCAAAACAAATGGTGCCGGCCTCGAGTACCTTGAAAGCGATGGATGCCTTCCTCTTCGAATCGCGGCTTCCGGTGGGTTCAATGGCGGTGTCATTAATTTGGCAGCCAAAGTGTCATCACAATATGTATCGTCACTACTCATGTGTGCTCCCTACGCAAAAACCCCGGTAACGCTGCAGCTGGTGGGTGGAAAGCCAGTTTCCCAGCCCTACATTGACATGACAGTGGCAATGATGGCGTCCTTCGGAATCAAAGTTGAGAAGTCACCGACGGAGGATCACACTTATCACATTCCACAGGGTCGATATTCGAATCCTGCGGAATACGTTATCGAAAGTGACGCGAGTTCCGCGACTTATCCTCTAGCTATTGCGGCCATAACAGGGACAACATGCACAATCCCGAATATTGGTTTCGCTTCGCTGCAAGGTGATGCACGTTTCGCGGTGGAAGTGCTACGACCGATGGGATGCAAGGTCTCGCAAACCGCCTCTTCTACTACAGTCACAGGTCCAAGTGGAGGAAAGCTCACTCCGCTTCCGAGCGTGGACATGGAGCCAATGACAGATGCTTTCCTGACAGCCTCGGTCTTGGGAGCTGTCGCGCAAGGCAAAGGTCCGAAGCACATTACACGTATATATGGCATCGCGAATCAAAGAGTCAAAGAATGCAATCGGATCCTGGCAATGAAGGATGAGTTGAGCAAGTTCGGTGTTGTATGCCACGAGAACGAAGACGGCATTGAAATTGATGGCATTGATCGCGTCAACCTCTGTGAACCACAAGCTGGAGTCTCCTGCTATGATGATCACCGAGTGGCTATGAGTTTTAGTGTCCTAGCACTAGCTGCACCAAGACCAACTTTGATCTTAGAAAAAGAATGCGTAGGCAAGACTTGGCCAGGATGGTGGGACACCCTTTCACAAACTTTCGAAGTCCGACTCGAAGGCAAGGAATTGAATGAATCCAGAAAGGGTGGAGCCTCGACGACAGACAAGGCCTCGGCATCCATCTTCATTATTGGTATGCGGGGAGCCGGAAAGACGACGAGCGGAAGCTGGGTGGCCAGATCTCTGGGCAGGAAACTCATCGATCTGGATACAGAGTTAGAGACGACTATCGGCATGTCTATACCCGAGATGATACGAAGCGAGGGATGGCCATTCTTCAGGGAAAAGGAGCTGGCCCTTCTGAAGGCAGTCATTGCTGACAAGGCGCACGGCCATGTCTTTGCATGTGGTGGAGGCCTTGTCGAAAGTGCAGAAGCTCGCAAGTTGTTGATCAATTGGCATCAGAACATTGGGAACGTACTACTCGTTCAGCGCGACCTCAACAAAGTTATGGACTTCCTACAAATTGACAAGACCAGGCCGGCATATGTTGAAGATATGATGGGAGTCTGGCTTCGAAGAAAACCCTACTTTCAAGAGTGCAGCAACCTACAATACTACAGCCAATACAACCATACTGAGACTCTCGCTCTGGCCGCCGAAGACTTCAATAGGTTCCTTCAGGTAGTGACTGGCGAGGTTGATAACCTTGCGTTGATGAAACAGACGAAGGTGTCCTACTTCGTCGCCCTTACATTCTCAGATCTATGGCCACACCTTCACCTTCTTCCAGAGATTTGCATTGGTTCTGATGCGGTCGAGCTGCGAGTCGATCTTCTTTGTGAACCTGACAACAAATCTATCATACCTTCCGTTGACTACGTAACCGAACAGCTATCCCTCCTACGCTCGATAATCCCGCTTCCGATCATCTTCACCATTCGTACCCTGTCGCAAGGTGGTTGCTTCCCAGATAACGCTCACTCAGAGGCCCTCGCTCTTTATACCCTCGCTATCCGTATGGGTTGTGAATTCGTGGATCTCGAGATAGCGTGGCCAGACCAACTCCTCACCACAGTGTCGGGTATGAGAGGTTTCTCCAAAATCATCGCTTCCCATCACGACCCTGTCGGAGCTTTATCGTGGCGCGATAACCATTATATCCCATTCTACCACAAAGCAATCCAATACGGCGACATCATCAAGCTAGTCGGCGTCGCCCGAACCATGGAAGATAATTTCGCGTTACAGAACTTCAAATGCTGGGCGGCAGAACTGCAAGACATACCCATGATAGCCCTCAACATGGGCGAAAAAGGCCAACCAAGTCGCATCCTCAACAAATTCATGACCCCCGTCTCCCATCCCTCTTTACCCTACAAAGCCGCCCCAGGCCAACTCTCCGCCGCAGAGATCAACCGCGGTCTCTCCTTGATGGGCGAACTACCGGCCAAACACTTCTTCCTCTGCGGCTCACCCATCCAAGCCTCCCGCTCCCCTGCCCTCCACAACACTCTCTTCGCCCAAACCGGCCTCCCCCACACATACGGCCTCTTCGAAACCTCCGACGCCGAAGCCCTGCGCCCAGTCATCCGTAGCCCGGACTTCGGTGGTGCGTCCATCACCATCCCGCTCAAACTGGACATCATGCCCCTTCTCGACGAGATTGCAGAAGAAGCCCAGATCATCGGCGCCGTCAACACCATCATACCAATCGAACAACCCTCTTCCTCCTCTTCCGGGCAGGATAAACCCACCCCACCCAAGCTAATCGGCCGCAATACCGACTACCTAGGCATGGTGCACTGTCTCCGCTCCGCCGGCGCCTTCGGCAGCACCGGCTCAGGCGCGGACTCCGCCCTCGTCGTCGGCGGAGGCGGAACCGCTAGAGCAGCTATCTACGCCCTCCATTCTATGGGCTATTCGCCCATCTACCTCCTTGGCCGCCAGGTCCGGAAGGTGCAGAAGATGGTGGGCAGTTTTCCAACGGGGTATGATCTCAGGGTCTTGGATGCTGACGATGCAGGAGGAGGAGGAGGAGGAGAAGAAGGGGTAGAGGCCATGGTGGGGGGTGTGGTGCACACGGTGGCTATTGGGACGATTCCGGCAGATAGACCGATTGATGAGGGGGTTAGAAGGGTGTTGGACCGGATTTTCGAGGGCTCTGCTGCTGCTGCCGCTGCCGCCGCCACCGCAGAAGAGAAGAACGGTACTGCCAGGCGCAGTGATAGTAGTGCCGGTACTGGTGCTAGAGTCAGAGTCCTCCTCGAAATGGCATACAAACCACGCGTCACCGCGCTGATGAAGATGGCGCACCGGGCAGGCTGGATCACGGTTCCGGGCTGGGAGGCCCTGGTCGGGCAGGGCATGTGGCAGTTCAAGTGTTGGACGGGCATCATGCCTTTGTTGGAGCATTGTCGGGTGAGTTTCTCTTCTTCCACTTCCCACCTTTTTTTTTAATCCCCTCTCTCCCTGCTCTAACCCTACGTTTTGCTTTTCTCCCGCTCTGATCCTTAGATTTCGGGGATGCGAGCCAGTGGCTGACGGGGCTTTTTCTTGATGTCTAGGCTGCGGTGCTGGGTGAAGAAGTAGTGGTCAAAGCGAGGCCATTGGCGATGCCGAATGGGAAAGCCTGAGGTACGGTGAGACGACTGCGCTCCACTAGGGTATGGAAAGGTGGTTACGAAGAGTGAGGTGAAGTCGGCGCGCAAGCCCCCAGGAACTCTGAGAGGAATGGAAAATGGAGGAAAATGGAGAAAAATGGAAGAATCCGGAAATCAAAAGTCTTCAATTTCCTTTATTGTAGGGAATCTGTACCGCATACAGCAACAACACTGCTGGGTACCAGTCCTCGGCGGCCTCTGTCTCTAAATTACTTGTAGCCATATCGGGAGCGTTTCCGGGTGACACAGATATAAGGGAGACGGGTTCATCTCTTCGCGCTCTGCCAATTCCCACCCTCCCTCTGCTGCCTCAGCGCCTCAAAGAACGCCGGGTTGATATGCGACCCCGGTGGTGGCATCTGCGGCTGCTGCGCTTGCTGACCTACTGTAAATTGACCCGGTCCTTGCTGACCTACGGTAAATTGACCCGGTCCTTGCTGTGTTCCGCTAAATTGACTGTGGCCTTGCTGTGCCCCGTTCAGTTGATTCTCCCATTGCTGTGTATTAACTGGATACGAGTGTTGCTGATGTTGTTGTGGTTGATAGCGATTATAGGAGTGTGTGGGGGAATGTTGCTGAATATTCTGATTGGCGAAGTTATTGAAATTGAAGTGGCCCTGTGGAAGTGGGGAGATGGGCGACGGTGAGAAAGTTGGGTATGAGGATGGTTGGGGAGAGATGGTGGGTGCTTGGGGTGGTATTGGGTTTGGGTTGGACAATGATGGGAGTTGTGGTCGCATTTGTGGGTAGGGATATCGCGATGGTGGAGGGATCGGAGGGAGGGCGAATGTTGGGGTTTGAGGTTGCTGTTGCTGTTGATGGCGTCCATTTGTTGATGTGCGTGGAGAAGAGCTTGGCTCTGACTTCAGCACCGGAGAGGTCTGCGGTCCATTGGAGAAGGAACTCCTTCGGTCCTGATGCTGGTTGTTGCCGGATCGATCCCATCCACCCCGACCACGCCCGCCTCGTCCTCCTCTGCCTCCTCGATCGCCTCTGCCTCGTCCTCTGCCCCTTCCCCGATCGTGGCCCCGGTCTGAAAATGATGGTACAGGCTGTCGACCTTCAAGAGGTGCTTCGCCTGATCCCATTATCTCGTGGAGGTTGGTCGGTCGCGCCAGTGGAGTGTATCCATCGTCTCCCATTGGTGGAATATCATCGTAATTCATCTCCGCTGTGATATCACCATTCACACCTGAATTCTCCGTAGCAGATCCATTCATAGAACCAGCGTACCTACCCCTTGAGTTTCCAAAGCGATCGCTCCTCTCATCTTTTCTGCTTTGCCTCTTCAACTTCAATCGCCGCTTGTGGTCTGCCTCTGCTTCATCATCCGAAAATTCCATCTCTTCGGCACCGACTTCTTCGTCATGGAAATTGGAGGCATCACTGCCTTTGACTGCTCTCAAAGGCTGAGTGAAGACAAAGGTCGAGTGCTGCTCTACGTAATAGACTGGAGTATTCTTCGTACCAAGTCCGGCTTCTTTGATAGCTTGTTCGTTGGTAAAACGAATCGTGTATAATGGCTGCTGTACTCTTCCAAGAGTTTCTGAGACAACACCCACGACACTTCTATCCTCAAGACATAATAATGAACTGTTTTCAAGAACACGATACTCACCAGAGACTTTGGCTTTGACCAGGACGGTATTTTCCACGATCGCTTCCACACTGCCAAGCTCTTCGATCTTCATATCCTCCGTTACTTTGATGTCAGGTTTTGGCACCACTTCTTCAGGCTTCTCGTTCGCTGTACGTAGTTGCGCAGCCTCACCTTTCGCACCACTTCTATTCTTTCCCTCATCATCAGAGCCACCGTCACCCTGCATCAGGATCCGTGCTTGCTCTTCAGGGTCAAGCATGGCGTAATCCCCGTCAACATCTGCGTCATCTCCTTCGCTATCATCTGTAGTCGTTGTATCAGAAGTAGTGTCGGAATCAGACGAATCGATAGGGGACGAGTCGATTTCCCATTCGGCGTGTTCGCCGCCTTGAGCGTTCTCATGCTCTTCAAAGTTGTGGACTGACGGAAGTTGTTCGGCGAGAGACGCAACATTTGGGTTTTCGGCTACTGATGTCGACAGTGGAGACAGTCCCCGCTGCTGAACGGGTTCATGCTCTAACACCTCTATATCAGCAGGTGCGACAGCTTCATTCTCCTTTGGTTGTGTCAATTCAATCTCTGCCTTGATCGTATTGTCGGTTAACGTAGACGGGCTCATGTGGCTTTCTTCCTGGTCCTCTTTGATTGCGCTTGAAGCCGAAGACTCGTCATCCAAGCTCTGAGTATTGTTGCACTGTCCACAGTCTCCGCTCGTTGAGTCACGGAGGGTTGCTTCCGCTACCATCTCAGCTCCTTCGCCCACAACATCGATTCCATTTCGATTACCAGCTGATGTCACATCATCATTCACATCCTTTTTGAACGTAGGCTCATCGCTCGTCACCTCTTCCTGCTCCGAGGTCTTGTCACCAATTGCGCTCTCTTCCTCTCTCGCCACAAGGTCTTCTCGGGAGGCATCAGGCATCGCGTTTGGAATAAGAGAATGAGTAAAGTCTTGGGGTTGCGATATCGCACGATGCAGGGCACTGCTTTGGTCATGCCTCTCCGGCGTGGTGTGATTTGGGCCTGTATCTTCCTCTTTCATCAGCTCGACACTAGCAATCGGCAATGGAATGGCATCGCAGGTTCCCTGTTCGAGACTTCCAGCGACCTGTTGATTCAAGGTGTCTGTGCCTTCTTCTTCTTCTTCTTCTTCTGCTGCTGTGTCCACAGCGCCCGTCCTCACTGCTGAGATGAGTCTGCATCCGCGTTCGGCTTCGCCTATATTGCCTGTGTCTGTCAGCTGCGGTTCTGGTGTGTGGCGTCCTTGGTTACGGAGGCCTTCCGCTGCCGTTTGCAGTTCTGCAGGCGCCGCAAGTTTCTCGTCATCGGAAGCCGCGGCCTCCGGTTTCTCTTGAGTAGACTGGGACATCTTTGAGACTTGTACATCGGACTGGGAGTCGACATGTTGCATCAGTACATCTAGCAACCCACCGTGATTAGAGACTTCTGCATTGATGTCGTGCGCCTCGGTATTGCTATTGTCTCGCTGGATCAAATTTAATCCTGGTATCGGAGGCATTTTGTCTGCAGCATGAACCTGCTCTTCATCTTCGACCGATATATCTGCAGCAGAATTGTCATCCATTTTGTGCGCGGCGCTCGTCGAGTCGTGACTGCTTGGAGACATTGGGGATTCAGTCCGGTGCCGTTCTGTGGGCCTATGGTCTATCTCGTCCGAGAGACTCGGAAGCGAGTCCATCGAGATATGGGTCTGGGAGCAATGGACATGAAGACCGCCTGAACACTTGTCCAAGAATCGAGTTTCACGAACTAAATACCATATTAAGAGCAATATTTTGTGCCAAGAGTTATAAAATCCGCCCCCGAGCTCACCCTCGACTCGGCCAAGGGTGATGCCGCTCTGTGCTCTCCTACGGCACCCAGATAGTTCCCAGGACCTCACTATCGCGATTCTACACGTAACAGCAAGATCAACTTGACAGCTATGGACACACCAGTTGAATCAACGATAACTGCGGCCTTGAAGGACCTCGCTGGCCCTTCAAACCCCTCTCTGCGCTCGATCGAGAGCATATCCGGTGTGTCGCGCAAAACTCTCCAACGCCGCCTCAATGGCTGCGTTTTGGAATCTGACGCTTGGAGGCCGAAGGGCACGCTCGTGCGCAAAGCGCAGCTATGGCATTCTGATAAATACATATTACATGGCTAACCAAATCCACGCTCCCATTCTATGGATCATCTACTGCTCACAGAAACGGGTTCTACGCATCCTCTGTAGACTTATCTATGGTTTATAGCAGCATAACGAGCATCTCGTCTATAGACAAATATCTCTAGAAAGCCCTCAGCCATCTTCAGATTTTAAGCTTTCGCAAGACTGCCTTTACTAAAATCAACTTTCTCTAGACTCTTTACCATCTGACTCTTATATTATTATCATTAAATCTCCTCCTTCTCGACATCTACTTGAAAATAGATATACCGGGCCGGCGTCCATATATCTGCTTAAGCTACTATTAATAACAGCAGAATAGATCATGCTCTTTATATTGATAGTGTCTTTATATATAAATACTTTTCGAAGAAGTCAAAGAAGTTCAAGAATGAGGAGGAATTAAGATATATATAGGATCTACCCTCCGCAAATTAGTTTCCCACATCGAATTTTCCTGATCTATCTTTTATCTAAAATGCACATAATAGAGAAGCAATATAAATACGCATTCTACCAGAACCGCTTCAAGAATTAAAATTAATCTGAACGACATTAAAATCTCTTCATCTTCGACGTTATTCCGGAGCAGCCTTCCATCTAGTAACCTCACCCAACTTTCAAACACACGAGGGCTTATCAGCTAATACCTGCGGGTAATGCGGCGAAGAGTTTTCCAATTCTTCGCGCGATTGGGATATCAACTCGAACATCTTCAAAATATTTATAAGTTTGGCGAGTATAATAAAACTCCAAAATATTTCCGAGCAGATCATTTCCGTCAGCATCTTAAGCACAGCCACGTCGGGACGAATGGAAAATGGACCAGCATACTCGAGAATGCGTCCATGAAGAACGGGCCGCCTTTCGACGCCCCATCAAGCACAGCCGCGGAAGCTGGAGAGCCGAGTCTGCCTGCCGTCCAGACTCCAGCTTCTGTACTGACCTCGCAGTCCCCCACCGAAGCGCCACGACAGAGGTCTTGATTGTAAGCGACACCCCTCAGACCCCGCCGTGTGTAGCTCTCACCCGACCTCCCACTTCCCCCCCCAAATGAGTCTTCAGGATATGGATTATAAAGTGGGGCTTGGGCTGCGATGCTATGGGTATGGTCCAACACTGACGAAGCAGCAGCAAATGTTTTCTTGCCTTCTTTTTTAGGGCTGGTTTCTCCATTCTCGTGGGCTGGAAAGGAGAAAACAGTGACGGGAGCACCCGTCAACTCTCGATATGGTCAACAACCTCGGCGTTCTGTATTGTGATCAAGGCAAGCTGCCCGAGGCGGAGCAGATGTACATACGAGCACTGGGACGAGAACAAAGTACTCAGTCAAGAGCATGAGGATACATGAGAAGGCGAAGTCGCTGACAGCCCCGTGTAGCCCCTGGAAGAGGAAATTTGAGCAACGGTTGAAATTGAAGCCAGCGTTTGGATTCAAAGGCCAACTTCATAAAGATCGCAAGAACCAACCAGTAGAATCCAATTCTCAGCTTTCTCATTGGAACCTGTTAGGCGGCTTTCTGATCCGCGTGCTTCTTCGCACGCTGACTTTCTCATCCCTCGTTCTAAGCCATGCTTTCCCCTCCTTGGCCTCAGATCTTGCCTTTGATACTCTTAGAGTGGGATGGCGGATAGAGCGCGCTTTTGCATTCGTTATTGCAGAAGCCCCAGAGTCCTGGGGAGTAGCGGATTGGATAGAAAGAGGCTCTCCAATCGATGTTTGATCAGCGGGGTCAGATGTCTTGTGAGAAGAGAGATTACGTGTTTGACCATTGTATCTAGGCCGCTTGGAAGCCTGCCCTCCGTCTGCTGAGTCATGGTAGCTGCGCTTGAGTTGTCTCTCGCGTCCTTGAACAGTGGAGGCGCGTGTTCTGCTGTCTGAGACTAGGTTGCTGTCGCTATCATGCCTTCGCCGTTTTGAGACACGTTCTTCGTTGAGGTCGTTGGCGCGACTGCGTTTGCGCTTTCGCCTCGCGCCATTCTCTCTACTTGAGTCGTTCTCCGCCACCTTTTCTGGGTTTGACTTAAGTTCGACCAAGGAGACTTGCTGTTGTATCCATCGCAGTAGTATACCAAGGCTGTTCGCTCTGTCCTTGGCGCTTCTGTATTCCGATGTCTGGCGGTGGAAGTTGTCGACCATGCTGATTCGCCTATTGATCGTATCGAGTGTCATCTCCGCAACGGCCAATTCGGACTGGGCTAAAGGCAACTTCTGCTTCTTCTGGTAGAAAGGTCCTCTAGACAGACTAGCAGATGGCACCTGCTGAAAAGACTTTTTTGCCGGCTGCACCGTCGACTTCGCAGACTCAACAGCCTTCCGGGCCTGACTTCGTTCACTGATCACCTGGATTCCATGCGTATACCCCCCCACATACTCCGCCGTCTCGAAGGATCTCAAAAGCTTTGAATCCACCAATCTCTTCCACGCTTCGTCAAACAGCGGCTGAAGACGCTTGATAGTATCCGCATCTTTCTCGTACTTCCAGTACTCATAATTCAGAAACTCGGCCCAATTAGTCAGCTTGTCTTGTCGGTCCGGCTCCTCATCCAGCCGGAATGACCGCTCGAATCCAATTCTCCGGAGACGGTCCTTTAGCGCCTGATGATATGCAAGAAACCGACCCTGTTGCCTCATCCGTCGTTGATGGTCCCGAAATTCTCGCCACAGCATCATCTGAGCCCCGAACACCATCCAGTCATCCGGGTGATTGGGGGAAGTCTGCCAAAACGACAAAATCTCGCGGTATTCTCCAGGGCTCTTGGCAACATCCCGGCCAAGACTGATCGGGTGTGAGGGCCGGCCACCTTCATTAACAAGTGTATTGTGGTACTCAGTCTCTTTCTCTAGACAATACCGATAATATTGCTCGGGATCGATGTCCGTTGTGGTCGAGGCATTAGAGGATGGACGAGGCGACGTTTCTTTGTTGGCAGATATCTCCCCAAGGCGTGCAGATACGAATTCCAGATCAATAGGACGAGACTGGACCATGTCACTCACGTCTGTTCGCGCCCTGCCACAGTACTATTAGAAGAGGAGGAAGAGGACACGATGGAACAAGATGGTTACCTTAATCTCTGAATGAAACAGTCTGGTAGATTTTCTGGATCTTCAACTCGGACATTTCTGTGTTTAAACCTCAGCATCTCAGAGATCATAAACTTCCAAAAAAAAGCTGACCTTCCGTTGGCTTCCAGGTACTGGTCAAGCTCTGCATCACTATAACCAGCGATATCACTAGCGGTGGGCAGCATCATTAATAATATTGCGGTGTAAGGCTGGTGGTCCAAGAGTTGGGTGGTTTTTGTTCGACAAACTCCGGATAAACAGTCTTCCGAGACGGCCGCTTGACGTAACAACGCGCAAACTGCAGCTCAATAGAGTCTGCTATAAGACATGTTAATGGTATAAGCGTAAAGCTAACGGTCAATGATTTCAGTCAGGCAGTCGTTCTCTTGTCTCATTGAAAGAGATTGTCTGAACAAAGTGATCGCTTGCTTGTTTCCTGCAGACTGGACCGAAAGCAGGCCATGAGTTTGTGCTTGGAACCGATCGAAACCGTTGCGATATTGTTCTGCCGAAACTCCGTGGGATTAGTCGGCGTCATTGTTCCCTTACATTTGATGCGGAGCGACGATTGGTCTTGCGAGATTTCTCAAGCGCAGGAACCATCGTCACTTACGATGGGAAAGGACGGGAGACACGCCGCCATTTTACATGGATTTTAAGTGAGGAGGGAGTGAAGTGGGCGTCAAAGACCATCGTGGAGATCCAGAAAATTGCATTTCAGGTCATTGTCTCCAGGCATGAAACACATCCTGGTATATACATTGGCAGTGTTGATCGATTCCTCCAGCAGGCGGACGCCAATGTGTTGTAGGTCCTCCTTGGCGGCTTACTCAGCACAGACCTATTTCCTTCTTCCTTGCTAGTTTGCGTAGATAGCTTCTTCTCTTCATACACTCATTCATCAAAATGACGAGATTTCTTTCGGTGCACTTGGCATCCAGAGTACGAGTTCATCCGCACATCAGAGTGGTGCTCGCACCCCCCAAGCTCCGATTTATATCAGTCAAGCAAGGCTTGGAACTGGTAGCTTCTCGATCGTGAATCGTGTCTGGGATGTAAGCACCGGACTTTTGTTTGCTTCCAAGGAGTTTTTCAATATGAAAGAGTCTGAGTGGAGGAAGGAAGTTTCTATTATGAGTAAAGTCTCACGGATCTCAAATGTTTGAAATTTCCCTTTCTTTTTGCGGAAGTTCCCGCTAATTCCTCATCAGGAGCACATTATACAGTTTGTTGCTTCGATTGAAAGGCCGTCGCCTCAGCTGATCCTCGAATACCTTCCGCTCGGAAATCTGCAAAGCCTACATGCACAACGGCCGATTACAGATCAAGAAAGCTTAGCGATTCTTTGTCAAAACCTAGATGCCTTGACCTCCGTCCATGAGCAAGGCATCGTCCACCGGGATATAAAGCCAGAAAATATTCTTGTTCAATCTCGAGACCCTCTTCACATAAAGCTGTCAGAATTTGGCCTTTCGAAGGCGACCGCTGATCTCCAAATGTTCTGTGGGACACTTCTCTACGCTGCGCCTGAAATCTACCAAAACCCTCGTGTTACATACTACACAAACGTTGTTGATTTCTGGTCGCTCGGTGTCGTTGTCTTCCAGTACGCCTACGGCCTTCCAGATTTCCACAATGGGAATGGGGGCCTGTACTGGTGTAAAAAAATCATCAGCCAGCTTACTGACTGGGATCCTGACATCCTGCTTGATTTCTTATCAAACGCAATGTTGACCATAAAACCAGAGAGGCGGCTTTCAGCCAAGGATTGTTGGGTGCAAGCATTGCAGCTCTCTGTTCCGTCCGAAAACCGCTGTCCGACTCCAACGCAAGCCTCATACAATTTGGACCAGCATCAATTTAGCCACAAGGCAGAAGAGCAACGAGCAGTGGGAGAGGTCATAGGTTCAACGCAGACAACGATTGATCACTACTTGATTGACTACAATACTGAAGAGCAAGTAGTTGAAGATCTTGTTACACCGACATGGACAGAGAGGCTCTCTACGTCTTTTCTTCGGAGAAGCGCGAACTCCTCCGAGGCTGAAACGATAGAATGCGATTTGACATCCATATCGAATCGTTCCTCCAGAGACCAAAGACTCGCCCCAACACAGATCTGGAACCTTCTACCTGATAATACAACTGATCCAGAATCGTATGAGCGGCCAATCCTTCTTCCAAAATCCTCTATCAGAGACTCTTCATGTGGTAAGAGAGAATCTAAACGTCCACGGATGACGGGGTCTGAAAAGAAGGGCAAGTCAAATATTGTGTACTCCAATCCTCCATCGGTCGATGATATCTCT
>JAABUK010007201.1_pt1 | contig 16166 bp, 13 predicted proteins | sample 5559141 | NCBI WGS metagenome assembly JAABUK01 (sample SAMN10711869, study PRJNA513367) | rock metagenome | isolation source: Antarctica rocks | place: Antarctica: Victoria Land, Pudding Butte nord | collected 2016-01-03
GCGGCTCGTCCTGCGCCGTCATCGGGCGCAACGGAGCGGGCAAATCGACTTTGCTGCGCGTCGTCGCGGGCGTGCTGCGCGCCGACAGCGGGCGCGTCGCGTGGCAAGCTGAGGCGAGCGGAGGCCAGCTGGAAGGCGAGGTGGAAGGCGAGGTGGAAGGCGACGAGCTGCGCCAGAGCTGCGGGCTGTTCGCGCCGGACGCTCCGCTGTATCGCGAGCTGTCGTGCGCCGAGAACTTGGAGTTCTGGTCGCGGCTGCGCGGCCTGCCGTGCGAGGAGAAGAGGCTGCGCGCGCACCTGGATCGTTGGCAGCTCGGCGCGCGCTGGAACGAGCCCGCGCTGGCGCTTTCGAGCGGCTTGCGCGCCCGGCTCGGCCTGGCGGTGGCGACCCTGGGCGCGCCCCGGCTGCTGCTCCTCGATGAGCCGGGCGCCAACCTGGACGAGTCGGGGCGCGAGCTGCTGCGAGGCTTGCTCGAAGAGCAGGTCGCGCGCGGCGTGGTGCTGGTGGCAAGCAACGAGCCGCGCGAAATCGCGCTGTGCCAGGCGCGCATCGAGCTGTGAGAAGCCGCCAGAAGCCGCCAGAAGCCCGCGTTCGGGCAAGTGCTTGCCGCTCGGCTTGAGCTCAGCTCAATCAAATCATGCCCTCAGCCGCCCGCGGTGGAACCGCTTCCAGCCGCTCGCACAGAGCCTCGTTGATCTCAGCGTGCGGCCCGGCGTGGGCGGTTTTCGTGAAGGACTGGCGCGGCGAGTGGCGCTCGCGGGCCGCGCTCAACGCCATCGGGCTGTTCGCGCTGGCCACGCCGATCGCGCTTTCGCTGGGCGTGGCGGGGCAGAAGCTGTCGCCCCAAGTACTTGCCGGGCTGCTGTGGGCGACCTTGCTGTTCGCGGCCTTGATCGGCCTGTCGCGCGTGTGGGTCAAGGAGGACGAAAGCGGCACGGCCACGCTGCTGCGGCTGCACGCGCCGCCCGAGAGCGTGCTGTGGGGCAAGACGCTGTGGAACGCTTCGCTGCTGGCCTTGACTCAGCTCGGGGCCGTGCCCGTGTTCATGGTGCTGCTCGATGCGCGCCTTGAGATGCCCCTGCTGCTGCTCGCGACGCTGCTGCTGGCCGACCTCGGGCTGGCCACCGCGTCCTCGCTGCTGGGTGCCATGACGATGGGCGCGAGCGGGCGCGGCACCTTGTTCTGCGCCATCGCGATTCCGATTCTGCTGCCGCTCCTTGTTATCGCGAGCAACGCCACGGCCATCGCGCTGGGCGGCGGCGGCGACTGGGGGCCCGCGCTGCAAGCCCTGGCTGCTTACGATGTGGCGATGCTGGCCGCGGCCTGGATGCTCTTCGACTTCGTGTGGAGCTGATAAATTCATCACGGATGAACGCGCAGGCAAGAGCCACGCGGCTGCAAGCGGCTGCAAGTACTTGAGAGGCCTGTGGCGCATTGAGATTGAGTTGTTATGAACCGGACTTCGACCTCTTCGGGCACGTTCTCGCAGCGAGTTCTGCCCGTGCTGACCTTGCTGTGGGTGTGCGGCAACATCGTCGTGGCGTGGACGATGCCGCCTGCTGTTGGGCTCAGGGCGACGCCAGCCGCCTTTTTTCACGTGCCGATGGCCATCGCGATGGAGATCGCTTTCCTGGTCGCGGCGGCTTTTGGAGCGGCCTGGCTCATCCGGGGCCAGGCGCGCCACGACACCTTTTCGGTGGCCTTCGCCGAGGTCGGCTTTGCCTTTGGCCTGGTGGCGCTGGCCACGGGAAGCGTGTGGGCCAAGGTGAACTGGAACGCCTTCTGGAGCTGGGACCCGCAGCAGATCGGCATCGTGGCCACGCTCTTGACTTACGCGGCTCTGTTTTCGCTGCGCGGCGCGACCGACGACGAGGCGCGCCGCCGCAACGCCTGGGCGGTGTTCGCGATTTTGGGCCTCATCGCGGCGGTGTTCTGGACGTTTGTGTTCCGCCGCCTGATGCCCTCGCTGCACCCGACGGGCACGCTGAGCCAGAGCGGGCCGCTCTTCCTGCGCGCCCTGGACTTCAACATCATCGGCATGGCGCTGCTGCTGACCTGGGCCGCCACCATCCGCGTCCGCTTGATCGAGGCGCAGCAGGCGCTGGAGCGCGTCCGCGAGCGCGCCGAGCCGGGCTGGAACTAAGCGCATTCAAGAGGCTCAAGGCTGAACTATGGAAAAGGAAACTGCTTTCGCTCTGGCCGTCTCGCTGCTGACGTGGGGCGGCGTATGGGCGTATTTGCTGCGCCTCGACTTGCTGACGCGCTCGCTGCAACGGGCCGCGCGCGACCTCGAAGCCCGTGCTGAAGGCCCCGCCGTCTTCGAGCCCGCGCCCGAAGCCGCCGAGCTCTGAGGCACAAGATGAAGCTGCTGCCTCTTTCGCTGGACGTGCGCGGGCGGGCCTGCCTGGTCGTTGGCGGCGGCCCGATCGGAGCGCGCAAGCTGGCCTCGCTGCTCGAATGCCAGGCTCAGGCGACGCTCATCTCGCCCGCAATCTGCGAAGCGGCGCGGCCCCTGGCTGCGCGCTGCAAGTACTTGCAGCGAGCGTGGCAAGGCGGCGACTGCCGGGGCTTCGCCTTGATCTGGGCCTGCACGCCCCGAGCTGAGGTGAACGAAGCCATCGCGCGCGAGGCCAGAGATTCAGGCGCCTGGTGCGCCGTCTCGGGCGCGGGCGAAGGCGGCGACTTGCACTCGATGGCAGCGGTGCGGCGCGGCGAGGTGTGCATCGGCATCGCGAGCGGCGGCGCGGCTCCGGCGCTGTCGCGGCACCTGCGCGAGCGCATCGAGGCGGCCATCGGCGGCGAGTATGAGGTTCTGCTGAGCTGGATGAGCGAGGAGCGAGCTGAGCTCAAGGCACGCCTCGGCGAGCAGGGCGCGCGGGCCGAGGTGTGGCGTGAAGTGCTCGCGAGCGAGGTGCTGGAGCTGCTGCGCTCTGGCAGGCAAGGCGAGGCGCGCGCGCGCTTCGAGGCGATCACGCGCGGCTCAAGCAGCGGCTCAAGTACTTGAGCAAGTGCTTGCGCATCGCACCGCAGCGATAACTGGGCTGCGGCAACCGTTGGGGGCTGGGAGCGTGCAAACTAAGGCGCTCGCGAAAGCCCGACCCCAAGAATGCAACTGTTTGCGCTCGGCCTCAACCACAAAAGCGCGCCTGTCGAGGTGCGCGAGCGGCTGGCCCTTTCGTCCTCGCGGCTGGCGCAGGCGCTTCAAGCTCTGCGCGCGCCGCTTGCGGGCTCGGGCTCGGCTATTTTCGAGGCGGCGATTCTCTCGACGTGCAACCGCGCCGAGTTCTACGTGCTCGGCTCGGCTCAGGCTGCGGCTCAGCTGGAGCGGTTTTTGAGCGAGCAGCTGGCTCCGGGCTTCGACCTGCGGCCTCACCTGTACCGTTTTGAAGAGGCCGGGGCCGCGCGCCATCTGTTGGGCGTGGCCTGCGGCCTGGACTCGCTGGTGCTGGGCGAGAGCGAGATTCTGGGGCAGGTCAAGGCTGCGCTGGCGCTGTCTCGCGAGGCCGGCGCTTGCGGCCCGCTGCTGGATGAGCTGTTTCGGCGCGCCATCGCCGGAGGCAAGCGGGCGCGCTCCGAGACGGCGATTGGGCGCGGCGCGTTGAACGTGGGCTCGGCGGCGGTTGAGCTGGCGCGGCAGATTTTCGGGCCTCTCGCGGGCCACACCGTCTTGATTCTGGGCGCGGGCAAGATGTCCTCGCTCACGGCTCAGCACCTGGTTTCCTCGGGCGCGCGGCGCATTCTGGTCGCCAACCGCACTTACGAGCGCGCGGCTGAGCTGGCGAATTTGTTCGCGCACGCGGATGCTCGCGACACGACCTCGCGCGAGTTCTTGGCCGGCATTCCCGGAGCCGAGGCGCAGGCCGTGACCTGGGACGAGTTCCCGCGCCGCCTGGTCGAGGCCGACATCGTGATCTCCTCGACGCGCGCGCCGCACCTCGTCTTGCAGCACGAGCACGTGGTGGCGGCGATGCGGGCGCGCCACGGGCGGCCTTTGTTCCTGATCGACATCGCGGTGCCGCGCGACATCGACCCGCGCGCGCACCAGATCGAGAACGTGTTTCTGTACGACATCGACGACCTGGCCGCCGTGGTCGAGAGCAACCGGGCGCAGCGCGCGGCTGAGCTGAGCCGAGTCGAGGCCATCATCGACGAAGAGGTCGGCTCGTGGCAGAGGTGGGCGCGGGCGCGCGCGTCGTCTCCGGTGGCTGCGGCCCTGGCTCGCCACGCTCAGCAGGTGCGCGATCAGGAAGTCGAGGCGGCTCTGGCTCAGCTCGAACACCTCAGCGAGCGCGACAGGGCGGTGGTGGCGGCTCTGGGGCGCGCGCTGGCGGGCAAGCTGATGCACGCTCCGCTGCGCCACCTGCGCGAATCCGCCGAGCAACACCCCGGCGACGCCCCGGCTCTGGCCCGCGCCTTCGACATCCAGGCGCCAAGCTCAGCTCAGGCCGCGAAGCCGCGCGGCGAGGGCGCGGCCAATGAAGCGGCGCCTGCTGCTTCAGCGAGTGCTTCGAGTGCCTGGGGCGTGGCCGGGGCGGAGGCGGGGCAGGGCGACGCTTCGGCTTTGGGCTCTGCAAGTACTTGCGGTGCTGCCAGCGCGCGCGAGGTGGAGGGTTGAAGCCTTCGCCTGCGTTCAATCTGCTGGCTCAGGCCGAGGGCTGGCTTCTGCTGGGCGCGCTGGGCTGCTACGGCCTGGCGATGCTGCTGTTGTGGGCGCACCTCTTCGCGCGCGACGACGAGCCGCCCGAGCGCGGGCGCGCCTGGCACGAGGTCGCTGAGCTGGGCTCGCTGTGCCTGCTCTTCGTGGGGGCCAACCTGCACGCGCTCTCGCTGCTGGGGCAGGGCAGCGCGGTCTGGGGCGAGCGCGGCGGCGTCGCCGGAGTCTTCGGCTGCGCTCTGGTGGCGGCTTACCTGGGCTGGCGGCAGCGCGTCGGGCAGTCCACGCTGGGCGCCTTCGTGACGCCGGTCGCGTTCGGAGCCGCGCTGTTTTCCCTGGCTTCGCCAGACTTGCACCCTTACATTCCGCAGCAGCAATTAGAAGCGCAGTGGCTCGTGCTGCACGTGCTTTTGACTTTGGGCGGCTACGTGGCGCTGGCCTTTGCCTTTGCGTCGAGCGTGATTTACCTGGTGCAGGACGGGCTGCTCAAGCGCAAGCGGCTCAAGGGGCTGTGGCAGCGGCTGCCCTCGCTGCAAGTGGCCGACGAAGTGATCGCGCGCGCGACTCAGTGCGGGCTGGTGCTGCTCTCGCTGGGCCTGGGCACCGGGCTGGCGTGGACGGCGCGCCACCCGAGCGGCTACGTGTTCTGGCGCGACCCCAAGGTGCTGTTTTCGCTGGCGACCTGGCTCACTTTCGCGCTCTATGTCGGGGCGCGCGGGGCGCTGGGCTGGCGCGGGCGGCGCACGAACCTGGTCGTCGTCTACGGGTTTGTGCTGCTCGTGCTCTCGTTCCTGGGCGCGCCGCACCTGGTCGCGGGCCGCTGACCTGGCTGTGGCCGCAAGTACTTGCCCCGTTGAAGAGCCGAACTCGCTTTATGAAATCTGAGCTGATGCTGGGGACGCGCGGCAGTGCCCTGGCGCTGGCGCAGTCGCGCCAGGTGGCGCGCGCCCTCGAAGCGGCTCACGCGGGCCTGGCTGTGCGCGAGAAAATCATCCGCACCACGGGCGACGCGCAGCAGGGCCAGCCGCTGCCCCAGATCGGCGGCAAGGGCGTCTTCACGCTGGAAATCGAAGCCGCCTTGCTTGAGGGCTTGATCGACTTCGCCGTGCACTCGCTCAAGGACCTGCCGCCGCTGATGCCGCCCGGCCTGGCCCTGAGCTGCGTTCCACCTCGCCAATCGCCCCTCGACTGCTGCATCCTGAGCCGCTCGCTGAGCCTTGAGCTTCAAGATGGCGAGCTTCAAGGCTTTGATATAAACCGGCTGCCTCAAGCGGCTCGGGTCGGCACTTCGAGCTTGCGGCGGGCGGCTCAACTGCTGCGGGCGCGTCCCGATTTGAAGATCGAATCGGTGCGCGGCAACATCGACACCCGCCTGCGCAAGCTCGACGAGAGCTTCGACGCCATCATCCTCGCCCGAGCCGGGCTCAACCGCCTCGGCGTGAGCTTAGCTGAGCACGCCAGCTTCGATTTTCCGGCTCATATTTGCCTACCCGCGCCGGGCCAGGGCGCGCTGGCCCTGCAGTCGCGCGAGCATGACGAAGGCACCCGCCAAGCACTTGCCGCGCTCGAAGACCCGATTGCGCGCGCCTGCATCGAGGCCGAGCGCGCCTGCATGGAGGCGCTGGGCGCGGGCTGCACCACGCCGCTGGGCGCTCTGGCCACGCCCGAGGGCCAGGGCTTGCGCCTGCGCGCTGTGATGCTGGCGCCCGATGGCGCACGCCAGGTGCAAGCCGAGCTCAAGGGTCAAGAGGCGCGCGAGCTGGGCCGGGACGTGGCGCTGCGGCTCATCGAAATGGGCGCGCGCGAGCTGTTTGCAGCCAGCCCTTGAGGGCGGCGCAGCAAGTACTTGCGGCGGCTCAGCTACTCGGCGTCCTCACGCTCGGCTTCAGGCACGGCGGCCAGGCTCGCCTCGGCTGGGCTCTGCTGATCCAGGTACAGCTCGCGCAGGGCGCTCAGCGATTCGCCGGTGATTGTCTTCCACGACACCCAGCCGTTGATCGTGCTGCGAGCCGAGCCTGCATCTTGAATCGCGTACAGAGCCGCGTAGCTGGGGCTCGAAAACACTGTTCCCAGCACTTCGATGCCGCCGTTTGCCTGCACCACGCCGACGTAAGTGCGGGCTTCGACAGCTCGCTTGCGGCCCGAGGCTTTGGGCGCGTAGGTCAGGTACAGGCGGTCGCTTTCGTTGAGGACGCCCACGCGCAGCAGGTCAAGCAGCGAGATTTCGAGCCGCTTGCGGGCGCGCTCGTTTTCCTGGGTGTCGATTTCGGGGCGGTTTTCGTCGGGCACTTCATACAGCACATTGTCAGGGTGGCTGAACTCGACATACTTCTTGACCACCCACAGCTTGACCTCGTTCTTGAGGCTCTGCGCCCACTCGTGGAGGTCGCGCGAGATCATGTCGATGGGGATGCCGACCACGGGCCGCGTGTCCAGAATTTCGGCCAGGACGCGCCTCACATCGAGCGGAGCGATGTTGAGCTCGGAGAATTTTTCGAGCACGCCATTGTCCTCGCGCGCCCGCTCGACGACCCACTCGATGAGCAGCTGCTTGGAAATCGGCTGCGTCGAGGCGATGACCTGGCGCGCGACCTGGGGCGCGATGTGCGTCCACACGCCGTGCCGCGCCAGCTCGACCTCGACCACGAACCACGAGCGCGCCGCCAGGTCGATGACGAAGCCGTCGGGCACGCTGCCCGCGCCGCCCGGCGTCTTGAAGAGCATCTTGGGGAAGTAGATCGAGGACGGGCCAAAAATCGCCTCGGCGTTGTCGCGCACCACGCCTTCGAGCTCGTCTTCTGAGGCGAAGGGGGCCTGGATCCACCTGCGGTTTTCAAAAATCAGCATCCCATTCAATAAACCACACCGCAAACCACACCGCGCCGCGCTCGCGAGCCTCAAGTACTTGGGGCCGGGCTCGCGGCTGGCTGCTTGCGTTGGCGTGCGGTGAATTAGAATCTCTGTGTGCCCACTTCCTCTTCGCCGGCCACTTCGCCGCCGCGTGCCTTGCTCGCCTCAGTTGCCCTCGTCGCGGCTTCGATTCTCCTCTTCGAGATCGCTTTGACGCGCGTTTTCGGGACGGTCCTGCGCTACCACCTGACGTTCCTGGCCATCTCGATCGCGCTGTGCGGGCTGGGCGTGGGCGGCTTCGCGACGCACTTCCTGCGCTCGCGGGCGCCCATTTCGCTGGCCTCGCTGGGCGCGGCCTACGGGCTGGCGACCGTGGCGGCTCTGCTCATCCTGCTGCGCGGCGTGCTGGCGTTTTATCCCGAGGTTTACTGGCTGTCGGCTTTGGTTGTGCTCATCCCGTTCTCGCTGGGCGGCGCGTGGCTGGCCGAGGCGTTCGCGCGCTTTCCCCAGTTCAGCGGGCGCATCTACGCCTGGGATCTGGGCGGCGCGGCGGTGGCGGCTCTGCTGGCGGTTCCGATCTTGAACTTCCTGCCCGCGCCCGCCGCCGTTGTCGCGGCTGCGGTGCTGGGAGCCGGGGGCGGCGTGCTTCAGCTCAGCTCAAGGCGGCGCGAGAAGTGGGTGATTCCGGCGTCCGGGGCGATGCTGCTCTTGCTGCTGGGCACGCCCAACTTCAGGCCGGTGATGCGGCTGCTCGATGTGCCCGCGCTGCCGCCCAAGCCGGATGAGTTCGGCGCGAGCTTAGCTGACCGCGGCATCACGCAGCCGCTGTTCACCGAGCTGGGCACGCCGGGGCACAAGTCGAGAATCATCGAGACGAGGCACAATGCCTTCGCGCGAACTGATGTGGTGGAAGACCCGGATGCGCTCGGCTCAGGCGGCTACTTCCTGTACACCAACGGCAACGTGCCCACCGACATGATGCTCTGGGACGGGCGCCTCAGCTCGCTGCCCGCCGTCACCGAGGACTTCCGGCTGCCCGACTGGTGCTTCAACGCGGCCCGGCTGGGGCAGCCGGGCACGCGCGTCTTCTCGATCGGGCCGGGCGGCGGGCTGGACGCGCTGCTGGCGCTCAAGCACCACGCCAGCCGCTTCGAGGGAGCCGAGATCAACCCTTCGATTTTGGACCTCATGGAGGCGCGCGCGGGCATGAACGGCGGCGTTTACCAGAAGGCCAACGTGCGCGTGCAGGTCGCCGATGGCCGCGCCATGGCGCGCCAGGCGCTGGCTCGGGGCCACAGATACGACCTCATCTACTCGGCGCTGACCAAGACCGCCACGGCTGGGCAGGGCCTGGCGCTGCTCGAATCGTTCATCCAGACGCGCGAAGCCTTCACCGATTACTGGAAGCTGCTCAAGCCCCAGGGCCAGGCGGCCATCGTGCTGGACAACCCGTATCTGGTGGCTCGCTTCGCGGCGACGTGGCTGCAAGTACTTGGCGAGCAGGGCATCGGCAACCGCGAGGCGATGCGCCACATCGCCATCGCCGCCGACCTGCAGCCCGGCCCCTACATGCTCGCTCTGGTGGTGCAGAAGAGCGCGTTCACGCCCGCGCAGAGCCGCGATCTGTTCCAGTCGGCCAACCTGCGCGGGCTCAACGGCGTGTGGATTCCCGACCAGGCCGCGCTGCAGGACTACGGGCCTTATCCTCAGCTTGCAGACGGCACGCTGGATTTGGCGGCCTTCGTCGGAGGCTTCCGCCAGGGACGGATGTCGAAGCGGCAGATGGACATCTCGCCCTGCTCGGACGACCGCCCCTTCGTGCTCGACCTGTCGCTGGAGCCGCTGCCCGGCATGCGGCCGCTCGCGCTCATGGCCGCCATCCTGGGCGTCGCGCTGGCCGCCCTGGGCCTGCTCACCTCGCGCGGCTCCCGCCAGCCACTTGCCGCGCCCGAGCCGCAAGCCGAGCCTGACGATGAGCTGAAGGCTGAGCACTCTGGCGCGCCGCAAGTACTTGCAGCCGGGGAAAGCCAGCCGCGCTTCGGTGTGCGCGACGCGGCGTGGATCGGCTACTTTCTGGCGCTGGGCGTGGGCTTCATGCTGGTCGAGATTCCGCTGTCGCAGACCTTGATCCTGCCGCTTGGCTACCCCACGCTGGCTCTGTCGGTGATTCTGTTCGCGATTTTGCTCGGCGGCGGCGCGGGCGCCTGGGTTTCGCAGCGGTTCCACGGGCCTCGCCTGGCCTTGCACGCCGGGCTGTGCGCGCTGGGAGTGGCCGGGGGCGCGCTGCTGGTGCCGGTTGTGGTGCGCGTGCTGTCGGCCTCGCTGCCGCTGTGGGGCTTGAACGCGCGTGTCGCGATGGCCGCCGTCATGCTGCTGCCGCTGGGCTTCGTGCTGGGCACGCCGTTCCCCTCGGGCCTGCGCCTGTTCGCGCGCCGCCGCCCCAGCAGCGTGCCCCTCGTCTGGGGCTTGAACGGCGTGGCCTCGGTCGTGGGCTCGCTGTGCGCCGCGCTGGGCGCGCGCGCCTTCGGCTTCAGCCAGACCCTCGTCTACGGAGCCGCGATCTACATCGTGGCCGCGCTGAGCCTGGCCTGGCTGGGCCGCGAACCAAGCACCGAGCCGAATTCGGAGGCGCCCTCAGCCTGAGCGCCGCGCTGAAGAACACGAAAACGCCCGCAAGTACTTGATGTACTCGCGGGCGTTTTTTTTCGGCTGAGCTGAGCTCAGTTATCGGTGTCGGTGTCGCCACCGCGCGGGCCGGGCTTGGGCTTGGGCTTGCGCGGCTTCTCGTCCTTGTCGCCCAGGCGACCACCCAGGCGCCCCAGGTTCACCGATGCCTTCAGCGCCCTGGGGCCGGGCTGCCGCGCCTGAGCAGGCGCGAAAGCAGCCAGCAAACCCAGGGTCAAGATCGGCAAAATCGCAGTTCGTCGCATCATCATCACGTCCTCATCTACTCCAGCTCAAGGCCCGACGGCGCGCAGGGAGCCGGGTTCAGCTTTAGTTGCGCTTTGGCTCGCGCTCGCGCTGCCTATTTTAACCGGCTTCCATGATGCGCGCGATGGCGTTTTTCCAGGCGTCCGCGATCTGAGCCACGGGCAGGTCAACCAGAGGCCGCACGCCGCCGCCGCGCGTGTCCGAGAGCACGAACCTCTCGCCGCCCACGGTGCCCAGGAACGAAACCGGCACCCGCGCCAGGCGAGCCATCTCGCGCAGCCGTGGCAGGTTCTCGGGCGCCAGCGAGACCACGATGCGGCTCTGCGACTCGCCGAACAGGACCGAGTCCAGCCGCACGTTCGCGCTCGCCTCAACCGTGTCCGGCAGCTCGATGCGCGCGCCCAGGTTCCCCACGATCGCGCTCTCGGCCAGAGCCACCGCCAGGCCGCCGTCCGAGCAGTCGTGCGCCGAGTGCAAGAGCCCGGCGCGAATCGCCATCACCGTCAGCTTCTGCACGCTCAGCTCGCGCTCCAAATCCAGGCGCGGCGGCAACCCGGCCTCAACGCCATGAACCGTGAAGGCATATTCACTGCCGCCCAGCTCGTCGTGAGTGTCGCCCAACAACACAATGAGGTCGTGCGCCTGGCGGAAGGCCATGCGAGTGTGCACGCTCACGTCGGGCAGCACGCCGACCATGCCGATCAGGGGCGAGGGCTGCACCGCGCTCTCCGCCGTCTCGTTGTACAGCGACACGTTGCCCGAGACGACGGGAAGGTGCAACGCGGTGCAGATGTCCACGATGCCTTCGACGGCGCGCTTGAACTGCCAGAACCGCTCGGGCTTCTCGGGGTTGCCAAAGCACAGGCAGTCCGTCACGCCAGCCGGCTCAGCGCCCACGCAGATCAAGTTCCTCGCACACTCGACAACAGCCAGCCGCGCGCCCTGGAACGGGTCCAGAAAGCAATAGCGCGAGTTGCAGTCGGCCTTGAGCGCGATGCCCTTGCCGCTCTGGGACTCGCGCACGCGCACCACGGCGGCGTCGCCGTCGCCCGGCACCACGACCGTGTTGGCCTGAACCGAGTGGTCATACTGCCGGTAAACCCATTCTTTGGAGGCGATGTTGGGCGCGGCCAGCAGCCGCAGCAGCGTCGAACCCCAGTCGCTGGGCACGGGCAGGGCGGAGAAGTCGAAGGCGCGCGTGGCCTGCAAGTACTTGGGTTCTTCAGCCGGAAGATTGTAAGTCGGGGCATCCGCCAAGGACTGCGCGCTCATCTCGGCGACGACCGAGCCGTGGCGACGCACGCGCAGGATGTCCTCGGCTAAAACCTGCCCGATGGCGACTGCGTGCTGCCCCCAGCGCCGGAAAATGGCCGCGACTTCCTCCTCGCGGCCCCTCGCGACCACGGCGAGCATCCGCTCCTGCGACTCGCTCATCATGATCTCGAAGGCTTCCATGCCGGCCTCGCGCAGCGGCACCAGGTCGAGGTCGATGTCCATGCCCACGCCGCCCTCAGCCGCCTGCTCGCAGGTGGTGCAGGTCAGCCCAGCCGCGCCCATGTCCTTCATCGACACGATAGCGCCGGTCTGCAAGGCTTCCAAGCAAGCCTCGATCAGGCACTTCTCAGCGAAGGGATCGCCCACTTGGACTGTTGGGCGCGCGGCGGTGTCGCTCATCTCGTGCGAGGCCAGCACCGAGCAACCGCCGATGCCGTCGCGCCCCGTGGCGTTGCCGAAATACATCACCGAGTTGCCAGCGCCCGACGCCGCGCCCGAAGCGATGTCGGCCCTCTTGACCACGCCCACGCTCATGGCACCGACCAAACAGTTGCCGCGAAAAGCCGGGTTGAACGAGACCTCGCCGCCCACCGTGGGCACGCCAATCGAGTTGCCATACCACGAGATGCCTTCGACCACGCCCGCGAAAAGGTAGCGCGCGTGCCGCCCGTGCTCAGGGTCGTCGAGGTTGCCGAAGCGCAGCGAGTCCAGGCAGGCGATGGGCCGCGCGCCGCAGGTGAAGATGTCGCGCACGATGCCGCCGATGCCCGTCGCCGCGCCTTGCCTGGGCTCGACTTGCGAGGGGTGGTTGTGCGACTCCATCTTGAACACGATGAACAGGCCCGGCTCGATCTCGATGCCGCCGGTGTCGGCTCCGCTCAGCGAGGCGTAGTGCCCTTTCTTGGGCAGCAAACGAAGCAGCGACTTGGAGCGCGGGTAGCCGCAGTGCTCGCTCCACTCAACCGAGTACATCGCCAGCTCGGTCGAGCTTGGAACGCGGCCCAGAATCTCCTCGACGCGGCTGTATTCCTCGTCCTTCATGCCCAGCGCGCGCGCCTTGAGCAGCATCTCGGACGAGTTGGATTCGGGGCGCATGGTGGAAGTACTTGCGGGGCGGGCTAAGGTCTCTTGGACTTCAGGCATAGTTGAACTCAGTCAGGAAGGGGCTCGACGAAGTACCGCTCGTGGAAGAGTCGGGTGACAAAGAAATCTTGGTTGAGAAATTTCTCGCAAGTACTTGCAGCCTCTGTTTTTACCGGTCGCGCACGTTGAGCAGGCCCGAGTCGCGAGTGCGGGCGCGGCCCAGCAGAAGCGGCTCGACCATCGAGCGGAACAGCAGCAGGCCATCAGCAGAGCCCAGCAGGGCTTCGCTGGCGGCTTCGGGGTGCGGCATCAGGCCGAAGACGTTGCCCTCGCGGTTCATCACGCCCGCGATCTGGCCCACCGAGCCGTTGGGGTTGAAGCCGTCGGCGACTTCGCCCGAAGGCGAGCAGTAGCGCAGCAGAACCTGGCGGTTCGCTTCCAGCTCGCGCAGCGTGGCGGCGTCGCAATAATACGAGCCTTCGCCGTGGCGAATCGGCATGGTGAGCACGTCACCGTTGCGGCACTTTTGCAAAAAGTGGTTCTCGTTGTGCTCGACGCGCACGCTGGCCCTGGTGTCGCACACGAAGTGCTGGTGCCGGTTGCGCCGCAGGACGCCGGGCAGCAGGCGCGCCTCGCACAAAATCTGGAAGCCGTTGCAGATGCCCAGAATCGGCTTGCCCAGGGCCGCCAGCTCGGCCACCGAGTCCATCACCGGCGAGAAGCGCGCGATGGCTCCGCTGCGCAGGTAGTCGCCGTGCGCGAAGCCTCCGGGCAGGATCAGGGCGTCGAAAGAAGACAGGTCGCTCTCTTCGTGCCAGACCAGGCGGCCGGTGTGCCCCAACACTTCGCGCACGACGTGCAGGCAGTCGCGCTCGCAGTTGGTGCCGGGGAAGACGATGATTCCAAAGTGCATTTCGAGAAGTTTTCTGGTCTGCGTTGCAAGCCGCGGCGCGAGCCGCCGCAAGTACTTGCGGCGGCTCGCGCTGAGGGCCAAGTTCCGGGCCCGAGCCGAGCTTTACAGCGAAGGCGGGCGCACGAAAACCCAGGGGATGAGGCCGTTTTCGCGCCCGGCGACGGCGCGCGCCTCGTCGCTGGGAAAGGTGTCGAGGGTGTCGCCCGCAGCCGCCACGCGCTGGCCCACGCACAGAATCCAGGCCGCGTGCCTTGAGTCGAGCTCGTCGCGAATCCACGCGCCGTATTTGCGCCAGGCCAGCTCTTGCAGCGCCATCTTGTCGGCTGGGCCCAGCGTGTCGAAGCGGTCGAAGTCCAGCGCGAAGGGATCGGGCGTGCCCACTTCCGAAGCCGAGACCGTCTGCGCCTGCAGCTGCTCCGAGGGCGTCATCCCGCTCAGCGGAACCGTGCTCAGGGCCGTCGCCGAATGCTCCGTCAAAGGGTTCACCGCCCCGCCACCTGGGGTCAATGGAGCTAAAGGCACCGCAACCGAGGCCGCCGGAGATGCCGCAGCCAAAGGCGCGGCGGCCACAGCCGAAGCGCCGGGAGCCGAGGAGAGCGGAGGCGAGGTCATCTGAGCCAGCGGCGTCAGGGGCAAAGTGGCGGCTCCGGTGGCTCCCACCGGCGCTCCGGTGATGCTCGAAGACGGCGTGGGCGGCGTGCCCGCGTTGGTCAGGGCGTGCGGCGTGGTCAGCGCGCCTTCAATTAAAGGCGCGACGGGAATCTGCGCCACAGGCTGCTGCGAAATGTCTTGCGAAGTGGCCTCGTCGATGGCGATCTCGAAGTCCTCGATGACCGGGTTGGCCAGCAGCTTCTGGCACATCTCTTCGAGCATCGCCTGCATCTGCGGCCCGGCCTGCGCCTCGTCCACTTCGAGCGTGATGAACTTGCCCACGCGAACATCCTGCACGGCAGCGTAGCCAAGCTGATGCAGCGCCTTGCGAACGGTCGCTCCCTGCGTGTCGAGCAGCGCGGGCTTGAGCGTCACGTGAATCTCTGCGGTTGCCATAGTTTCTCTCCAACTCCAAGTCGCGTAGTGTATTGGACTCGCAAAGTCAGGCGTCCGCAAGTACTTGCAGACCTTCACGAGCCAAAGGCTTCACGAGCCAAAGGCTTCACGAGCCGGCGGCGTCCTCCACCAGCCGCGAGGCGAGCCCGACATACGAAGCGGGCGTCAGCTCAAGCAGGCGCGCCTTATCCTGGTCCGGGATTTCGAGCTGCCGCACGAAGGCGCGCAGCGATTCCAGGTCGAGCCGCCGCCCGCGCGTCAGCTCCTTGAGCTGCTCGTAGGGGTTGGGCAGGCCGTGCTTGCGCATCACGGTCTGCACGGCCTCGCCCAGCACCTCGGGGTTGGCTTCGAGCTCGGCTGCAAGTACTTGAGGGTTCACTTCGAGCGCCTTGAGGCCGCGTCGCGCCGACTGCAGCGCGATGAACGAGTGCCCGACCGCCACGCCCCAGTTGCGCTGAGCCGAAGAGTCGGTCAGGTCGCGCTGCAGCCGCGAAATCGGCAGCCTCGAAGCCAGGTGCAGCAAGAGCGCGTTGCTCAGCTCGGCGTTGGACTCGCTGTTCTCGAAGTTGATCGGGTTGACCTTGTGCGGCATCGTCGAGCTTCCCACCTCGCCGGCCACGGTCTTCTGCTTGAAGGCGCCCAGCGAAATGTAGCTCCACGCATCGCGGTTGAAGTCGATGAGGATCGAGTTGAAGCGGGCCAGGGCGTGCGCGGCCTCGGCCATCCAATCGTGCGACTCGATCTGCGTCGTCAAGGGGTTGTAAGTCAAGCCCAGCGACTCAACGAAAAGCCGCGCCAACTGCGGCCAATCTACATCTGGGAAGGCGGCGGCGTGCGCGTTCCAGTTGCCGACCGCGCCGTTGATCTTGCCCAGGAACTCCAGCCCTTCGATGCCCTTGAGCTGACGGCTCCAGCGGTGCACGAAGACCGCCAGCTCCTTGCCCACTGTTGTCGGCGAGGCGGGCTGGCCGTGCGTGCGGGCCAGCATCGGCAGCTCGCGCCACTCGCGAGCGAGCCTGGCCACGTCTTCGGCTAAGCCTCGAGCCTCGGGCAGCCAGACCTGGTGCAGGCCGCCCTGCAGCATCAGGGCGTAGGCGAGGTTGTTGATGTCTTCGGAGGTGCAGGCGAAGTGCACCCACTCGCTGACATCGGCCAGCGAAGTCGGCTCAAGCCGCCCCCTGATCCAATACTCAACGGCCTTGACATCGTGCCTGGTGGTGGCTTCGATGGCCTTCACCTCAGCTGCGTTGTGCTCGCTGAAGCCCTCGAAGAGCCGCTGCAGCTCGGCGTTTTCCTCGCGCGAAAGGGCGCGCACGTGCGGGATTTCGGGCGAGTTCGAGAGCGCGAGGAGCCACGCGATCTCGACGCGCACACGGAATTTAATCAGCGCGGCCTCGGAGAAAAAGGGCGACA
>JAABUK010007203.1_pt1 | contig 16164 bp, 13 predicted proteins | sample 5559141 | NCBI WGS metagenome assembly JAABUK01 (sample SAMN10711869, study PRJNA513367) | rock metagenome | isolation source: Antarctica rocks | place: Antarctica: Victoria Land, Pudding Butte nord | collected 2016-01-03
CAGATATGCTAGTTGGCAAGTGCAGTAGTGGGGTGCATTGCAGAAGCTTGATTGCCGTCATGATGCTGTCCTTGCTCAAAAGCCTGACCAGCTCTGTAGACTCTGCATCCTTGCACATCATGCACCACATGTTTCGTCTCAGCCAAGGATCTGCTTTGCCCTGCAACCATCAAAACTGTCATTGCTCATGCAGCATCAAGTCACCACTGAACTGCTGGTGTGCAGTGCTCACCTTCCATGCACAGATGTATACTGCAATGCTACAACCCATGCACTGACTGCCCTGACCATCTGTGTCTAGTGCCAGAGAATCATGCTCGATCTGGAGCAGCTGGTGTAACACTGCTAGTGCCGCCTGCCTGGGATCGTTGGTTTGGCCAACGGTGACTAGGCAAAGAACAAGAGCCGTGACCAGCTGCTGCTGATACAAGCTGATCGTTCCTGTGGATTTCTGCAACACAGACGCAAGCCGTCAGCGGCTTGCAGCGAGAACTCGCAATACGCTGTCTACGACCTGTTTCTTGCTCTGAGGCTCGTCTTCGACTGTCTTAGCTGCCCTATCCGGGAGTACGCTTATGTCTTCAACTCGCGGAAGTTTCCATCGGTGTGTGCCCTCATCGGCAGGAGTCTGCGACAGACGATTTGCGTGGCGTTGCAGAGAATGGTAGTTTTTGAAGGGCTTGAGGCAGAAGGGACACTGCAACATGCTTCTGCTGCACAACTAAAAGCTAAGGAATCTGTTGTACAGGTAGGGCTTACGGAGTGAGCTTTGCGTGATTCGTGCGTGACCCTGCGTGACTCTAGCGTGGCTCCAGGGTGATTTAGAATTAAAGCTGAAGCGCGTGGCAAGGCTTGAAAGTCAATCGCATCGAACAGCAAATTAAGGCGCGACATCTTGGCAACAAAGAGGACTCGATCAAGCTGAGCTATTTGTATTGCACCGCGTGCGGGCGTGAGTGGGTTCTGCAAGCCTTGCTTGCGGGTCTTGCGACGTCCCGAGAGTCTGAAACGGTCTAGTTTTCAAGTGCTCCCGCCACAGGCGATGGAAGGAGTTGAGTCTGCCTCTAAACTAGTGACTAACGACGAGTATCACGATAGCGGTAAGTAAGCTGTGAACAACGTCTTGGCGGGATACTGCATTCGTTGCAGCTTGAGCTGCACGTTCTTTGCTGTATTCAGAGGACACAGAGGGTGGTTCAGAGGGAAGCTCGTCTGAGAAGCCACAGGTCTGGCAGATCATGCACAGCTCTTGTTTCAGTGCGACAGCTGTACGAGAAGCTTCTTACCAACACTCAAAGCTTGTGTATTACAGACAAATTCTGAATACAGAGGGCAAGGCAAGTACATGATCACAATGTCCTTTCTAGAAGATGGAGGTTATTTCGATGTACCCATACAGGTCAGCTAATATTGGTTCAACATCTGCATGCAGATGTGTCAACTAATGAAACAAAGACTGTCACCTGTCCTAGTGTCTTGATAGACTACTCATTTCTATTTAGTAAGCAGGCACCTCTCCTGCAACAAAGCTTTTTTGCTCAAATCTGCTGTTGTGGCTGATAGGTTGCTTCAGCACAGCTGGGTTTGGGTGTGACTACCTTGAAGAGGGTATGCCGTGCCAACAGCATGAGCAGGTGGCCATTCCGTAAGCGCAAGAGTTTAGGCAAGTTAATTGACCGCACCAAACAGGTGCTGGAAGATGGGACTGGACAAAACCACATGCAGAAGCTGGCTGCTCTTCAAGTGTTAGAGAAGCAGAGGCAGGTCATGCGGGTGTGGCTTTCTTTCTTGTTGCTGAATGATCTTGACCTTCACTCTGCGCATGCATCATCCATTCTTTGCCTTGATCATTCATGTGCTTGTTTTGTAATGTGTTATAGTAGTGTAGCTGATAACTTGTGCATTGAAAGCCCCCTGCCGTCCACCATCGATTTTCTCATCCAACTTTTCAGACTGCACAAACTATTGCCTAAAAAGCTTCGTGCAGCTTGATTCCAGCATCCCATGGAACCTCCTTTGTGATTGTTTGCAATACAGAGCTCCCAAAGCCAAGACATGGATGACAAGATCAAAATTTACCGGCAAGCTGTTTTCAAGCTGGACCATGTGGAGCGTAAAAGAGGTGAGGTGTTTGCAGCTATGTCTTGACAGATTCAGTTGCAATCAGGCATTCAGTTTTCCAATCCAATTCATGTATTGTCCCTCGGATTACATCTGTGTAAGCAAGTAAGTAGCGTAGGCATTCATGACAGTCTTTTACCTCCAGCTTGTGTTTGCTGCATTGTCATAGGTGTGCCTGTGCTTTAGGAGCTTTGACCACAAAGCTCTGTTATTGCTGAGACAAATCATCTCACAACCAAGGCTTGTGCAGAGATTTTGAAGACAAAACTTTCAGCCATATCAACGATACAACGTGTTTTACGATGCCAAGACAGGCCACACACAAAGGTTGGCATAGCAACCTCCTCTGGTGTTCATGGATATGCTGCCGATGAGAGTTGACTTTGCGTTCAGGTGTGGCAAGTGAGTACAGATTAAGCTTGCTACTCAAATAAAAGGTATCAAAATTGACACCAGGTACAGACTTCAGCAGCTTCCTCAGTCGGGTTTTAGGTGAATTGAATTTTCCAGTTTTCTTATCAGGACTAGTTGTCACAACAGTGGCATACCTAGACAGCTTCAATTTTTACTTTGGTTCATTCCAAACTTGGGAGAATAAGTTCCTCCCTCAAGATGTCATTCGATGCCAATCTCATGCTTCAAAGCTTCTTTTCGGGATTGAGCAACTGCTGCAGTGGCAAATCTACATTACCGAGTTTTTTTTGGGTGCATTGCAACTTCACATGATGATGTCACGGCATTGAACATTGCATGTTGTTCAGAGGGTCCAGACTGATTTGGACCTCTTTTTTCATTGTTACTAGCTGTCACATCAATGGCACACCTAGTTAGCTTTGTTGTCGATTGCGCACTCAGGCTACCTGCATCTGCTAATGCCATCAACTACGTTTGACAGAAGACACAGAACTAGAAGCACCATGACCACAGACATCAAGATCAGCAGTTGCAAGTCCCCGTTGCGTTCCATTTCCATAGCATCAAGCCTATCTTGCACCTCGCTGAGCTGGTACATGATAGCTGCCTCCTCCAGCATTTGTTGTTCGTCAGAGAATCTTTGCCTGCGTGCCAGACTTGCTGGAGAAAAATATCTAAGTCTTCAACCTTTGTATCAGCTTACACAAGGCTTACCTTTCGTATATGCTTACGCCGTGGTCGCATCGAGGCAAGTCAAACACAGCCATACGTGTATGCGCTGCAGCTCCTTCGAACCTCGTTAAATAAGCGAGGCCTGCCTTGCTGCTGGATGTATAAGTCGAATAGATGTTCCCACTAGTTAGCTGTCTGTCCACGAAGCACGTACTTAGCATGCTTCAGCCAGCATCGCACCTCGAAGCAGCGATACTGCGCAACAGAACAGTCGTTCTTGTCGCTCACCACTCAAACCCTTGAGCTGGAAACCTAGGCTTACACCTAGGCAGATCTGCCTTTCACATAGGTCAGCCCAACATTGGGGCACAACAGTGGTGTTGATGACAGCACAAATGCTGTACGACTCAGCCATAACTTCAGAAAGTATAAATGCCACAGCATACTGATTTCGGCTCTGTGAACAAAGCATTAATGGGACAGATCAAGCACATCGAGCAATAACTATGATGATGCTTGGACGAACCGGCGGCTGAGGACGCCGGGTGTCGCCTTTGTTTCTGGGGTCTAGCTAGGGGCCAACGGCAAAGCATGTGTCATGTGGGTGAGGTTCTAGGTCACCGCAATATTAAAAGGAACCGTCATTGCCAAGTCCACTGTGTCGTTCGGGCAAATCAGAGAAGCGTCAATGTAGAAAGCGTCAATGTAGAATGCAGGACATGAAATGTTCATCCCGGGGAGGAGCTGCCGGTGTTCGTCAGTCTTCCATCTCGTCATCGCTATCTGCACCGTCGAGATATTTCTCCTTCGCCAACATGTGCTTCAAGCCTTCGATCGAGGGGAAGTGGTAGCATCTGCACTTCCAGTTCATCACGCTAGCAGTCTGCCCGGCGGCGGTATTCACTTTCGTTCGGTGCTGATACCGTTGCGAAGCACGAGTGAACGGTGTCGTGAGCGTGTGACAACGGGACCTTGATCGCCACCTCTGTGGTGATGAAGACGACTTGTACATTGTTTGTTTGTACTGCTCATGTTGAACTCATTCATGCACAGTATATGGAAACGTTAACTGTCACTATGAAGTACTTGCAGGACGTCCACACGAGGTATGCCATTTTAGCTTTGACAATCCTTTGAAATATGCAAGTCTCAGGCTCTTTTGCTTTCAACGCATGTTGGGATCTTGACATACGGCATATCTGCAGTTTCAATAGCCATGGAAGCCAACGATCGCTTTGTGCCACCTCGCAAGAGGGGCATGTAGATTTTTGCCAATCCCAGAGGTCAATTATTCATTAGTGCCTGCAAGTTTGAACATGTCGTAACATAATAATAATAATAATTTACAGGCGTTCCAGCTAATTGTTGCCAGGTACCTACTAGGTGTGCCTAAACCCTAGTCCTGTGAGCCAATATGCACTAACATGAGACACTAAATTGCACCCAAGGGGTGTGCGCTGACAGGGCGAGTGCCATAGACGCATTTGCGAGACAGAAAACCTCTGCCCACTACCCGACACGGAAGCCTGAGAAATCAGCATGTTACCACAGCTTATACCGAAGGCTGGGTGGACCTCTGGGGATGTCGCAACACGTTTACCTGTTACACCATTCTCTTTGCAACAAGTTGCTCAGCATGGTGTCAAGCAATCACATGCACATGGCTGTTCTTACCGTCATAAGCAGACAAAACAGTAATTTTTGCACTCAGCTGAGACTGTGTTCCCAGCCCAAATGCAACATCATAAGTCTCTTGAAGACTGATTTTGCCACAGGGAGAATGAGAGTAAAGGAAGGAGACGTCTGGAGCAATACTCAACATGACCGTCGATTGGCTGTACCGTCTAGTTCACAATAGCCGCATCACGTGTCACCTATTGTCTGTGAGTGAGGCGTACTGCCAGCATATATATTTTTAACCATAGAACAAAACAGTCGTGAAGAACATATATTATTTTATCCATAAAACAAAACAGTCGTGAAGAACATCACAAAATCTGATTCACAAACATCATCTCTTCTTGTTGCATATCTTCGAGGGTCGTTCTTCTCCTTCCCGAAAAGTAGTACTTCCTCACTCGAGGCTCTGCCCTTGCTATGACGTACAGTCTCATTCGACTTGCAGGCTGGATCCTTTCTTCGTCACCCCTTTTGATCGCAATGATCATGACTTGATCATGGACGTAAAAGTTGTGGGCGTTGACCGTGTAGTATACCCCTTCGTGATCCAGCGTGAGCCCCCTTCCTTCGAACCAGTGCAGCATATCATCATCGACCACGCAAGGCTTTGTAGAGTTCATGATCGGTAGGGATTTTGTCATCGTATAGTTTTTGCGAGGAGATCACTCTTTGCGTTGGGCTTTATGCTTAATCTTCTCAGACGTTGCTCCTTCTAGAATTCTGACACCGACGACGTTCAGGAATCTAACAATGAACGCAAAGACGTTGCTCCTTCCAGACATCTGAAAGCGACGACGTTCATTTTTAGAATCCGAACGTCGCTGCGACCATAAAAAGCAGCTTTGGACATCACAGATCACAATTCTCTCGACATCATCTTGTTTGCAGTCCAGGAAAGCATGCCCAACATCTTAAAATGGTCAATACCTGCAGACGATGTTCCGGAACTGTGTACCGCCAGGATCGCTGTCCGTCCCTCCAAGTTCCACTGGGGTAAAGAAAGGGCTGCCGTCTTCAAGTCCCTTGCGGCGTTGAATAGAGAGATTGACTTCATTGGGTGCACGGCCAAATGCAACAACTACCTTGAGTACAACGGAAGGTCCTGTGTCAATGTATTCTTCGACATCGAGTGGATGCAAGATGCGCCTGTTGTTGACGGGTTAGCCTTAGCCAGGATCATTGCAGAAGTGATCAACCCGGTGATAGCGGCCCTCTTCAACCTCACCACTCACAGCCAAGTAGCAGACGAGATAGTGGTGGAGCAGTGCCACAGACTGGTGGGAGATCAATGGAAAGCATCATTTCACGTGATATTCCCTGACTTCTGCTTGCACGGCAAGCAATCTCAGTGCAATGGCCGACGCCTTAGACCTGCCAGACTACGTCGACAGGACCCCATTCACAGGTGTGTCGCTTCATCAACGGTCTGATTGACAAAGTACTAAAGTTCCTAAAGTACGCTTGTTCCTAAAATTCATCCGCATTGCTGGTCACCTTTTAAAGCTTTATTGTCTTTACAAAATTCAAAAATTGACTGACAGCTGGCCAGAACTTTGGTACTTTGGTACTTTTTTCACGCTCGATGTCTCTCACGACTCATGACCCATGAGTTAAATGCCTTTGCTGCAGGGCAAGGTCGTCGTTTGATGCGCATGGTTGGAGCATGTAAGGAAGGCACAGAGGACTACTTCAAGCCGACTACATTCTTCGACTCAAAAGTGCCATTGCACCCCTTTCACGATCACATCTTCACCTTCCTGAAGGGAACCGAGACGGATGTAACCACAATGTTTCCCGTAGAGCCGCTCCCTTCAGCACGAGTCTCGCTGGCAGAAGTGACCTTCCGTGAAAATCTACGTGACAGCACTTACCCCAAAGCGTCGTACCTGCAGCACATAGAGGAGAACGAGCTCAGGCGGGTGTCGCTTCATTTCCTTCACAAGGCCGGCTTGACATCCGGATATGACCTCGGCAGGCTTTCGGGATGCAGAATACGTGCAGATACGAAGAGGACGACAGGACGATATTGCGTCAAGGGCAGACATCACGAATCGCGTCAAGGGCAGACATCACGAATCCAACAGCTTCTATGTGGAGTTCAAGCGGTCTGGAGACATCACTTACAACTGCTACGGGACCGGATGCCGCAACGAGCCGCCCAAGCGCATTGGTGAATGGTGCGACACAGTGTACCAGATGCTGGACTCGGATCAGTTTGCTCCAGGCAACAACGTTGACACGGTCCTTCTCAAGAACTTGGAGTCGCTGGCAATCAAAGCAGCGCCTGGCAAGACTGCTGGTGCCCGCTACGCTAACGTCAAGAGCACCGACTTTTTTCCCCAACTCGAGGAGGTCGTTGCAACGTACCTGAGTCATTTCTTCGTGTTCGTCTCAAACCCCAGCGTGTACGTGAAGCAGTATTGGGAGGACGGACAGGTGCAAGACTTTAAGGAGTACACCGTTGACAAGCTGAAGAACGTAGTCAAGCCTTACAAATGGAGCTTTGACATCTGGGACAACTCGTACCTACGTGAGCAGCTGGGGACGAAGCTGAAATTTGTGGGATGTCCTTTCGAGGACAGGGTTGCCGACAACGAGTACAACAAGTGCGTCAATGCGATGCCGTTCTTGAAGCTTCCTCACGTTCCCCCATCGTCTGGGGACTTAGAGACCATCGAGCCATTGCTGACGCACATCAGAGAGGCTTTGTGTGCCGGTGTTGTCGACGACTATGAGCAGTTCATAGCTTGGGTAGCGCACATAGCGCAAAAGCCAGACGTGAAGATAGGCTGGTGCCCATTGTTCATGAGCGAGCAAGGCACTGGTAAGGGCTTGGTGTTGGGGACATTGCTACCCAATATCTTCGACAAGCTGGCGCTTCACGTCACCAACTTCAGCTCCGTGGTGGAACGGTACGTTTGTATGTGTGCTTGCTCGGCCTTTTTGCTGTAGTTCACTGGTGAACTTTGTGTCCTTCCATTGTAGGTTCAACAGCGACCTGGCGCACAAATCTTACGTGTTTGTGGATGAAGGGTAAGTTATTGATCGCATGCCTTATGCGATCTTATGGAACACGTGCTAAGTTACCTTGCCTAACAAGCTTTGGTTGCAGTGTCTTCATGGGCAATAAAGGGGACGCAGAAAAGATGAAGGTCCTCATCACAGAGGAGCGATACCGGCATGAGGCCAAATTCGCTGAGCCTGAGAGCAACCCGAGCAATCACAACTTTGCCATTGCGGTAAGCGCAAGGTTGGTGTGTGTGTGGCCGGCCTCGAAGCCGTTTGGCAAAGTACCAAAGTTCATTAGTTCTTTCAACTTCGTTGGCATTTTGAGGCTTTTTCGCTTGTTTCTCAGATCTTTTACAAATCACAAGAACTTTGGTACTTTGGTACTTTACACCATCAATAGCATCAAACTCTAACAAAAGTCTGTATCTCTGCATTCATAATTTTCAAAATTTCCCAAAAGTTGTATTGAGTTCTTAAAGTTCTCATGCCTGCAGAGCAATCACCGCAAGGCGGTGGAGGTGCCGAACTCGGAGCGCAGGTTCTTCCTGAAGGTGTGCAAGCAGATGCACAGCTCCGAGAAGTTCAAAGAGTTGTTCTCCCTAGCCAAGGATGCTGGAGTCTGCGAGATATTCTTCCAGTTCCTCAGAACGGTCGACGTCAGCAAGATCGAGATAGGCAGAGCACCAGTCACGACGGTCAAGCTGGAGTCCATGTCGGCGCAGGCTCCCCTGGCCATCAGGTGGTTGAAGTCAGCGGTGATGGACAACCACACGATCATGTGCTACGTCCCGAACGACATACAGGGAGATGCGGAGCGGTGCGAGTATGCTGCAGACATTGACCAGTTCAGGCTCAAGAGCAGATGCGAATCCCAACAGCAGTTCAGCAATCTGATCGGCGACGCGTTCCAGGAGTTCATGGTGCAGCAAGACCTGAAGAAGTTCAGCGTCGTCAAGTGCAAGGTGCCAAGCAGCCACGTGGTCGCCACCATCCTGCAGCAGTTCAGGGGCCAGAGGTACATGGGGGGAAACGAGGAGGACTTCTTGCAAGCGTTCAAGGATCTCGGCATACCGGTCAACCAAGGCGCGAAGGTCATGAGCAAGAAGAAGACGTGCATCGTGTTCCCTTCTATAGAGGGTCTGGTGTACCTGTTGAGGAAGAAGAACTGGATGACAGCAGAGGAAGCGGACTCTGAGTGCGACGAGTAAACGCCGGGTGTGTGTGTGTGTGTCCCCAACCAAAGCCCTTATTGCAACTCACCTCTCTCTACTAGAACTTGATGAACTTTCAAGTGCTTTTCTTGTACTTTCTAAACACACAAACTTGTAGAGTATTGTAGAATTCTGCAAGAGTTTCATATATTTAGTGAGTCAAAGTACTAAAGTACCAAAGTTCTCATGATATGTAAAAGCTCTGAGAAACAAGCCAAAAACCTCAAAATCCCGACGGAGTTGCAAGAACCAAAGAACTTTCGTACTTTGAGCATGTCTGGAGCATCAAGCAAACTTCAGGTGACGTCAAACATGCAAATGAAAGAAACGGACAGTGTCCCGCCCCGTCCCAACCCGCGCCGGAGGGCCGAAGGGCCGCGGAGGCGCGGCGAACTCAACCCCACCCCACACCATTTTAGAAAATTGCGGCCGCAGGCCGCCTGTTTCTTCTGGTGGAAACAATGCTTCTCAATCCATCCGAAGTGACAACAATTTGAATCAATAGTTCTGCAATAGATGAACACCTTTATTCATGGTAGCTCTACTGCCCAATAAAAGCTGAATTTGTATCTTGCAGTCTGTCTTGTAGGCTTAGATTGTAAGTTAAAAGCTGTTGAATGCAATCAACCGTGCTTGCTACTGTTGTGCTCATACACGTCTGTACGGCTGTGTTGCCTTGCCGGATTGTGATAAGTGTAAAAAGTTGCACAAAACCCATGCCAATGCCCAACAATGTGTGTCGCTAGCTGCATAGTATGTTGGCGGTATGTTTATACACTTGCGTGCATGTTGGCAGTATGTTTATACACTTGCGTGCATGCTATTGGCTTGCTGTCACGACTGAGCGTGGACAAGCTGTTGGCAGTTCAATGCCTACAATGTGTTTCAATGACTGCGCACATCTTTTTGAAGGTAGCTAAAGATCGAAACAACATAGGCATCCAAATCCAAGTCATTTTGCAATCAGACCAAGTTTGGGTACATATCTGGGTTGGTCCAGCATCTCTGGACACATCACTGGGTGCAAAAACATTATCAAACGCCTATTGTACATGAGTGTTGGGTACACACTAGGGTTTAGGGTTTAGGTACATATACAGAAAACGGCTGATGGTGTACTTGGGAGGTGTTCTACCCAAAGTTCAATCGTGCATAAGCATTTTGCGAAACTTGGTACCTTCACTGGTGTTGCAGAACTTCCTTGTTGACAAAGGCTGTTGTGAATTCAGGACCAACAAGCTACCATGCTGTAGCCTGTGTCTTTATATCCAACCTGTGCTTCGAAATCAAACTTCAAATTTTGAGTTGTCAAGCAACATGATCCAGTTCTGCTTTGCAACAAACTTCCCTAGGCTCAATGAGTCCCAACAAATGCTAAAAGCGTGGTCAAATGAGAGCAGGTCAAAGCGATGCTAGTAATGGTCAAAACATCTGGGCTGCCGAACATCAGCCCTGAATGGCGCCATTGACACCATTGGGGAAGAATCCGCCAGGGGTGGATGCGGAACCAAGGTAGACGATAGCCAAAACCTCAGTAGGGGTGCGAGAGAAGGCAATGTTGTATGCTCCAGAGGGCACAATGGTCTCAACACCGTCAGTTGTGAGGCCCTCGTCGGCATAGTTTGGTGGTGTGGAGTTGCTGGCCATTGCGCTGACATTGCCACGCAGGGATGAGATAGCGTCAGCTATCGCACCAACGGTCACACCGTACCCAGTCACGGTGTCCATCTCATCATACAAAGTCTTGCGGAGCTGCAGCATGATAACACATTTTGATTGTGACACGCATCTCTTGCACAAATTGGGTACCCACTAAGCAAGCATCATCTCACTTAGCAGCTGCTAGCATGTGTAAGCTGCAACAAGTAAGCATGGTCAGATGCCTGATTTGCAGTGCATAGCGTGTGACTTGTAGCTGTACAAACCACATTGCTGAAGTGCAAGAGTGATTATAGCATCAAATGAAAACTGCATACCACAAGAGCGCCGTGCTACAAAATGGATGTATAGCAGGCAAGGGTTGATGCTTACAATGCCTGAGTGGTAACCCTCAATGAGACCAATACCAACAGCAGCAGCCAATAGAGCCTTTGATGTGATGAGGGGCGCAACGCCATTGTAGGCTGTCACACCAACGTCCTCAAACGTGTATGCGGAGAGAAGGCCGTTGATGTCATTGGCATAGTATGTGAATGGAGGGTCCAGCGTCATGCCAGTTGCAGCGTTGGCTGCTGCTGTGAAAGCCGACAGATCAATCTGAGGTTGTGCAACTGCTGCTGAACCTGCAACATGCAACAGACAAGAGTCTGAGAATCAATAAAGAACAGAAAAACAACATGCCTTTAACAAAATTTGAGACAAGCATTGAGTGACGTACAAAACTTCCCCAAGACAACACCGTTGCCAAGAAAGATGAAGCTTATACAGTGTGACATACCTAGGTAATACTGGATACCCAGGACATGATCCTGCTCATTGGTAGCAAGCTCCATTATCAGATTCTGCACAGGTGTTGTGTAGTTGCCCATGACGCAGCCAGTTGGGTCTGGACCTCCGAGAGTGTTGTTGATTGGGGTGCCATAAGCAGCGCAGTGGTAAAAATTTGCCTGCGAAACGAGCGGTCTAGTCACAACTCCAGAAAGACGACATCATGAAGCAGGCGCCGTGACAGCAGCGCCTCAAAAGAGCTAAAGGCTCTGCCGTCTAGCTCGTAAGCACGGAGGAACGCAGCCGATCAGTGCAAAAGAGTCAGCTGCGCCGACAGCTGTTCAGCTCACCTCAAGGTATTCCAAGTTCAGCGCAAAGTTGTATATGTCGGCGTCTGACTGAGCAGCACACTGGCTGATGAGCAGAGCTACGACCAAGGACAGCAGAGCCTGCGCGTTTCACGACACCCTTTGAGCCGCAACTCAAACAAGATCCGCACCAGCATGATAAAAGTGCACAAGCTCGTTGCGCAGCATTTGCGCAGCTTTTGCAACGGGAAATTCACGCGTAACTATTGCAATCTTGCTGAACACTATTTAACACTTTGTAGTCGGTTTGGTGCGCAAGTAGACAGACGTGACAATGAGTATACCGACACCGGTTGCGTCTTGCATTTAGCATGCTGCGATCGCAACACTGCTGTCGTTGCAAACTGTACTCAACATGAAACAAAGCTGCACGACGTATGCAGATGCGCTTTGCGGCCACAACGCCTGGACTGGGTATCAAAGCATACCTTCTGAAACCCCATGTCGAGTGCTGACCTCGTCTTGCGCAAGGCGTTTACTGCTAACTCGAAGGCAACACTTAGAACGAGGTGTCAAGTCTATGCGCGACAGTGTATGTTCATACTATCCAAGCTCGGGAAACGCCGCGGATCGCTTGCTGACCAACCCCCATACGCATGCACACATGGCTCAAGCTGACGTTGTGTCGTATAGCCTAAGTATTGAACCCTTGAGTTGACGTCACTGTCCAGTCAAGGTAAGGTAATCTGTTAATCTGAATGCGATTGGCATAACAGCATCTTCTCAGCAACTCTTCGTCACCAAAAACGTGGTGCAAAAGTATGTCATTGATCCTCAATGCCCGACAAGCTGCTTGCCATGTTTTGCTTGTCATCTGCATGTTTGCGCAATTGACACTTTACTGCTCAGTCTCTAGTGCCACTGCCAATGCAGAGCGTGGCTGAGAGAATATCAGAAAACAATCCGCGCCCAAGTTTGTGTCTATCAAGTCCAATGCAACAGAGGAGGATGAGGTCGACCGGGAGCTAGGGGCACTGATCGCCCATGATTAAAGTCTCAATCCACAATTCTCGTTCGAGATCACCCACCCAAGCAACCTTCTGTTAGAACAGCACTGGAAATACTCAACGTAGTAGTACTCAGGGTGTAAACCCTATACGACAATGAACTGTTGTATCTCTTGCCTGGCAAGCTAGTGAAATCATACTGGTTTGGCTAGATCTATGCAAATGAGGAAACAGTGGTTGTTGTGTGCTGTATTTCCTATGCATCAGATTGCATGCCAGTGTCTTGGGAAGGATGCTGTGGATGTGTTGAAGGCTGCCACCTTGCAAAAACTGACGCTTTACTTGACAATCTCCCTATGATGGTATGTCGTCTTGTTCTAGTGCCTGTTTTTCACTCTTAGTCTGTCAGCTGGAAGAGGTATAAGATTGTATGTGCCTGTCCTCCACACAAGCAAGGCTGGTTGTACGGCATGTGTATATCTGCATTTCATCATGGTCATCTTCAGCTGATGCATTGAGATTTTGATGTTGCTGCCTGTAGAGTGTTGCAGCTGTTGAAGCCTGCTACCTTGGTGTTGTAGAGGAATCATTGATGACTGAGGCAGCAGCCATTTCCTGAATTCACCACAGCGTAACACAAGGCCAAAGCATTGACAATGTTGTTGCTGCTTTGATCAGGTCCTTTTGCTTTTGAGCTACTCTTGCTTTTGAGCTACTCGCAAACCCTGTTGACAGGATGATGAGTCCAAATGTTTCGAAAGCATGTTCCCGTGCTTGCTCAACAGGCAGCTTGTGTAAATGAGGAGCAACATAAAGACAACACAAAAGAAAACAGCGTCGCAGTCAAGCACACTGAGGCTCAGCTAGAAGAGAACAGATTGCTCAGACAACCATCCTTGCATATGACAAATGCTTGCCAGTACATTTGCAGACTAGTCGCGCTTTTTCATCTTCAGAACCTTGGTTTCATAATGGCCACCGTGGGTTGCATACACCCATGTCTGCCTCATCATTGAAGGCAGCTGCCCATAGTGGCGAATTTGAAATGTTTCGACTAGGGTTTAGAGTTGAGGTAGGAGTTGACTGTTCGGGTGGGACCCCAAACATCGGCGTTCAGCAGCTGCACAACATTGGCCACCCAACACCCAAGAGGTAAGGGTACCTTGCACGCTTCTGAGTAGCAATGCATCGTCATCTCGCCTGGTCTCTGAAATTCCACTTAGAATCGGTTGTGGTCATGGTGTCTGCCATGCATACACTTCCTGCCGTTAGGGGCACAGTCATAGTAGACTCGGTTGCCCTCCAATTTGCTGTTGCCGAAGTCACAGTCTATGTGCATCTTCTCCAACTCTGCATTGGCCATGCGCTGCAGGGTGCCGTCTGAGAGACCCTCCAAAAAAGGATCTCTGACAAGCTGTCTCCTCTGCACTCTGAGCGGGTATGCTACCTCTGAGACGTCTGATCTAGCCGTCCTACTAGAAGACAAAGGTTAAATTTCGAAGAAATCAAGACAACTCAGAACAAACTTGAAAACTTGCATGTGATCTTGTTGCGCAAAAAAGGACCTCATGGTGTCGGTGTTCGTGGAAAACAAAGGAGCATACTGCCGCCTAAGTGTGTGGAGAGCCGGACATTCAAAAACTATGTGCTACGCACCGAAAGTCAAATTTTGCCATACCGGTGCAACTATGCATGACAAGACCTACAGGCATTTAGGGTTGATAAGAAAAGGTTGAGGCTTTCCAATAATCACATATCCAGCATTGCATTCATCAGTGACACCTCGCAGCAATGTCTAGATGATCATCAGTCTGGGCATAAAGTTGACCACAGAGAATTCAGGTTAACAAGTAATGTGGCTAACGGATGCCACTGGCAACCATAATGAGTTGAGTCTCATATGAAAGCAATGCAGATAGCATTGGCCCCTGTGGACGAACCCATAAGCATACTATAGGCAATACTACACTGCTGTTGAACATCAAGAACAGAGTTGTGTATTAACAAGTGTTGTACTTCCTCTCTCAAACCAGGCAATCAAGGCAGGCTCACACCTCAGGTTGCTCACGTTCAATGGCTGGTAGGCTTAAGAGCACGGAGCACTCGGAGAGGTTTACAACTTAAAAGGGGAGTGTGGAAGCAAATCAAGCTTTGTGGTGTGAACGACGTCTGTAAAGTACTGAGCATTCTTCATGGACCCATGCTGCTCTTCAACCCATTTGCTGATGCATGCACCCACCACTCCTCCTTGGTGGCAGCAGGCCCTGATTTCGTTGCTGGTAACTGTCAGCTGCACAGGATTTACAGCATCAATGGCCAGCTTTAGTGCAAACCACATATCTGAAAATGTTACCCACACAATCTAAATGTCCAGTAGCCAATTTCAGCAACATCTGCTATCATTTATTCACAGCGTAATTAAATCGTCAAACAGTGTTGTGCAATCGTTTTCTGTACACTAGTTATTGATACTTCAGCACGCGCACTTCACGCATCCCAGATAGGACCAAATGCAGGAATGCCCTGCTGGCGGCACCCCTGCACAATGCTTCTGGTCCCAACCAGATTGCTACCGCAAAACACCACTTCTGCCTTCTGCTTGTGATATGCTTCAGCTGCCAGGCAGACAAGGTTTGGCCTGCCATGCACACTGGTATCATACAATGTCAGCTTGTCTTCAGGGCACCCCTTACGCAACATAGAAACAACAGCTGACCCATACGTTTCTTCAAACTTGCTGCCAACCCAAATGAGACTGAAGTTGGTGAGGCCTTTATTGGAAAACAAAGAAATGAAAACGCCAATAGCTGCCCCTGTGCAGATGGCAACTCCTCTATGATACATGCGATGGCAGTAACTGAAGCCTGGAAACTTGATCAGCCTGGTGTACAGACGCACAGGGGGTTGCTCAACAAGAGCCTTGGTAAAGTCGCCGACAGCTGAGCAAATCATGTAGTGCGACCCTTCCTTGGCATCTTGACTAAAGCAACCAAAAACATGCCATTCTGACAAAAAGTGTCTGCTGATACGACCATACAATCCTGTCCTGACATAGCCTGGAAACTTCAAGAGGGTGATTCGCTTTGATGCTGGAATTTCAGCCACCACAGTGACTGGAGCTACACAGCACCAAGGCAGAGCTACAAGTACAATTGCTGCAACAGTGAGCCATAACCAGTACGTCCCAAGAAAGCTACGCCAATCGTACGTTGGGCCGCCATACAACAATATAATGAAAACCAGCATCACTGCCAGGGAAGACCAGCCCAGGTACCTATGTGTGTGCTCAAAAAAGTTGTGATATTTGAAGCGCAA
>JAABUK010007204.1_pt1 | contig 16164 bp, 15 predicted proteins | sample 5559141 | NCBI WGS metagenome assembly JAABUK01 (sample SAMN10711869, study PRJNA513367) | rock metagenome | isolation source: Antarctica rocks | place: Antarctica: Victoria Land, Pudding Butte nord | collected 2016-01-03
AAGGTCGTCCAGGGCGTCACCTTCACCAACGGCGTCGAGGTCATCAACACGCCAGCACAGAGCGCCGCCTGATCACGGCGTCACCCAAATTCGAGCATAGCTCTCTCCGTGCTCACCCGAAAACGCATCCGGCGCGGCAGCTTCCGCTCGCTGGTCGACTTGCAGGCAGCCATCAAGCGCTATCTCGCACACACCACAACAAAGACCCAAAGCCGTTCGTCTGCACCGCAGCGGCAGCCTCCATCCTGGCCAAACTCGACCGGCTACCTGCATCATGTGTTTGAGTGACTACACTAGGATGCATCTCGCCCGCCCTTGCCGTTTCAAGATTCCTAATTGTGCTACTCTGGCGATGATGCGTCCACGCGGTGCAGCACCGCAATTTTTTGCTTACCCTCAGCTTGCCACTGGAAAGCTTCGTTGTGGTCACACGGAAGCCTTACGATCTAGTGTATAACGTCAGGGCACGACACCTCTTCGCTGCACCAACGGCGCGGCGACGGCGCCATTGATGAGGGATTGGAGACGATAGTGATCAAATCTGTCATAATTGTTGGCCTTCTTAGTCTGGCTGTCGGGGTGGCAGCATCCCGAGCTTCGGCACAGGACGGTCGCGGTGGCGGCCAAGGAGGCGGTCAGAGCTATAGGGCGGCTGACCAAAATAGGTATCCGGAGCCCCCATATATTGGGCCCGGCAGTGGAACCGGCACGGGCCAGTATGTTGGGCCTGGCAGCGGTAGCGGCATGGGTCAGTATCACGGGCCCGGCAGTGGGACCGGCATGGGACGCTGCCAGCCGGTGCAGGTGGAAGTCTGCAGGCGCGGCGCTGGCGATGGCCGTGGTCCACGCTGCTGGATTGAGAACCGGGTGCGCTGCTGATGTTGCTGCCGGGCAGTTGTCCAGCCTGGCTACTTGATCGACGGCCAGGCCGACTGGCCCAATCCGCAGGAGAATGACGTGCGCAAAACAGCTGTAACTCCTGCCGTGGCGGCAACAATGTTGCTGTCGGGGGTATCGTAGGCCAACGTGGCCAACGTGGGCCTGCTGGCGGCTCGGGTGGGCGAAGCTGACCGGGCTGCCTTGCCCGGACAATACTACGGACCAGCAGCGGCACTGGCATGGGGCGGTGCCAGCCAGTGCGCGTGAGGGTTTGCGGTCGTGGATTTGGTGACGGCGGTGGTCCAAGGTGCTGGTTCGAGCGGCAGATGCGTTGCGGTTGACCTGCGTCGCGGGCAGATACAGCCTGCGCTCTCGAGACTGTGCCAATTAGTGCTGAGTCGGTTCGCGTGAAGGCTCTCCCGTCGCGTGGCTCTGGCAACGATCACGCCGGCATATTTGCTATCGTACTATGGTGAACGAGCCACGGTTCTCGGTCTTAATGGCCAATTACAACAACGGCCGGTATATCGAGGCTGCGATCGAGTCTGTTCAGCGCCAGACGTTCGCTGATTGGGAGCTTGTCATAGTCGACGACGCGTCCGACGATGACTCGTTTCTGCGCATCCAAACGCTTCTTACAGACACACGGATCAAGTTATTCGTCCGGCCAGCAAACGGCGGCTACACGAAGGCGCTCATGTTCGGTCTGGAACAAGTTCGTTCGGCCTTGGTCGGTATCCTCGACAGCGATGATGCGCTGATTGAGGACGCGATCGAGAAGGTTCATGCCCTCCACACACGAGAGCCGGCGCTTGGGCTCGTTCTGTCCCAAGTGATCATCTGCGACTCGAACCTGAAGCCGCTTCATACGACCGCGACGACTCAGGAACATCTTAAGGAACCGCTCCTCTGGATGAGGGGCAGCACTGCGTTTCGCACCTTCAAAATGGCGGCCTATGGTAAGACAGCCGGTCTGGACGCACGGTTGGCTTCGGGGGAGGATGCCGACCTCTTGTTCAAGCTGGAGGAGGTCGCCCCCGTGCGGCGCCTCGATGAACCCCTTTACCGCTACCGGCAGCTTCGTTCGTCTAAGTCCAAGGCAGCGCGCTCCTACCATATCACGTACTCTTGCATCGCGTTGGCGATATACTGGGCACATCGGCGTCGACGCCGGGTAGCGGCTCCGAACTTGCCGAAACAGGTCGTTGAAGCCTGGCTTCTCGCCGCAATCCGATACTCCTTCGAGCTTGGTGAACCGCTCCAGGCCGTTCTTTTTGCGGTCCGCGCGATCCGGGTCGGCAGGTCAATCGACTCCACCCGGCGAGTATTCACTGCCACGGCACGAGCCTTTGAACTCGGCCGGCGCCGCAGAAGCAGTTCTCGGACCGAAGCTGCAACTGGTGTCCGATACCTTCCAGTGCGGGAATTTCAGTCTGCTACTGGTAACATCGAGTCGGACCGGATCAACTGCATCCCCAGCGTCCACAGGCCGGGTCACTGCCTGTTCGGGGGCGATTACCAGGTGGTCGCTACGGGACGGTACAGGGTGACATTCGAATTGATGGCCCGCTGCCCCTCGTTCGCCCGGGAGCCGGTACTTGCCTTGGACGTGCATGAGAACGTGCAAGGACGAGGAGTTCTCGCCGAGAGGCGAATCGGGCGCAAGGAACTCACCCAAGGGTTGCAACGCTTCAGCGTAAACTTCGACGCACTGGAGGGAGATCGGATAGAATTCCGTGTGTACTGGGCCGGGCAGTGTTGGTTAAGTGTGATGGGCGTGCTGTTCGAGGAACTGGGCGACTCAAGCTTCAGCGGTCCCACCGATAGCCGGGCACCGTTCCTCGCAGGCGGCTATGAGGCCGCCTTTGGTGTCGCGAGCGACCGTTCGTAGGCGCCCATGATCGTCGCGCGATAGCGGTCCCACCCGAAATCCTCCGCTCTGGCAAGGCCGGCAGTGGAAAGCCGCGCGCAGAGCTCATCATCGTTGGCCAGCCGTTCGATAGCTTCCGTCATTTCTCGCAGGTTCAGCGGATCAACCAACAGTGCCGTGCCAGGTCGCGCGATTTCTGCCATCGCGCCGGTGTTCGACGTCATCACCGGAGTACCGCACGTCATAGCCTCAAGGATCGGCAGGCCGAAGCCTTCATAAAGCGAAGGGAACAGCACTGCTCGCGCTGCCTTGACAAGCTGCATGAGCAGGGAGGAGCTCAAGTAATCCAGTTGGACGACGCGGCTCGCCACTATCGTATCTCCGCTTAGTTGCGCCCGTGTCGCCAGATAACCGAGCGGCTTCAGCTCGTTTTCATAAAGCCATCCCTTTTTGCCGACAATAATCAAAGGGAAGCGAGAATTCGAGGATAGAAATGCTTCGATCAGTCGCCCCAAGTTCTTCTTCGGCTCGATGGCTGCATAAAAGAGAAAGAACTTCCTGTGCTCCAGGCCGAACAGGTTATGCAAGGCGCGCTGGCCCGTGACATCGGGCGACAGAAAGGCGTCAGGAAGTACGATGGATTGCGACGTGTGGGTGATCTTGCCCTCAGCTTCGGGGGCAACCGCGAGCAGGTCTCGCGTCGTCGTTTCTGAAATCGAGATGATCTGATCTGCATGCCTGACCGAACCGCGAATGAGGTCGAGGAAGCGCTGCGTTTGGTTGAGCGTCGTGTAGGGCAGCTTAAGGGGGATCACGTCGTGAACAGTGTATACGTTCCGTGCGCCCGGCATGTAGATCGGGTGGGGAGTGGTCCAATGCGCGACTTCCGGCATCGGGTCGCAGACAACTGGAAGAAACCGGCGCGTTATCCAGAAATAAGCCCATGCTTTTCGATAGACGAGCGGCGCAGTTACTATCCGATCGAAGACAGGCAGCTGCGCTCGCAAGGGTCGTGTATCGACAAAACCCTGAAGCCGCACTGCCCGGGCTTTTACCGGTCGGGAGTACGCCATCTGCCGCGCCACGAAGGCCATGGTAAGCAAGCGATCCAGGCTTGGGGACAGGGAGGTGTAGCGCGGGTCATAGAACGCCAATTCTTCCTGGAGCGCACTCACGCCCCTAGCAGGAAAGAACTCATAGAGAATATCGACATGGCTACCCTCCTCCTTGTTGGCCCGGCAAATGTTGCGTGCATACGTCGCAATGCCCGTACCCTGCGCCAGGGAGAGGTTCCTAGCATCGACTAGGAGGCGCATGTGGCTCTTCCCGAGTAATCTGTCGGCAGAAAGCATGACCGGGCAAGCGAAGCATCTCCGCTCACGATAGTATCATACCCCACCGACGTTCCCATTTCAGCGCCATCCAACATCCGCGATCCGAGTGGGCACGGAGTCGCGCCGAACCAAGGTCTTCAAAGGGCTGTTACTGGCAAACGGTCTCACAAGCAACCAAGCTATCGCGCGACAATCTGGATGAGAATCGCATTGCCTCCTCCAGGAATGCTCCCAAGCGGGCGGTGCATTGCCTCACCAGAAATGCTCCCGGAGCCTCATTGCTGTGTCAGCTGGCGGCGCCTGCAGGGTCCGCTTTCCTGTCCGATCGGCGTGCCTGCTCAGGTCGCGCCCCTTGCAAGCGTTACGTTAGGAAGCCCGGGTCTGGGCAGTCCACTCAGGTATCCGAAAGGCCAATGCCTGCCCTGGCACCTACCCAGCGGCTCCGGTCCCAAATACCATCTAATGCGCCATCCCGCGCCGCCCCTCCTTCAGCCGGCGTTGCAGTGTGCGCAACTGCCCTTGGGGTAGGCACAAGGCTGTTCGCCCTGGAGCCGCTCGAACAACTCGCGCGACGTTCGCCATGGCTCGGCCTCGAACCACCCCCGCACCTGCGCCGTCACCGCTACGAACGGATCCGGGCGACGCCGGCCGCGCTTGGCCTTCTCCTTCGCCCTGCTGGTCGGCCGCACCTCGCCGTCCTGCCACGCCGTGCGTAGCCCGGACAGGAACTGCTCCAGCGTCGGTCCGGTCGGCAGTCCACCGCCGGTCGGTCGGCGATCTCAACGAGTTGCTGCTGGGCGGCGCGGATCTCGCTCAGCAATCGAACCGGATCCAGCGTGGCGTAGACCGCTTCGACCCGGCATCGCGTCGGCTCGGTCGTTCGTGGATTCGAGATTAGCCGCTGATGGGGCGTGGCCGGGGCGTGATATCGCTTCCTCACCTTCGCCCCATCTCGCGACTTCTCGGCAAGCTTGAACGAAGGCTGGAAGAAGTTCACAAACAGCCGCAACGATCGTCATTCGGAAAGATGCCGACCACGTCGCTGCGGCGCTTGATCTCATGGTTCAGCCGTTTAATGGGATTCGTGCTGTGCAGCTTGGTCCGATGCTGGGCGGGAAACCCCATGTAGGCCAAGACGTCGGCTTCGGCCTCGTCCATCAGGGCGGCCAGCTTAGGCACGCGAGGCCGGGCCTGGTCGGCGACCTCGCGCCACTGCTTGCGGGCAGCGGCCCCGTCATCTTGGGCAAAGGCGGTGCCGATCCAGGCCGAGACGATGCGGCGCTGGGTCTTGCCGGCCTAGGCCAGCGCGTTGCGCATGAAATGAACCCGGCACCGCTGCCAGGTGGCACAGAGCACCTTGGTGATGGCCGCCTTGAAGCCCTCGTGCGCGTCGGAGACGACCAGCTTCACCCCGCGCAGGCCGCGCCGGGCCAGGCTGGGAAGGAACTCGGTCCAGAAGGGTTCGGCCTCGCTGTGGCCGACCGTCATGCCGAGCACCTCGCGCCGGCCGTCGGTGTTGACGCCGACAGCGATGATGACGGCCACCGAGACCTGACGACGAAGTCGTCCCAGGGGGATCTGGTGGTTGCGGCGGACCTTCAGGTAGGTGGCGTCGAGCCAGATGTATGGCCAGTCACCCTCGCCGCACAGGCGGGACACCTGGCTCTTGCTGATCCCTTCCATGCCCATCGCCTTGACCAAGTCTCGACGGAGCGGGTGGAGACGCCCTGGATGTAGGCCTCTTGGATGACGGCCGTCAGCGCCTTCTCGGCCATGCGGCGGGGTTCGAGGAAGCCCGGGAAGTAGCTGCCGCGGCGGAGCTTGGGGATACGGAGCTCGACCGTGCCAGCGCGCGCGTATGCCAGTCCCGGTCGCGGTAGCCGTCGCGCTGGTTGATCCGCTCGGCGCTGCGCTCGCCGGGGGCAGCGCCGCAGAGCGTGTCGGTTTCGAGCTGCATGAGGCGTTCGGCGGCAAAGCCAATCATGTCGCGTAGGAAGCCTGCGTCGGAGCCCTTCTCCAGCAGCTCGCGAAGGGCGATCGTGTCGTCGGTCATCGTGGAGGTCCTCGGGTCGGAGTTGCGTGTCGCAGCTCCTACCCAGCGCCGCCGCGGTGACCACCGCTGTGGACAAAGGGCGCGCTTTCACCAGACACCGCTCGGTTGATGGTGTTCAAGCTGGTGACGGCCGCAGCCAAGACCTGGCGTCGGTTGAAGGGCGAAAATCAGTTGCCGAAGGTCGTCCAGGGCGTCACCTTCACCAACGGCGTCGAGGTCATCAACACGCCAACAAAGAACGCCGCCTGATCATAGCGTCACCCAAAATTCAAGCATAGCTCCGCACACGCCCGAGCCGGTGTTCGGCATCATTAAGTCGGTGCTGGGATTCCGCCATTCCTGCTGCGTGGGCTCGACCAGGTCCGCGGCGAGTAGGCGCTTGTGACCACGGCCTGGAACCTGAAGCGGATGTTTGCCCTGGCAGGGTGCGAACTGAGCCACAATCGAGCTGATCGAGTCCTCAGTCGACCACGTCGGCTAGCCGCCCAGCACTCACACCGCCACATTGTCCGATCAACCGCCGCAAACGGCTCCCGTGCCTCTAAAACCGCGATCTTCCGCCCGACCTCGAGAAATCGCCCGAAATCCGACTCCGACAGGCTGCTAGTCGGGGTCATCGCCATGGCCGAGCAGCTTCCGGGATGACCCGGCCGCGGTTCGGGCCGGTGTTTCGAAAAATCGATCGCTGGGGCAATGTCGAGCATGCAACGCTGGCGCCGGACGGGCTGCGGCGCATCATCGCGCGGCGGTCGGACCCGCCCCCGCCCAAGCGCGTGGGCCGGGTCAAACCCTGATGGCAAGTGCCCCGGCCGAGCAAGCCCTGCGTGCCGCCGAAGCACTTCATATGTACCTGCGCGATCGTGTGTCCCGATACGCCCTCGTGGATGTGTCGAACGAAGAAGCGCCGCCCGGATCGGGGCAGAAGGCGACGGCGGCAGCCGAGGGTTCCTGGGGCACGACCCAGGGCGGTCACTGCGAAAATATATCGCTGTGCCTGCCGCATACCAATTGGCTGTATCACCCGGGGTCCGTGGCGCACTGGCCGCGCCACAACCTGCGGCCGGCCTCGTCCACGACGCAGATCGCCGTCAGCTTCTGCGAAACGTCCAAACCAGTAAACCGGGCCATCGAGCCGCCTCTGATGATGCGAACCGCCGGGCCACAGCGCCCGGGTCGCGGCATCATGGAAGACCTATGTTCCAGCCGCGATTACCCGATGTCCACACATGCAACACGGCCGCTTGCGGTCCAAAAAGTTGTCAGGCAGAATCGATAAATGTAGCGCCTGGCCCCTCACTTGTGTTTTCAGTTGAGCTGGCCCGCCGGATCGAGAAGCAAAAAATTGTACACAACCGAAAGCCGAGACCGATGCTTCTCGAATTTACCCTCCTCGACGGCACAGCGATAGGTGTAAGCCCTCGTTTCCTTGCCTACGTCGTTCCCCAGGGAACCGGCGCTCGCATCACGTTCGCAGATGGTTCATCAAAGGATGTCGCGGATTCGTTCGAGCGCGTCTTGAATGCTGCCGCTTCGGCAAAGAAAGAAAAGGGATTGACGGCGTGAGTGCGGCAGAACACTCGACCGGCCAGATCACGTTCGGCGGTTCGCTTAACGCGTCAAGCAGGATCAAATCTTGACCGAAATCATCAAGGGGATTGAAGGCCGTCGCACCCATATGAGCAGTAGCCTGATGCGCGAAAGCCTGATGGACAAGGCCGTCATGGCCGCATCCGACAATCAGGCCGTCATCGCGATGCTGCCGGACGTGAATATCGTGTCCATCGGCGGGTGCAGCATTATGGACCGCGGCAAAGATGCCATCGTTCCTTTGTTGGACGAGGTAGTTCGCTGCCGCCGCGATTATCAAATCGTCTTAGGAGTCGGGCTTGGAGCCCGATTGAGGCACACCTATCACATCTGTCTGGACCTCGGCATTCCAACCGGCGGCATGGCGATGGTGGCCGGGGCCGTCGGCGAGCAGAACCGCTATATGGTGCAAGCTCTATTGGCGAAGCACGGCGGCGTTGTCCTGCACAAAGACCACTTTGTCGTTCTGCCGCTCTGGCTAGAAGCGGGACTCATCCCGCTGATGACGGGCATGCCGCCCTACCACTATTGGGAACCGCCCTCGGGCGACCAGCGCATTCCAATGTATCGCGAGGATTTCGGGATGTTCATGGTCAGTGAGACGCTGGGAGCCCGTTCGATGATCTTCGTAAAGGACGAAGACGGCCTGCACACCGCGGACCCAAAGACGGACTCCTCCGCAAAGCTGATTTCCTCTGCCACGGCGCAGGAGGTGTTAGACATGAACCTGCCCGACCTCATCATCGAGCCGGTCGTACTCGAGTCGATGTTGCACGCCCGGAACACACGAAGAATTCAAATCATCAATGGGCTGAAACCCGGCCTCCTGGAACGGGCACTCGCGGGTGAGCCAGTGGGGACCATAATCACTACCGACGGGCCATCGATAGGGGGCGCTTTTCAGGCTGACGCTTCCCCGAAAGATAGTAGATAATGCCAGGGAAAGTGATCGACGCTACAAAACAAATTCCACAACGACGCAACGTCGACACACCTTTCGGCGATGGCTCGCTAGATCGCAAGAACCTGCTTTCCGGCACGGATTACGTTGAGCCGATCCGTGTGCTTCCCGACGTGAACATTGTCAAAGTCGGGGGGCAAAGCATCATGGATCGAGGGCGTGCCGGACTTTTCCCTCTAATCGACGAAATCGGAGCATGCGCCCGATCCCATCAAATGGTGATCGGCGCGGGCGGCGGGACACGAGCTCGTCACGCGTATGCCATAGGTTTGGAGCTCGGGCTGCCCACAGGAGTTCTAGCGGCGATTGGGGCCTCCACGGCTCTCCAGAACGCCCGAATCCTGCAGATGCTGCTCGCGAAACACGGCGGGATCTACATCAACCCGGAGGATTTTGAGAAGCTGCCTCAGTTCCTTCGGGCAGGTGCAATTCCGATCGTGCCAGGCATGCCGCCTTACCGTCATTGGGAGAAACCGCCGTCAATAGGTCGTATCCCAGCAAACCGGACGGATTCCGGCGTCTATCTGACTGCGGAGTTTTTGGGAGCTCGGTCCTGCATCTATGTTAAAGACGAAGACGGTCTCTTCACCGACGATCCCAAGAAGAATCCAAAAGCAGAGTTCATACCCCGCATCACAGCCCAGGAGCTTTTCGAGCGCGACCTCAACGACCTCGTCGTTGAAAGAATTGTGCTGACCAACATGATGAAGGCATCTCACGTTCGTGAAATTCAGATCATCAATGGCTTGGTTCCTGGGAATTTAACAAAAGCCTTAGCCGGACAGCACGTTGGTACTATCGTCACTGCTTACAGAAATGACGCCCGCCAAAGCTGAAGTGAGGTACTTAGCAGCTGTGCGCTAGACTAGATATGTTGTGCTAAAAGCTTGATGCCCCCGTCGCCAAAATTACGGTGCGATGATGTGTGATCGAGCTCCACTCGCTCTTGGGCGGTTCCGAAGCTGTTCTCGATCGCCCAGCGCCACCCCGGCCAGTGATGCCGAAGTCGGCCCTAGCTAGGCTCCGACGCGGAGCGACCCTTCGCCGGCCGAACGGACCTGGGTGTGTTGAGGGCTAATATAAGGCTGCGTTTTGCACAAGGGAGCCGTGTCACATGATGAAACGAACGATACTGCTGATCGCCGTTCTGACGGGATTGGCCGGACTGTCCACCGACAAGGACTCTGTGACCAAGAAGTCCGATACGCCTCCGTCCGAGACTCAGCAGCAGGGGTTTCAGCAGCAGGGGTCGATGGGGCGCGGACAGGGCCCGGTGCGCGCTGCGTGCGACGCCGAGGTCAAGAAGCTGTGCACCGGCGACGAACGTGCGGGCAAGTGTCTGCGGGCGCACGAAGGTGAGCTCTCCAACGGCTGTAAGGCCGCCCTCGCGACTCGCGGGCAGCAGCGGTAGAGCCGGAACGGCCTCTGGGAGTTTACTCCCGCGGCCGCCCCCCAACCGTCGCCGTCCTAGCCTCGCCGGCACCGCCCGCCACCTCCGCCGGATCCGTGAGCCCAATGCCGCCCAGGCTCGGGGGGGCGGGGTGCCTGAGCAGCCGCGTCGCCCGGTGCCGACGGCGGCATCTCGGTTGCGGCGGGCGCCCCGGTTGCCGATTGAGGATCGGTCGCCGGATGCGCCGTTGGCTCCCCGGGCTGCCCATCGCGCTCCGCGGCGGCGCGACGCGGGGATGCAAAGAGGCGCAGGACAACTATCGTGACGAAGCCGCTGAGAGTGCCAGCCAAAAGGTTCGGGACGAGTCTCGCCACGGTGAAAAGATAGATTTCGGCGCGCGCCCCGAGCAGCAGCACGAGTAGCAGTTCCGTCGCGGTCCGGGCGATCGCGGCCGCGAACCCCAACACGAAATAGCCGAGCGCGCAGGGCGGCAGACGTCGCGCGAGCGGCTCCCCCAGATCGATGACGAGGCCCGGAGCGATGTGCTTGAACATTTCCAGCACCCCGAACCGCCCGTCCCCCTGCAGGAAGCCGATCACGCCCATGATCGACCCGGCGGCCGTACCACCCCACCGGGAGTGGGTGAGGCGCGCGGCGAGCACATAGAGGGGGAACAGCAGGAAGGTTTTGTGCCCTGACGCGAAGGGCAAGCCGGGCAGCACCTTCACAACCTTGAGGGAGGCCATGCAAAGGGCGACTCCCGTGACGACCGCGACGTCGTGGGCGAGCGCGGCGTCGAGCTTGCGACGGCCTTCCGGCGTCCGCTCGGCAGCCAGCGCCATATTGCGCTCAATGGTTCTCACGAACGCGCTGAAGTCGCCCCGCCTCATCTCCCGGACGACGCTGAGGAAGCCGCCGCTTCGCGCCTCGCCCACCCGCCGGTGACCCGGGCGCCGCCCTCCCGAAAAGGTGTCGAGCGTCTGGTCGAGGGCGTGGACGAACAGGTTGGGTAGGCGGAACGCCTTGAGCCCCTCGATGAGGTCGCGGCCGCCGCCTGTCGATCGCACCACCGTGGAGGTGAGCAGCACGGTCACAATCTGGAGGCACATCAGCCCCGCCTGGTGTAACCCTGTCAGGTTGACGGACAGCGTCCAGCCGAGTGCCGGGACCGGCCACCCGACGAGCACGTCGCAGCATGGTTTTTCGGGCGGCAGGAGGCCGTAGAAGACGATCAGTAGCGCAAACAGCCATTTGAGCCTCCACACCGGCCCGACGATCTCGGCAGGGCCGATCCGGCAGACCAGCAGGACGACCGCCTGGAGGACGAGTAGAGCCGCGATCACGGCCCATTGGGCGAGCGCCGGGGCCGAGATGGCGGGCAACGCGAACACCAGCGCGGTGACCGCCAGGAGGTAGCAGACCTTGAGCAGCGCCTTGTGCCGCCGCACGCCCTTCTCATCCGACCCACCCATCGCGCGCTATCGCTCGGCGGGGGCGATCGCGGCCGGAGGCGCCGGCGCCTTCGGCTGCGACAGGAGGCGTTTAACCCTACCCGGCTCGGCCCGTAGGGGCCGCGGCCGAAACCGGTCGAGGGCAAGGTACACCACGGGCGTGGTGAACAGGGTCAGAAGCTGGCTCACCACGAGCCCGCCGATGATCGAGACGCCGAGCGGTTGCCGCAGTTCCGAGCCGACGCCCGTCCCGAGCACCAGCGGAATGGCGCCGAGGATCGCCGTCAACGTCGTCATCAGGATGGGCCGGAAGCGCAGCATGCACGCCTCGAAGATCGCCTGCTCGGGCTTCCGGCCGTGCTCGCGCTCGGCCACGAGCGCGTAGTCGATCATCATGATGGCGTTCTTCTTGACGATACCGATCAGCAGGATGACGCCGATGACGCCGATGATGTCGAGCGTCATCCCGGCGAGCCACAATGCCAACAGCGCGCCGATGCCGGCCGAGGGCAGTGTCGACAGGATGGTGAGGGGATGGATCGTGCTCTCGTACAGGATCCCGAGCACAAGGTAAACGGTGAGGAGCGCGGCCGCGATCAGCAACGGCTGATTGCCGAGCGACTCGGCGAAGGCCCGGGCATTGCCCTGAAAGCCGCCGCGGATATGTGCGGGCGCATTGAGGTCGCGCATCGTCTGCTCGACGAGTTGTGTCCCGCGCTGCAAGGGCGACCCCGGGCGCATGGAAAAGCTCAGCGTCACGGCCGGCGATTGACCCTGGTGGGGCACTGAGCTCATCTGCACGCCCGGCTCGGCGCGCAGGACGCTGGCGAGCGGCACCTGCTTCCCGCCCGGCCCCGACACGAACATCTTGGTGAGCGAAGAGGGGTCTTCCTGGAGCGCGGGGTCGGCCTCGAGGACGACCTGGTACGTGTAGTTCGAGGTGTAGATCGGGGAGACGAGCCGCTGCCCAAACGCATCGTAAAGCACCTGGTCGATGTCGTGCGGCGCTACCCCGAGGCGCCCCGCGAGGTCCCGATCGATGACGAGCTTGGTCTGGAGCGCGCCCTGTTCGAAATCCGTAGTCACGTCCCGCAACTCGGGGTGTCGCTTGAGGGCGTCAACCAACTTGTCAGTCCATTGCCCGAGTTCGACGAGGTCCGGCCCGGTGAGCGTGAACTGATATTGCGATTTCGAGATCCGCCCGCCAAGCTTTAGCTCCTGGTAGGGCACCATATAGAGCATGGCCCCCTGCACCTGCCGGGTCGCCCCGCGTAGCCGGGCGATGACCGCGTTGACGTCCAAGCGGCGCTCGGCCGGCGGCTTGAGGTCGATGAAGAGGCGCGCCTGATTGCTGCTGCCGCCCGTGTTGCCGGTGAAACTCCCCACATGCGCGACGGCCGGATCCTTCATCACGATGCGGATCAGCTCCTGCACGCGCAGGGTCATCGCCCTGAAGGACACGGTGGTCGGCGCTTCGGCGATTGCGATGATGGTGCCGGTGTCCTGCTGGGGGAAAAACCCTTTCGGGACGTGCACCGCCAGAAACCCGGTCGCGATCACGGTCGCGGTTGTCGACACGAGCGCAAGGTTGCGGTGCCGCAGAACAGCCAGGAGCGCCGTGCGGTAGACCCCGAGCAATTTCTGGAACAGGGCGTCGCCCCAGGACGGCGCCAGGGTCGTGGTCGCACGGGGCGCCAGATAGGCCGCCATCACGGGGATGAGCGTGAGGGAGACCACGGCCGACACCGCGATGGCGATCGATAGCGTGACAGCGAATTCCCGGAACAGCCGTCCGACCATCCCGCCCATGAACAGGAGCGGGACGAAGGCGGCGATCAGCGACACGCTGATCGCCAGCACCGTGAAGCCAATCTGGTGGACGGCCCGGGCGGCGGCGATGAGCGGCGGCTCGCCCTTGGCCATGCGTTCGCTGATCGCCTCGACCACCACGATCGCGTCGTCGACGATAAAGCCGGTCGCGATCGTCAGCCCCATCAACGACAGGTTGTCGAGGCCGTAGCCGAGCAGGTACATCGCACTCAGCGTGCCGGAGATCGCGAGCGGGATCGTCACGGCCGCCGCAAGGGTTGCCCAGAGCCGTCGCAGGAACACGAACACCATCGCGACGATAAGGCCGATGCTGATCACGAGGGACAGCTCGATCTCGCGGACGCTGGCGCGGATCGTTCGCGTCCGGTCGGTCATGATCGAGATATCGATGGCGGGCGGCAGCGACGCCTCGAGCGCCGGCAGGACAGCGCGGATACGGTCGATCGTTTCAATGACGTTCGCGTTCGCCTCCTTGAACACGAAGACGAGCACGGCCGGCTCAGAATCGAACCAGCCCGACGTGCGGACGTTTTCGATGTCATCGACGATCGTCGCCACAGAATCGAGGCGGATCGGGGTTCCGTCGCGCGTCGCGATGATGACGGACCGGTACTCGTCGGCCTTGCGCAGCTGGTCGTTAACCCGGACGAAGTGGGATTGCTCGGGCCCGTCAATCCGGCCCTTGGCGCCGGCCGCGTTGGCTCCGTTCAGCGCGACGCGAACGTCCTCAAAACTCAGTTCCATCGCCGCCAGGGCGGCCGGGTTGGCGCGCACGCGCACCGCCGGCTTCTGGGCGCCGTTTATCGTGACCTGTCCGACGCCCTCGACCTGCGAAAGCCGCCGGGCCAGCGTCTTGTCGGCGGCTTCGTAGACGCTACCGGGCGGCAGGGCCGCCGAGGTCAGCGCCAGGATCATCACCGGCGCGGCCGAGGGGTTGTTCTTCCGCCATGTCGGCGGGCGCGGCATCCCGGCCGGCAAGTTGGCGCTGGCGGCGTTGATCGCCGACTGCACATCGCGCGTCGCGGCATCGATCGAACGGTTCAGGTCGAATTGGGCGATGATGCTCGTGCTGCCGAGAAGACTGTTGCTGGTGAGCTCCGTCACGCCGGCAATCTGCCCCAGTTGCCGTTCGAGAGGCGCCGCCACGGCGGACGCCATCGTCTCGGGCTCCGCCCCTGGCAGCGAAGCCGTCACCATCACGGTCGGGTAGTCGACGCTGGGAAGCGACGACACGGGAAGGAACCCGAAGCTGAGCACGCCCGTCAGGAACAGCGCCACCATGGCTAGGCTGACCCCGACCGGTCGTTTCAGGCAGAGCTTGAAAAAACCCACCGCTTGTCTCCGACTCGCTCCGTCACTCGCCAGGCTGCAGGACCGTCCGGGTCCGGGAAACGCGGGCTTTGAGCCTTTCGAGTGCTACGTAGATCACGGGCGTCGTGTAGAGCGTGAGAAACTGGCTCAGCAGCAATCCGCCGATGACCGCGATCCCGAGCGGCCGGCGCAGCTCCGACCCGGTTCCGGTGCCAATCGCGAGCGGGATCGCGCCCAGGAGGGCCGCCATCGTGGTCATCATGATTGGGCGGAAGCGCTTGATGCACGCCTCGAAGATCGCCCGCTCGGGCGTCATCCCTTCGATGCGTTCGGCTTCGATCGCGAAGTCGATCATGATGATGGCGTTCTTCTTCACGATGCCGACCAACAGAATGATACCCACGACCCCCATGAGCGACAGCCCGTTGCCCGTGATCATCAGCGCGATCAGCGCGCCGATCCCGGCCGACGGGAGCGTCGACAGGATCGTGATCGGGTGAATCGTGCTCTCGTAGAGGATCCCGAGCACGATATAGACAGCGATCACGGCCGCGAGGATCAGCCAGAGCTGGCTCGTTAACGAGTCCTGGAATTCGGCCGCCTCCCCGGCGAACGAGCCGATGAGGGATTCAGGCATCCCGATCTTGGCCTCGGCCGCGTGCACGGCGCGCACGGCTTCCCCGAGCGACACGCCTTGGCGGGTGTTGAACGACAGCGTCACGGACGGGAAGACCCCCTGGCTCGTGATCGCGAGCGGACCATGCCCGAGCCGCACCGTGGCGAGGCTGCCGAGCGGAACCTGCGTACCCCGCGAGGACGGCACGTAGAGCCGGCCCAAATCCGCCGGGCCGAGCTGGAACTCGGGCGCTACCTCCAGGACGACGTGGTACTGGTTCTGCTGCGTGTAGATTGTCGAGACCTGCCGTTGTCCAAACGCATTGTAGAGCGTGTCGTCGATCGACTGCGGCAGGACGCCGAGCCTCCCGGCCTTGTCGCGATCGATCTGGACATCGGCCACGAGGCCGCCGGTCTGCTGATCGCTCGCCACACTCTGCAACTCGCGGGTCGCGCGGAGCCTGTCGAGCAGGCGCGGCGCCCAGTCGGCCAGCACGAGCGGGTTCGCGTCCACGAGGATGTATTGGTACTGCGTGCGGCTCGCGCGCGTGCCGATCTGGATCTCCTGCGCCGGCTGGAGAAAGACCGAAAGACCGCCCAGCGGCCGCATGGCGAGCCGCAGGCGCCTGGCAATATGGTCGGCCGTCTCGACCCGCTCGTCGCGGCGTTTGAGGACGATTGTCATCCGTCCTGTGTTCGGCGTAGCGTTGACCACGCCCACGCCGACGAAGGAATTGACACCCAGGACCGCGGGATCGCTTCGGGCGATCGCGGCCGCCTGGGCCTGCAGCTCCACCATCTTCTTGAAGGAGACGCCCGGCTCGGCGTCGGTGGTCACCACGATCACGCCCGTGTCCTGGATCGGCAGGAACCCCTTCGGGAT
>JAABUK010007208.1_pt1 | contig 16162 bp, 13 predicted proteins | sample 5559141 | NCBI WGS metagenome assembly JAABUK01 (sample SAMN10711869, study PRJNA513367) | rock metagenome | isolation source: Antarctica rocks | place: Antarctica: Victoria Land, Pudding Butte nord | collected 2016-01-03
TTGCAGGACTTAGATCTCATCAAAAAGTAACTCAATGGCCAGTGATAAAACAGATATATGGGTATATGCACATTGGGCAGGAATGCCTGATCCTAAATGTATTGGAATTTTATCAGCACATCGTGCAAAAGGTAGAAAGGCTTTCAGCTTTGCTTACGATCCAAATTGGATAATGTCAAAAGAACAATTATTACTTGACCCCGACATTGGATGGTTTTCCGGTCAACAGTTTCCTAATAAAAAAGACAACTTTGGTGTATTCCTTGATTCAATGCCAGATACCTGGGGACGTACTTTGATGAAACGAAGGGCTGCACAAAAAGCTAAAGATGAAAATAAATCAGTGCAAACGTTATATGATATAGATTTTCTTCTTGGTGTTTACGATAATAGCAGGATGGGTGCATTAAGGTTTAAATTAGATCCGGAAGGACCCTTTCTTGATAATAGCCAATATTTTCCAATACCACCATGGTCTGGTATTAAAGAATTACAATACAGTGCTGAAATTATAGAGTCTGGAAAAGAAACTAAGGAAACAAAAAAATGGTTAGCTGTCTTATTGGCTCCCGGATCATCACTGGGAGGTGCCCGCCCAAAAGCAAATATACTTGATGAATCCGCTCATCCGTGGATCGCCAAATTTCCGGCAAAGAATGATTCAATTGACAAAGCAGCCTGGGAATTTTTAGCTTACAAGTTAGCGCTTCAGGCAGGTATTGATATGACAGAATCCCGCCTTCAACATATTACCGGAAATTATCGCACATTTTTTGCCAAACGCTTTGACAGGCAGTCAGGAGAGCGTATTCATTTTGCTTCGGCTATGACTATGACTGGCTATAATGAAGAGAAGCTAAAAGATAATTTGCCAAGTTATCTTGAACTGGCAGAATTTATTCAATATTCCGGATCAAACATTACAGCAGACTTAAATCAGTTATGGAAACGCATCATCTTTAATATTGCGATATCAAATACCGATGATCACCTTCGAAATCATGGATTCCTTTTATCAAAATCAGGATGGAGATTGTCTCCTGCATTTGATATAAATCCTTCAATTGATAAAGATAGCCTTGCTTTAAATATTGATATGAATGATAATGCGCTTGATTTTGATCTGGCTACTAGTGTGGGAGAATATTTCCACCTAAACGATCTGCAAATGAAAAACCTAATTAAAAAAATAAAGTCAGTAGTTAAAAATTGGAAAGTTATTGCATCTGAACTTAGTATTCCAAGAGGAGAACAAAAACTGATGGAGGCTGCTTTTCGATATTAAATTTTTATACTCCCATCATGCCACCTTAATACCGGTTATGTATCTCGGTCATAATCCGTACCATCTCATCTCTTATCTCTGCGGTTGGCCTTACAAAATTATTGTTCATAAAAGAAAAGATCAATTTTTTTCCTTTGCGTGTTACCAGGTAACCGCTTTGGTTGTGGTTATTAGAAAGAGAGCCTGTTTTACCCCACACAAAAGGCACACCGTTATCTGTTTTATAGGCTGTTCGAAGGGTACCGCTTACACCGCCTGCTGGTAATAAGTAATGAAGTTTGTCTTCATTGTTTACTTTGGCCGCTATCTTAACGAGCAATGCCACCATAGTGCGTGGCGTAAAAAGATCCTGGCGTGATAAGCCTGAACCATCCACCCATTGTGGTTCATCGGGCAGGTCTTTTAAAAAACTCTTTTTGCTGTATTCTATTACTGCCCTGGAACTTAGGTTGCCCGGAAGTTTAGATGAACATACAAGCAGTAATTGTTCTGCAATAAAGTTATCACTTGGTAATAACATACGCCTGTACACGGAATCAGAAGAAATACTATACAATGTCTTTGCCGAATCGGGCATAGGAATATCAACAACGATTAGGTTCTTCTTTAAGGTATCCTTCAAAAGAGCAATGGTTAATTCAGGACTTGTTTTCCATGGAATTTCCTGCCTGTAATCTTTTGGTATAGCGCCCGTAGGATATATAAATTTATTTTCCACCAGGTCTCTTTTTACTGTAAAAGATTTTGGGCGAAAAGAACTGTCAAGCTTTAAAAATGGTTGCAGGTATGCAGGTGAAACTTGCAATTTGTTTTGTGCATCAGCAGATAACACAGCGATGTTATCTAAAACAGGAAGCGGTGTTATTTCTACCTGGTAATAATCATTGTAGTTGCCATAAGGCCAGCCTGCACCATAAAAGTTTCCATCATAATTATGAGCAGAAAAAAAGAGGTTCTTATCAGTGTTCTTTAACAGCTCAAAAGCTTTTGAAGACCTGAGATACGAATGTAAAAACGAAGGATCGCCTGTTCCCCAAAAGATCAGTGAATCACCTTTTGTAATATATCGTAAACCCGGGATGGAATCGCCGAGCATTTGCAAAGCAGTATAAAAGGTATATAGTTTTGTATTAGAAGCCGGAATAAAATATTTGTCTTCATTTTGAGAATAGATCGTTTTGTTTGTAGCCGGATCATACAAAACAAATCCTGTAAAATGATCATTACAGATAGCGGAGCTTTGAAACATTTTCCGGATCTTTTTCTTCGTGATCTTTTGGGCAAATGAATATGTGCTAAAGCAGATGAAAAAATAGACGGTTAGTAATTTAAATAGGGTGTTCATGTTATTACCTATAAGGTTTAATTTTTGGGCATATTTAATAAGGCATCTAAACCATATAGGTATAAATGCAACATCTTCGAGTTTAATCGAAGTTATGGCTGGAGCCCCTACTTACCATTCAGCCTCAACCTGGCGAAGCTCACCCGCTTCACTGGTTTCTAAAAACCTCACAGGTTTTTGGGAAGGCAGCTAAATTAGAAGCCTCTCTGTTCAAAACCTGTGAGGTCTTTAGAGACCTCACAGGTTGAGCATCACTTCACTTCATCAGCTTCCTTTTCAAAAACTCCGCAGTCGCCTCACTTACTCTTACCGCATTGGAATGTTTCATCCAGTGATGGGTATCATCAGGAATAACCAGCGATTCAAATGAAAGACCCTTTTTTTCAAAACGACGAATAAGGTCTATGCTCTGGCTGAAAGGAACATTGCGGTCATCATCGGCATGAATGAACAATACCGGTGATGTCCAGTTCTTAATCCATGCGATCGGGGATGATTCCAGCGCTACCTTCGATGCAAGAACTTCATCGGGCGCAGGTTCTCCCCTGTCCGGCGCTAACAGGTACCTGGCACGGTTATGCACTCCATGAATATCAACACCGGCTGCAAATATTCTTGAATCTTTTGCAAGGCCCATAGCAGCAAGGTACCCTCCGTAAGAACCACCATAAATACCAATTCTCTTTGCATCTATCTGTGGTTGTTTTGATAACCACTCGCCGGCAGCTTTTACATCCTGGTATTCTGATGCACCAGCAACGCCTGCATTGGCGGGTTTATGAAATTCATATCCATACCCTACTCCTAGCCGGTAGTTAACTGATAGAACCGTAAAACCCAGGCTTACCAGGTATTCGTTCAATGCGTAGTCAATGGAATAGTAATCCATAAAATGCCAGCCAAGCACCATCTGACGTTGCGGTCCGCCATGAACATAAACAATTGCGGGCCGCTTGACATTATTATTGAGCGGCTCAAAAAGTTGTCCGTGTAAAATCACACCATCCGGAGCTTTAAATATCACCTGTTTTGGTATAACCAGTTGTTTGGGAAAATCAGCAGGAACTAATTCTTCACCCAATATTTTTATTTTTCCTTTATTAAAAGGCATGATAGCCGGAAGCAGCGGCCGTTGAGCAGATGCACTTAACAGGGCAATAGTTGATCCATCCCCGGTAACTACCGGGTAAGTTTCCATTTCAGATCCTTCGGTAAGAAAATCCATGGAAGCTTTATCAACCGCAACCCTTCCAATATGCCTCCTGTCGATATCAAACTTATCAGCCCCGCCGTTAGCACTAAAGACCAGCCACTTTGAGTCCGGACTAAGCTTAACCTGTTCCACCATAAAATTTCCCGGAGTAAGCAATAAGGGTTCACCTCCTGCTGCTGAAACTGAATATAAATGCGGCCAGCCATCCTGGTAGGAAATAAAAATGATCTTGTTATCAGCAGCCCATTGTAAATTGGCTCCGCCATCAGTAGCAGGAAAAGATCCGCGCAATGTTTTTGGAGCGGTCCATAATCTGGTTCCATTACCTGAGGCCAGGTCTGCTGTCCAAATTGACCAGGGCTGGTGCTTCCTGGCCAGGATAGAATCGGTAGGTCCGCCTGAAGCCGGTGTCCGGATAAACACTATTTTGCTTCCATCGGCAGACCACCGTGGAGAGGCGTCTCTTGCAAATGCAGGAGCCAGCCATTGGACCGGGCTATTAGTATTTGTAAATACACCGATAAAAGCATGATCCATCCTGGATGAACTAAACGCGATCTTCTCACCGTTAGGAGACCACCTGATATCACGGTTTGCTCCTCTTGTTGTAAACAGATTTTTTGCTGGTGAAGAACCATCCGGCTTGGCCGTCCAAACCTGGCCTGCCTTGATAAAAGCTACCTGGTTGCTTTGTGGAGAAATAACAGGATAATCACCCTCACTCAAAACTTTTGTTTCACCACCTTCAAAAGGAGTAGCGCAAACCTGAACCTTGGGTTGAGCAGGATCAAAAGCAGGATTTACAGCCAACCCTGGTTCCGGCGAACTATGGTCTCCGCCTCTAACAAAAATTATCCATTTGCCATCTGAAGATATTGATAAGCTTGATATTTCCTGGCCATCATCCTTATCATATAAGGTTAGTTTACGTACTTTAAACTCAGGTCCCTCAGCTACATAAACATTCCGGATTCCTTTTTCATTAAATGCCCATGCGATCTTAGAGCCGCTTGAGGAGCTGCATAGTTCAGTAGGATATGGATAACTTAACACCTGTGCAATTGTAAAGGCCTGGCCCTTCACATTTTCATAGCAGGTAAAAGTTAACAGCATTAAGTAGATATATATATTTTTCATAAAATTCTGAAAGTAAAATTACTGCACCATTACTGGCTTATGTGAATTAATTAAATAAATAGTAAGGTAATTTAATTGAGCAATTACAAACCGTTCTAAAATAAAAGAATTTACTTAATAAATGATCGAATCCTAATATTTTCCTTAAATCATTAATTATCATAAGCATATTAATATTCCATATATTAAATTGAAAGAGTTTCTCGATAATAATTTATATTGCATTTATTATTCGCTTAACCAATTCTGCTCATGAGAAAAAATTCTACCCTTATTTTCCTGATGCTACTGCTATTAGGATCTATAAACAGTTTCGCTCAATCCCGTGAAGTTACCGGAAAAGTTACTTCTACTGAATCAACTGCCTTACCCGGTGTCAGTGTATTGATTAAAGGAAGTAAAACCGGCGTCACTACTGATGACAGTGGCTATTACCGCATCAGCGTACCTAATAACCAGGCTTCTTTAGTTTTTACCGCGATTGGATACAACAACCGGGAGTTAAAAATTGGCAATCAATCAAGAATTAATGTAACGTTGTCTACAGATGCCAGTTCATTAAATGAAGTGGTGGTAACCGCGCTGGGAATTTCACGTGATAAAAAAGCGCTTACGTATGCCAGTCAGGGTGTGGCTTCAAAAGAGATCAATGAAAACCTGCAACCCAATGTTGTGAATGCATTGCAGGGAAAAGTTGCCGGTGTTACCATCTCAAGCGTTGGTGGCGGCCCTGGGCAGGGAGCAACTATCCGTGTACGCGGTATCAATTCTATAGATGTAACCCAACCCAATGATCCGTTGTTTGTAATTGATGGTATAATAATAGATAACAGCACTTCAACAGCAGGTGCCGGCTCCTCCTACAATGTAAGGTCGGTTGGTAACAGGGCTTCTGATATCAATCCAAATGATATTGAAAGTATCAGTATTCTGAAAGGTGGTGCTGCCACTGCTTTGTATGGTTTGCGAGGTTCTACAGGTGTGGTGGTGATCACTACTAAAAAAGGCAAAGGTGATGGTTTGCGGGTGAACTTTAGCAGCACTTATGGTTTTGAGCATATCAGCAAGAGACCCGAAATTCAGCATACTTATACCGCCGGCATTCTTGGTGTATATACGCCTATCGACCTGGGTCCGGCATGGGGGCCAACCATCGCCGAAGCAAAAGCCATTGATCCGACCCATCCTGATGAATTATTTGAAAATTATAAAACAGCGTATAAAACTGGTAACCAGCTAAGAAATACTTTATCGGTATCCGGTGGTACAGAAGCCGCAAAAGTATATTCTTCCATATCATATTTAACCCAGGAAGGTATGCTGCCTTTTACCGACTATAAAAATTTATCTGCACGTTTCAATACTGACCTTAAGATCAGTTCAAAAGTAAGGGCCAGTATAAACATGAGTTATACTAATTCAGGCGGCTACAAATACGATGCAGACCGCTTTGGAGAAAGCCTTGCTTATTTTTCAGGAAGATGGGATGTAAGAGACTATCTTAATCCTAATGGCACCCAGTTATGGCGTGGCACAAATAACCCCATTTATGGAGCCGCTACCAACAGGTATAAAGATAACGTTAACCGTATTATCGGCGGTGTGTCTATGAATTATGCGCCTCTTAAGTGGCTTGACATTAATTACCGTGTAGGACTGGATAATTATATTGATAACAGGATACGCACTGCTCCGGGCCTTATGGGTATTACCGGAGAAAGAGCTTATGATAATGCAGAAGGTTATATAGGAGAGTATAATATAAGCTATAGAGGTATTAACTCAACCCTTGTGGCAACGGCTCATACAAAGATTGGCGAAAATTTTACCGCCACTCTCCGTGCCGGACATGATTTGTTTGATAAAAAAGTTACTACTAAAGGCGTGCTCGGCTCAAAATTAAGTGTGTATAACTGGTTTAATCTTAGCAACGCCGCCACCGTTATGGTTTCTGATGATAACCTAACAGAATACAGGTTGCAGGGTATCTTTGGTGAAGCAACTTTAGATTATAAGAGTTTTTTGTATCTTGTTTTTACTGGAAGGAATGATATCACTTCATCGCTTAACAGTCCAAACAATTCTTTCTTCTATCCTTCAGCCAGTTTATCATACATTTTCTCTGATCATATCAAATTACCTGATGCAATTAAATATGCTAAGTTAAGATTGTCGTATGCACAGATCGGTAAGGATGCTTTACCTTATAGCACAGCCAGCGGTTACTCTCCTTATCAAAACCTGCAATCGGGTGTAACAGGCGTCACGCGCGCCTCACTGTTAGGTGACCCTACATTGAAACCGGAATTCACCGATACTTATGAAGGTGGGCTTGAAATGTCTTTTTTGAACAACCGGTTATCATTAGACGCTACTTATTATTATTCTTTAAGTAAAGACCAGATCATCCAGGTAAATGTGTCTTCCGCTACAGGAAATGTAAAAGCAGCGATCAATTCCGGTAGTATGCGCAATAAAGGTATTGAACTGATTTTAAAAGGCAGCCCTGTTAAATCAAAAGATTTCCTCTGGAACGTAACCCTTAATTTTTCAGCCAACAAGAATAAGATCCTGTCTATTAAGGAAGGACTTAAAGAAATTCCCTACGGCACTAGTGGTGGTTACGTGAATTCACCTGCTACCATGAAACTGATACCGGGAGAAGCTTATGGAAATATCTACGGAACATACTGGATGCGTTATTATGGCAGTGCAAAAGAAGATCCGGTTAGAACGGATAAATCAAAGCCCATGCTTATTGGCGCCAATGGATTTCCGGTGCTTTCACCGGCTTCCAGTCAAAAATTATTAGGTAACTCCCAGCCCGATTGGCTTGGTGGCATTACCAATACTGTTAACTATAAAAATTTCAGTATGACTTTGTTGGTAGATGCCCGCTGGGGACAGGAAAAATTCAACCGCCTCGATAATTTTTTTGCTGCTTTCGGGCTGGCTGACTATACTGCAGACAGAAGAGATTTCAAAGTTTTCCCTGGAGTTACAGCAGACGGTAAAGCAAATACCAAATCAGTATGGTTAGGTCAGGCTAAAGGACCTGATAGCGTCAGTTACGGAGATGGATATTACAGGAATTATTACAGGGCTATTTCAGAACCTTTTGTTGAAGACGCTTCCTGGATCCGGCTCCGCTCTTTAAGCCTTACTTATGCCTTGCCCGATAAATGGCTTCCAAGAAAATTAATCAGGAATGCTTCTATTTCCGCAGTCGGAAATAACCTGTGGTTGTACACCAAGTATTACGGTCTTGATCCGGAATCGGTTTCTGCCGACAGCGGAAGCAACGTAGATGGATTTTCAGGATTTACTTATCCTGCCGCGAGAACCTTTTTATTCACTTTAAATGTTGGATTTTAAAAGAAGACACCATGTACAAATTCAATAAATTCCTTTGCATATTTTCAATCGCCTGCATTGCTGCTTCAAGCAGTTGCAGGAAGAGCTATTTTGATCTGAGTGACAACCCAAACCAGGTAAGGACTGCATCGCTTTCATCTTTATTAAGCACTGTTACACATAAAACAGGTATAAATAATTATACGGTAGGCAGCACCACTTCTGTCTACGTTCAGTACATTGCTAATCCTTCGGCTAGTGCTGCCAGTGATACCTACCAGGTTCTTGATCTTACCGGCACCTGGGATGCATTGTATTTTGCAATGGCAGATATCAATGATATGAAGAAACTTGCTATAGCACAGGAATCAAGTGAATACCGGGGTGTAGCTGATGTATTGTATTCCTATCATTTAAGCCTGGTAGCGGATCTTTGGGGCGATGCTCCATATTCTGATGCATTCAATCCTAATAAGTTGACAGTCCAATATGATTCGCAACAGGATCTTTACAAAACCAGTGTAACATTAATGGATTCGGCTATCATCGAGTTGGTAAAAACCACCGCAACTATCAAGCTGTCGACAACAAACGATCTTATTCATGGCGGAGATCGCACCAAATGGCTGAAGACAGCTTATGCGCTGAAAGCAAGGCTGCTTAATAAAGTAAGCAAAACATCTACCTATAATCCCTCCTCTGTATTGGCGGCTGTAACAAACTCCTATACTTCAAATGCCGATGACGCTGGTATGGCATCTTTTCAACTCAGGAATAACTGGGCCTCAGTAGCGGTAAGTAACGCGAGCTTAAGTTTAGGCGGATGGTTATCTGAACAATTAATAGATCAGTTGAACGGAACGACCTATGGCATTTTTGATCCGCGAATCAGGAAAATTACTGACCCTACTGCTACCGGAACTTTTATAGGAACCACAAATGGCGCGGGCAACAGGCCCCCCGGAAATAACACTGTGAAAGATGAAAATTATATTGCAGTGAGTTCTCCCTGGACCAGCAATACAGCGCCGATACTGATAGTAACTTTTGCTGAACTTAAATTTATTGAAGCAGAAGCTGCTTTACGTTCAAATGACCGGGCCAGGGCATATACAGCATACATGGCTGGCATCAATGCCAACATGGATAAATTACAGGTACCTGCAGGAGCTGAACGTACCACATATTTAACCAGTCCGATTGTAGCTGTTGGCGCAGCAAACCTTACACTTGGATTGGTCTTTAAAGAAAAATATATTGTTACCTATTTAAATCCTGAAGCATGGAACGATGCACGCAGGAATGATTACCAGTATAAAGATTTTACTTTACCGGTGAACTCAGTGTTACCTACGTTTATCAGGCGGGTTGAATACCCTGTTGGCGAGCGGAGTAAAAATGGGAGCAATGTTCCTGCAGTAAAACCTCAAACTGACAGGTTGTGGTGGGATCAGTGAGCAGGATTTACAGGATTATTATGATTAATATAATTATTATAATAAACTATAAAAGGGTCAGCCTCACGGCTAACGCTTTTATAGTTTTAAAACCCGGTGTAAGATTTTAATTAAAATTTGCTTCTCTGTCAAACACATGTAGATTTAGGAAGATATCTTAACTTACCTATACTTAACTTATGCTTTTGAAGCAGCAAATAATAATTATATACTTACTAACAGGTTTTTTTCTTGTCTTATCTGGCTGTCAATACATAGAAAGCAAAAACGAGCCCTTCAAATTGAACCCGCCCCTAAATAAAATTTATAAATATTCATTTATCAAAACATCGGAGTTTAATACCAAGTATCCGGCTTCAGACTCATCGAATTTCTTTCCGAATAGAAACTTAGACACATTCAAATTAAATTTTTCGTTGGAAAGTATTGCTTCTCATGATAGTCTTATAAATTACAAATTAACTTTCATTGATTTTTTTAAAAATAAAAAGCCGTTTAAAATTATACTCAAAAATGCAGATCCTTCCCAGCAATTTTTTTCGAAAGATCCATTTGCTCTTTATGATTCTATCGGATCAATTATCAGGGGGAAATCAGTTGAGGTTATTATTAACTACAGAGGTATTGTAAAACAAGTAACAGGTGTTGATAACCTGATAAAATATATTGCCGGCACGAGTAGCGAAAGTGAAAACCACGTGAAGGCAATGGTCTCGGATTATCTAAGCGCCAACGCACTAAAAGATTTATTGAACCGATTTCTTTCAGCGGTCCGGGGCCTTAAAGTAAAAGAAGGCGATAAGTGGATTCGAAATATTACACTGGTTACTAAAGCACCAGTTAAACTCAGTAACCTTTACGTATTCGATCAGCATAACAATGATACAGCCTCTCTATCTATTCAATCAATAATTTCAGCAGAACAATCTGAAGGAGGCAACGTATATATGAAGGGCAAAGGAAAGGGAATTGCTATCATCAATTATGCTACCGGCATGCCGTATTTGTTCGAAACAAGATCAGAAACTGAAACAACCACAACAGAAAAGCAATATGAATATATTAGCAAAGAACATTTTTTAGTGAAAGAATATAAATAGTCTAACCCTTTCAAGATGAGCTTACAAAAAATTATTTCCAACATTTTTTATGAAGATATAAAAAACCGGAATTGAACTTTTTGTTGATTGCCTTGATTTTAAAAGTGTTTTTGAAAGTACAGAAAGCGAAAGATCGAATAAAAATTTCTACACCTTAATATTATATCTATGCGTCGAAGGGATATTATGAAGTTTATAGCTGCCTCACCTTTGGCAGGACCATTGCTAGCAAGCATTTTATCTGTTGTATCGGAGAGTGCCACTGGTAATCCTAAACATGATACAGTTACAAAAAGGAATTTATTTAAAGAACTGGGCATCCGCACTTTTATTAATGCAGCCGGTACACTAACGTATATGACTGGTTGCCTGATGCAGGATGAAGTGGTAGCCACCATCAATAGTACTTCTAAGGATTTTTGTATGCTGGATGAAGTACAAGATAAAGTGGGTGAAAGAATCGCTGCGATGGTTCATTCAGAAGCAGCTACTGTAACATCCGGAGCATTTTCGGCGCTGACTATGGGTTTAGCCGGAATACTTACTGGTATGGATCTGAAAAAGGTAGAACAGCTTCCTCATCTTGAAGGCACAGGAATGAAATCTGAAGTGATCTGTCAGAAATCACATGATGAAAGATACAACCATGCATTTTTAAATACAGGTTGCACAATGGTGTTAGTGGAAACAGTTGCAGATCTGGAAAAAGCAATCAATGAAAAAACGGCACTCATGCATTATTTGAACATCGCTTCCAATAGTGGTACCATCAAACACGAGGAATGGGTAGTGTTGGGAAAGAAACATAATATTCCTACTTCCATTGATATTGCTGCCGATATTCCACCCGTATCTAATTTATGGAGGTTTAACGACATGGGCTTTGACTTTGTATGTGTGTCGGGGGGCAAAGCCATTCGCGGTCCTCAAAGTGCAGGACTGCTGATGGGCAAAAAACATATCGTTGATGCGGCTCGATTAAATGCGCCACCAAGAGGCTTTAACATAGCGCGTGGCCACAAGGTTAATAAAGAAGAGATATTAGGAATGTATGTAGCACTTGAAAAGTATCTTGCTACTGACCATGATAAAGAATGGAAAAGCTGGCAAGCTGGTGTGGTGTACATTGAAAACACTGTAAAAAATATAAAGGGAATTACTACAAGTATTGTAATTCCTGAACTAGGTAATATAACGCCTACTTTAAAGATTGCTTGGGATCAGGAAAAAATTAAACTAACAGGAAAAGCCTTAAGAGAAAATTTGCGCAACGGTAGTCCCTCCATAGAAGCGGGATTCGAAGGCCTGCCGCTTTATGCAAACCAGGCCGGTTCTGATTCTATTGATCCTGTGATTGCAGAAACATTAAAAGGGAAAAATTTAATTAATATCACTGTATGGATGATGAAGCCCGGAGAAGAAAAGATTGTTGCTAAACGATTAAAGAAAGAATTTGACAAAGCATCTGTATAGCATGTTTATGAAAGCAACTTCCTTTATAGAAGTGCAAGGCATAAATATATTAACCAAAATTTTAATATGCACTATGGATTTTTTACTTATGGTACCCGTGGTGATGTGCAGCCCTGCATAGCGCTTGCTTTCGGGCTTATAGACAAAGGCCACCATGTAACATTAGCTGCTCCTGAAAATTATAAAGATTTCATTGAAGGATATAATATAAATTTCCATCCCCTGTTTGATAATGTGGAGGAAGCCATGCATACACATGAAAAACAAGCAAACAGAAAAGCAGGAAATCAACTTAAATCAACCAAATATATTTTAAAGTATTACACGAAATACGTGATCCTCTTCGTCATAGCTCCTGTGATTATCGCTTCAGTTCTTTTTGATCAACCAACCTGGGGAAAAATTGTGGTGAAGAAAAATATTGGTATTCACATACCTGTCAGGAAACTTAACGCTATCAATCTGTTACAGGCAAAAGAAGAAAGCCAGAATCCGGTAATTAAAAAGAAGGTTTCTGAAATAGGAAGAAAAATTAATAAAGAGGATGGGCTTAAAGCAGCATTAGACTTTATAGAAAACTACCTGGGTTAATGTTTTCATTTCAGGATGATATATGAGATATTCATAGCAATAATAAAAAATATCTTAATATATATAAAACAAAATTCCCGATAAGGCATACCTATCGGGATATTATTGAAATAAATAATGAATAACTCACACTATTTTATCTTCTTAACATTTATAGCACTGGGCCCTTTATGACCCATCTCAACTTCATAACTAAGTTTATCATTTTCCTTGACCGCTTCAGATAACTGATTTACATGAACGAAAACACTTTCCTGTGTTTGCATATCTTTAATAAATCCAAAACCCTTATCCTGGTTAAAGAAAGTAATTACACCAGTTCTCACTGCATCAACCTGTGCTCTTGCTTCCTGTTTAGGCACACCGATTTCCATGTCTTTTGAATTAAATACTTTCTTTCTCCTCGGATCAGGGGGAGCATTTGTAAAATTTCCATTCTCATCAATGTAAGCCATCATTTCATCTAATGTCTTACCTTTTTTAGCGGTAAGCTTACGTTCATCCATTTTTTCTTTTTTTTCCTGCCTGTCTTTTAATTTTTTCTTTTGTTTTTCCTTTTTACCAAAGGTTTCCTGGGATTTAGCCATATTTTCCTATAAATTTTTTGTGACTAACAAATGTCGTATTTTATTTCTCAAACCGAATTATTAAATTTATTAAGTTGAATTTTATCATTAAGCTGTTTAGCTTAATGCATTCATTAAACAATGGGCATAAATTGAATTGCCAAAAGAGTAATTTTACTTTTATCTGGCGTTATTTATAACAAAGTCAACAAATATGTCAACAAAAAATATTGTACAAAATCCTAAGCCTGCTAAACCTTCAGCAACAGTAATACTACTAAAGCTCCCTGCAGACCGGCATATCAAGGAAGGGGAAATACCAGTTAAGCCAAAGGTTTTTAAAGAACGTCCGTAAATTAATTAAAACATTTAGAAAAATTTATACCCAGTGTTGTAACCGGGTATAAAAAAATATTAATTGATCCCTGCTAATTTCTCTTAGCCGAAAGCTTTACAACTTCTTATAAAGAATATTCCGGTATTGCACCTTAAAGGGTGGACCCACATGCATTTGAAAGCCGACTAATCCCTGGGGTACGAAATTCTTGGTATCCTCATCTATTACCACACTAAGCAGTTGACCATTAATAATTTGCATAATCACCGGCCCACGTGCAATGATGTGATAACTGTTCCATCCATTTACATTTATTACCCCTTTTAACAAGGTAGCATCGCCGATAGTAGCCAGGGTTTTAAATTTAGGTCCATCCGTTACACGGGTAACTTCTCCGCGCCTAGAAAGAACAACATGGCCTGTTCTGCCACGTTCTTCGTGTATATTTCCTGTATAACCATTTGTGAATTCAATATCTGCCTGGTCTCCTTTCAGCACCCATTTCCCAACATCAGGAAGCTCGATGCTCCTGTATTGAATACCACTGTTGGTACCATTGATCTTAAACTCAGCTTTAAGCTCAAAATCTTTTACGATGCCTCCACGCCAGATGAGGAAGTTGTTCACTTTTACTACTTTCTCCGCTGTTGTTTCGCCAACAATTTCGCCGTTTTCCGCCCGCCAGAAATTCGGATCTCCATCCCAGTCTTTAAGAGTTTTACCATCAAAAATGGGTACAAACCCGGTGTTGTCATCTGGTTGAGTTGGCGGATATACGCCGGTTGCGGCACGTACTGGAATTTGTGCCGGGGTCTGTTGTGCTATAACATATTCGGCACAAATGAAGAAGCATAGCAATACTGTTATGTTCAATTTTTTCATGATGGTATGTTTTAAGAAGGCAACGCTTTAAAAATACAATACATTAGAAGATAAGAGGCAAATGCAATATAAAGAAAAACCACGGAGACACAGTGACAGGGAGGAACACAGTTAATAAATAAAAAACCGTGTTCCTCCTTGTCTCGGTGGTTCAAATAAGTTCCACAGGAACTTGTTCCAAAAAGTTGCACATACCTTTGTAGTTTTAAAAGCCTAATCTAAAAAGATAAAAAATGATTGATACCCGGTTAGATCTTGCACCTATCACAAGACACTTACGAGCAAAAGCAAGCTCACAACTATTAGTAGCTGCTGTTCATCATTTGAATATTTTTGAAGAAATGACGGAAGGGCCATTCTCGCTGAATGAATTAAAGGAACGATTGTTTTTAAGAGAAAGGCCGGCAATGGTTTTATTTCCGGCATTATGCGCAATGGGAATGCTGCAGTTTAATGCAGAGAATAAACTGGAGCTTACCGAGATGGGTCATTATCTGACATCTGCTTCCACTTCAAATCTTATAGGATATGCCGGCCTGGAAAAGCAGGACCCTGGCGTGGTAAAAATGGCAAAATGGTTACAGAATGATGGTCCTGAGGATGTGACACAAAGCATGTCTTATGTAAAAGATGAAATGGCCGACTCTCCTATGGATGAACCAGAAGCAGCCCGATTTTTTACAATGGCCCTGGCAGGCAGGGCGCGTTATCTTTCCCCTGTTGTAGCCAGTAAAATTACAAAGCGTTCAGGACATTTGCTGGATGTTGCCGGTGGAACAGGATACTATGCCTTTGAATGGCTGATGGCAAATCCCAGTTCCCGCGCTTCAGTGTTTGATCGCCCGGAAGTACTTAAGGTATCTAAACAACTATTAGATGAGTTTTGCACTACCGGAAGAGGGGGTGCAGAAAAATTAAAGAAACGGGTAAATTTTATTGAAGGCGATATGTTAACTGACTATCTTCCGAAAGCCGACTTACTGCTGGCGGCAAGTTTGTTTCATGATTGGCCAACAGCAACCTGTGAAGCGCTGGTTAAAAAATTTGCAGGCGCGCTTAATGCCGGCGGGGAACTATGGATACATGATTCATTTCTTGATGATAGTTTAGACGGTCCGATAGCGGTTACCGATTATTCAGCCATGCTTTTTATAGGGACAAAAGGACGGGCTTACAGTAGAAAAGAATACAGAAACTGGCTTTCAGCTGAGGGCTTGCAACCATCTCCTCAAAATATTCCTACCCTGATGGATTATGGCCTGATCTCGGCAGTAAAGCCTTTATAGAATAAGATATAATGCCAATCAAGGGTTGAAAGAAAGTAATAAAATAGTTTAAAAAACAAAAGTAAAGAGCTTATTTAGTGTTGTGTTTGAATCAAAACTAATAGCCCTCTACTTTTACGTATGCGAAAGGTACGGC
>JAABUK010007210.1_pt1 | contig 16160 bp, 17 predicted proteins | sample 5559141 | NCBI WGS metagenome assembly JAABUK01 (sample SAMN10711869, study PRJNA513367) | rock metagenome | isolation source: Antarctica rocks | place: Antarctica: Victoria Land, Pudding Butte nord | collected 2016-01-03
TTTGTTCATGCTTGTGACAGAAGAATATGCTGAAAGCTGACAGGATGTGTGGGACAGGCTCAAGGCCAAGTTGCGACAGTACAGTCCTACCTTGTGTGATCGACCGCACATCTTGGCTACCAACACCTGCAACAAAGGAAGCCAAAGGGTGGCTGAAGCTTCTGTATCCAAAATGAGCATGGTCTGCACCTAACGTACAACACGCCTCAAGGCACAGACAGGGCTGAGAGGCTGCAGTGACTCCCTTCAAACAGCACTGACAAAGCAGAGAACTTGTGCTGAATCTGATGTACTGCTGTGTGGCAATGCCTTCTGTGTGAGGTCAACAGCAAACCCTCAAGCCACAAATGAGGCTGACAGTCTGCATGGACTGCTGCTTTACTCCTTTGTGACAACGCCTTCTAATAGCTGTGCAACCAACTGCAAACCCACATGAACGGGATTCCCAACACCAAATGTATGCTTATACAGAGTGTTACCAACATTCCAGTAAGTATGCTTATATAGAGTGTTGCAAGCCAACAGCTCACCTGTTGTATCAGCTCTTGCTTTGATGTCATCAATGTGCCCCTCTGGCACATCACAAGCAAGATAATGTGGCTCACTGAAGTTTGCAAGCTGCCGCGGAGTCTTGATACCCTTCTGCCACAAGGCCGATGCGTACTCAGCATAGTCTGCATCAAGCTTGCCCAGGAAGGCCGCTAGTTCTGCTACATTTCCAAAGCGAGCCATGCTTAGAATCCTGAACAGACAACGCAAGCGACTTTGGATAATTCCACAAGATGTGGTTCTGCAAGTAACAGTACCTGCTCAATTGGAAAGCACACAAACAGAACAACAGTCACTCAAGGTGGATTTTGAAAATCTTGGAATCCAACATCACTAGAGCATGCACTCTCGAATATGAGATGCAGCTGCAGCTTTGTACAAAGGATGAGGCAACACAGCAAGCAAAGCCAACCTGTACAGCCAACCTAGGACACACCAGCTCAGGACTTCCAGCAACAGATGAGACAGCAACACGCTTCGCAAGGTTTGGCAAGTCTTGTACATAGCATACCTTGCTATGCGCTTTACGGCCCAGGTTGGCACATTATGTATCAATGGACATGCCGCTGCTGGGTCCAAGTCAACGGACTTGCTGATTAGGCAAGCACCCACAAGAGATACCTGAAAAACCTATGGCACAACAATGGTGACAAAGAGTCTGTGTGCCTCCCATTAGTGCACAATGATCTCAAGCAGAAATTCCAGTCATAACATTCTATGTAGAAAATCCACAGCAGGCAAACTGAACGCGTGCACATATCGTTCAGCAAGGACAGGCTGCTTGCCGAAAGTGAAGCCTGTTTGCTGACAAGGAAGACCGGCAAAGAACGGGTCCCAGACGTGATTACTCCAGTCAATTTCCACAGCAGCTGGGTGTGTCGCTACCAAGTTGCGCAAATTCTCGAAGGTGCAGCGTATTGCTTTCGAACGGATGGCTCTTAGCAGCCGGTGTCTGTCTCGCCACGGCTATATCACCAAGTGCACCATACAGATGCGTTATTGATTCTCGACACGAGCTGAAGAGCCCGTGCTACGCACGGGCGAGCTGTTATGTGTCCAAAAGCAGTTGCACAACAATAGGCTACAACAATCAGTCGAAATTTGAGCAAAAACCGTCAAGTATAGCCAAAGTTATGGCAAACATAGTGCGCAACGTTGATGAATGCTGTTGGAATGCATTTTGAGCCCGTGGAGCCCGTGTAACATGCATGTTCAAAAGCTGTTTGGTAAGCCCGTTGAGCCTAGTTGAGCCCGTGTAACATGCATTGAGCTTGTCAAATAGCAAGCCCATTGCGCGCCCGCGGAGCCCATGTAACACATTGTACATCTGCTTCGTAAGCCCATTGATGAACTCTGATGTAATGCATTATGAGCCCGTGGAGCCCGTGTAACATGCATGTTCAACAGCTGTTTGGTAAGCCCGTGAAGCCCGTTGAGTGTAGTGAGCCTGTGTATGAGCTTGTCACATTGTTGTGTGATGCTGAATTGTGAGCCCGTGAAGCCCGTGTGACATATTGTTCAGCTGATGAACCTTGCTAAAATGCATTATGAGCCCGTGAAGCCCGTGTAACATGCATGTTCAAAAGCCTTTGGTAAGCCCGTGGAGCCCATTTAACATGCATTTGCATTGAGCCCGTCACATTAATGCTGTGTGAGAACTTCATGATCAGCCCGCCATGTGCTTTGAGCCGCACAACGCAGCTTATGATGCAAACTTTACACGCGTCAAGCAAGCAACAAATTTATTTAAAGTTGTGTGCTAGAAGTTTGAGCCAAGACTGTCTGTCATGGGCAGCTCCAGCTACAACATAGCATCCGTTTCAGCAGCTGTTCTACGTATTTGCTGTCACTGCAGCCTGCGACACCGTTCACAAAGCCTAAGAAGAGATCACACCTGTCCGCGTGGTATCAGCCAGCAAGCGCTGGCCCGCGCCGTCTCTTAGCAGACGCATGAAAGTCTTCTCATATGCAAAGCAAATCAGCTTGCGCAGGCGCAGCTTCAGAGCACAGCACATCGTCGCGGGGTAACAGAATCGACGAAAGCTCAGAAATCTGGTGCAGCTCGGCCAAACAAAAAGCGAGCAGAAATCTCCAGAAAGTCGTCGGCGTGACTGCAGCCGCACTCCCTAAAGTTCTGCGCAAGCAGCGTCCAAAGCGGCGAGGAGTCGGCGAAGCTGTGCAGCGCAGCAGCAGCAACGTGAGAAAACGGAAAAGCAGTCGGGACGCAGAAGTCGCGTTGGGGTTAGAGCCGTGCGCGACGGAATCCCGGGAAAAGAACGCGTAGGGGAACACACACATAAAGACTTTGTTAACCGCAAGTATGGTCCCGTAGCATTCATTCATTCATTAGATTTTAAGGTCTTGGGGCCAACCATGACCAGGGTTCGACAGCCCACCCAGATCCCGCGCATCCCCCCGTCCGGCCGAACTCCGTAATCGAGGGTCGTACTCACAAACACTGTGCAAGAGGGTCAGCGAATTTGCTTGATCAAGGTACCTATGCGTCACATTTGGGCCGATATAGGTGCCGCTTGACTTCGTTGACCTAAATAGCAAAGGAAGCTTACAGCGTCGATGACAGTCTCAGGCACACAAAAGAGCGGTACATCACGACATGCCGTCTGTGAAACAGCTTTGAAACAGCCTAACTTGTGATGGACGCAGCAAAAGACTTTTCTGTGCTGAAAGGCTGGATCACAGATTTCAAAACACAGCACGGGAGACATCCGTTCTTCGAGGATTTTCCAGCCGAAATAGGTATCAGGCGCTGCCACAGACTCATCCTCTCAACAATCAAAATCCACATCTGATGTACCACCTTTGTGTCACACGATGGCGACTGCTCACAGGCTTGGAATGGAAGCGCTGGAAAGCTCACAAGCACAACAGTGCAGCTGGTCAGCATCTCTTCAGCTTCTTCATACTGTACTATCATATGTATCAAACTCTGCTGGGCAGCCCGGTATAACACTTGACTTCCCTCAAATTGATGCCGAAAGGCATAGTCCTGTATGTTCTTTTCTTTTTCTTTATCAATTGCTTGCCCAGCAATCCCTTGCTTGCTTACATCAGACCCTGCTGAGAAGGCTATATATGGAGCTGGCACCTATGGTGCAGTCTTGCCTTCCACAGCCCGAGCACCTCTTCCTCAACATCATCATCATCCCCAGCAAACCTTCGGGTTTAGGTCAGGCATGCACAGCCAGTCCAACCCATTCTCCAGAGGCCCCAAGGCACAGCCAAGCGGCAAGAACCAACAAGGTACTCACGACGGCTCCTTTACCTTCCTGTGAGAAGCTGCATCTCTGTCAACAGACTTACTGTTCTGACAATGCCGACCATGTAACTTATGGCGACGCTGCTCTGCGCGAGTCTGATTTCTGCAGTGTTGTAAGCGTGCTGAATAAACCCATGATCATCTCGCATCTTCCAGGTGCATGCTACCACATGTGCACAGCCACAGAGCGCACTCTCGACATCACTTACGCTCCTATGCATGCTCTGACCCAAGACCACAGCACAACCTTGGTCTGAAGCTGAGCTGTCTCAGCTGTGCTCTGAGCTGCCCTTCTGACCAGTGCAGGCACATCTCAAAGCAGAAGCCATGCTTGCAACAACACCAACACAGGCCGGCTACCGGTAGATCCTGCATGTCAACAGCAACCTCCTGACCAGGCAGGTCCTGTCAGCCCTCTCAGGGAGCAAGTCCTCAACACACTGCACGTAAGTCATCTACATACACTCCTTGCATTGCTTTGAGAGTGTTCGCTTGACCCACAAAACCGGGGCTTTTACTCAACCAACAGTCCTGTCTATATATAGTTGCCAAACACTTGTTGGCATGTGTTGCTTGATTGAACAGGCCACACGGCGGTTCACTATTGCCTATTTTATTGATAAACTCCAGGCCAGGATTGCAGGCATGCAATGCAGGCAGTGAGGGGCTTCAGTCAGATTGCTGCTCAAAAGCAACAGCCGGGGTTTGCGCAAAGACAGCAGGTTGAAAGGCAGGCAGAGAACATGGCAGGGGCACATCATGACCGGCCAGATCAGCCACACCTGGCACAGCCTGCAGCTGCTACAAACAGCCCCGACAGTCCCTCAGGCGCTCTCCAGGGCACATCAACTGGGCAGCTTCTGCCCAACTCCTGCAAAGAAACCTGCAAGGAAACTGTTGAGACCGATGTAGGCACTGCTGGGCGTTGTCAGCTCCAGCGTACAGCAGTCAGCAGCCCTCCTGCAGCCTCAAGCAGCATGGCAGCTGACTCACAACTACAGCTACCACAGCCTGATGGGCAATCGCAGCCGCTTGCAGGCTCACATGTCAAGACCACAGAACAGAGCATGTCAGCGCACACCTCAAGGCCTGTGCTGAATGATGGATGTACACAACAGCCTGTCAGGACATGTGATGCTGAGCATGATGCTAAAGTACAGCGAGGATCTCAGCGCAGTGGTTCTAGGCTTGCTGAGCCAAGCAGTCAGGGCAGAAGCTTGCCTGCAAGCAGAACGTTGAAGAAGAGGGCTGCACCACAGCCTGACACCATCGCCTGTAAGCAGGCCAGTGAGCCTAGCAAACCAGCTGATCTCCTTCAGTCAGAGAGTCAACTTGCACAGGGTCAGGATGAGCGCAGCATGCCGGCAAACACGCATGGGGCAACGGCTCGAGCACCTAAGCGTGCAAAGCAGCAGTCACTGGCAATGATGATCCTGATGGACTCGAGAGGGCAGTAGCTCAGCGCAGGGCCAGCAAGGCACCTGCAAGAACCCTGAATGGCACATCACACCCAGCAGGCAAAGCGCACGCAGCAGGCAAAGCAAGCCCAGCAGCTGCTGTGGTACAGTCAACTCAGAGACAATCCAGCTGGAAGCAGCGCAGAAGCACAGCAATCTCAGCATGAGCCTGTCAGCCGCCGGTCTTTGCGACCACGTCAGGCTCACACCACAGCTGTGGTCGACAGCTCCAGTGAGCATGACAGCAACATCAGCAACTTTGCTGATGACTCCTCAGATGCTGACTCAGCTGCTGAACTCAGAAAAGGTGCTTCAAGGCGTGAGAGAGTCAACAAAGCAGGCATGAATGCGAGCAAGGTAGTGTGTCTTAGCAAGAGGCAGACCAGCGCCTCAGCAGGAGGAAAGGCAAGAAGACAGCATGTGAGCAGCACAGATGAAGAAGCAGACACTGCATTGCCGGAGACAGCTGTATGTGACAGCGAGGCTGATGATGGTGGCACAGATGAAGTCCTGGGAGAATCTTCTGAGGAGGAATTTGCCAGACCAGGCAATGCAGCAAGGCTTCCTGCCAAAAATGGATTTCCAAAGCGCGCCAGCGCACAGCAGGCAAAGCAGGCAGCAGCAGCCCCCGGTAGGGGCGGCAGGGCTGGTGCAGCTGGTACAGGCAGAGGAGGCTACAGACGCACAGCCACAAGACAGAACTTTGTCAGAAGCAACCTGAAGGCAAGCCGCTTCACACACCGTTGCTGATTGCACTGTACCAGATTGCATGGATCTGTGCCTGGGCCACTAGGCCTCCGTGGCATGTAATTGTTTGTTCATTGAATCCTTCGTTTGCTCATGCATGCACTCCTTTGTCTGTGTGTCTGCGTTTTCATTCCTTCGTTCATCCAACATGGGTCTTCCTGTAGGGTCAGGTACATACTTTCCTGAGTAGCGTCCCTTATGTGGCAATTGTTGCACAGCACATGTGCACTCACGACTGGAGTCAATTCTCCAAAAGCACAGCCAAACACACAGCCTTTTACGTGCAGACCATACACCACTGAAAGTTCTCATTTAGAATAAAGGAAGGCCCAAGAAACAATAGGACCTTTCCTGTTGATGTTGTTGCCTGCCCCAGAAAGCATAGACACAATCATGCTGTAATGAAAACCTCGATGCAAACTGATGAAGTGTGGTATTCTTCCATCCTCACTTCTGGCATGCAGGGCGGCAGGGGCAAGAAGTTCCTGAGCAAGTCTGGGGCCAGGGGCCGTACCAAGAAGGGCAGTACCAAGTTTGGCCGCCGCAAAACCAGGTCAGCCACAGCTGTGGTCTTGTGCACTTCTGTGCTTGTATTGCCAGTCCACTGCTGACACTCAGAGAGAGTTACAGTGCTCAGCCAGGTGGGCATCAAGTGTGCCTCACCCCAGTAATGAAGGCTATACAGCCGGCTTGGTTTATCACCCGAGGCGTGGTGTTGGTGTGGCAAGCATGGCAATGCATATCTATCCAGGACGAACCTGCTTGAAACACATTAATGCCACACCCAAGGCTGGCACAAGTTTAAATCCATCCATCCATCCATTCATCCATCCATCCATCCATCAATCAATCAATCAATCAATCAATCAATCAGTCAATCAATCAGTCAATCAATCAATCAATCAATCAATCAATCAGTCAATGCCGTCAATATAGGGAGGCATGTCATTGCTACAGGAGTGTGTAGCAACTTTGGGAATTACTGTGACAGTCAGGTGCACTTCTGGTGTACATAGACATGCATGCTGCCAGGTGCCATGCACATCAGACCATGCGGACGAAGGCAAAATATGCCCACAAACTACTCACCACAAGCAACATCACAGCTATGCCAGTGGCATGCCTAGCATGCAAAGCACAGCATTGACATGCCTGACAGACATCTGGGCGGCTGTCAGGACCCCTAATGCATGTGCTCTCGGTACAGCAAGCTCGTTCACATTGAACACAAAAGCTGATGGGCCTGCTGCATCAACTGAGTGTTGTTGCATACAGCTTCTTGCCTCAAGCTGGGGAGGGTGGGGAGTTCTTGGAGGGGTACAAGGACCCCTACCATGTCTGCTTCAACTGTGGCAAGCCTGGCCACTGGGCCCAGAACTGCACAGGCTTCCTGCCAGACGGCCAAGTAAGCCATGTGCTCTTTGCCACCCACCTCTGTCCGTTTCGGGTTCCCATGCACAGCCCCATGCACTTTCCCTTCCTCCTCTTCCCTGTCCCATGTCCTCCCCTTTCTCTTCCCTTCCCCGTTTGCGCCCCCTTGCATAGCCCTCTGCGCTTCCCCTCCCCTGCTCGTTACCCCTCCCCTGCTCCTTACCCCTCCCCTACCCCTCCACCAACCCATTCCCCTCCCCCTTCCTGCCCCTGCCTGTGCCTCTGCTTCTGCTTGCGTGTCTTTCTTTGTCTCTCACTTCTCGTCTAGTTGTGCAATACTCTCATCAAAAACCTGCTCAAGCATCACCCAGAGCAAAACTTACTGTATTGCCTATGCCTGCAGGCAATCCCGGATGGCAGCGGCAGTGATGCTGAGGCAGCCCCCCGGGCCCCCAGGCCAACCCCAGCCATCCACCCCACCACCAGCAGCAACCTGCACCTGTCCAAAGACCTGCCCCCCTTTGAGCCGCCCCCACTGGCAGAGCTTACAGATGATGTACTGGCAGGCTGCCTGAGAACTGCCTTTGGGTATTGTCATGATTATCATTATCATTATCATTATCATTATCATTATCATTATCATTATCATTATCATTATCATTATCATTATCATTATCATTATCATTATTGTTTGCATTTACTATTAATATTGTCATTGTCATTGTCATTGTCATTGTCATTGTCATTGTCATTGTCATTGTCATTGTCATTGTCAGTGTCAGTATTATTATTAGTGTTAGTTAGTGTTAGTATCAGTATTAGTATTAGTATTAGTATTAGTATTAGTATTAGTATTAGTATTAGTATTAGTATTAGTATTAGTATTAGTATTAGTATTAGTGTTATCAACAGCTTAGGATAGGGTGGGTGGGCTGTCTCTAGACCTTGAGGTTTTGAAACTCTGGGTTTTGGCCCTGTCCTGAGGCTTGGAGGAAGAGAGAGAGAGAGAGAGAGAGAGAGAGATGACAACGCTTTAGCCAGCCAGCAAGTCTGATCACTGCAGGAAGCGCTGTTGAGACAATGCATCGTCCAATTTTACTTTGACTTGTCGCGGTGCTCAGCACCAAGAGCATAGGTCTTGCGTGTCTCGGACGGCCTGTAACGAAGGGGCTACTGCTGTGACAGCAGCACCATCTGGAACCTGAATCAGCTGTTGCTACATTGTACAGGCATCTTAGCGCTTGTCACTTTGCAGGGTCTGGTAAGTCTCTGTGCTATCAGCTGCCTGCACTGTTGCTGGGAGGGACAAGCCTGGTGGTGTCACCCCTGATTGCTTTGATGCGGGATCAGATGGCTCGCCTACCCCCCCACCTACCCGCCGCCATGCTGTGGGGGGGCCAGAGCAAACAGGAGGCCATGCAAGTACTCACCGACCTCAAGGTACAACCTACATCCATTCATTCCTGTGTTTACTCGTGCATTGATCCATGCATAGGTTCATTTGCTCATTCATGCTAGTGAGCAGATTGTCCTTGAGGTATCAGCCAGTCTTTTGTTGGGCATGGAACACAGCTAAACCGCCAGAGCCCTGAAAATGTAGTGTGCCACTCAGAACTATAACTTGTGGTCCAGCACACCTCGCCAATTTTTTTTTGCGGTCCATCTTTTGTCACCCTGCCTGCTGTTCCCTGTTCTATGCTGTGGAAACTATCGCCCCATGTCCTTCATGACATGTTTGGTTCTTGTCAAGGTCCAGCCAGAGAAACAAGGGCTGCTTCCTGTGCTGCTGGATGTGCTGATGCCCCTCATGCCCTTCTTCCTCCACGCCTTTCTCTCCTCATGCCCTTCTTCCCTGTTGCCTTTCTCCCCTCCAGCTTCTCTCTCCTCCAAAATGTCTCCCCTTGAGCCTTTCTCCCCTCATGTCTCTCCCCCCTCAAGACTTTCTCCCCTCATGCTCTTCTCCCCTCATGCTCTTCTCCCCTAACGCTCCAGCCTGTCTCTCTTCAAGCCGTTCTTCCCTTTTGCCTTTCTCTCCTCCAGCCTGTCTCTCCTCGAGTCTTGCTCCCCTTCAGCCCTTCAACCCCTCCAGCCTGTCTCTCCTCAAGCCTTTCTTCCCTTTTGCCTTTCTCCCCTCCAACTTTTCTCCCATTGCACCTTCCTCCCTTGGCTGCTGAAAGGCACCTCACCCCATGGCATCCACATCCCATGTGGCAGCGGCCCCCTACCAGGGGGGGCACAACAAAAGACACGTGTGACTGGTGCAGGCAGGCAGGTTGAGGGTGTTGTATGTGGCCCCAGAGCGGCTGCACAGCGCAATGCTGCTGGAGGCTCTCACCCCCCCCATGCCCCTGCCCCTGGTGTGTGTGGATGAGGCCCACTGTGTGGCTGAATGGGGCCACAACTTCAGGCAAGCCTGCCGCTGTTGTTCTTCTTCTTTGGAGTACATTTGGAATGCTGCTGTTCTTCATGTCCAGACACTTTTGAACAGAAAGTATGATGACATGCGTATGTGGGTGTCTGGGTCTGTCCATGTGTGTGTGTGCGTGTGCAAGTGATCCACCATTTCCTCACATTTTAGGATGCAGCTTCCAATGTACCTCTACACAGTCAGCAAACCAGTTCTAGATAGAAAGCATGATGGTCATATGTCCCTGAAACACAACAGATATACACAGCATGCAGGGCAGTGCAGCAATACCGCAGTGGCCTTATAGAGATGCGCAAGACAGACAATGTTGGACTGACAAGACTTGTCCCGTACGTACCTAGCTCATCATGAGCTGGAGAGCAATATCATTATTTTTATTGTTATTATTATTGTTGTTGTTATTATTATTATTACTATGATTGTGATTATTATTATCATTACACAATTATGATCATCATCATCATTATTATTAACATTGCTATTGTTATTGTTATTGTTATTGTTATTGTTATTGTTATTGTTATTGTTATTGTTATTGTCATTCTTGTTGTTATTATTATTATTAACAATGGCATTGCAGGTCTGCATACTTCCGCCTGGGTCACATGCTGGAGCAGAAGGTGCGATGCCGCTGTGTGCTGGCCCTCACTGCAACAGCCACCAAAGCCACAGAAGCTGACGTCACCCAAGTGCTCCACATCCATGCCCACAACGTCGTACGTGACAACACTGTGCGCGACAAGGGCACTGTGCGTGACTCTCAGTGACTCACTTCAACGGAGGTTTGGCTATCTTTTGTTGCTGTTGCTGCTTGCAGAGTGTCTTTGCATAATGATTGTTCAGAATGCAATGCAGTTTGGTGCATGAGGACTGTTCAGTATCACACTCCAGAATCACAGCATGCATGATGTTGCACTCCTGTGAACAATGGCTGTCTCAAAACACAGCATGCCTGATATTGCACTGCTGTGCGTGATGATTGTCAAGGGTCACAGCGTGCATGATCATGAACTGCTGTGCGCGTTGGTTGTCAGAAGAACACAACATGCATGATATGGCACTGCTGTGCATGAGCAGCAGCTGTGGACACCATTCCTGGTGTGCCAGACTATCAAGTTTGTAAGATAGGACATGAATCAGCGTTTTGAGAGAAAGTTGACTTGCTAACAGTATCTATCTATGTGACTGTTTGTTGCACTCACAGGCACATCTGGCAGCCTCTGCAGAGGATGCATCTGTCACAGCAACAGAAACCCACTCTGAATCTCTTGATCTGGCCGTCCCTGCATACAGTTGCCTGACAGCGCCGTCTTCTTTTCTGTCCAGTTGACCTGATGATTTTGTGGTTCTGTCTGGCCTAAAGCAAATCTTTGAAGGGCCAGCAGGCAGAGCAAATACGAACACCATTTGAAAGCTGCTACTGCAAGTACAGCTAGCCATTAAGTAGCTTAGGGCTCTACCAGGTTGACCCTACATTTACCAGTGCAGGGTCTGCTGGGGGAGCCCAGCACAAGGGCTCTTGTGAAGTTACTGACACCAAATCAGCTTGTTACAATGGGCCGTAGTCAAGCCTGTACAGCATAAGGCTTTACCTGACTGACCCTGCACGCACCTAGCTCATCATAAGCTGGATAGCGTTTGGAATAGTTTTATTATTGTTAGTCTGACCCAGTGCTTGCAAGTGCAGGGTCTGCAGGGGGAGCCAGCAAGAGAGCTGCCCTGAAGCTGCTGCAGCAGGAGCCCCTGCAAAGCGTCGTTACAGTCATTGTGTACTGCACCTTCCAATCCCAGGCCGATGAGATTGCACAGTATCTGTACTCTCAGGGCATCAGCGCCCTCAGCTGTCATGCTAACAAGTCCTTCAAGGTAGATTCTTTCTATCTTGCATTGGCTAGGACTGCTTTGCTGCAACACTTGCATTTGACAAGGCTGTTGCCCGCAACCTGCATTGATGGATGTCAAAGGATTTAGGGGATGATGCAGACCTGAGTGTTTAGCATCACACTATAGGCAAAGCGTTACATCGCTGGATTCAGGTGTGCTACATTGCTGCGTTTCCAATGCTAAGCTTGTGCAAGATCATGTCATGTCTCTGACAGTCAGTCCAGGTGTGCAGCATGCAGTATGGGTACATCATTACTGTGAATGATCACATCTCGTTCCTTTCTGTATCAGCAACGCACAGCAGACCACATTGAGATATGGCAGACAAAGGTTGTGAACTCTTGAGACATTATGAAATCTCTGTTTCATTTCAAACCTTTCATTGTAAACCTTAATCCTTCACAGCGGTATGATTTATCACTATGCTGTAGTGATGTGGTCCGGATCAATGTGCAAAACCTGCAGGACAGAGAGCAGATCCAGCTGTCCTTTTGTGCTGGCAAGATCAAGGGTGTGGTGGCTACAGTGGCATTTGGCATGGGGGGGGATGCCCAGGGGGTCAGGGGGGTCGTGCACATGACCCTGCCCAGGAGCTTGGAGGAGTATGTCCAGCAGGTGATCTGCTGACATGGAAATCTTCTTCGGTCAGCTATTATTTTCTTCTTCTTTTTTTCACAGCATATCCCTGCCAATGAACAAGACCAATGATGACACAGCTTTCTGGACGCTACGTCATGTTTCTGTAAGCATGCTCTGCATTGCTGCTATGCTGCCAAAGCTTTAGACACAACCCCCCAAAATGCATCACGATCATGACACACAGGCTATGCAGCAAGCCTCTTATAGCAATGCGCCATCAACAACACACTACAACTGCTTGTACTCACTACACACCCACAGCTCCAAAATTAAGCCCTCTCTGCGGTGCTTCCAAGTTAGTTTAGTCTCACAGCGACAGCCTATGTTCATTGCACATTCACAGGCCACAGAAGCAATTGCTGTGTGATGCTTTACAGTTGCTGAGTCACAGCTGAGTCTCACAGCAACAGCTTATGCTCGTTACATGCCCACAGCTGCAAAAGCAATTGCTCTGTGTGATGCTTTTAATACAGCTGAGTCTCACCATTGCAGCAGGCATGGCAGCGGCGTTCATGAGGTCCACAGTGGCTGCTGTGTAGCAGCCCTTGCGCTGTTGAGGGCACACTTGCAGCAGGGCTCTGATGATGGCGTGTTCAGCTGCCAGCTTGTGGGCAGCTGTGTTGTAGAAGGAGACAGACACACTGACACTGGTGGTGGGGAGCACCTGGATCAGGGGGTCACTGTCTGCCTGCAAGACAGGGCCTCATGCTTGGAGCTTCTCAGGATTTTGAATGTACCCTCAGGTGAAGGTAGGGGTGCGAGGAGTAAAGTGAAGGCTTGAATGAGTGAATGAATAATTGAATGAATGCATGAATGCATGAACGAGTGAATGAATGGATGGATGGATGGGATGGATGGATGAACGCGCAAATAAACGAACAAACAAATGAATGAATGAATGGATGAGTGAATGTTTGATCAAATGAATGAATGAACGAATGAACGTCTGCACAGATTGTGTCCACGTACATTAAAGAACTTTGTGCGCTGCTGCATTACTCTACAGCCAGCAGCCAGGCTTTGCAAACTCATTCACAAATTTTGCAATTCTTTTTTTGGGCAGTGGCTGTGCAGATGAGCAGGGTGTGGTCAACTGAGCATGCCGTACAGTGATAGAATCCGAAGCTCATCTAATGTTAACAGCATCAGCAAAGATCAACCCATACCTCCAAGTAACTCAGCAGAGTCTTCATCACTTCCTGCTTCATGTCACACTCCTCAGAAACCCTAGCCACATCCACCGTCCCATACCTGGGCTTGGCTCCCTGTTCAGCCCCTGCCTCATAGTCTGATTTCTGGTCGAAGATTGCCTCCAGGAAGGCTAGTGCATTGCTGGATTCAATGCCGTCAGAGTGGGCAAGAGAGCGCAGTTGCAGGAAGTCTGCGTCATCCAGGAAGAGATGGCAGTAGGACTCTGAACCATCTCGCCCTGCCCTTCCAATCTGCAGAGCAGCAGGCTGATATTATCTAGACCTCTTCTCAACTGATGAATCTAAAGTAGCCCGAGTTGAGGGGTAGCTTGAGGACGAGCTTTAAACGGCTTGTGTTTGCTTTCAGCAGGTGAGGTATCTGTCTGCATTTTTTTGGCTTGTGAGAGGAATAAGCGTAGGCAAGAATAGACCAATACCAAAACGCCTGTTTGATTCAGAAAAGTCCATTCCACAGAGGAAAATCAAAGTCAGCAGCGTCTGGGGATAGTAGAAAGGCGTTGCTGCACTGGGGGAGATGTATTAGCTCTTGCAGAACATGGATTCTATTCAGATCCCAACTGGAGATGTCTGTGTTTCACCTAGGCCAAGGTATATGTAAGTTGAATGGGAAAGGAGCAAGGGCATTGCTGGCTCCTGCTGCATTGAGCAGAGCAGAGCGCATTGCAAGAAGAGGTCAGCATACTTGGTAGAACTGTGACAGTAGGAATAGCAGATCTACAGCAGTTGACTATTTGCCAAACAGCTGTTGGATGTTGGGCTGTCAGGTTTTGAGCACTCATGTCTGCAGTTCAGCCCTGAATGCTGTTGAGCCCTGAATGCTGTTTAGCCCTGAATGCTGTTTAGCCCTGAATGCTGTTTGGCCTTGAATGCTGTTTGGCCCTGAATGCTGTTTAGCCCTGAATGCTGCTCACCCTGTAGAAAGCATTGTGAAGACTTGATGTCTGATTCAGCTGCCAGCAGGTCTGCTGACCAAGGATGCCAAGCAATCACAGCGCTGTGGATCTATCCACATCCTATAGTATGTGCTAACACCTTCACTCAGGCTGCTGCCTTTGCGCGACATCAAGTTTTTGTGTCATGAAACAGACAGACCTATCTTGATCACTGCATCACAGCTGCAGCTTTCCAGGTCATGAAGGCGCTATCACCAAGAGCCATCATCAAGAGCTGTTGCCCCCTGTATGGGGTAGGGCTGTAGCCTCGGCAGGAATGTTGCTTTTGCAACCTTCAGCGTGTGCCATGTACAATAGGCCTATCACAAGTGCAAATATAACTGCAGGTCATGAAGGCGCTGCAAGCACTGGCAGTGACCGACGAGCTGCGATTTGAGGTGTCCAAGCAGACAGCTCTGGCCTTTGTGGTGAAGCGCAAGCCTGATGAGATGCAGCAGCTGGCTGAGGCCATCTCACACAGGCATGGTATAGTCAGCAAGCAGCAGGCTCACAGGCTAGATGTGGCCTACTGTTCCTTTGCTGCTGCTGCTGCCTGCAGCCTTGTGGCGGCAGGGACTCAGGTACTGCTCCTTGCGTGCAAGTGTACATGTATGCAGCCCAGTTTGTGACTTGTGTCTGTCTTCAGACTATGCCCTCTAGAGGCAGTTCTGTGCACAGAGGGCACCACGGCTACTTGCTCTTGATTGGCAACATGCTCTTGACCATATACAGCTTCTCTGCACAGAGCAAAGTACGTCTGAGCTCCCACCCATCAGGCTGCAAGCGAAAGACATTTGACACTGATGCTACTGCTGACTTGTGTCGTCTCACAGCAGCAGGCCTCGTCAAGCACTGACAAAGGCCATTTTGCTGCAGTGTGACCACAGAACAGCATGCTACTCCTTCTTTTTGACTTGCATGAACAGCTGGTAGCCTTGATGCCAAACTGCAGGGTGAAGCGAGGCCGCAGGAGCAGTGTTTACGGCAACAGATCTCCACATACTTTGAGTCTGAGCAAGAGGTGTCGCTGGAAGGTGAGGTCTTGTTGCTGCTCATGTGTTCCCTTACATATCCTCACCCATGTTTATACTGCAAGCCACAACATACTCCCAGAAGCATGCATGCATGTTTGACAGGACTCATCTCACAATGTCATTTGGCCAGTCTATCAGTCCTAGCTTGCTGTGACATGACATGTTATGGTAACTACCTCAACCTGATTTTTGGTACATGCCCACATGATTGGCCCCATGGCTGATGCCAGGCTTGTGAAGCATGCCTCTCTCACACACACACGCGAGCATGTCAAAAGAGCGTTGCTGAGCAAGTTTACACTCACACCTGGGTAGCGCGGTATAGCATCTGGCGTGTCATTAAAATGACGCCAAGAGGTGTTATTCTTTTCTTTGTTTTCTTGTCTCGCCTTTGTTCATCAGTGCAGTTGAGGGATCAATACATTTAGGCAAGCGTCACGATTTGTATTGTGCAAAAAGCTTGACCATTGTGACATCCTTGCATGTGCTTGTGACAACGGTCATGCTTACCAAGTGCAGCTGTTTGCTTGCAGGCCTGCCTGCCTTGCCGGTCAAGGAGTCAGCTTCAACTCTGAGGATGGACATCCGTGCACTGATGGCATGGACAGACCGCCACAAACCAGTAAGCATT
>JAABUK010007211.1_pt1 | contig 16156 bp, 17 predicted proteins | sample 5559141 | NCBI WGS metagenome assembly JAABUK01 (sample SAMN10711869, study PRJNA513367) | rock metagenome | isolation source: Antarctica rocks | place: Antarctica: Victoria Land, Pudding Butte nord | collected 2016-01-03
CAAAGCCAGCCTGCTGTTGAACAGCCGGGCAGCGGTGCAAAGCAGATCACTGCCAACAATGCAGAGCATGTGACTGAGGTCAGGGATCGTGATTCCAGTGTGGGCCCAGAGGACAGGAGAGACACTACGGGTGTCAAGCAACCAAGATCGGGCCGCAAATGGTGGCAGTCTGTTTTGCTGGTAAGGCACCTTCAGCTGCATGACTATGCACAGTAGGTGTGTGCCTCATTAGGACTCACTTGTGTGCTTGAATTGAGAAAACTGCAGCAACAAATGCCACGCACAAGAGGATGTATAGGTGCATGACCTACCATAGCAAGGGAAATCAGAAAGATTTGCTTCAACCAGCTCATCATTCAGCAAACGTTTTGCACAATGAAGCGCCACCTTGCAATGTGGCATGACCTGCGTTGATGCATGAGCCGAGTGCACAGATCAGTAGCTATGACAAAGGTTCTGCTGTCACAGGTGTCAAGCATCTTGCTGCTGATCTTGCTGCATGATGCTCTGCTCGTTTTCGGAGGGTTCTCGCTGGCCAACAACTTCTTCACCTTGGACCTAGAGGGTGGACTCATTGTCAAGAAGAAGAGCCTGCAACTGGTGCCAAGTGGTGGCACAGCTACTGTGGGCTCTGGTAAGCTGAACCAGAACAAAACAGAAAACAAAATATACAGAACAGAATCTTGCGCATGCCTGATGCTTATTGTGGCTGACATACATTGCAGCATCAGACAGGCAGAGGGATTCATCGGCTGTCAACATCTGTTGAGATGTTTCTGAAATGTTTATGATGCGGACAGTCTGCTGACAGTGTCAGTCAGACTCAACCAGGCTTGTCGATGAAACAAGGACCCCCTGCATGCTGCTGCGTAAGCATGTCATGATTAGCAACTTGCACTGTCTTGTGTGATCTGCTATTGACACTGATACCTTGACAACCCTGAGGTGGGTTGACATGCTCAGCTTGCTGTAAGAGCTGTCATCACGTGAGCTGCACAGCAGCAACACTGCTATCTGTCAGTGGTTTAGTTGTTCCTGCTATGCCATCAACTGTTGCTGCCATGTAACTGATTCCTCTCTTCATCGTGTATACATGCATGGCTCAGGAGCCATGCTTACCAATGATCATTCACTCACTCACTCACTCGCTCGCTCACTCACCCACTCACCCACCCACCCACCCACCCACCCACTCACTCACTCACTCACTCACTCACTCACTCACTCACTCACTCACTCACTCACTCACTCACTCACTCACTCACTCAACATATGTCTTCCCCCTAAGGTCAGATATGTACATTCCTGAGTAGCTCCCCATATGTGGAAAGGATAAGGTCCTACACTTTGCTTTTGTGTTGCACATGAACAAGTCTGTGATATTCTGCGACAGCATCAGTCATACATGTCAGAGCTGCTGTTCCATGTCTAATCTGTGTCATGGTCACATGCAGATAGCAAGGAGGCAGACCTAACAGTGTACGGCAACGTATTTGTGCGACCGCTGAGTTCTGTCTCTTCCACGTCTTCAGGCAGAAGGCGCCTGCAGCAGACAGGTAAACTGCCTGAAGATTGTCTCACTTTGTCTTGTGTGCAGCTTTCTGTTGAGCTGAAGTAGCACTGGAAGTTGCTCATGACTGATGACAAATCAAGAGCCTCTGTGTCTGGTTGTTGCTCTGCAACAGCATCGCCACATTGCAGGGGAAGGGGGGGGGGGTGGGTGCATGAGCCCCCTTGCAGATGGTTGTTGCAATTTCAATTTCAATCTCAGTTTACGTTTTCTGGACTCATCAGGGGAGTTGACAGACAATAGCTGGGAAGACAAGATACAAACCTGCCATGCGTGGTGGCTGGGGTGCATGTTCCACAAGCAATTCTGAGCAAGTCACCATCATGTGCCTCATCAGAATGGATTCCTGCACAGGAGTCACCGACAGGACTGCACAGATCTTGCACAGCAGCAGCTGGTTGGCACCTGTTGCTGGATGTGTGAGCAAGGAAGCTCATCAAATACCTCACCAGAATGATTTGTTGCACAGGAACCACTGAAAGGATTGCACAGATTGCTCGCACAGCAGCAGCTGGTCGGCACCTGCTGCTGGATGTGGATCAGATCATCAGCAATCTTAGCAGCAGCTCAGATCTGGACACTAGCAATCTCACAACACCTTTTGGGTTGGAAGTGTACGGCAATGATCAGCCCACTGGCCTGATAGCAGATAGTGGAAGTACAGAGGTACACACTGGTGCACTGACATGCTTGCCTGCTGGATGCCCACATCTGCAATCTTGGTCTGAATCTGGACAGACCTTGTCCAATCTGCATGTGGGCAGGCCACCAGCCTTCACCGAATGACAGCAGTGTGTTCTGTTGTTGCTGATGCTGATGAAAGGCATGCTGTCAGAATCATGGTGAACACATTCAGACAGACTTGTTCACTCAGCTGTTGAAGAGCTCGTACCCAATTTGATATTGTGGGGCACGAGTGCACAATCTTGCCTAGTCATGTGCGGTGCAAAGCAACAGACCTGTGCCACAAGTATACAAACTCAGGAGGGAACTGCCCACAAGCCAGGATTTTAGCTTGGTGCATGCAAAGAACAGTTGACGCAGATCATGTCTGCATCAAACTTTGACCCAGGATTTGCATAGTTGGGTGTTTTTGGACTGCAAGCAGCTCAGCCCTGTGATACATGCACTACTGTTGCGCTCTTCTTGTGCCTAAGCTCAGTCAATCTAACCACGACATAGCTGCAGCTGCTGCGAAAACTTCCTGACAGGCTGTCTGTGCTGTGCAGCATCCCTCCACCCTGAGACTTGGAGCAAGCGACGGTAGCACCACTGTCCGGCTTGCAAACCTAGGCTCAGAAGGACCCCTGCTCCTTACCTACGGCCAAAGCCCGGTACTCTTCACCAACAGCACCCACACCATCATCTATAGTACCGTAGGAGACAGCAGCATTGCTCTCACCACCAACGCTGCTGGATCAGGTGTTGTCAATGTTGTTGGAGATGTCATCAATCTGCAAGCTGGGCAGATTGCCATTGCAGGCAACATCACGTATAACAGTGTGTCGGCCACGATTTCTGACACGTCCCCACCCCCCTCACCCCCTCCCTTCCCCCCTCCAGAGTCTCCACCTCCTGCAGTCCCTCCACTGCCCCCTTCGCCACCGCCGCCACCCCCTTCTCCACCACCTCCGCCCCCCTCGCCACCGCCACCACCTCCCTCGCCACCGCCGCCTGCTACTTCACAGGCAATCGCTGCTGATGTGGCAGATGGGAACATTCTCAACACCTACTATGGTAACAACAGCGACACTGGATTCTTCACTCAGGTAAGAAAGCATCGGCAGTCTTGCTTCAGACGCTGTTTTGCAAAAGCATGATTAGCACTTCTGCAGACAAAGCTCAGTGCATTGTTGCTGTCGGATAATGCAGTGGTCCTGTTGTCTTGTGGATGCCAGCAGCATAGATCATACATCACTATGTACACACTACATCTCTTCTGATACTGACATCCACAGAATTGCAGCATCCCATGTCTGTGACAGCAACAATGCACAGAGGCCATAGTCAGATGCGTCCTGATAACCTGCATGGGCATTGCACATCGATGTCAAGCATGGCTGGGACTCACAAATTTTGATTGTCTCTACAGATCTTGCTGGACACGCCGACTCAGGACAACTACATTGTCATTCCTGACAGCAGTGGCATCTTTGTCATTGAGGCTTTGGAGCCACTCTTCATTGACACCTCCGGCAGCGTCTATCTGGCGCAAGACCTCATTGTCCATGTGGGCCAGCTTGTGGCGGGAAGCATTGGCCGCAGCTTTGGTAAGCCCTCTGCCCCCCCCTGCTTGCATGGGGACCCTTGCTCATGCATGGGGCGCCCTTGCTCATGCATGAGCTGCCCTTGCTCATGCATCCATGTCACCTTACCAGTATGACGACCATCTTGTGCTGAACTCGTGGCTTGGCACATTCAACCGTAGCATTTGCAGCAAGCTGCATGACTGCTGGAGCCTGAACCCTGCTTTTGATTAAGTGGGATTTGATTTGCTTACTACACCACCTGTATGGCAACAAGCTCAATTTTCTTATTCTGAGCTTGTTGCTTGGCATGTCCAACTGTGACATTGCAGCAAGGTGCATCACAACTGCTCTTGTGGCTTTAACATGCATTTGTCTTTGAGGGTGTCAGACTCCTTGCTAGACAGTGTGATAGCAGCCTGACCCAGCGAAGTGACTGAACACATTGCTCTTACATTGTGCAGAGTTATCTGCATGACACAGTGGTCAGCCTCATCCTAGCCCTCCCTCGCTCACTCACTCGCTTGCTCGCTCACTCACTCACTCGCTCACTCACTCACTCACTCACTCACCCACCCACCCCTCTGACCCACCCCAGTCGCTCGCTCGAACACTCACTCACTCACTCACTCACTCACTCACCCACCCACCCACCCACCCACCCACTCACTCACCCCACTCACTCACTCACTCATCCATCTGTGCATCCGTTCATGATTCTTCAGCTTGCGCCTTGCCCTAGGTTCCATACAGCCCTGAGTAGCCTTTCCAACACAAGGCGACAAAAGCCCCTGATGTGTGTTTGGGCATGATGCACAGGTGACATATACGCTCCCAGCAGCACACTGAGCATGCAGAACGTGAGCATCTTCTTGGAAGGGTCGGCTGCAGATGGCTCAGGGGATCAGCTGTTGGGAAGCCTGACTGGCAGCTCAAGCCATTCGGGGGTACCCTCCCTGTTGCTGGGGGCGGCCGATGGCACCACAGCCCTCCCTGCAGGAGGTGAGTCAACTGTGACTGTACGTCACGGGGTTATAAACATGTCATTTCCTCCTTTTGTGAGCTTGAGTTTGCCCCATGTTGTCATTGGAGGCAGTAGAGGGGTCTGCTTGAGTGCCCACTGGCAATGAGTCAACCAGACAGCGTTAGCATAGTGCAGGCTGTCTTGAAATGCTATATGCTTGCAATAATGCCTGCGGTTGGCTGGAGCTATGTGTTATGTTAGGCAGGCAGCTCTGTTATTTGCTGAGCTGGTCTAGCTATTAAGAGGATTGCAGAGTAGAGTCTACAGTAGCATGCTTTGTTCATCTGTCTGAGGTAGCGTTTTGCTAGATGACCAAGTATGTCTGCAGCAACATAGCTTACATGTGTTCTCCCAGTGTGTTATCTTAGACCAAAGATCATGCTTCGCCCACCTGGCCGCCCTGGGTCTACTTTCCATGATGTTGCATTGTGTGATTGTCAAAATTAGCAAATAGACCTTATAGAGATGCGCAAGACAGACTGATTTGGAAAGACAAGACTTGTCCCACATGTACCTAGCTCATCATGAACTGGAAAGCGAGTGTAATATCATTATTGTTATAGATCATGATCAGCAGAGCAAGGGTCTGCAAGAAGATGGTTGTTAGGAGTTCTGGTTTGTCACAAATTGTCTCACCGACTCACCCAGACCTTCCTATATGCGTGTACACTCATCCTCTTTCAAGCGCAAGGGCAAACCTGATCAATTGCAAAGATGAGAGGTTGTGTTGCACACTGTATCATGCTAGAGACAGAACACAGCAGCTGCTGCATTTCACACTGGGCTGACTTGCAGCGCTGTTGTGTACAGGCAATCTGACTTTGTCTGCTGGAAACAGCTCCAGTGCAACAGGGGGCTCAGTCACCATCCTTGCAGGCTCTGCCCTTCCAGGAGGTGCCCAATCTTCCCTTCAGCTGATAGGCACAAACACCTCATCAAAGGGAGGAGACATCCTACTCAACAGCACAGGCAATGTGTTGGTACAGTCCCCTCTTCTTGCCACTTCCAGCGTGACGCTTGGCAGCTCAGCTACAAACACACTCACAGTCCCAGCAGTGGCCACCTTTCAGGCAGCAGCTTCTGTAGCAGCTGCCTTCACAGCCCATGGCAGCGTCATCCTTGGTGACTCAGCATCCCAGACGCTGACAGTCAACGCTGTGACCACCTTTGCCTCTTCCTCAGGTCCTGTCACTGCCAATGCTGCTTTAGTTGCCAACAGCGCCTTGACTGTTGCCGGGAACACTGTGCTTGGCAGCACATCTGGCGGACAGACACTGACAGTCAACGCTGTGACCACCTTTGCATCTACAGCTGGTCCCATCACTGCCAATGCCCCTGTTGTTGCCAACGCCGCATTCACTGCTGTTGGTAACACTATCTTAGGCACAGCAGCAGGTGGTCAAAGCCTAACAGTGTATGCTGCTACCACCTTTGCTTCCAGTGCTACAGTCACAGCAAACGCTGCAGTGACTGCCAATGCTGCCGTCACTGTAGCTGGCACCTTGACAGCATCAGGCAATGCTGTGCTTGGCACAGCTAGTGGCAGCAACACCCTGACTGTCAATGCTGTCACCACCTTTGCCTCCACAGCGCCCATCACTGCCAACGCCAACTTGACAGTTGCCTACGGCAGTGCGTTGAATGCTTATGGGAACACCACGATTGGCACCAACAGCAGCAACAGCCTGACTGTGAACGCTGCCACTGCCTTCACTGGAGCCTTTCAGCTGTTCAGTGACAATACCTCAAGCGCAGTTTCTGCTGGACTGGCGTTTCAGCGGCGTAATGGCAGTGTTGGGGCAGTCAGCAGCAATGCTGTTGTGGGCAGCGTGGTGTTCACTGCATGGGACGGCGCTGCATACGGTCCTACTGCTCAAATACGCTCCGTACATACGGTAAGTTGGCGCCGCTATGTATGCCATGCAGGCATGACCTGTTTGTTCACATGTGTCATGCATGTCATCTGCATGTGCATTCAACTTCACCATGCACAGTGAGTGTGTCAGCTCTCAGAGGGATACCCAATCTAGCTGTAGTGAGCCACCATGGCTCTGCTGAGTCAGCTGTGTGGACTCTGCTGAGTCAGCATCTTTGACTCTGCTGAGTCAGTTGTGCTAGCTCTGTTAACACAAGCTGTTGGCAGAGTTGGCTGTTAGACTGACTTATTGATTGATGAATGACTATGTTTGAGCATAGCACAGTGGCCTGTCAGCAAATGCTGCTGATGCCTCCTGAATTTTTGAACATACCCAATCTTGACATCAAGTGCCAGCCATGCATTCCTTTCTGCAAGTCCATGCTGCATGTGTACAACCTCAGCCTTGTTTGTGTCAGGTCTGTGCATGTGACCTTGTCTTCAGCTAAGGGCACTGCTGTCCCACTGCGTCTTTGTCAAGCTGGTGACACTGTTTCACAAAGCAGTGCCTGTTTTGCAGGACGCTGCCAGCAGTCATGGCGGGAGCTTGATCCTGAGCACAACAGCAGCAGGCACAAATGCTTCAGTGGTGGATCGTCTGACCATCGATTCCTCAGGAACTGCTGCTTTCACAGGAGCTGCTACAGTAGCCAGCAGCCTGAGCGTCGCCGGCAGTACCACTCTTGGTACAAGCGGCGGCTCACAGACTGTCACAGTGAATGCTGCCACCACCTTTGCTGCAGCTGCAACAGTCACAGCTAATGGGCTTGTCACTGCCAATGGCAATGTGGTGTTGGGTGCAAGTGGCAGTCAGACGCTGACTGTCAATGCAGTTACCACCTTTGCCTCCACAGCTCCTATCACTGCCAATGGCTTGATCACAGCCAACAGCAATGTGGTTTTGGGTGCAAGTGGCAGCAACACCCTGACTGTCAATGCTGTGACCACCTTTGCCTCCACAGCGCCCATCACTGCCAATGGCAATGTGGTCCTGGGTGCAAGCAGCAGCCAGACTCTCACAGTCAATGCTGTGACCACATTTGCAAGCACAGCGCCCATCACTGCCAATGCTGCTGTGACTATCACCAGCAGCAATGCATTCAGTGCCTTGGGCAACACAGTCCTTGGGAGCACTGGCAGTAACACGCTGGCTGTCAACGCAGCCACGGTGTTTTCTTCCACAGCACCCATCACTGCAGGCGCAAACTTGACAGTCCTAGGCAACACTGCGCTGGGTGCTAACAGCAGTCAGCTGCTGTCAGTGCAAGCCACAACAGTCTTCTCAGCTCCGTTAACAGCCAGCGCAGCTGTTACCATCACAGCCGGGAATGCCTTCAGTGCGCTTGGGAACACCGTCCTGGGCACAAGCGGCGGCAACACGCTGACTGTGAATGCTGTCACCTTTTTTGGTTCCACAGCGCCCATCATCGCCAGTGCTGCTCTGACAGTCTATGGCAATGTGGTTCTAGGTGCAACCAGCAGCCAGACAGTGACAGTCCAGGCAACATCCACCTTTGCAGCCCCCATCACTGCCAATGCTGCCGTGACTGTGGCTGCTGGCAATGCTTTCAGTGCGCTGGGCAATGTTGTGTTGGGGACCAGTGGCAGTAACACCCTGACAGTGAATGCTGCCACCACCTTTGCTTCTACTGCGCCCATTACAGCCAATGGCAACGTGACTCTGGGTGCAAGTAGCAGCCAGGTGTTGACGGTCTTGGCTTCGACCACTTTCTCGGCACCTATTATAGCTAATGCTGCTGTGACTGTCAGCTACAACAGCACTTTCAGCTCGCTAGGTAATACAGTCATTGGCAGCAACACCTCCAACACATTATTGATCAGAGCCACAACTACTCTAGCTGGCAGCTTTGGGCTGTACAGCAACAACGCCACAGCAGCAGGTGGGGCAGTGCTGGGGTTCCAGAGGCTGAATGGTGTTGGTGCAGTGACAAGTGGGTTTGTGCTGGGCAGCATCCTTTTCAGCGGCTATGATGGCTCAGTGCAAGGGCCAACTGCCCAGATACGCTCCGTATTCACGGTGAGGCAGCTCCTAGGACATGCCTGTGTGGCTTTGGAAACCGTTGTGAGTGTGGCAAGAGACAGTAGCAGCGGACATGTGAATGCAAAGCAATCAACCTCCTGCCATCCAGTGTTGTTCACCATGGACATACATTGAACTTCTCAACAGTGAACAGCAACAATCAGTGGCTGCTGCATTGATGACGTTTGAAACACATGTTGCAAGAGACTGTGTTGAGTTCAGGATGCAACTGGCAGCACTGGGGGCAGTTTGATCCTGAGCACCACCACAGCTGGCAGCACAAGTAGCAGCAGTGGCCAGCCTGTGGACCGCCTCACCATTGACAGCTCCGGCCTTGCCACCTTCACTGCAGGTCAAACTTCCTCTCTAATTCAATGCTGCGTGCAACCAGCTGGCCTAGCTTGTGCTGCATAGCTGACATCATCCTGTCATTGCAGGAGTCACTCTGAGCAGCACAGGCAGCACTCTCACAGTTGCTGGCAGCACTGTTCTAGGGACCACCGGCAGTCAGACCCTGAGTGTCAATGCTGCCACCACCTTTGCCTCCACAGCGCCCATCACTGCAAATGGCTTAGTCACTGCCAGTGGCAATGTAATCCTGGGTGCCAATGGGAGTCAGATCCTGACTGTGAATGCTGTCACCGTCTTTGCCACAACAGCGCCCATCACTGCCAATGCCAACCTGACAGCCAACGGCAATGTGACTCTAGGGGTGAACAGCTCGCAGACACTCACAGTGAATGCTGTCACCACCTTTGCATCCACAGCGCCCATCACAGCTAATGCTGCCCTCACTGCTAGCAGCAACGTAGTCCTAGGCCTGAACAGCAGTCAGACTCTGACAGTGAATGCAGTCACCACCTTTGCATCCACAGCGCCCATCACTGCCAACGCTGCCGTGACCATTGCAAATGGCAATGCTTTGTATGCGCTGGGCAATGTTGTGTTGGGCACAAATGGTGCAAACAGCCTGTCAGTAGCTGCTGTCTCTACATTCTCAGGGCCTATCACAGCCACATCCTCCCTCACAGCCAACGGCAACGTGCTGTTTGGTGCCACAAGCAGCCAGACAATGACAGTCCAGGCGACATCCACCTTTGCAGCCCCCCTCACTGCCAATGCTGCCGTCACTGTGGCTGCTGGCAATGCTTTCAGTGCGCTGGGCAATGTTGTGTTGGGCACCAGTAGCAGTAACACATTGGTAGTGAATGCTGCCACCACCTTTGCTCCTACTGCGCCCATTACTGCCAATGCCAACGTGACTCTCGGGTCAAACAGCAGCCAGGCACTGACTGTCCTTGCCTCCTCTTCCTTTGCTGCGCCGGTTACGGTTAGCAGTGCCAATGCCTTCAGTGCTTTGGGCAACACCGTCCTTGGTACCAATGCAAGCAACAGCCTGCTAGTGAACGCCGCCACGACTTTCAACACTGGTGTTGTGTTTGCTGGAAGCACCACCTTCAGCTCTTCTTCGATAGCATTCGATGGCGGGGCTGATGTGTTCAGCAACAGCAGCACTGCTGCGGGTGGGGCGGTGCTTGGCTTTCAGAGGCAGAACGGAGCTGGTGCAGTGACAAATGGGTTTGTGCTGGGCAGCATCCTCTTCAGCGGCTATGATGGCTCTGTGGAAGGGACAACAGCCCAGATACGCTCTGTAATCACGGTGAGACCATCTGGCAGTTGTCACCATTGTCAGTATGTGTACAGTCTGTTTGCAAAGCGTGTGGCAAGCTGACATGTTGGACTTACATTGGTGGAAATCGTATTGTGTGCAACTGCCTCACACGCACATGCAAAAGCTGTGGCATTTTTTATGTACTCTGGATTGCAGTTTAGGCCAATTGCATTGCAATCACTTTCAGGGATGAGCTTCAAACTCACAAGTACCTGTTCTGCCTTTTAGTATGAGCCTGGGCTTGACTGCATGCTGCTCTGTGCTCATTGCATAATGTGTTGAGTTGACGGCATGCAGAGTGAGACTTTCTGCTCCAGCATCCAAATGTTGCAATGGTAGCAATGGAACAAGCTGCTACAAGCATGGTAGCAGTACTAAACTGTGGCATCGATCTTGTGTACAAAATGCAGCAATGCTGCTGGTAAGCTTGGTCCAATGTCTGGCCAACCATGCAACGGCGCAAGTGCTTTGCTTGGAGCTTGTGACAATTGTTTCAAAAGCTTAGGAAGAGTTATACTGTACCAAATTCATATGATATTTGCATTTCCCATTAGAGTATTGCTACAAATATGGACAGACTTTCTAGGCAACCAGTTGACATTACCCTCTGTCTTGTTTTCAGGACGCTACTGGCTATACTGGGGGCAGCTTGATCTTGAGCACCACCACAGCTGGCAGCAGCAGTAGCAGCAGTGGCCAGCCTGTGGACCGCCTCACCATTGACAGCTCTGGCCTTGCCACCTTCACCGCAGGTTAGGCCCACAGCTCATTTCACATGCACACAAGTAGCTGATACACTGTAAGATCTTCATGAGTCCTTGCATTTGTGCTGCAGGAGTCACTCTGAGCAGCACAGGCAGCACTCTCACGGCTGCTGGCAGCACTGTTCTGGGCACCACAGGCAGCCAGACCCTGACTGTCAATGCTGCCACTACCTTTGCAACTACAGCGCCCATTACTGCCAATGCTGCTTTCAGTGCGCTGGGCAACACAGTGTTGGGCACCAGTGGGGCCAGCAACACCCTGACTGTCAATGCTGCCACTACCTTTGCAACTACAGCGCCCATTACTGCCAATGCTGCTTTCAGTGCGCTGGGCAACACAGTGTTGGGCACCAGTGGGGCCAGCAACACCCTGACAGTCAATGCTGCCACCACCTTTGCCTCCACAGCGCCCATCACCGCCAATGGCAACGTGGTGCTGGGTGCAAGTGGCAGCCAGACCCTGACTGTGAATGCTGTCACCACCTTTGCATCCACAGCGCCCATCACTGCCACTGCCCTTCTCTCAGCTAATGGCAATGTGGTCCTGGGTGCAAGTGGGAGTCAGACACTGACTGTGAATGCAGTCACCACTTTTGCATCCACAGCGCCGCTGACAGCTAATGCTGCTGTCACTGTCACGGCTGGCAATGCTTTTGGTGCTTTGGGCAGCACTGTTCTGGGTACAGATGGTAGCAACATCTTGACTGTGAAGGCTGTCACTGTGTTTGCCACAACAGCGCCCATCACTGCCAATGCCAACCTTACAGCAAATGCCAACATCACTTTGGGTACCAACAGCAGCCAGACACTGACAGTGAATGCTGTGACCACATTCACATCCACAGCTCCCATCACAGCCAATGCTAATGTGGTGTTGGGTGCAAGTGGCAGTCAGACTCTCACAGTGAACGCCGTGACCACCTTTGCCTCTACAGCGCCCATCACTGCCAATGCTGCCGTCACTGTCGCTGCTGCCGGCCTGTTTAGTGCACTGGGCAACTCAGTGTTCGGCACCAGCAGTGGCAGCAACACCCTGACTGTGAATGCTGCCACCACTTTTGCCTCAACTGCACCCATCACTGCCAACGCTCCTATGACAGCAAATGCTGCTGTCACAGTCAGTGCAGGTCATGCTTTTTATGCCTATGGCAACAGTGTTCTGGGTACTGATGGCACCAACAGTCTGACTGTGAATGCTGTCACATCCTTTGCCTCAACAGCGCCCATCACTGCCAATGCTCTTTTTACAGCTAATGGCAATGTGGTGTTGGGTGCGAGCAGCAGTCAGACTCTGACAGTCAATGCTGTGACCACCTTTGCCTCCACAGCGCCCATCATTGCCAATGCTGCTGTCACTGTCAACTACGGCAGTGTGTTCAGCTCCCTTGGGAACACAGTGCTTGGCAGCAACAGCAGCAGCACGCTGCTCATCTATGCCACCACCACATTCAGCGCCGGCTTTCAGATGTTCAGCAACAGCAGCACAGCTGCCAGTGGGGCAGTGTTGGGGTTTCAGAGGCAGAATGGCGCTGCTGCAGTGACAAATGGGTTTGTGCTGGGCAGCATTTTGTTTAGTGGATATGATGGCTCTGTGGAAGGCTCTACTGCCCGGATACGCTCTGTGTTCACGGTATACTTGCAGACACATGCTGTTTAAATTTTGGGTTCCTTAGGTGCACAGCATTTTGCGAAAGTGCATGTTATATGGATGTTTGCTTGTATTGGTGCCTTTAATATCACATCTGCATGGCATGGTTTGTTGTCTTTGCTGACAACAAAGCTCATCACCTGCTATTCTCTGCTAGCATCAAACTTTTTGCTCATGCGTCTGGTAGCTGCTTGGCCTCAGGTAACATGCAACATGGTTACGACATTTGCAAAGCATACCTGCAGGACTCAACAGGCAACTGGGGAGGCAGTTTGATCCTGAGCACCACCACAGCTGGCAGCACAAGTAGCAGCAGTGGCCAGCCTGTGGACCGCCTCACCATTGACAGCTCCGGCCTGGCCACCTTCACTGCAGGTCGGATCCATCGCCTGCTGAGTATTGAGTGTGTACAGGCTAAGTAATGGGTGTGTACAGGCTGAGTGATGAGTAATGGGAGTGTTTGGGCTGAGTAACAAGCGTGTTTCAGCTGGGTCATGAGTGTGTTTTGGCTGAATAATGAGGGTGTTTAGGCTGACTAACAAGTATGTACAGGCTGAGCAATGGGTGAGTACAGGCTGATCACATGTGCTATCTTGGATCATCTTGTGAGCCTTGGTTTGTGTTTTTTTGCAGGAATTACTCTCAGCAGCACAAGCAGCACCCTTACAGCTGCTGGCAGCACTATTTTGGGCACCACTGGCAGCCAGACCCTCACTGTCAATGCTCTCACCACCTTTGCCTCCACAGCACCCATCACTGCCAATGCTGCTGTCACTGCAAATGCTGCCTTCAGTGCTCTAGGCAGCACAATCCTGGGCACAAGCAGCAGCAACAGCTTGACAGTGTATGCTGCAACTAGCTTTGCGACTGGAGCAACCATCACTGCCAATGCTGCAGTCACTGTGGCTGCTGGCAATGCTTTCAGTGCGCTGGGCAATGTTGTGTTGGGCACCAGTGGTGGCGGCAACACCTTGGCAGTCAATGCTGCCACCACCTTTGCCTCTACAGCTCCTGTCATTGCCAATGGTTTGGTCACAGCCAACAGCAATGTGGTGCTGGGTGCAAGTGGCAGTCAAACCCTGACTGTCAATGCTGTGACCACCTTTGCATCCACAGCGCCCATCAATGCCAATGCTGCTGTCACTGTTGCATATGGCAGCAACTTCAGCTCGCTTGGGAACACAGTGCTTGGCAGCAACACCAGCAGCACACTGCTCATCTATGCCACCACCACATTCAGTGCCGGCTTCCAGATGCTCAGCGACAGCAGCACAGCTGCTAGTGGGGCAGTGTTGGGATTTCAGAGGCAGAACGGTGCTGGTGCGGTGACAAGTGGGTTTGTGCTGGGCAGCATCCTGTTCAGCGGCTATGATGGCTCCGTGGAAGGGTCTACTGCCCAGATACGCTCTGTATTCACAGTGAGCACCCAGCGTCTTCACCTATCGTATACACTGGTCATAACAGCTGTGGATTTTGAGCATATGTTGTGTCATCTAGCAAAAGCATGTCCTGAAGTAGTGCACATGCTTATGACTAGCACTGCAACATTTCCAAGATTAGCATAGTTGCAGATGTGTCATCGTATGTTAACACCTGTCCTGCTCAAGATAGGCTGATATTTCTGCAAGGTGTGCTGCATTAGAAACAGAACACTCACGCAAAGTCATGATGGGAACCTATCGAGGCAGCAACTTGCAGCCAATTTGCACTGGACACCTGTAAACCTTTCTGCCCCCTCTTGTGGGGTTCAAATCATGCCTTGATTGAATCTTGCTCACGCAGGATTCAACAGGCGATTGGGGAGGCAGTTTGATCCTGAGCACCACCACAGCTGGCAGCACAAGTAGCAGCAGTGGCCAGCCTGTGGACCGCCTCACCATCGACAGCTCTGGCCTCGCCACCTTTACTGGTGGGATCACTCTGAGCAGCACAGGCAGTACCCTCACAGCTGCTGGCAGTACAGTTGTGGGCACTACTGGCAGCCAGACCCTCACTGTCAATGCTGTCACCACCTTTGCCTCCACAGCGCCGATCACTGCCAACGCTGCTGTCACCGCAAACGCTGCCTTCAGTGCTCTAGGCAGCACTATTCTTGGCACAAGCGGCAGCAACAGCTTGACAGTCAAGGCTGCCACCACCTTTACGTCCACAGGGTCCATCACAGTAAATGCTGCCGTGACTGCTAATGCGGCCTTCAGCGCATTGGCAAACTCAGTGCTGGGCACCAGTGGAGGCAGCAACACTCTCACAGTGTATGCTGCCACCACCTTTGCCTCAGGAGCAACCATCACTGCCAATGCTGCTGTCACAGCCAACGCAGCTATGACAGTCACAGCTGGCAACACCTTCAGTGCACTTGGCAATTCAGTGCTTGGCACAGCTAGTGGCAGCAACACCCTTACAGTCAATGCTGTCACCACATTTGCCTCCACAGCCCCCATCACAGCCAACGCTGCTGTCACAGTCGCAGCAAGTAATGTCTTCAGTGCGCTTGGCAACTCAGTGCTGGGCACCAGTGGTGGCAGCAACACCTTGGTCGTCAATGCTGTCACCACCTTTGCCTCTACAGCTCCTGTCACTGCCAATAGCTTAGTCACAGCAAACAGCAACGTAGTGTTGGGTGCAAGTGGCAGCCAGACGCTGACAGTGAATGCTGTGACCACCTTTGCCTCCACAGCGCCCATCACTGCCAACGCTGCTGTGACTGTCAACTATGGCAGTCTGTTCAGCTCCCTTGGAAACACAGTGCTTGGCAGCAACAGCAGCAGCACACTGCTCATCTATGCCACCACCACATTCAGCGCCGGCTTCCAGATGTTCAGCAACAGCAGCACAGCCGCTAGTGGGGCAGTGCTGGGGTTCCAGAGGCAGAATGGTGCTGGTGCAGTGACAAGTGGGTTTGTGCTGGGCAGCATCCTGTTCAGCGGCTATGATGGCTCAGTTGAGGGGTCAACAGCCCAGATACGCTCGGTCTTCACAGTAAGTCTTCCTTATTTTCATATCTTTTGTTATTGGAAATGCCTGCACTCACAGTGTGTCAGATCAGCTTGCTTATGTGCCCATAGGTTCTGTCTGCAGTGCACAAGTCAGTACTGCTGTGCACAACACACTTACTCTACTTCTGTTGCGGTCTTTTCCTAAACATCTTGTCATAGCATCGTCAATGAGTAGCACTGGATCAACAGAGTGATGTATTCAGGCTGGTTGGTGTACATGATGGCAGGCATCATTCAAAATCCAAAAGCACCATGGTGTAGCATTGCCTGATGTTGCGTC